>ENA-OQHA01000122-OQHA01000122.1-human-gut-metagenome-genome-assembly--contig:-NODE-122-length-40671-cov-2.992798_pt1 | contig 40671 bp, 36 predicted proteins | sample MGYA00242558_ERZ504707 | MGnify/ENA primary metagenome ERZ504707 (study PRJEB26092, sample SAMD00036197) | human gut metagenome | host: Homo sapiens | study: EMG produced TPA metagenomics assembly of... | reverse complement strand
AAGAATCAATAAAAATACAAAACATGGATTTTCGACATAAATATCGGTTTCTTCATTTTTAACTAAACAATACACTTACACAAACATTCTTTGGAACTAAACCCAACCTGTAAATACTCCTCCAGAGTATTTCATTCACATCTCTCTCTTATTCATATTTTCTTTTTACCTCTCTGAAAAAATCACATTCTTTAAACAAGAAGACCCACCTTTTGCTCAAAAAAGGTCGGTTCATTAATATCTATTAACTATAATAACAGTTTTTAGAAGAAGATTTTTCATTTTTATACAAAAAAGAAGAAGATAACCGTTCTTCTTTACTCTTCTCTTTTTTACAGAAAAGAAGAACACAGACGTTCCAGTTTCCATTTTATTTCATTATTTTTGGAGCAAGAACAAATCACAAAACTAATACCTAAGAAAACCATGAAACTGACTTTTCGTATTCGTTATCGTACCGTCTGGGGAGAAAATCTCCGAATTATCCTGAACGAAGAGGAAAACAACAGCATTCCTCTGACGACACGGGACGGTGTGATCTGGCAAAACAGTTATGAATATTTTACCACAGATATAGAAAAAGTAATCACCTACCGATATGGCGTTTTCCGTGGAGAAACTTGTGTCCGGAAAGAGTTCGGAGCCATTCCTCATTCATTCTATTTAGGCAATGCCCAGCAAACGCACTATATTCTGGATGATTGCTGGCGGGAACTTCCTGCAGACTTTCACCGTTACAGCTCTGCATTCAACCTTCCTCATCCTCTTTCCCGTCCCAACAAACTGCCGGACGGAGTAGGAAGCTGTGTCACTTTCCGGGCTCTTTGTCCGGGCCTGTCGCATAAGAAACAGGCCCTGGCCATCAGCGGAAGTTGCAATGCTTTGGGTAACTGGGACTGGTTCCGGCCTATCCGTATGCAGGAAGTCGCCCCGAATGTATGGCATCTGACACTGGATGCTTCAAGCCTTCCTCCATCCTTTGAATACAAATTCGTAGCTGTCAATGCCGAAACCGGAGCCGTTGAAGAATGGGAAGGCCGCCCGAACCGGACCTTCCACATCCAGCCTCTGATGAGGGGAGAAACATATCTGCCGATGGAAACGGAAGTATTCTTCAACCTTCCTCCCCGGAAGATTGCCGGATGTGCAATTCCATTGTTCTCCATCCGTTCGGAAGGAAGCTGTGGCACCGGAGACTTCGGAGACTTGAAATCATTTATCGACTGGGCTGCCGACACCGGACAACAAGCCGTGCAATTATTGCCGATCAATGATACCTCCGGTAACGGAGGATGGATGGATTCTTATCCGTACAGTGCTATTTCCATTTATGCCTTCCATCCCATGTACATTGACCTCCGGCAACTTCCCGAACCGGAAGATAAAGAGGAAGCACAGCTTTTTGAAACAGAAAGGCGCAAACTGAATGCCCAGCCTTTACTGGACTACGAAGCTGTGAACAAACTGAAACTGGCTTATCTGAGAACAGCCTTTCGGCAGGAAGGAGACGAAGTTCTGTCATCTGAAGAATTCCTGAGTTTCTTCGCGCACAATGAATCATGGCTGCAACCTTATGCTGCTTTCTGCTACCTGCGTGATCTGAACCATACACCCGACTTCCACCAATGGAGCAAGTATCAGACCTACGATGCTGCTGAGATTGCCAAACTATGCAATCCGGAAAACGAAGTCTATCCAAAGATTGCATTCCATTATTATATACAATACCAACTCCACAAGCAATTGCTGGACGCTGCCAGCCATGCCCGCCAACGGGGAGTCATTCTCAAGGGCGACATTCCCATCGGCATCAGCCGGTGCAGTGTGGAAGCATGGACGGAACCCTATTATTTCAACATGAACGGACAGGCGGGAGCACCGCCCGATGCATTCTCCACAAACGGACAAAACTGGGGATTCCCTACTTACAACTGGGAAGTTATGGAGAAAGACAACTACCTGTGGTGGCGGAAACGCTTTGCCAAGATGGCAGAATACTTCACGGCTTACCGCATTGACCACATTCTGGGATTCTTCCGTATCTGGGAAATCGACTCACTCCGTACATGGTCTGCTGGGACATTTCGTCCCTGCCCTGCCCATGAGCGAAGAAGAAATCCGAAGTTTCGGGCTTAATTTCCGGAAAGACTTCATGACCCGGCCCTTCATCTGTGACTACATGCTGAATACCATGTTCGGCGACCGGAGCGATGAAGTTCGCCAGACTTTTGTCCGCCATCTGCATCATGACCTTTATGCCATGCGTCCGGAATTCGATACCCAACGAAAGGTAGAAGCTTATTTGCCGGCAAGAATGACGAAGAAAGTCTGAAAATGAAAGAAGGACTGTACAGCCTCATCAGTGATGTTCTGTTTGTATCAGACCGGGATCATCCCGAACTATATCATCCCCGTATCTGTGTGCAGAATGATTTTATCTTCAAACAACTGAGCGGAAAAGAACAAGAAGCTTTCAATCATCTGTACAATCACTATTATTATCAGCGCCACAATGAGTTCTGGTATCAGGAAGCAATGAAGAAACTGCCGGTTCTTACCCAGTCCACTCCTATGCTGGTCTGCGGAGAAGACCTCGGCATGGTTCCGGAATGTGTCGCATGGGTCATGGAACGTCTCCAGATCCTTTCACTCGAGATTCAACGCATGCCTAAGGCTTTCGGGCAGGAGTTCGGCCGTCTCTGCGATTACCCCTTCCATTCCGTATGCTCTACCGGAACACACGACATGTCCACACTCCGGGATGGTGGGAAGAAGATCCGGCAGTTACCGAACGCTTTTACCGTCAGGAACTGGGATGCTGGGGTGAAGTTCCCCGACAGGCTTCGGGATGGATCTGCAAAGAGATTATACGCCGGCATCTGAACAGTCCTTCCCTGCTGTGCATTCTTCCATGGCAGGACTGGATGGCTATCGACGAAAAGCTGCGCAATCTGGACGCTGCCGCCGAACGGATCAATATTCCTGCCAACCCACACCATTACTGGCGCTGGAGAATGCATCTTACTTTGGAAGAACTGGCAGAGCATAAAGATCTTTCTTCAGAAATCCGAACATTGATTCAGGAAGCAGGAAGAGAATAACCGCCAGCCGACTTTTCTTCCGGCTCATTCAAAAGAAACATCCGCCGACAGACTGCAAAGCCCCTGGCTGAACAGGCTGCCGGGCGGACTTTTATCGCATGGAGAAGCACGCCACAACGAGTAGTATGATGGGGCAGAAACGTGCGGTCGATGGAGTCGCAGCGAGTAGTACGATGAGGCGGAAACGTGCGGTCGATGAAGCCGCAATGTACGGTCAATAAAACCGCAACGGATAATATGATGAAAAAGAACAGATACAGACTGAGGCGGAGGATAGTTCCCTCCTTCCTCCCTTGAATTAAAGCTTCATCACATCCTGTTCAAAATGATCTTTGTCGCCTTTAGCCCGATTCCGCATTTTACTCCGGTAACTGTAAACGGTTGCCAGGGAATATCCCAGAAAATGAGCGATCTGTGTCGTATCAGTTACTCCCAGTCTGATCAATGCAAATATACGAAGTTCGGTATTCAACAACTCATGAGGTTTTGGATAGATTCTTCCGTCTTCTACCAGCAAGAGATTGAAATCCTCCACAAAATTAGGAAACAAGTCCAAGAATGATTTATCAAATTCCCCATAGAATTTTTTCCGTTCATCGCGTAAGAACTGTTCCGAACGGATCATCTTAAACAATTCATCAATTTTGGAAGCCATTGCCAGCTTTTCCAGCAAACGACGATAGTGTTCCAGCTTCTCCAGATAGCTGACGCAACGTTCCAGATAACGCACGATATACACTTCTTTAATCTTGCCGGTCTGTTCCAACTGATCATTGACTACCTGCAGTTCCCGGTTAGCTGTATAAAGTTCCTTTCGCATGGCAGAAAGCTTTCTCATCCAGATCCATAGCCAACTCAACAGCACGATCAGCATAACGGCAAGCACACTCACCAGCAATAACATCCGGTGCATCATCAGTCGCTCACGGTTTTCCTTGGCCACATAAGCCCGGTCTATAATCGGATAAAATTCGGTAACCTCCAGGAAACGAAGGCGTGCATTACAGGCCACGGCATCTTCCATCGAACAGTTCAGATAACGATAAGCCCTTTCCAGGTCTCCCTGTTCATAAAGCAGACGAGCCAGACGTTGCAAGGCTGCATATTCACGGACTGCAGTTTTCAAATCCAGAATAGCAGTCTGAGCCAGCCAATATATCCGGTTCTCTACATCTCCCAAAGCATCATAAGCATCCGATAAGGTATAATATACATAAATCTTCTGCTGTTTAGCCGGCGATTTTTCCAGGCATCCGGTCAACAGACGGACTGCACTGTCTGCCTGATGATGAAGAATAAGCCGTTCAGCCTTCATGATAGTCTGATCAATCTCTGAATCCATCATCTTCAATACAGAGTCACGATATAAATCTGTTCGGTCCAGATACTTCTTCTTGCCTTCTGCTTCGGGGGTATAATCGGCCATCCAGCCTTCAATCCGCTTACACACACCATAATAATATGCCAGTACTGGTTCTTCCAGTTCCTGTACATTCACATTATGCAGTTCCTGTAAAGCTTCAAAATACATTCCCATCACTCCAAGAACTTCTGAACGGTTGATCAGGATTCCTGCTTTTGATCCAAGAGCCGGATCGGCAGCCAGACAAGCCGCCTTTTCATTCAAATAATGCAAGGATGAATCAGCCTGATAATGCAGATATTCTATAAACAAGGAATCACACAAAAGATATTTCCGGCCAGGATCCATCGTTTTGTGCAACCGGTTTTTCAGCATCCGGATGCGAGTTTCCCTCTCTCCCTGCCAGACAGCCTTCTGTGAAATCGTCTGATCCAGCTCTGACAGAATACGAAGATTCCGTTCCGACATAGCCGGAAGAAAAGACGGACAAAAAGACAAAACTGCCAATATCAGAATATATAAGTGTTTTCTACCTTCCATTATCTTTAAGATTTTCTTTACAAATATAAAGAATAAATCCAAAAGGCTCTTTTCAGATCTTCAAAAACTTTAGATTTCATTTATATAATCGCATGCTATAAAAAGTGGTAATCATTTATTAAACAACATGTTAACAAATTTATAAATTTATATTTTTATTCAAACGCCCAAAAACGATTCTGTAAACCTCTACATTTGCAGCAAAGATTTATCAACCCAAATCCACAGACTTATGAAACATATTTTTCTCTTCTTTATGGCTCTGTTTTTCTTTGCCGGAGCATCTGCCGGACATGGAACGTGGAGAAAATTACTCCCCCAGCTGGTGGGCCGGCATGAACCATCCGGAGCTGCAGATTCTTTTATATGGTGAAGATATCTCCTCTTCTGAAGTCACACTTGAAGGAAAAGGAATACACCTGAAAGAAACCTTCCGCCCGGACAATCCGAACTATCTGCTGGTTTATCTCGATATCTCGCAGGCTCAGGCCCAGACCTTCCAGATCCGTTTGAAGGGAAAAGGCCGATCTGCCTGTATTCCTTATGAACTGAAGCAGCGGATTCCCGAACGGAAACAGACACAGGGGTTCAATGCCTCTGATGTAATCTACCTGGCTATGCCCGACCGTTTTGCCAATGGAAAAACAGACAACGATATTATTCCCGGCATGAAAGAAAAACAGGTTGACCGCAACCGTCCTGACGCACGTCACGGCGGAGACCTTTGCGGAATAGACAGTCATCTGGACTATCTGGCTAATCTGGGAATAACTGCCCTGTGGCTCACCCCCGTACAGGAAAACAATATGCTCCAAGGTTCCTATCACGGATATGCCATCACCGATTATTTTCAGACTGATCCACGGTTGGGATCAACGGAAGATCTGATCCGGCTGGCCGACCATGCCCGGTCCAAAGGAATCAAACTGATTATGGACATGGTGTTCAACCATTGCGGAGACCAGTGTTTCCTTTTCGCAGACAAGCCCTCTGACGACTGGTTCAACAACCGTTCACAATATGTGCAGACATCGTTCAAGATCGCTTGTCTCACAGATCCTCACAGCACACAGGCTGACCGTACTCTCGCCACAGACGGGTGGTTTACCCGTGTCATGCCCGATTTCAATCAGCGCAATCCGCATGTAGCACGTTTCCTCATACAATCCAGCATCTGGTGGATTGAAACAGTCGGGCTTGGTGGCATCCGCCAGGATACATGGCCTTATGCCGATGCCGGCTTCATGAATACATGGTGTAAAGAAATTCTTGAGGAATATCCGAACTTCAACATAGTAGGCGAAACATGGCTCAATAACAATGTAGCCGTATCGCGCTGGCAGAAAGGCAGCCCTTTAGCCCGCTCCGGCAATCCGGAACTTCCAACTGTCATGGATTTTCCCCTGCAGTCACTGATCGGTCATGCCTTCGACGAAGAAACCGGCGAATGGGAAGGAGGTCTCTTCCGGCTATACGATTATTTGTCACAGGATGCCGTATATGCCAATCCCATGAATCTGCTGATATTTGCCGATAACCACGATACATCACGTTTCTTTCAGAATGAGGAACAAACCAAAAACCTGTCCCGATATAAACAGGCTGTCACATTCCTGCTTACGACGCGTGGGATTCCACAACTCTATTATGGAACGGAAATCCTTATGAACGGTGACAAATCCAAAGGAGACGGATACGTGAGGAAAGATTTCCCGGGAGGATGGTCTGAAGACAGCCTCAACTGTTTCTCTCCGGAGAACCTGAATGCAACCCAGGCAGAAGCCTTCCATTTTATCCGAAAACTGCTTAACTGGCGAAAAGGAAACGAGGCTATCGGAAAAGGATCACTCAAACATTTTATCATCCGTAATGGATGCTACGTCTATGAACGGCGTTATGGAGAGCGTTCTGCAGTAATTATCATGAATGGAACAGGCAGTATACAAGAACTTGCCCTTGCTCCCTACCAGGAAGTCCTCAGAGCTCCAGAAGCAACGGATATTCTCAGCGGAAAAAAGATCAGACTGGACGACAGCCTGCATCTTTCTCCCAGAGAGATACTTATTCTCGAATTTCGGGAAGACAAAACTTTACAGAACCCATAAACAGGAACAATCACTTTATTCATTAACCCAGCAACGATACAGACATCTCTTTCATTCTGTAACTCCCAGAAGAAAGAGTATCTGCCGCTGCATAAATATCTGAAAAACTTATGAAAATCAAGAATCAACTGCTGCTGCAGCTTTATGTTGCTTTGCCATCGCCGCACAGGCTGAAAAACTGACTTCGCCAGACGGTAAACTTGTGATGGACTTCAATCTGAACTCCAAGGGAAAACTGTCATCAAACCCAGTACACTGGGACTTGAACTGAAAAAAGAAGATCCGGAGCAGAAAACGGACTTTGAATGGACAGAACGTACTGATAAAGACCAGCTCGACCGCAAGACAGATCTGATGACCGGATTTGTTGTCCGCAATACTCAGACAGCTTCTTTCGACGAAACCTGGACACCCGTATGGGGAGAAGAAGACAAAATCAGGAACCATTACAACGAACTGGCCGTAACCCTTGAACAACCCGACAACCAACGTCACATCGTGATCCGCTTCCGGCTTTTCAACGACGGTCTGGGATTCCGCTATGAATTCCCTCAACAAAACAATCTGAACTACTTCATCATCAAGGAAGAGCATACTCAGTTTGCAATGACCGGAGACCATACGGCATTCTGGATTCCCGGTGATTACGATACTCAGGAATATGATTATACAACTTCCCGGCTGTCAGAAATCAGAGGACTTATGAAAAAAGCAGTCACCCCCAACTCTTCACAGACTGTATTCTCACCGACTGGTGTCCAGACTGCCTGATGATGAAAACTGACGACGGACTCTACATCAACCTTCATGAGGCTGCACTGATCGACTACTCTTGCATGAGCCTGAACCTGGATGACAAAAACATGATTTTCGAATCATGGCTGACTCCCGATGCTCAGGGAGATAAAGGATACATGCAGACTCCCTGCCAGTCTCCCTGGAGAACCATCATGGTCAGCGATGACGCACGCGACATTCTTGCCTCACGCCTTACACTTAATCTGAACGATCCCTGCTACATTGAAGATACTTCCTGGATCAAGCCGACCAAATACATCGGTGTATGGTGGGATATGATTACCGGGAAAGGAACCTGGGCCTATACAGATGAACTTCCCAGTGTAAAATTAGGAAAGACCAATTATGCTGCCACTCAACCGAACGGCAAACATTCGGCCAACACCCAGAACGTGAAACGTTACATTGACTTTGCCGCCCAGAATGGATTCGATGCAGTCCTCGTGGAAGGATGGAACGAAGGATGGGAAGACTGGTTCGGCAAAAGCAAAGACCACGTATTCGACTTTGTAACCCCATATCCGGATTTCGATGTACAGGAAATTCACCGTTACGCAGCCGGTAAAGGAGTGAAGATCATCATGCATCATGAAACCTCTTCTTCTGTCCGTAATTATGAACGCCACATGGATCAGGCTTATCAGTTTATGGTCGACAACGGTTACAATGCCGTAAAGAGCGGATATGTAGGCAATATTATTCCCCGCGGTGAACATCACTACGGACAATGGATGGTGGATCATTATCTGCATGCTGTCAAGAAAGCTGCCGACTACAAGATTATGGTCAACGCTCACGAGGCTGTACGTCCCACCGGTCTGTGCCGTACCTGGCCGAACCTGATCGGCAACGAATCAGCCAGAGGTACCGAATATGAAGCTTTTGGTGGAAACAACCTGAACCATACTACAATCCTGCCTTTTACCAGACTGATAGGCGGTCCGATGGACTACACTCCCGGAATCTTTGAAACAGACTGCAGTAAAATGAATCCGGATAATCATTCCCGGGTACGCTCTACACTGGCACGCCAACTGGCTCTTTATGTCACGATGTACAGTCCTCTGCAAATGGCAGCCGACATTCCTGAGAACTATGAACGTTTCATGGATGCTTTCCAGTTCATTAAGGATGTACGTAGACTGGAGTGAAAGTGTCTATCTGGAAGCAGAACCGGGAGAATATATCACGATTGCCCGTCGTGAAAAAGGAGGTAAAGACTGGTATGTAGGCTGCACTAATGGCTACAACAATCACAAGTCTGAATTAAATCTGGACTTCCTGACCCCCGGCCAACGATATGAGGCTACGATCTACGCCGATGCTTCCGATGCCAGCTGGGACAAGAATCCGCAAGCCTATACCATCACCAAAAAGACCGTCACTTCCAAGAGTCGGCTGAAACTGAATGTGGTTCCTGGAGGAGGATATGCAATTTCTATCAAAGCTATCCAATAAAAACAGTAAAAGACAGGGTAACCTGTATCAATTTTAAAATCAACATGCCATGAATAAAAGAACAAAATACACATCCGGAAAACGAACAATGGTCTGGATGGCCGGAATGCTTCTTTCCGCTCAGGTCTTTGCACAAGACCTGACCGTGAAGGGCCATGTAAAAGATGAAACCGGAGAACCCGTCATTGGTGCCAACATCCTGATAAAAGGAACAACCGAAGGTACCATTTCCGATCTTGACGGAAACTTTATACTTCCCGGTGTAAACCCGGGCGATACCCTTGTCATCTCTTTTGTCGGTTATCAGCCTCAGGAAATACCAGCAGCCCCGACTCTTCAGATCCTGCTTAAAGAGGACTCCGAACTTTTAAATGAAGTGGTAGTCATCGGTTATGGTTCCGTAAAAAAGAACGATGCCACCGGTTCCGTTACAGCCTTGAAACCGGATGAACTCAGCAAAGGAATCACGACCAATGCCCAGGATATGCTTGCAGGAAAGATTGCGGGTGTCAGTGTAATCAGCAACGACGGAACTCCGGGCGGAGGTGCTCAGATCCGTATCCGCGGCGGATCTTCATTAAATGCCAGCAATGACCCGCTGATCGTCATCGACGGACTGGCCATCGACAATAGCGGAATCAAAGGGATGTCCAACGGACTTTCCATGGTCAACCCGGAAGACATTGAAACCTTTACGGTGCTGAAAGATGCATCGGCTACAGCCATCTACGGATCACGTGCCTCCAACGGTGTCATCATCATCACTACCAAAAAGGAAAGAGCGGACAGGCACCGAAAGTAAGCTATAGCGGTTCTGTCTCCGTATCAACCACCCAGAAGCGTTATGACGTACTTGGAGGTGATGCTTATCGTGAGTACGCCAGTCAGTTATGGGGCAACTCCCTGCCTGCAACTTTAGGAACCGCCGACACAGACTGGCAGGACGAAATTTTCCGTACAGCAGTCAGCACCGACCATCATGTGTCCATCAACGGTGGCTTCAAGAATCTGCCCTACCGTCTGTCACTGGGATACAGCAACAATAACGGTATCATCCAGACATCCAATTTCCAGCGATTCACTACGTCTCTCAACCTGGCTCCGTCTTTCTTTGATGATCATTTGAAAGTCAACCTGACGGCCAAATATATGAACGGGAAAAACCGTTATGCCAACGGCGATGCTTTAGGCGCTACCCTTTCTATGGATCCGACCCGACCGGTATACGGAGAAGGAGATATGTATAATTCCTTCGGCGGATATTACCAGAATGCACAGGCTACTTCAGACTTTGCCGATCCGGACTGGAGATATACTTCGAACAAAAATACGGCACAGAACCCTGTAGCCGCTCTTTATCAGAAAGATGACCGTGCCAACAGCAACGACTTTACGGGTAACCTGGAAGTGGACTATAAATTCCATTTCCTGCCGGATCTCCGACTGCACGCCAGCATCGGCGGAGAATATGCAGAAGGAACCCAGACTACCCTATTCTCGCCTTATTCCTTTGCATACAATTACTATGGCAATACATCTGCAACCTCAGAATACAAGTATAACCTTTCCTATAATGTATATGGCCAGTATATCAAAACACTGGGTGACCATACGATTGATATCATGGCCGGTGGAGAAGAACAGCACTTCCACAGAAACGGTTTCACTGTAGGAAACGGAGTAGACAGCTATACCGGAGAGATCCATGATGCCGTACTAAAAGAACAGACAGCTTATGCAACACGCAATACACTTGTTTCCTATTTCGGACGTCTCAATTACTCTTTGCTTGACCGCTATCTGCTGACATTCACCATGCGTTGGGACGGATCTTCACGCTTTGCTGACGGCAACCGATGGGGTACTTTCCTTCACTGGCTTTGGGGTGGAAACTCAAAGAAGAAAAATTCCTGAAAGACGTTCATGCCCTTTCCGATCTGAAACTGCGTCTGGGCTGGGGTATCACCGGACAACAGGACATCTCTTCCGACTTCGCTTATATGCCGCTCTACATTGTCAGCGATGACTATGCACAATATCCATTTGGCGATGAATATTACCATACCTCGCGTCCGAACGCTTTCAATACGAACCTGAAGTGGGAGGAAACAACGACTTATAATGCCGGTCTGGACTTCGGATTTCTGAACGGCCGGATCAGTGGAAGCTTCGACGGATACTACCGGAACACGGACGACTTGCTGAACAGTGTCAAAATTCCTGTAGGAACCAACTTCAATGCACAGATGCTTCAGAATATCGGTTCACTGAAGAACTACGGAGTGGAATTTTCCATCAATGCAACTCCTGTTGTTACCCGTGACTTTTCCTGGGAACTGACCTACAACTTCACATGGAATCACAATGAGATCACCAAGTTGACAGGAGGCAATGATACAGATTATTATGTAGAAACAGGAGATAAGATCTCACGAGGTAACAACACAAAAGTGCAAGTGAACAAAGTGGGATACCCTGCCAACTCATTCTATGTCTACCAACAGGTATACGATGAAAACGGCAAACCCATTGAAAACGAATTTGTAGACCGTAACGGTGACGGAATCATCAACAGTTCCGACAAATACATCTACCAGAAACCTGCCGCAGATTTTCTGATGGGACTTACCTCCAAAATGACCTGGAAAGCATGGGACTTCAGCTTCTCACTTCGCAGCAGTCTGAACAACTATGTCTACTATGACTTCCTGGCCGGAAAAGCAAACTCCAGCACTTCAGGCCTGTTCTCAAACATGGCTTATACGAACACAACTCCGGAAGCCATTGAACTGGGCTTTACCGGAAAAGGAGATTACTACATGAGTGATTACTTTGTACGCAATGCTTCATTCTTACGCTGCGACAACATTACTTTGGGATATTCTTTCAAGAATGTATTGAAGGGTCAGACCTACAACGGATTCAACGGACGTATCTACGCGACCTGCCAGAACCCGTTCATCATATCCGGCTATGAGGGACTGGATCCTGAAGTGAAAAGCGGTATTGACAGTAATCCTTACCCGCGTGCCGTAACCTTCCTGCTGGGAGTCTCCCTGCAATTCTGATTCAAACAAACCTCAAAAACAGCATTTCAATATGAAAAAGACATATCTGACACCCATCTTGTCCGCTGTTCTGCTTACGGCAACGGCAATTACAGCTCCCTCCTGTATCAATGACTTAGACATCAGCTCCATTGATCCGCAAAGCTCTTCAAGCTTTGACCAACAGGGAACTTTCGTAAAACAATATGCCCTTCTCGGCTGACTGGACAGAAAGGACTGGCCGGGACTCCGGACCTGGACGGACAGGATGAAGGAGAATCCGGTTTCTACCGAACGGTCTTCAACTGTAACGAACTTCCTACTGACGAATGCGTATGGGTATGGCAAGACAATGTAGATATCCCTCAGTTTACCAGCATCGCATGGAACTCATCCAGCCAGCGAACTGAATGGGCTTATGTCCGCCTGGGCTACAACATAACCCAGATGAACTTCTTTCTTGATCAGATAGCCGACAAGACAGATGAAGAAAGCCTCCGCCAACGGGCCGAAGTAAGATTCCTGCGTGCTCTTCACTACTGGTATTTCCTGGATCTTTTCGGAAAAGCACCGTTTAAGGAACACTTTGACAACGAACTCCCGACGGAGAAAAACGGACAGGAACTTTACAATTATATTGCTCAAGAGCTCGAAGCTTCTGAAGATGATCTTTATGAACCGGGACAGGCTCCCTTCGGACGTGCCGACAAAGCAGCCAACTGGCTTCTTCATGCCCGTCTGTGCCTGAATGCAGAAGTCTATACAGGAACTCCTGACTGGGAGAATGCCAGAGCTTATGCCAATAAGGTCATTCAGTCAGGAGCCTACGAACTTTGTAACGACTACCGGCTGATGTTTATGGCCGACAACGACCAGAATCCGGATGCCATGAAAGAAATCATCTTCCCTATTCGCCAGGATGGTATGAAAACCCGCAATTATGGTGGAGCAACCTATCTGATATGCGGAACACGTACAGGAGGCATGCCCCACATGGGAACGACCAACGGATGGTCTTGTCTGGTGGCCCGCAAAGCTCTGATCGATAAATTTTTCCCGGAAGGAAACGTGCCCATGATTCCAGAGAATGTCCAGATTCCCGGACAGGAAGAATTTGCAGATGACGAAGCAATCGATGCATGGGATGAACAGTACGGCGTACGTACCATTGACCTTATTGCCGCAGCCGGCGATGACAGAGCCATGTTCTACTCGGGAGCCGGAGGTGGAAGAAGAACCCTGTTTCCGGAAGCCATCACAGGATTTCAAAGCGGACTTTCCATTGTGAAATGGCAAAACATTCGCTCTGACGGGGCTGCTACCAGTCATACAGAATATCCGGATACCGACATTCCACTTCTCCGTCTGGCCGAAGCCTATCTGACCAGAGCCGAAGCATCTTATCGGCTGAATGACACCGAAAGTGCCTGGCAAGACATCTGCACACTGAGAAACAGCCGCCAATGTAGCGTCATGCCAGCTCCCGGAGAGATTACGGAAGACTATCTCATTGACGAATGGGCACGTGAATTTTATCTGGAAGCCGCCGTCGCAGTGATCTTGTACGATTCGGGCGATTCACCTCCGGCACTTATCTCTGGGACTGGAAAGGAGGTACTCGCGAAGGCAAGGCCGTCAGTGAAATCTATAACCGCTTCCCGATTCCGGATACCGACCTCAACAATAATCCCAATTTGACCCAGAACGAAGGGTATTAGAATTTTTCTCAGGTATATTTCCTATTCAGGACAAATCTCCCCGGCTTTGAAAAAACAAAGACAGCCGGGAGATTTCTTTCTCTCTCATGGTACATTCCCCCAAGAAGCAGGTACACATTCCGGCAGCAGTGCGTTTATGTGATAAAACCTTTATCATTACAGATACACATGAAAAGACTAGCGTTACCCTGCTTATTCTCTGTCTTCCTCATCCTGTTGTCTGCTGCGTGCAGCGGCTATATGCCGGACGAAGATGAGGAAACATCTGCAACCGAAACCTCGGAATGTCACCTGCAACTGGCCGTCAGAAGTACTGACGAAGTAAAAATCAACTATCCGCTTTCCGTATTCCTGTTTGATGACACGGGCGAACTGGTGCTTCAGACCGAAGTATCTGATGCAGAAACTCCTTTCACTCACAGTCTCAATAAAGGAGAATACATCCTCTCAGCCTTTTCCGGCTGAGCGAAGATGACTTCACGCTGCCGCTGGAACCGTTATCCACCAGCTATCTCTCCATTAAGGAACCCATGAACAGCCGGCTCCCACTGATGAGCGGACAAAGCCGGATCCAGCTGAAACAGCCTACGGAAGTCACACTCACTCTAAGTTATGTCGTGTCAGCCCTGCAATTCTCTTTCACAGGTATTCCGGCCGATGCTACGGAAGTCAGTCTTCAGGTCTCTCCCGTAAGTACAGGATATTCCTTCGATGGCAATTACAAAGAAGATACAGATGCCTGTTCCGTAAGTTGCTCATTGGAAGAAAATGTATGGACAGCAGGTCCTGTCTACGTACTTCCTTCCACCTGGTCAAAAGCCCACCTGTCCATCACCGTAACCCGTCCCGGCAAGAACGAAACCTACAGCTATACCTATGCTGAATCGCTCAGCCCCGGCCAACCTTACAACTTCAGTGGCAGTTATTCCGAAGGAGTCAGTCTGGAAGGAACTTCGAGATAGAAGGATGGAAACCGGCTGTCGATATATGAATTTGATTTCAGTACAGGGGACGACAGTGATACGGAACAGCCGGAGGAACCGGAAGAAGGAGAAAATCCTCCTCTGTCTGGTGACGGAGTCTTTATGCTTCTTCACTGCCGGAAGCAACTCGATCTGGGAGGACTACTATGTATGGAAAACAGAGCCGGCAGGAAACAATGCGGTCAATGCCATTCTGATAGCACCCGAGCAATGGTATGAACTGGCTATTGACGGAATGGAGCGACTCGAAACGTATGAAATCAACGGACTGACCGACTGGCGTGTGTTTACGGAGACAGAGGCTAGAGAATTAATTCAATTTCTGCAAGGAGCTACCATTGAAAGCTTAAATGAACTGTTAAGTCAGGCTAGTATGGATCAAATCCTTTATACCAAAGAAGAACGTTATCTATGTGCCGAAGGAAACAAATCATTTTGCCTTAAAACCAAGACCTGTACCAACATCGGAACTAAAACAAACTACTATCTCCGCCCAGTAAAAACCGTTTGCATCAAGCTGAAATAAAAGGCTCCTTACAACGCATTAAATCAACAGGTTAGGGATACATAAAAAACGTTTCGGCGTTTGAAGTAAAAGAACGAATTCTTTTGTTTCACGCCGAAACGTTTTTTTAAAAGGCCGAAGCCTTTTTCCCGGTTTCTCAAAGCATACCTTGCTTTTTCAGCTCATCTACTGCAATCTCCAGTTCACGATACCAGTCTTCACCAAATTTACGGATCAGAGGTTCGCGAAGGAACTTATAGACAGGAACATTTTCCTTTTCGCCCAACAGGACAGCAGCCTTACAGACATCCCAGCGATGATAGTTCACAGCCTTATAGGGACCATAATCTCCCACACGAACCGGATAAAGATGACAGGAAACAGGTTTGTAGAAATCCGTCTTTCCGGCCCGGAAAGCTTTCTCTATGGCGCAATAACAGTAACCACGTTCATCGTAACAGGTAAAGACACAATCCTTACCGCCGACAATCGACGTAACCAGATCACCTTCGCTATCCGTATAAACCACTCCCTGACGGTCAATAACTTCCCGCGCTTCGGGACTCAGTTCCTCCCAGATTACGGGAAGGACTTCCTCAAGCTTTTCCACTTCTTCCAGTTCTACCGGTGCTCCGGCATCACCTTCTATGCAACATTCTCCCTTACAGGCATCCAGATCGCAGAGAAATTTCTCACGCAGGACGTCAAGACTCACCACTACATCATCTATCTGTATCATATTCTGTTCGTTATCGGTTAGATTGAAACACCTTGCAAAAGTACAAAAAATCCAAGAGACAACAAGCCCTCCGGCAGAAAGTAAATTCCGGGCCGGAGGGCTTGCGATAAATTATGTAGAACCGTCAGAGGCGGTTTACTTAATCAGATCCTTACCTGTCATTTCAGCAGGCTGAGGCATGCCGAGGATGTGCAGGATAGACGGTGCAACGTCAGCCAGTACACCATTCTCAACTTTTGCATCCTTGTTGTCTGTTACATAAACAAAAGGCACAGGATTCAGAGAGTGAGCAGTGTTCGGAGTTCCGTCTGCATTCAGTGCATGATCAGCGTTACCGTGGTCAGCGATGATGATCACTTCGTAACCGTTAGCTTTTGCTGCTTCTACTGTATCTTTCACACAGTTGTCGATTGCAACCACAGCCTTTTCGATAGCTTCATAAATACCGGTATGACCCACCATGTCACCATTTGCATAGTTCACAACGATGAAGTCATATTTCTGGGTTCCGATAGCTTCAACCAGTTTATCCTTCACTTCGTAAGCACTCATTTCAGGTTTCAGGTCATAAGTAGCTACTTTCGGAGAAGGAACCAGGATACGGTCTTCCTGATCATACGGAGTTTCACGTCCACCATTGAAGAAGAAGGTTACGTGTGCGTATTTTTCAGTTTCTGCAATATGCAGCTGAGTCTTTCCGTTATTTGCCAGATATTCTCCCAGAGTATTCTGAACGTTTTCCTTGTCGAACAAGATATGTACGCCCTTGAAAGAAGCATCATACGGAGTCATGCAATAGTACTGCAAACCCGGAATTGTATGCATGCCCTGTTCCGGCATATCCTGCTGAGTCAGAACGATAGTCAGCTCTTTCGCACGGTCGTTACGATAGTTGAAGAAGATCACTACATCGCCTTCCTTGATGGTTCCGTCGAAACCGCCGTTTACAATCGGCTTGATGAATTCGTCGGTTACACCTTCATCGTAAGATTCCTGCATGGCCTGTACCATGTCGGTAGCAACCCTACCCTGACCGTTAACCAGCAGATCGTAAGCTTCCTTCACACGTTCCCAACGTTTGTCGCGGTCCATTGCATAGAAACGTCCTACGATAGAAGCGATACGTCCGGCAGACTGTGCACAGTGAGCAGTCAGCTGTTCGATGAAGCCTTTTCCGCTCTTCGGGTCTGTATCACGTCCGTCCATGAAACAGTGGATGAAAGTAGTGTCCTGCAAACCGTATTCCTTAGCAATGTCGCAAAGTTTGAACAGATGATCAAATGAAGAGTGAACACCTCCATTAGAAGTCAATCCCATGAAGTGGATGTTCTTTCCGTTTTCTTTAGCGTATGAGAAGGCTGAAACGATTTCCTTGTTCTGCAGGATGCTGCCGTCAGCGCAGGCACGATTGATCTTTACCAGGTCCTGATAAACAATACGTCCGGCACCGATATTCAAGTGACCCACTTCTGAGTTACCCATCTGTCCGTCAGGCAAACCAACATTTTCACCGCTTGCCTGAAGCTGTGAGTGAGGATAGTTGGCCAGCAGACTGTCCCAGTAAGGAGTGGGAGTATTGAAAATCACATCGTCCTTCTGATGGTCGCCACAACCCCAACCATCCAGAATCATTAAAAGAGCTTTCTTAGCCATAATCTTATGTTTTTAAGTTGATAATGTTCCTTTGTTTACAACGTGCAAAGGTACAAAAATCCGAAGCACCTGCGAAACTTTTTACCATTATTATCATTTTCCGGCCAGCTTCCCGAACGAGAAGAACCCGAAAGTGAACACATTGAAAAATAAATCGTAATTTTGCAGCGTTTATTATCCAACTACAATGAATACAAAAGAAATACCCGTACTGCTCCTGACCGGTTATCTGGGCAGTGGAAAAACAACTCTGGTAAACCATATCCTTTCCAACCAAAAGGGAATCCGCTTTGCGGTTATTGTCAACGATATCGGTGAAGTAAACATTGATGCCGACCTGATTCAAAAAGGGGGCGTCGTAGGCAAAAAGACGAAAGTCTCGTCTCCCTGCAGAACGGCTGTATCTGCTGTACGCTGAAGGCTGACCTGATCGAGCAAATTCTGGAACTCATGAAGCAGCAGCGTTTCGACTATATCGTCATCGAAGCCAGCGGTATCTGTGAGCCGGAACCTATTGCCAATACAATCTGTTCCATTCCCCGACTGGGAGGGCTTATACCAAATACGGCATCTGCGTCTCGACAGCATCGTAACTGTCGTGGATGCCTTGCGTCTGCAGGATGAATTTGCCTGCGGCGATAACCTTACCCGCCCGAACATCGGAGAGGAAGACATCGAGAATCTGATTATCCAGCAAATAGAATTCTGTAACATCATTTTGCTGAACAAAGCTTCGGAAATCAGTCCGGAAGAATTGAAACGGATTCGTCAGATCATCCGTACGCTGCAACCTCGCGCAGAGATCATCGAATGTGATTACTCGAATGTGGAACTGGAAAAGATTCTTCATACGCATCTGTTCAATTTTGAACAGGTCGCAACTTCTGCCGGATGGATCCGGGGCATCGAACGTCCTGCAACGGAAGAAGAAGAACTGCAGGCTCATCCGGGACATCACCATCATGAAGAGGAATATCATCACCATGAAGAAGGTCATCATCACGAAGAAGGGCACCACCATGACCACCACCACGAGGGAGGAGAAGTGGAGGAATACGGCATCAGTACATTTGTGTACTACCGGCGTCCCGCCTTCGATATCCACAAGTTCGACCATTTCATTGCTACCCGCTGGCCCAAGAATGTAATCCGTACCAAAGGCGTGTGCTATTTCAAGCACAATCCTGACATGTCTTTCCTGTTTGAACAGGCCGGAAGACAGAAAAAGCTGACGGAAGCAGGCTTGTGGTATGCCACAGCACCTGAGGAAGACCTGATTGCACTTATGCAGCAGGAACCCGGACTGATGCGTGACTGGGATGAACATTACGGAGACCGCATGGAAAACTGGTTTTCATCGGACAAAATCTGGATAAAGAACAACTGACACGCGATCTGGACGCTTGTCTGGACGAGTAAGCATTTACAAGATATGAACAGCCCCTGTTAATAACTTTGCGGCTATTAACAGGGGCTTGTTTATTGGGTAATATAGCATTTACCGAATTCAAAAATCAAAGGAAAGCTGTCCGTCACCAGTCAGATTGAAACTCATGCGGTGATAGGGCGTTACACCCCATTTTTGATCGCCTCCCGATGCTTGACGGTTGGATATCCTTTATTGCTCTTCCAGTCGTATGCAGGATATTCCTCAGCCAGACGGTTCATATAGTCGTCACGATAAGTCTTGGCCAGAATAGATGCCGCTGCAATTGAAAGATACTTTCCGTCTCCTTTGACAATGGTCGTATGGGGAATATCCGCATACTTGTTGAAACGGTTGCCGTCAATCAGCAGATGCTGCGGACGGATCTTCAACTGATCAATGGCCCGGTGCATGGCCAGAAACGAAGCATTCAGAATATTAATCCGGTCTATCTCCTCCGGAGTCACCACACCGACAGCCAGGCCAAAGCCTCACGCTCAATCACTTCACGCAAGGCATAGCGTTGTTTTTCGGTCAGCTTTTTGGAATCATTCAGCAGTTCGTTCCTGAAATCATGAGGAAGAATGACGGCAGCCGCATAAACAGCCCCCGCCAGACAGCCTCGTCCGGCTCATCACAGCCGGCCTCTGTCAGTTCCTGATGTAAATAAGGTAATAACATAATCCCTCTCTTTAACAGCGAATCAGGCTCAGAACATCTTCGCAACCCGCTGAATACCTTCAACCAGGTAATCAATTTCCGCTTTCGTATTATACAGGCCAAAGGAAGCACGGGCTGTTCCTTCTACTCCCAGGCGGTGCATCAGCGGCTCGGCACAATGGTGTCCCGTACGGATGGCAATGCCCAGCCGGTCGAGTAAAGTACCCAGATCCAACGGGTGAATATTACCGACCTGGAAAGAAATGACACCTTCCCGATGCGACGGATTTCCGAAGATATGCATATCCGGAATTTCGCTTAAACGCTGGAGGGCATACTGTGTCAGTTCATGCTCATAAGCAGCAATACGATCCATTCCGATGGTACTTACATAATCAAGAGCACGTGCCAAAGCGGTTGTTCCTACATAATCGGGAGTACCGGCTTCAAACTTCAGAGGAAGTTCCGCAAAGGTTGTACCGGAGAAGCTGACCGTATGGATCATTTCTCCTCCACCTGATAGGGCGGCAGACGGTCAAGCCATTCTTCTTTCCCATAGAGTACACCGATTCCTGTCGGACCATATACCTTGTGTCCGCTGAACACATAAAAGTCAGCATCCAGTTTCTGAACGTCCACCGGCTGATGAGGGACCGCCTGGGCTCCGTCCACTAGTACCGGAACACCATGGGCATGTGCGCGGGCTACAATCCGTTCTACCGGATTAACCGTTCCCAACACATTCGAAACATGTGCTACCGAAACCAGTTTGGTACGCGGAGTAAACAGCTGTTCCAGCGCATCTTCCATCAGTTCTCCACGATCATCGATCGGAATCACCCGAATCACAATGCCGGAGCGCTCTGCCTGCAATTGCCAGGGAACAATATTGCTGTGATGTTCCATCTGCGAAACAATGACCTCGTCACCCGGTTTCATCTGGCCGGCCACAAAACTGGAAGCCACCAGATTGATACTCTCTGTCGTTCCACGGGTGAAAACAATTTCACGGGTAGAACGAGCATTGATGAAACGACGTACCGTCTCGCGTGCAGCTTCATGCAACTCTGTAGCCTGCTGAGACAAGAAATGCACTCCGCGATGTACATTGGCATTCACGGAATAATATTCATTCACAATGGCATCCACCACACAACGTGGCTTCTGGGTCGTAGCCCCGTTGTCCAAATACACCAGGGGCTTGCCGTATACATCCCGGGAAAGGATCGGAAAGTCTTCCCGGATACGGGCTACATCATATTGCATGGAAATGGATTTTTCCTGAGTCATGATCTATCTATTTCAAAATTACTTACATAATGCACATCCGCGGCACTTGCTCAGCTCACCCCGGAAACGTTTTTCCACCAGCTGGTGCAAACGGTCACGCAAAGCTTCCATCCGGATGCGGTCGGTCACTTCGTTGACAAAGGCAAACATCAGCAAGAGACGAGCTTCACGCAGGCTTACACCACGCTGCTGCATATAGAACAGTGCATTCTCATCCAGCTGTCCTACCGTAGCACCATGAGAACATTTTACATCGTCTGCATAAATTTCCAGCTGAGGCTGTGTGTACATACGTGCTTCACGGGTCACGCACAAATTCCGGTTGGTCTGAAGCGAAGAAGTACGTTCTGCGCCCGGACGAACCAATACCTTACCGGCAAATGCTCCAACGGCACGTTCATCAAGTACATACTTGAATAACTCATTGCTGGTACAAGCCGGTGCACGATGATCAATAAAGGTATGATTATCTACCTGCTCGTCACGGTCAGCAATTGCCATACCACAAAGATCAACTTCTGCTCCCGGACCATCCAGAACTACATGTACTCTGTTACGTGTCGTTCCGTTATGCAAGGTAACGCCATTCAGCAATACCCGGCTTCCAGCAGACTGATGTACATACAGGTTACTGAAACGAACGGTACTGTAATGCGTTTCCTCCAGCTCGTAAAGATCCAGTGATGCATTTTCACCGACAAAGACTTCTGCCACCTGGGTAGAAAGGAAATTCACTTCATCCATTGCGTGATCACAGATCAGCAGTTTGGCCTGAGCTCCTTCCTCCAAAATTATCAGCAAGCGGCGGTTGACCAAAGTAGCCACATCCGCACGCAAGATATTCACCAGCTGGATCGGCCGTTCTACAACCACGCCTTTGGGGACATACATCACAACACCATCCTGAGCAAATAAAGTATTGAAAGCTGCCAGTGCATCTTCCGAAGTATCTGCCAGATGTGCATAATATTTTTTATCAGCTCCGGACGACGAGTGGCTATTTCGCACAGACTGCCGAATTCCACACCTTCCGGAAGAGAAGCTGTCGGAGAGTCATGGCGGTCGAATGCATCATTCACAACAAAATAAAGTGAAGTACTCATGTTCGGTACATCACACTTGAACACCTCATACGGATTAACCGGAATCTCCAGACGATTCAGGTTCAACCATAATCGGGAGCAAAATACCGTCCTACATCCGTATACTTGTAATCCTCCTGCTTACGGGTCGGGAAACCCAGACGCTCAAAATCAGCAAAAGCTTTCGAACGCGGAGCATTCAGTACCTCGGCACTATGACGGCAAATCATGGCTCATACTGAGTAAAAAGGTCTATGTATTGCTGTTCGGGTCTTTCCATAATCATTCTCCTAATTCTTTCTTGATCCAGTCATAACCTCTTTCTTCCAGTTCCAGAGCCAGTTCAGGACCGGCAGTCTTCACAATGCGTCCTTTGTAAAGCACATGAACAATATCCGGTTTGATATAATCCAGCAGGCGCTGGTAGTGAGTAATAACGATACAACTGGTTTGAGGAGTTTTCAGTTTATTGACTCCTTCGGCCACAATACGCAAAGCGTCAATATCCAGACCAGAGTCTGTTTCATCCAGAATACTCAGTTTCGGTTCAGCATGGCCATCTGGAAAATCTCGTTACGTTTCTTCTCTCCACCTGAGAAACCTTCATTGACGGAACGGTTTGCCAGTTTGCTGTCCAGTTCCACAATTTCCCGTTTCTGGCGCATCAGTTTCAGAAACTCACTGGCTGTCAGTGCGGGAAGGCCTTTATATTTACGCTGTTCATTCACAGCAGCACGCATAAAGTTCACCATGCTTACTCCCGGAATTTCCACCGGATACTGGAAAGAAAGGAACAAACCTTCATGGCTGCGGTCTTCAGGCGACAAGGCCAACAAATCCTTTCCACCAAAAGTTACAGAACCTTTTGTTACTTCGTAAGCAGGATGTCCTACCAGCACATTGCTCAATGTACTCTTTCCGGAACCGTTGGGTCCCATGATTGCATGTACTTCACCTTCCTTGACTGTCAGGTTGATACCTTTCAATATTTCTTTGCCGTTGATGCTGGCATGCAAATCTTTTATCTCTAACATATACTAATCTATCTAATTAAGAATATCTTCTTCTTTTCCTAACCCACACTTCCTTCCAGAGAAACAGACAACAATTTCTGTGCCTCAACAGCAAACTCCATAGGCAATTTGTTGAGCACTTCCTTGGCATATCCGTTTACAATCAGCCCGATTGCATCTTCTGTGTTAATTCCACGCTGATTACAATAGAACAGCTGATCCTCTGAAATCTTGGACGTCGTAGCTTCATGTTCAACAATAGCTGTCTCGTTATGGATATCCATATACGGGAAAGTATGTGCACCACACTGGCTGCCCAACAGCAAAGAATCACACTGGCTATAGTTACGTGCATTATCTGCGCGTTCAGACACTCTTACCAGCCCCCGGTAGGAATTCTGGCTTTTTCCTGCACTGATACCCTTGCTGACAATAGTCGAACGCGTATTCTTACCTAAATGAATCATCTTGGTACCTGTATCAGCCTGCTGGAAATTATTCGTAACAGCAACGGAATAGAATTCAGCCGTTGAGTTATCTCCACTCAAGATACAGCTGGGATATTTCCAGGTAATTGCAGATCCGGTCTCTACCTGTGTCCATGACAGCTTGCTGTCCACACCCTTGCAATTTCCTCGTTTCGTCACAAAGTTATAGACACCTCCCTTTCCTTCTGCATCTCCCGGATACCAGTTCTGCACAGTCGAATATTTCACTTCCGCACGATCCAGCACCACGATCTCTACAATGGCCGCATGCAACTGGTTCTCATCACGCATCGGAGCCGTACATCCTTCCAGATAAGAAACATAGCTGTCATCATCTGCAACGATCAGGGTACGTTCAAACTGACCAGTATTAGCAGCATTGATTCGGAAATACGTAGACAGCTCCATCGGGCAACGTACGCCTTTAGGTATGTACACAAAAGATCCGTCACTAAACACAGCCGAGTTCAGGGCAGCAAAGAAATTGTCCCGATAGCCTACCACTGATCCCAGATATTTCCGGACCAGATCCGGGTGTTCGCGTACAGCCTCACTCATGGAACAAAAGATAATTCCTTTCTCCATCAAAGTTTCCTTGAAAGTTGTCTTGACAGAAACCGAGTCCATGACCGCATCTACAGCCATTCCGCTCAAAGCCATCTGTTCTTCCAAAGGAATACCCAACTTATTAAACGTCTTCAAAAGTTCAGGATCTACCTCATCCAGACTCTTGGGACCTTCCTTCTTCTGGGTAGGATCTGCATAATATGAGATAGCTTGATAATCAATTTCGGGGATATTCAGATGTGCCCATGTAGGCATTTCCATCGTCAGCCAGTGACGGTATGCCTTCAGACGGAACTCCAACAGCCATTCCGGTTCTCCCTTCTTGGCAGAGATCAGCCGTACCACATCTTCATTCAACCCTTTCTCGATAATATCAGTATGAACATCCGTCGTAAAGCCGTATTTATACTTCTCTTGCGTCAGTTCTTTTACATATTTATTGGGTTCTTGTTGCATATATCAGTATCTATTAATTGTTTAGTCGCATCCTTGATTACAGGAATAAAAACTCCGAAGAGACTCTCCATCGAATAATATAACACGGATTCCTTCTTTTTTGTTGACTGAATCAGGCTGTCTTCCGAATCTATGTATTCAATCAGAGCAATCACCAGACTGATCAACAGAATGTATTTCAACGCTCCCAGTCCGGCTCCCAACCATCGGTTTACAAATCCCAGATGAATTGAATCAACAGCCTTTGTCAGCAAAGTTGCAGCCAGAGATAATCCGACAGGCACAACCAGCCAGATAAGCAGGAAAGCCAGTCCACGGGCAAAAGTCAATGAAGTTCCCGTTTCCATAGCGAGTTTTTCTCCCACAGAAGCATACAGTGCCCGTGCAACCAACAAGCCTGCCACCAGTCCAACTACCGAAGCCAGCTGACGGATAAACCCTTTGGAAAATCCGACAACAGCCCCCAGGCCTACAATGGCTATCATAATCCAATCGATGGTTTGCATATCCCTCCACATGAAAAAATGGGAACCGGAAACTGAAGACCGGACAGGCATTCCGCCAGACCCTTCCATTCAAGTTCCAGTTCCCACCTTATATATTATAGCAACCGCTTAGAGCGTCTGCTTAACTTCAACTTCTTCGTAGGTTTCGATCACGTCTCCCACTTTCAGATCGTTACATCCTGCCAGGCTGATACCGCATTCGAAGTTCGTTCCAACTTCTTTCACGTCATCCTTAAAGCGTTTCAATGCATTGATATTTCCTGTAAAGACTACAATACCATCACGAATCAGACGAGCCTTATCCGTACGTTTCACCTTACCGGTCTTAACCATCGCACCGGCAACCATTCCGACCTTGCTGATGTTAAATACTTCACGCACTTCGATAGTAGCAGTCACCTGTTCCTTCAATGTCGGAGCCAACATACCTTCCATTGCAGACTTCACTTCCTCTATCGCATCGTAAATGATAGAATATTTACGGATATCTACACCTTCCTGTTCAGCCAGTTTCGCTGCATTGGAAGAAGGACGTACCTGGAAACCGACGATAATTGCATCAGATGCAGCAGCCAGAGATACATCAGACTCTGAAATCTGTCCAACACCCTTGTGGATTACATTTACCTGAATCTGTTCTGTTGACAACTTGATCAGAGAGTCGCTCAAAGCCTCAACTGAACCATCCACGTCACCTTTCACAATTACATTCAGTTCATGGAAATCACCCAGAGCCAGACGGCGGCCCACTTCATCCAGCGTAAGCATCTTCTGCGTACGCAAGCCCTGTTCACGCTGCAACTGCTCACGCTTATTTGCAATTTCACGAGCTTCCTGATCTGTATCAAATACATGGAAAGTATCACCAGCCGCAGGAGCACCGTTCAATCCCAGGATCAGAACCGGTTCTGAAGGTCCTGCTTCTTTCAAACGCTGGTTACGTTCGTTAAACATCGCCTTAACCTTTCCGTACGAAGTTCCGGCCAGTACGATATCACCGACATGCAGTGTACCGTTGGAGATCAATACAGTTGCCACATAACCACGTCCCTTGTCCAGAGATGATTCGATAATGGAACCAGTAGCCTTACGGTTCGGGTTTGCCTTGAGGTCAAGCATTTCAGCTTCCAGCAATACCTTTTCCAGCAATTCCTTGACACCGGTACCTTTCTTGGCTGAAATATCCTGAGACTGGTATTTTCCACCCCATTCTTCCACCAGGAAGTTCATGGCAGCCAGTTCTTCCTTGATCTTATCCGGATTGGCATTCGGTTTATCCACCTTGTTGATTGCAAAAACAATAGGTACACCGGCAGCATTGCATGGTTGATCGCTTCTTTGGTCTGCGGCATCACATTGTCATCGGCAGCAACAATAATAATTACCACGTCAGTTACTTTCGCACCACGTGCACGCATGGCAGTAAATGCTTCGTGTCCCGGAGTATCCAGGAAAGTAATGCGGCGGCCATCCTCCAGCTTCACATTATATGCACCGATATGCTGAGTAATACCTCCGGCCTCTCCGGCAATTACGTTGGCTTTACGGATATAGTCCAGCAAAGAAGTCTTTCCGTGGTCGACATGTCCCATCACTGTTACAATCGGAGCACGCGGCTGCAGATCTTCTTCCGCATCAGCCTCTTCTTCAATAGCCTGTGCAACTTCTGCACTGACATATTCTGTCTTATAGCCAAATTCCTCAGCCACCAGATTAATAGTCTCGGCATCCAGACGCTGGTTGATTGAAACCATGATACCCACACTCATACACGTAGAGATAATCTGAGTAACAGGGACATCCATCATGTTTGCGAGCTCATTTGCTGTCACAAACTCTGTCAGCTTCAGAACTTTGCTTTCTTCCAGTTCCAGTTCTTCCTGTTCGAGCTGACGGTTCTGTATGTTTTCGCGCTTTTCTTTTCTATACTTAGAAGCCTTGCTCTTCGTCTTACCGGTAAGACGTGCCAAAGTTTCTTTTACCTGGCGAGCTACATCCTCATCACTCACTTCAGTCTTAACCACCGGTTTTCTGAAGCGATCCTTAGCATGTTTGCCACTGCCTTGTTTTGCGTCCGACTTACCTGCAGCATTTTTATCTGCACGTGAAACCGGAGACGCTCCCATATTACCAGTAGCATTTATATCTACCCGTTCCTTGTTGATCCGGTTTCTTTTTCTTTTGGTTCCGTCATCAGCCACTCATCTTATCCGTCTTTCATCTGTTTCCGGATTTCGCGAATGATGGCATCCTTCATTTGCTTACGCTGTTCCTGACGTTGTTTGTCTTTCTCCTCCCGTTCCTTTCTCTTTTCTTCTTTCGACTTTTTCTTCGGTCGGGTGGACTGGTTCAAAGCCGCCAAATCAATTTGGCCTACTACATTAATCTTTGACTTAAATTCAGTAGGACGAATTTTAAACACTTCGTCTCCATTGTCCTGCTGAGCGGTCTGCTCTGCTTTCAGGTTATCTTTCTTTTCTTCTTCCATCCGCTCTGGTTTCAATTCTTCAGCCTTATTTTCGTTTTTCTCTTTTGGTTCTTTATCTGCTGTAATCGGGGAGTCTGCAATGCTTTCAGCAGCATTTACCTTCGGCTCCTCGGTTGTTGTCGGTTCAGAAACAACTTTCTCTACTTCTTCTTTCGGAGAACTGAAAGTCTGTTTGGTTTCTTCTGCGGACAAGGTCTGTTCCGGTGCAGGAACAGCTGTTGCCTTTCCACTCTTTCGGTTCAATGCATCCAGGTCAATTTTCCCGACAGGCTTAAACTTCGGACGCACATCTTCGGGCACCAAAGTCTGGGTAGTCTGTTCCGCAGACGAGTCCTTAGCCTGCGACTCTTCTGCCAAACGGGCATTTCGGTTCCGGTCCTTTCCCTGCCGTTGTTGGATTATCTTTTCCGACTTCATTTTCAAATCTTTATCCTTACTGAACTCCTTCACGAGCGCAGCATACTGTTCTTCGGTGATCTTCGCGTTCGGACTTGCTTCAATCGAATAACCCTTTTTCTGCAAAAAATCCACTACGGTTGTGATCCCTACATTTAAATCTCTTGTTACTTTATTCAGTCTAATCGTCATACGCTTTTAAAAAAATTGATAATTGAGAATTGAAAACTCGGGGCCGATCATCCATACGGCAAAGAAAGGGAGAAGCAATCTTCCCCTTTCTTGACTTTATACTTAGGCTTCGAACTCGGCTTTCAGGATTCTCAATACGTCATCTACCGTATTTTCTTCCAAGTCAGCCTTCTCTATCAGCATCTCACGCGGAGCGTTGAGTACACCCTTGGCAGTATCGATGCCGATGCCTTTGATTGCATTAATGACCCACTCGTCAATTTCATCTTTAAATTCATCGAGATAGATATCTTCGTCAGTGGCGCTTTCATCCAGTTCACGATAGACATCAATGGTATATTCTGTCAGCATACTGGCAAGCTTGATATTCATACCGCCCTTACCGATAGCCAAAGACACTTCTTCCGGTTTGAGATAAACCTCTGCTTTCTTCTCATCTTCGTGCATCACGATAGAAGAAATCTTTGCAGGGCTCAATGCACGCTGGATAAACAACTGGATATTGGATGTATAGTTGATCACATCAATATTCTCGTTGCGAAGTTCGCGTACGATACCATGAATACGAGAGCCTTTCACACCCACACATGCTCCTACCGGATCAATACGGTCGTCATACGACTCTACTGCAATCTTGGCACGTTCACCGGGGATACGGGCAATGCGGCGGATAGTAATCAGTCCGTCTGCAATTTCCGGAACTTCCTGTTCAAACAAACGCTGCAGGAACATCGGAGACGTACGGCTCAGGATAATCTTCGGATTGTTACCCGGATTGTCTACACGAGCAACTACGGCACGCGCTGTTTCTCCCTTACGGTAGAATCTCCGGGGATCTGTTCGGTCTTCGGAAGAAGAAGTTCATTACCTTCATCATCCAGCAACAGGATTTCTTTCTTCCAGATCTGATAAACCTCAGCACTGATCACTGTACCGACTTTGTCAATATACTTGTTATACAGACTGTCCTTTTCCAGCTCCAGAATCTTGGATGCCAGTGTCTGTCTCAGGTTCAGGATGGCCCGACGTCCGAACTTTTCGAAGATCACTTCATCCGTTACCTCTTCACCAATCTCATACGAAGCATCGATCTGACGTGCCTGAGAAAGCGAGATCTGACTGTTGGGATTCGTCAAATCTTCATCTGCCACTACCTCACGATTGCGCCATATTTCAAAATCGCCTTTATCGGGATTCACGATCACATCGTAATTTTCGTCAGTGCCAAACATTCGCAATTACACTGCGAAAAGACTCTTCCAACACGCTCACTAACGTAGTGCGGTCGATATTTTTCAATTCCTTAAACTCCGAAAATGTGTCAATCAGGCTGACTGTTTCCTCTTTTTTGGCCATAACTTATTTAAAACTTATTAAATATTTGGTGTATTTTATCTCATCATAAGTGAAATGTAACTCATGTTCAACCAACGGGGACGTTTGGCTCCTTCCGGGCGTTCACGTACTTCCGTGAGCAATGTAAAACCTTCTTCCGAGGCAGACTGCAGTACTCCATGCAGTTTTCGTCCGTCTTTCGTGCAAACTTCGACTGAACTTCCGACATGGGCTTCATACTGACGCAGGACTTTGAATGGCTGACCAAGACCGGCAGAACCGACTTCCAATTCATAATCTCCCAAACGTTCTCCCAGAGTCTCTTCCAGATAACGACTCAAGTTTACACAGTCATCGATCCAGACACCATCGCGGTGATCGATTTCCACCACGATACGTGAATCTGCACTAATTTGAACATCAACCAGAAAATATTCTTTATCTTCCAGCCACTTATTCACAACATCCGTTATTTCCTGTTTTTCTATCATTGTTATGAGTTTACAACAAAAAAAGGAGCTTTATTGCCCCTCCACCATTCATCCATCTCGCTTGCAAAGATACAAATAATATAATGTACTACAAAATATTGTAGTTTTTTTATGTTATTAAGAGTATGCCGAATAAATTCGGGCAAATCTTTAACCAGTCCGAAAGAGTTTGTACCAGTTCAAAGATTATTTTTTTAACTTTGCAACGGAAAAAAGGAACAATATGAAACGGAAACTTATCGGAGCAGGAGGCGGATTACTGGTGGTGCTCGGCTTAAGCCTGTTCCTTTTATGGGGGTTCCGCAACCCTGTCATCAACAGCATGGCCGAGCGGAAAATCCTTGCCATGAAGGAACGATACGGACTGGATATTCACTACGACTATCTGGAGTTCACGAAAACCGGACGGATCCTGTTCGGAGGCCTGTCTGTGGTTCCCGAACAAAGAGATACGCTGCTTACCATCCATTCGGCGGAAATAACTCCGGGCCTGTGGCAACTGCTCAGAGGCAATCTTGAAATCCGCCGGATCAGTATGGAACAGCCGGAATTGCGTTTTGTCAAGAAAGGCACGCAGGCCAACTATGATTTTATGTTCCTGGGCGACCGCACTTCCCGGCCAGGAACTTCCCGGCCCGATAAATCTTCAGCCGAATACGACAGACGGGCAGGTCTCCTGCTGAAAACGATATTCCGCCTGTTGCCTTCTGAAGGAAAGCTGACCCGCCTGCGGATCAGTGAAAAGAAAGACAATAATTCCGTCAGTCTGTACATTCCGGAATTCCGCATCAAAGACCAGCATTTTCAAAGTCATATTCAGTTCGTTGAGGACGGAAAGGAACAACACTGGCAGACAAGCGGAGAAATTGATCCGTCCGAACATCTGCTATCCCTGCACATACAGGCACCAGATGTGGCTGTCCCCTATCTCAAACGGAGACTGGGAGCTGAAATTCATTTCGATGACTGATGCTTTCCTTCATACAAAAAGACGGAAGCCCCATGCAATTGCAGGGGAAAGCCGAAGTCAGGGGATTAAGCCTTTTCCATCACCGGCTTTCTCCGGAAGTGATCAACCTGAATCATGGAGAAGTTGACTTCCATCTGAACATCGGTTCACAAAGCATTGAACTGGACAGTTGCAGTACGGTGCGCTTCAACCAGCTTCAGCTGAATCCTTACCTTAAACTCGAAAGCCCCGGCCATCTCACCGCGAAACTTCACAAATCATGGTTTCCTGCATCAGAACTGTTCAGCTCTCTGCCTCAGGGACTGTTCGAACATCTGGAAGGTATCCGGGTAGACGGCCAGCTGGCATACGATTTTCTGCTGGATGCAGACCTTGCCCTTCCGGACAGTCTGAAGTTTCATTCCGACCTGCTCGCCCGAAATTTCCGGATCATCCAATACGGGAATACCAATCTCAGCAAAATGTCTTCCGAATTTAAATATACGGCCTACGAAGACGGAATCCCGGTCCGGACTTTCCCGGTCGGCCCGTCGTGGGAGCATTTTCTTCCGCTCGACAGCATTCCCCTTGTCATGCAGACGGCTGTACTGCAAAGTGAAGACGGAGGATTCTTCTACCATCAGGGATTTCTGCCCGATGCCATTCAGGAGCAATGGCCTACGATCTGAAGAAGCGGCGCTTTGCCCGCGGAGGAAGTACCATCTCCATGCAGCTGGTCAAGAATGTCTTTCTGAACCGCAACAAGAATATAGCCCGCAAACTGGAAGAAGCCCTGATTGTCTGGCTGATCGAAACCAACCGGCTGACTTCGAAAGCACGTATGTTTGAGGTTTACCTGAACATTGCCGAATGGGGACCTATGGTCTACGGAATACGGGAAGCCGCAGACTTCTATTTCAGCAAGCGCCCTTCACAGCTTACGCTGGAAGAATGCATCTATCTGGCTTCCATCATCCCCAAGCCCAAGCATTTCATGACTTCCTTCACAAACAGCGGACAGCTCAGGGAAAGCCAGGAAAATCACTTCCGCATTGTTGCCGGAAGAATTGCAGCCAAAGGTGTCATCTCCGAAGAAGCGGCAAAAAATGTGGATATTTCCCGGGTACAGCTAAAAGGAAAGGCCGCCGGTTACTTCACCGACAGCCTTTCCGTTCCACGGGAAAACCCTCTTACTCCCCAATAATTGTCGCGACAATGCGTCTGGGACCTCCATGATTGCGGAACTCGCAAAGATAAATGCCCTGCCAGGTCCCCAGATTCAGCTGCCCGCGAGTGACCGGAACTGACAGGCTTACCCCGATCATTGTTGACTTTGCATGAGCCGGCATGTCATCCCATCCTTCCAGCGTATGGGTGTACCACGATTCGCGCTCGCGGATCAGACGGTTAAAAATCTGTTCCATGTCATCCCGTACGTCCGGATCACAATTTTCATTAATGGACAAGGCGGCACTGGTATGCTGGATAAAAAGGTTCAGCAAACCCGTCTGAGGCAAAGGAGGAAGCTGACGTACAATTTCCTCCGTTACCAGATGAAAGCCACGTGCATGTGGCCGTAAAGTGATCTCAACCTGCTGTATCATAAATTATGGTTCAAACTTAATTTTCTCTCATCATTCTCCGGCTCATCGGATGATTTATACCGGGAGCTGCCGGCCTTCCTTACTGAATGCCGGTCAGCTCTACGACAACTTCCTTGTCAACCGCAAAGGTGCGTGTAGAAATCACCAGTCCCTGCAAAGATCCGTCAAAAGAAGCACGGACACGTTTTCCGTTCACACGTACCTCTCTTCCGGCTTTTACGCCCGGCAATTCAACAACGTAAGCGCGTTTCCGCGGCTGGCCTTCGTAAGAACCTTTTGAACCGGCCATACGGATAACCAGCCTGTCTCCCTGGTTCTCGTATGAAAGATCCGTCGTTGCAAACCGGCCTGCCTGATAATCCAGCGTCTGTCCGTCGTCTTCATACAACGTATAATGATTCTCAATACCTTTCTCGCCCGGATAACATCTTACGACCAGTGTATCCAGCGGAGCCGAAGCCATCCGTTCCCGATAAGGCTGCATAGGCAGAGGATATCCGCCCTTCACGAAAACCGGAGATGTTTCAAGCGTGCTGACAACTTCCAGGGTCTGGCCGCCCTCATACTTTTTCCCGTCAAACAGACTATACCAGTTCGCACCTTCCGGGAACCAGACCTTCTGTACAACCGTCTTGTCTTCGCCCTTTCCGGGTTCCGTAACCGGAGCTCCCAGAATCAGATCACCGAAATAGAATTCACCGGGATGTTTGTAAGCTTCTTCTGTTTCAGGATGTTCAATGTAAAGTCCCCGGTTCAGAGGCAGCATGTCGTCATAGCACTGTCTGACAGAAGAATAAATGTAAGGCATCAGACGGGAACGCAAATGATAAACCTCCCGCATGGCCGCTTCTTCGCGTTCTCCCCACAACCATGGCCGCCGGTCGCTCTTCTCACCTACGACGGAATGTATACGAAGCGAAGAGTTCAACAGGCCGAACTGAGTCCAGCGTGTATAAAGTTCCGGATCAAGCCCGTCATAGAACCCGCCGATATCGTGAGCCCAGAAGAAGCATCCGGCATTTCCGCTCGTCGTGGTCAGATCAACTTCAAAACGCAGCATTTCCCAGTTTCCCACGGCATCACCGGAGAACTGAATCGGATGACGGTGGTCACCCCATCCTCCCCAACGGCTGAATCCGGCTCCGCGGAGCACCCGCTTTTCTGCCCCGTCGTCAGACAGAGGACGCATCGAATAACTATAATAGATTTCATTCAACCAGGGAAGATGCTTCGTGCTTGTACCACGTACCAGCGGATAAGCATAGTCCTGTTGCCAGTCCAGCCACCAGAAAGCAATTCCCATTGAGTCTGCTTCCTGATGGGCATACTTCATGAAATGCTTCATGTAGAAAGGATCTCCGGCATCAAATACAGGAACTCCCTCGCTGGTATAGGATGCACCCAGTGCACGGGCAAAGGCAGGATAAGCATCATCTTCGGGACGAAGTCCGTCATGCGGATGTTCATTCAATACCACATAGACATCCTTATCCTTAAATTCCCGGATCAGTCCGGCCGGATCCGGGATCAGTTCACGATTCCAGCTGTAGCCGCTCCATCCGCGGGTAAAGGCATGCCCCGTTCCCTGATCATACACTTTTTTATGCCAGTCCATGTCAAATACCATGATATCCAGAGGGAAATTATGTTCATGATACCCGGCTACCAGCTCCCTGTAATCATCAGCCGTGTATGGCCACCAGCGACAATACCAGGCTCCATGCACATACTTCCGGGTCATCGGAGCCGGACCGCTGACTGCTGCCAGTGATTTCAATGCCGCCTTATAGTCCGTTCCATAAACGAACAGATAAAAGTCCTGTACATGATTCCGGTCTCTGAATGACAGTTTTCCGTTCTTATAGACATCCTTTCCTGTGTCATTGATCAGGAACCATCCGTCACGGCTCAGCAGACCTTCTTCCCGTTCCACCGGGCCACCAATCCCGTCGACCGTACACAAAGCTCCTTTCAGATTGCCGCTCTGACCATCCGTCAGGCACCAGCCTTTCTCCTTTCCATGCATCGAGAACGTTACCCGAAGATATTCTGTCCGAAAGGAAAACCGTCATGATCAAATTCCAGACGCATCGCTTTCGTGGAGAAAACGTGCTTCCTTCCTTTCTGTTCGTGGCGGACTCCAAGCTGACGGTCTGTCCGGACAACGGCAAACAGCGTGGAATCATTCAAGAATTGCTGATGACGGGCGTATTCAAGGCGAACCAGATTCTCCGTAATAAATGTAATGCGGTTATTCCCTATCACAAACGTATCGGCATAACCAGTTTGGGCAAACAAGGCCATTACTCCCCCCAGGCAACACCCGAAGAGCCGGTTGAACAGCCGGCTGCGGGATTTACCAAAATGATGTTTCATAGTTACGTATATTTTATTCGATAATAAGTTCTATAAAATTTCTCCGGATTCTGCCCGCAATTCATCAGAAACGAGCAGCCGGTTTCCCCGGTTTTTCCAGTCGGTTTATCTGTTTTTACCGGAAGAAAAAGCAGTTCCACTTAGTGAAACTTTTTGTTCCAGCCAGTGGAATTTTTTGTTCCACCGGGTGAAAATTTTTTGTTTCACCTAGTGGAACTTTTTTTACGGGCTGAAGAAACTCTTGTTTTGACAAGACAAAACAAGAGTTTCGGACTGACAAAACTGCTCCTTCAAACAGGCGGTTCCTGCTGATCAACAGGTCAGACACGGGCAGGTCTCAGCGCCCTTCCCAGTCGTATTCCTCCCGATATTCATCGAATGCCGGACTGCCTTTCACTCCATAACGCTGCAATACTGATTTCACGTAGTCCTGTTCAGCCGGCGGAAAACTGCGTTCCTTCCGTTTCAGACGATAATAATTCGTACGTCCGTAATGATTTATCAGTTCTTCCCTCACGCTCTTTACCTTTCCGAATGGCAGTTCATCAAACAGATGCGATATGCCATAGGCAAACTTCTTGGTCTTGGACGACAGGTAATACGGGCATTTTCCATCAGGAACTACCAGATGGGGATTGATCATCTTGACCGTCACCTCCGTATCCGGAACATACGACAAGGTAAGATTACGCAGACACTGGTCGCCTTCCGGCAGTTGTTGCAAAAGCAATGTACAAATCCGAACGGCAGCATTGAATATTCAAAATTCTTGAGCATAATTGAAAAAGTATTAGATTATTGAAACAAAGCAGAATACAAAAGTCAATCGGTTTCCGGGCCTCAGCCAGTCTGAAGCCCGGAAACGGTTATTGAATGGTAATACTGTTCAGAAGTTCTGTCTTTCCTTCGTTCACCAGTTTCAGGATCAGCTCGCCGAACAGGGTATTCTGCCAGGCAAACCATGCACGGGTAAACTTCTGGGGATTGTCCTTATGAAAGGATTCATGCATGAATCCGGTACCGGCATCCGTACGCATCAGCATCTCAATGCACGACTTGATTTCCTGATCGTCCCGGCTGGTGAAAGCTTCATCATGATACTCATCGGCCATACCATATCGTAGCGATATGCGGTCCTCCGATTCCTTCTCCGGCTGTTCCGCGGAAGAAATAAGGATTATCTTCGCTCCACACAAAACGGCGGGTGTTCTGATAAACCGGGTCATTGACATCTACATCTCCCAGATAAGGCATGGCCAGCAGACTGGGTACATTGGCATCATCCATCAGGATGTGGTTGCCGAATCCGTCCACCTCGAATGCATAAATCGGTCCATACTTGGGATGGGTATAGACAGCATGTTCCTTCAAAGCCTTTTCAACCTCATCGGCCAAACGGATGCACTGAGAAGACAACTCCTCATCATGGTTGACTTTTTTCAGAATCTCGGCTGCTTTCCGCAAGGAAGAAACGGCAAAGAAATTAGACGGTATCAGGAAGGAAAGAGTCGTTGCGTCATCTGACGGACGGAAACTGGAAGCTATCAGGCCCACCGGTTTCACGGGATTGCCCAGTCCGTCACACGGCAACGTATCGGTTGCACGTTCCGTCCTGCGCTGAAATTTATAGGGGCCGTTTCCGTCTTTGCGCTGCTGTTCACGGAAAGTTTTCAGAATGTTGGTAATGGCCGCCAGCCAATCGTCTCCAAATACGGACGTATCTCCCGTCACCTGCCAGTAATGATAAGCCAGACGAAGCGGATAGCAAAGAGAATCAATCTCCCATTTACGCTCATGGAGTTCCGGCTTCATGTCTGTCAGATCCGACTTCCATTCGCTGCCTGTCGGACCGTCATTAAAGGCGTTGGCATAAGGATCAATATTAATGCACATCCACTGACGGTTGATAACGCCTGCCAGCATTTCTTTCAGTGCCGGGTCTTCATTGGCCAGCTGTACATAAGGCCATACCTGTGCTCCGGAGTCACGCAGCCACATGGCATGAATATCTCCCGTATACACAAAGGTATCCGGACGTCCGTCTTCAAAATGCCGGAAGTGAACCGTCGTATCCAGCGTATTGGGAAAACAATTCGTAAACATCCAGACCAGACGCGAATTGGTCAGCAGACTCTGTACCCGCCGGATCTGTGCTTCCACTGCCTTTGAATGAAACAGGCGGTCTTTCTCTGCCGGACGCAGTCTTTCCGGATGGCATCAGCGGGACATACATGCGCTGTCTCCGTCAGTTCTCCGGCCTGTGCGCAAGGCGCACAAGCCAGCACTGAGAGTAAACAGACGCTTTTCAACATTCTGTTTTTCATAATTATTTCAGTTTGATTCAATCTTCAACTTCTTGATAAATACCAGACCGGAAGTCTCATTTCCTCCTTCTCCACAAGCCTGTACTTCTACAAAGAAAGGAGTTCCGGCTTCGAAAGCATCTACCTTGAAGCGATAAGTTACAGCAGGAGCAGCTTCACTGGCTGTTCCGCTCTGTACGACTTCTGCCAGTTTTTCTTCTCGCTTCAACAGCTGCAGAGTACCCAGCTTCAGGTTATTCTGTCCTTTGGTACGGATGAAAGTCACTTCGTAGGTTCCGTTTCCGGAGATCTTTCCGGTACATTCAAAACGCCACGGAGTCATCACCGTCTGTATCTGCAAAGGTTTCCATTCAGCCGTGAAGGTTCCATATTGCTTGTAGGCAGAATAATCAGGTGCGAAATAAATCGGAAGCGAATAATGACGGTCAGTCACCAGCGTCATGGCATGAAAATCACTCTTGTTATCCACCGTTACCGGTCCGGTATAACGTGGAGAATGAATGTTCGGATAACGTCCGTCTGTGGTGTACACAATTTCAGATCCGGCTACGCTGGGAGCCAGTGTGAATTCCAGCTTTCCGTCTGCCTGTTCCTTCATGGAAACAATCTGGGGTTCAGGAACCCGGTAATTGCATCCTTTATAGTCCAGACGGGCATAATGATGGCTCAGACGGTTGGAGAAGTCCTTGTAGTCACGCCGGGACATCTTGCTCCATGCCACTTCAGAAACAGCCAGCAAACGAGGGAAGGTCAGATATTCGGCATAGTTTTCAGAACGGTTTTCATTCAGCAGGGGTAATTCCTGCAATACAGTTCCATGAATAAACTGGTCACTCCAGAAGCATCCCTGTACACCCAGAACCGTAGATTCCGGTGAATAGTCATTAACCTCCATGGAATAACATTTCTCCACAGAAATAGGCGGCATCCAGCCGGCAGCCTTTATTTCACCGGGAGTTCCGCTTTCAGGGAAGTCAAGATACATGTGAGTGGCCGGTGTCAGGATTGCCTTGTGACCGGTCTTGGTGGCCTGAATCGTATCTCCAACATTGTGCCACATCAGAGCACTACCGGGTGGTTGACCTTTCCACGCTGAATAATCTCTTCCCAGCCGACTACGGTGCGGTCTTTCTTCTTCATCATATCGGCTACGACATTTGTCAGATATCCCTGCAGATCAGAAGCCTTGGTCAGTCCTTCCCGCTTCATGACTTCCTGACATTTCGGACATTCCTTCCAACGGTCATACACGGCTTCATCTCCACCGATATTGATATAATGAGAAGGGAACAGGCTGACTGTTTCGTCCAATACATCACTCAGGAACTGATAAGAACTTCTTTTCCGACACAAAGCAAATCGCGGCTGATGAAATGCTGCACCGGAACTTCATGCTGCAGACCGGTACATGAAAGCCAGGGATAAGCAGCCACTGCTGAAAGCATGTGGGCCGGGAACTCGATTTCAGGAATAATTTCCACATTACGCAACTGGCCATAAGCGATCAGTTCCTTAATATCTTCCTGTGTATAATATCCTCCCAAACGATGGGTATCCGGTCCGGCCCAGGCACCAATCTCCGTCAGGCGGGGATATTTCTTGATCTCCAGACGCCATCCGGAGTCATCAATCAAATGAAACTGCAGTTTGTTCAGCTTATACATGGCCATCATGTCAATGTATTTCTTCACAAACTCCTTATCAAAGAAATAGCGTGCCACATCGAGCATCATTCCTCGCCAGGGACGTTCCGGCGCATCAAAGACAGACACAGCAGGAACAGTCCAGTCTACTCCTTTCTGACGCTGGCTGCTATAAATCTCAGCAGGGAACAGCTGAAGCAAGGTCTGTATGCCATAAAAGACTCCGCCCTTGTCGGTTCCGTACAATACAATGCGACCGGGCTTTACATCCAGCTGATACCTTCGGCCTTGCCTTGTGCCTTGTCGGGAGACAAAGCCAGACGGATATCGCCCTGATTCTTTCCTTCCACCAGACGGAAGTCCCATCCTGTGGACTGGCTCAAAACCTGCTGTAAATACTCGGCATGTTCCTTCAGACCAGCCTGATAACCGATTACGGCAGAAGACGTCAACCGGAAACTGCCAGCCTGCTGCTCCAGACGAACAGGCTGGGGAATGATGTTTATACCTTCTGCCAGGGCTGAAGACAGACTGCAAGCCATCAGACAGGAAAGTAATGTTTTCTTAAGTAAAGACTTTCTTTTTTTCATGGTTATTTAATCTATATAATTTGATGCTTATGAGTTAATCCACGTTAATACAAAATTCACCCCACGAATTTATGCACAAAATAAGCAAAAATTCATTTTCTTTGCAACAAATAAAACAATATACCCTTATCTATGAGCAAAAGTATCGACAGCAACAAGCAATTTATGATTGGTAACGGCCTTTTGGCATTCGGCGTATTTTTCATCGTATTTCTGTTTCTCTATTTAGGATTCCGTTCCCAGCGCAAGGAAGGACAGGCCGAAGCCTTTTCCGACAAATATATTCTGACCCTCGACAACAGCCTGGCCGGAGACAGCCTGTCTGTCTATATCAACGACAGCCTGTTGCTGAACCAGACCATGAAAGAGTCTTCAGTCCGGCTGCTGATCAACCGTTTTGCTGAAGAAAGTATGCTGATGGTTGTGGATAATCATACCGAAGAAATAACCCCGTTCAATCTTAATCCGAAAGGAAGCGAGGTTTCTGTGGAAAAGAAAAACGGGAAAATCTTTATTCTGGAAACCGAAGGAGACGGCAAGTCCAAATGATCTGTCTGCTCCGTCCGTTCATTCTTCCGGCTCAACAAGCCGGATTTTTTATTCTCCATGATCCAGCATGCGGATCAGCATTTCCCGTTGCAAAGAGTAAGTATTGCTGGACGCATGTACCCGCTTCAACAGCCGGAGGCGTCCTGCCGCAACTTGCTTTTGAACACGATACTACCTTCTGTCTCTTCTGAAAGGCGCAACAGATACAGAGAAGCCAGTTCCATTTTCTCAATTCC
>ENA-OQHA01000121-OQHA01000121.1-human-gut-metagenome-genome-assembly--contig:-NODE-121-length-40790-cov-3.647444_pt1 | contig 40790 bp, 50 predicted proteins | sample MGYA00242558_ERZ504707 | MGnify/ENA primary metagenome ERZ504707 (study PRJEB26092, sample SAMD00036197) | human gut metagenome | host: Homo sapiens | study: EMG produced TPA metagenomics assembly of... | reverse complement strand
GGTAGCGCTCGATCACGTCGTCCGGGAAGAAGCTGCCGGTGCGGAGCTTCGGGATTCGCAGCGTCAGCGTGCCGACGCAGGTGGCGAGCGACCTCTCGCGGTAGCCGTTTCGGCTGTTCGACCCGCCGCCGCAAAGCTGGTCGCCTCGGCGTCCATCACGGCGTTCACGACCTGCTCGGCGAGGCGCCTGAGCAGCTCCTGCATGTCGATGGCGCCGTCGTCGAACCGGGGCATGGCGAGCATGTCCGGCGTCGGGTCTGATAAGATTTCCATAGCGGTCTTCGTCCTTTCCCAGAACCTGTTGTTGTGGTGATTTCAGATTCTAGGACGAAGGCCGTTCTTCGTTAAACGGACGCTAGGGAGCCACCCTTACACCAACATTTTCGACGCGATCTCAAAGCCCTCAATGAGGGGAAGGCACGTTGCATCATTGTCCCCAGCACGCGCCTGGAAACTCTCCGCGACATCTACGACATCGAGGATTTCGAAACACAGGAACTCACCAGCACGGCGCAACTATCGTGTTTAATTTCGCGCGGCAAGCCCGAGCTGCTGGGAATCATCAATAAGGGCATCGTCAATGCAGGTGAATCGCTCTCTGCAAACAGCTATTTCCCCACATCGTACTCGGCGCAAGAATCGGATGCGTTCCGACTTCTCTACCGCAACCGCATCGTCATTGCGGCAGTCGTCATCTGCATTTTGCTCACCGGCATCGTCATCCTTGTCTGGTCGCTTTACCGCGCACAGGAGGAACGGCAGAAAGCCGATGCCGCCAACGCCGCCAAAACCGCTTTCCTCACGCGCATGAGCCACGACATCCGCACGCCGCTCAACGGCATCCTGGGCCTTATCGAAATTGAGGAATTGAGAGAAGGCGACATGCAGGTCGCCCGCGAAAGCCGCGCCAAGGCGCGCGTTGCCGCCAATCACTTGCTGTCACTGATTAACGACATCCTCGAGATGGGCAGGATCGAGGAGCGCAAAGTGACGCTCGAGCACGAATCATTCAACCTTAAAGAGCTGTGCGACAATGCGCTCGTACTGTGCAAGCTCCGCGCATCGGACCGCGGCATAACCATGCTCGACACCAGCGAGCCCTACGCTGTCGACCAATATATGATCGGCAGCCCCACCCATATTCGGCAGATCCTTGTCAACCTGCTCGACAACAGCATCAAGTACAACAAGCACGGAGGCACCGTCACGTTCTCATCGACCATCAAACCGGTCGATGACGAGCACGCCGTGTTTTGCTTTAGCGTCTCGGATACCGGCATTGGTATGACATCCGAGTTTTTGGCACACATTTACGAGCCGTTTGCCCAGGAAGGCGACGATGCGCGCAGCAAGTTCCAAGGAACCGGCATTGGCATGTCTATCGTCAAATCGCTCATCGATATGATGGGCGGCACGATTGAGATTTCGAGTGAGGTTGGCGTGGGGAGTACGTTTAACGTCCAGATTCCGCTCGATATCGACAAGAACCCTCAGATAAAAGAATGTACAGACACGCAGGTAACCAGCTGCTCGCTCGCCGGCATGAACGTCCTTTTGGCAGAAGATAACGAACTCAATGCCGAGATTGCCCAAGCTCTGCTCGAAAGCGAAGGCATCGTCGTGACTCGCGCCGCCGACGGCAACGAAACGGTCGATCTATATGTTGGTCGTCCCGCCGGCAGCTTCGATGCGATCCTGATGGACATCATGATGCCGGGCATGGACGGCTACGAGGCAACCCGCGCGATCCGCCTGAGCGAAAAGGCCGATGCGGCCGACATCCCCATCATCGCGCTCACCGCCAACGCCTTTGCCGAAGACGCCAAGGCGGCACACGACGCCGGCATGAACGCCCATCTGCCCAAACCGCTCGACTTTAGCAAGCTCAAAAACACACTCGCCTGTATCAAGAAAAACGGGGCTGTTTCGCTATAGTTTGTGCTCAACCACCATGCGCAGTAGAAAGGAAGCCAACGATGTTTAGGCCCTTACGTCGAAAGAAACGCGCCATCACCGACGAGAAAGCGCGCGAACTGCTCGCTACCTGCAAGCGCGGCGTCTTTGCCGTCAACGGCGATGATGGCTACCCCTATGCCATTCCCGTCAACTACTTCTTTGACGCCGAGCACGACAAGATTTATTTCCATGGCGCCAAGGCTGGCCACAAGGTCGATTCACTCAAGCATGATGATAAAGCCTGCTTTACCGTTTACGGCAACGAGTGGTACAAGGACGGCGACTGGGCTCCCTACGTTATGAGTACCGTTGTCTTTGGTCGTTGTCGCCTGGTAGATGAAGCGCCCGCGTTTATCGAGGACAAAGTCCGTCAGCTCGCGCTTAAGTACTACCCTTCTGCCGAAGAAGTCGAGGAGGAGATCGCCAAAGACATAAAGGGCGTCCAACTCTACGAGATTTCGATTGAACATCTTTGCGGCAAGCAGATTCATGAAAAGTAGCGAATGCCGAAAACGCGCTCGCTACCCTCTGCACCCCATGTGCCCACGCATTTGACGGCGTGCACATGGGGCAGCACTCGAATCGAGCGCCCCCTATACCCCAAAAACGTAGCGGTCCAGGCGCTCACACGCCTCCTTTACCCGCGAAAGCGGCAGTGCCAGATTCACGCGAATGTGGCAGGGCCCGTGGAACGGACGGCCGTCCTGATACCCCACGCCCACGCGCGCCCCCTCGTCGAGCAACCACTGAATATCGCGGCCATGCTCGCGACACCACTCGGTACAGTCCAGAAACACCATGTAGGTGCCCTGTGGACGCGAATAGGACACGCCCTCAAAATGCTCGTCCACGTAATCGCAGAAGTAGTCGATGTTGCCGGCAAGCACCTGGTTGAGCTCGTCAACCCACTCGTAGCCCTGCGGCTGGTAGGCGCCGATAAGCGCGTGCATGGAAAGGACGTTCATCTCGTTGTAGTGAGTCTTGTTGGACACGGCGCACACGCGGTCGCGCAGCGTCTCGTTATAGATGATGTGGTAGCTGCCGACCAGGCCCGCCAGGTTAAACGTCTTGCTGGGCGCATAGAGAGCAACCGTGCGCATGCGGGCATCTTCGCTCACCGACTGCGTCGGGATATGCTTGTGACCTGGCAGGATGATATCGGACCAAATCTCGTCCGAGATCACCACGCAATCGTGCTGGCGATAGATGTCCATGGCGCGCTCGATCTCGTCGCGCTCCCATACGCGGCCGCAAGGGTTGTGCGGCGAGCAGAACACCGCGGCATGGATGTGGTTTTGAGCGAGCTTTTGCTCCATGTCCTCAAAGTCCATACGCCACACGCCTTGGTCGTCGAGCTTAAGCGGGCTGTGGACAATGCGATAGCCCGCGGCTTCGATAGACTTGGTAAAGCCGATGTAGGTGGGGCTGTGGACCAGCACCGCATCGCCCGGCTGGACGTACGCGCGCAGCGTCGACACGACACCGCCCAGCACACCGTTTTCGTAGCCGATATGCTCCGGCGCCAAGCCCTCAACGCCGTTGCGACGGCTCTGCCATTCGATGATGCGGTCAAAGTACTCGTCGCGCGGATCGAAATAGCCAAACATGGGATGCTGGGCGCGCTGAATGATGTGCTCCTGAACCGTGGGCACCGTGGCAAAGTTCATGTCCGCTACCCACATGGGGATGCGGTCGAAGCCCTCGTCGGGTGCGTTCGGAGCCATACCGGGAATCTCACCCCAGGAGTCAACGGCGATGGAGTCCATTCCGTGGCGGTCGATAAGCGAGGTAAAGTCGTATTTCATGCTGAGCTCCCGTGCAAAGCGGATTGTTTTGGTAGGCGTTATTGTCCACCAGCGTGGGCGGTTTTGGCATGGGGCTTGGCGCTTAATTTGACGGGTGCGGACGAATGGCTGGTTAGTCTTGCGCGTCGGTGATGGCGGTTATCGTCAACCTGGTTCCGTCGACCGTAAACGATATGTCGAGCCCAGCGTAAGCCAAATGGTAAATGCGGTTTGGCTCGTGCTTGCTGCCCGCGCGGCGCGGATCCTGGTGAAGAACCTCAACCAAGCCAGAAATCTTTGCGGGCGGGACCATATCCTGCAGCGCTTGCGGAAACTCGACGTCGAGCTCTTGCCACGGCGCATCCTCAATCCAGCCGCCGGTCGCATCCGGGTGACAGTCCGCAAACGGAATGTAGGGCTTGACATCGTAGATGGGCGTGCCGTCACGCAGATCGGCCCCCAGCACATGAATGATGGGACCATCGTCAGTGAGCTCGACACGATCGAGCTTGACACAGGTGAGCCCGATGGGATTAGGGCGAAACGGACTGCGCGTGGCAAACACGCCCACGCGCTCGGCTCCGCCCAGACGCGGCGGACGCACGGTTTTCGACCATTTTGCGTTGGTGCCGGACCTGTCCTGCGTTTTGGCATCGGCGGCAATATCCTTAGCCGTGCGCCGGGCGTGCCGTTTTCGAAGCGCCAGAGCAGCCATAGGTGAGAGAAGGAGTCCAGACCCTCAACCGCTGCGTTGGAGGCAAATTCCGGCTCAAAAACGATGCGTCCCTGCAGGTGAGGCGCCAAAAAGCTGTTGCGCGGGATGCCGAACTTCTGCGGCAGGTCGGTATGTATGTGTGCGATAGGTTCCATGTCGGTCATTGTACGGCATGGAGGTGTGGGACGTTGCGCGCAATTCTTCGCCGCGGTCCCCCGTCGTGCAACCAACGGTTGCTTGGAAAGGCGCCCGCCGCCGCTTATGCTTAAGCCATCAACCAGCAGAAAGGAGCCGTTATGGCCTTTGCAGAAAAGCTCATCGCCATCCGCCGCGCCCATCACCTTACCCAGGAGCAGCTCGCCGCCAAGCTCTTCGTCACACGCCAGGCCATCAGCCGTTGGGAACGCGGCGAGGTCACCCCGGGCATCGACATGATGAAGCTCATTGCCGCCGTGACCGGCGAGCCACTGTCCCATCTGCTCGAAATGCCCGAGCACTATTGCCAGAGCTGCGGCATGATACTCACGCCCGACGACTGCGGCACCGATGCCACGGGCGCCGCGACCGATCATTACTGCAAGTGGTGCTACGACCACGGCAAGTACACCTACGAGACCACGATGGAGGCCATGATTGAGGATTGTGCCCCGCGCCTGGCACAAAACACCGGCATGTCGCTCGACGAAGCCGTCTCGCTTATGGGCGCTGTCCTGCCACAACTGGAGCGCTGGCGTACCGTGCAGGAAAACGAGGAGCGCTACGGTGCCGAGGCGCGGGCGCGCTATGGCGATGAGGCTATCGATGCAGCAAACGAAACGTTACTGGACATGGATCCTCAGACATGGAACGACATGAAGGAACTTGAACGCGCTATTCTGGGTCAACTCTCGATTGCCATGGGCATTGGCGACCCAGAGAGTAATGAGGCCCGCAAACTTGTCGCAATGCACCGTCGATGGATTGGCCTTAACTGGGGACACGAGCCCCAAAACGAGGCGTACCTGGGCCTCGCCCACGGCTATCTTGCCGACCAGCGCTTTGTTGACTACTACGACAAGCCCTGCGGCACCGGAGCCACGGCGTTTCTGGTCCAGGCCATCGAGTCGTCGCTGGCCCGCGCATAGACCGCGGCGGCTTTGGGTATTTCAATCAAAACCGCAACCGATTGGAGACCTATGGCTACTAATCATGAGCTCGCGCTATTCGTTATGACCGGCTGCCCGTATTGCATAAAGGTCAAGCGCTTTTTGGCCGATAACGGCGTGACCATTCCCGAGCGCAATATCTCGACCGACCCCGATGCCGAGCAGACGCTCATCGCCGTCGGCGGAAAACGCCAGGTTCCCTGCCTGTTCATTGACGGCGAGCCACTCTACGAATCGAGCGACATCATCGCCTGGGTGCAGGAGAACCTGATCTAGTACTCATTGGGGACGCACTTAAATGAGTAGTTCCACTCATTGGGGACGCACTTAAATGAGTAGTCGTTAAAGAACGTCCCCAATAACTAGTCCCCCGCCGAACCCAAACATATACGCCAGCATCCAAAGTCGACTTTTTCGACACCTTTGAATGCTGCGTACAGCTTTTTGTGGGCAGTCGTTGGGGACGTTCTTAAATGACTAGTTGTTTGAGACGGCCTTTGGATTATGGCTGTTTGAAGCATCCGACGTCCCTGGAAAGGGCTCCTTAGAGGACCGTGTTCAAAAAATGGCAAATATGAGTACTGCTACTTGTTTAGTAACAGCGATTTTAATCATTTCAGGGATCATTCAACGCCCCAAGCGTCCGCAGACGGCGTTATTTCTCCCCATATGTTCAATAAAAGAGAAGCCTAATGGTATTAAATCTCATCAGGGACCTTATTTTTGAAGAAGATAAATGCAACCACAATGGCAACAGTACTCATATTTACCCTTTTTTGCACACTGCCCTCCAGAATAGTCGTTAGGGACGACTCAAAATAGCAATTCCGGCACTTAGACGCTCTCTTCTTGAATGACTAGTTGTTAAAGAACACTCAGCGACTACTCCAATTCGCGACACACTGTGTCGCGAATTGAGCTGTTCTCACCACCGAAGACCGGTGAAAGCTCCTGGCCAGAACCTCGATAGTTTGTTAAAGTGCCCCCTCTGCAGGTTCAATGAGCGCTCATGTTCCAACTTGGAAAGTGAAGAAATATCGAAACCATCGATGCCCATTTCCTATCGAAAAAACTAGTCAAAACACGCTAATTAGCTTGATAAGCTGCTTGTATTTTTGTCTACAAAACTGTATACAAAAAGAGATTCCGAGAACCAGCGCTCGACATTATGTCGATCGATAGGAGGCGCTATGGATGCTAAGCAGCTCGAAAAGATGATGGGGTTTGCACCCGGAGAGTTGGAGAAAGCCGCGGAGGCATACGAAAAAGATGAGTGGCCGAAGGGTCGCACCATCAAGCTGGGAAGGCCGTCGATCTCTGATGAGCCAAGCGTTGTTTTATCGGCACGTGTGGGTGAATCGGTTCTTGAGGCGTTTGACGCAAAGGCAAAGCGTCATGGGCAGACACGCACAGAGCGGCTCAGGGAGCTCATTACCCTTGACGCAAGGATTGCCTAGTCCCCCGCCGAACCCAAACGTGTATGTCAGCATCCAAAGTCGACATTTTTCGACATCTTTGGGTGCTGACGTACAGCTTTTGCAACATAGTCGTTGGGGGCGTTCTTAAATGACTAGTCGTTAAAGAACGTCCCCAACGACTAACTAGCCGTGAAAGCGGGCTATGGGCGCAAGTGGCTGCTCGCGAAAGACGCGCTCGACGGCGGCGCGGTATTCGTCGACCTTTTTGGTCTTGCGCACGATCTTGTGAACGTTAGCGGGATTGGCGAAGGCGCATTTGGCGTAGAACCACCACTCCTTCATGCGAAAGACCGCATTGCCGCCAATCTCTTCCGCATATGCCGCAAACAGCGTGTCGTGGAAGCGCTGCAGCTCAGCAGCCGTGGCAGTAGGGCCGCCCTTAACCATGCGAGCCAGCGCGGGGTTCGCAAGCAAGCCGCGCCCCAACATTACGTGACGCGTTCCGGGATAGGCCTCCACCAGCGCATCCATCTCCTCAAGATCAAAGATGTCGCCGTTGTAGGCCACCGGGAACGGCGCCCGCTCCAGCGTCTCGCCGTAAAACTCTTTGCGCGGCGAACCCGCATAGCGGTCCTTTTGCACGCGCGGATGCACGATCAGCTCTGCCAGCGGCATGCGGCAATAGAGGTCAAGCACACGCTCGTATTCGTCGTCGCTTTCCAACCCCAGCCTGGTCTTGACCGACACCGGCAACGGCGAGCGTTCGCACACGTCGCTCAAGAACACCTCGAGCTCGTCGAGATTGCGCAAGAAACCCGAACCCTTGCCCTTGGCGACAACCGTTCCCGAAGGACAACCCAAGTTGAGATTGACCTCGCGATAACCCATGTCGGCGAGCACCTGTGCCGCCCACACAAACTCGTCCGCGTTCTTGGACATCAGCTGAGGCACTACGTTGAGCCCCTGGTTATTGACAGGGTCGACCTCCTTAAACGCCTTGCCACCAAAGCGGTTTCCCACCCGTGGCGGCGGCAAGAACGGCGTGTAATAGCAATCGAGCGCACCGAAGCACTCCGCGTGCACGCGACGGAACACATGCCCGGTAATCCCCTCCATAGGGGCCAGCGATAGAATCATCAACATCTACTCTCAGATCAATGCGGCAAAGGGACTGCCCCCTTGTCACATCCTATTCAAACGGTTCAGAAACTCTTCGCAGGCGCGGGAACGCAGGCGATATTTTTCCATACCAGATACGACGCAATGGTAAGCGGCGGCTCAAATGGGACAAAACGCAGATCGCTGTCTTCATCTATCTGCAGCAAGCTTCCAATGCTAACCGCACACGCAGCGCCCGAACGCACCAGATGCGACGCGTTGCCGATCAGGTCGAAATGCCCCACGATGTTGAGTTCATCGACGCTAAGGACGCCACTCGACCACGCTTCTAGGTCCAGCGCTCGATTCGAGGTGCGCGAACTCACCAGCAGCGGCATATTCGCCACGTCCGCAGGCGCCAGCACGTCCCGGCCGCCCCATGGACCGCTCGCGGCAACAACAGCACCGACTCGATCCGCCTCGGGCATACGAATCCATTCGTATTTCTCGACGTTAACGGGCTCCAGCAACAACGCAAAGTCGAGCAGGCCACGCTCCAAACGCTCCTCCACCGCATCGGCATTACCGGTGTAGAGCTCAATCGTCACTCCGGGATAATTCCGATGCAGCTCTGCAAAGGCATCAAGCACCAGCCGCATCGATTTGGTTTCGCCGGCGCCAATGCGGATAACGCCCGCAATGCCGAGCTCCCGATCCGCCAACTCTAGCTCGGTCTGTTCCACCAGCAAGACAATCTCCTCGGCACGCTGGCGCAAGCGCATGCCATCGCTCGTGAGCACGAACGATCGATTGGTGCGCTCGAACAGCTCCACGCCCAGCTCGCGTTCCAAATCGGCTATCTGGCGCGAGAGCGTGGGCTGCGTCACATGTAGCACGTTAGCAGCTTCGGTCATGTTTTCCTCGCGGGCCACAGCAAGAAAATAACGCAGCGTTCGCAGCTCCATGCTTGCTCCTTCGTGCACAACGGAGAACCTCATTCGGTCCAATTCGTTTCACATACATAATCCGTATATCTAGCTAGTTGCTATAGGCAATATACATTATCAAATCTCGAAACTATCGTTACAGAAGAGAACCATCGAGAAAGGAAGCGCATGGAATACATCACGCTCAATAACGGCATCAAAATCCCCCAGCTAGGACTTGGCACGTATCTGCTTAAACCCGACGATGCCCAATCGTCGGTTACCTCCGCACTCGGCATGGGGTATGAGCTCATCGACACTGCCAATGCATACGTGAATGAGCGAGCAGTGGTCGTGGCGTGCGCGAATCAGACTCGCCGCACGAAAACGTGTTTCTCGAAACCAAGCTCTGGCCCTATTTTTACAATAGCGACACCGCCGTCGACGAAACGCTCGAGCGTCTGAACACACCTTACATCGACCTCATGATTCTGCACCAACCCGCAGGCGACTACTTGGCGGGCTATGAGAAGCTTGAGATCGCGTACAAGGAAGGCAAGCTCCGCTCCATCGGAATCTCCAATTTCGACGAGAACGAAATCGAGAAGCTTCTCGCAAATTGCGAGATCGTTCCATCCCTTATTCAGGTCGAGTGCCATCCGTATTTCCCGCAGACCGAACTGAAGAAGTTGCTCGCCCAGCACGACATTGCATTGCAGGCGTGGTACCCGCTCGGCGGGCGCGGTAACAGCAGCATCATGAACGAGCCGTCGTGCGCGACCTCGCTGTCAAGTATGGCAAAACGCCTGCTCAAATCATTATGCGTTGGCATATCCAAGAGGGAAATATCGTCATTCCAGGCTCCAAGAATCCGACGCACATCGCCGACAACATCGATGTCTTCGACTTCGAGCTCACGGACAGCGACATGACCGCCATGGCTACCCTCGATCGCGGGAAACCCTTCTATGAGCGCACGCCCGAGAAGCTTGCGCAATATGCCGCCTGGCACCCCGACGTTGAGAGCCAGAAATAGGAGCATCATGCAGTACACAACCCTTGGCCATTCCGGCATTAAAGTCTCTAAACTCTGCCTGGGAGGCATGAGCTTTGGCGAGCCCAGCCCCGACTTTCATCAGTGGACCATCGGACCCGACGACACACGCGCCGTCATCAAACGCGCACTCGACACCGGAATCAACTTTATCGATACCGCGAACTGCTACAGCTTTGGCACGAGCGAAGAGTACATTGGCGCCGCCTGCGCAATCTGGGAATCGCTCGCGAGAGCGTCGTGCTGGCTAGCAAGGTTCACTTCAACGAGGGCGGCCTTTCCGCCGACGCCATCAAACGCGAGATCGAAGGCTCGCTCAAGCGCTTGGGCACCGATTACCTAGACCTCTACATCATTCACCGCTTCGATTACGACGTTCCCACGGAAGAGACCATGGAGGCGCTCAACGACTTGGTGCGCGAGGGCAAGGTTCGCGCGCTCGGCGCCAGCGCTATGTATGCTTACCAGCTGCACAACCTGCAGATCGTCGCGCGCGACCACGGATGGGCGCCCTTTACGAGCATGCAGTGCCACTACAACCTGCTGTACCGAGAGGACGAGCGGGAGATGATTCCGGTGTGCCGCCAGTTTGACATGGCTCTTACGCCATACAGTCCCATGCGTCGGGACACCTCTGCCGCCCCACGTGGGAAAGCTCGAGCACACGTGGCACCACCGACACGACCATGGCCAACAAGTATGACCATGACCGCGCCATCGACATGCCCGTCGTTGAGCGCGTGGCCAAGGTCGCCGCCGATCATGACGTGCCGATGGCGCAGATTGCGCTGGCGTGGCACTGGGCGCGTGGGGTCGAGGCGCCCATCGTGGGTTGTTCCAAGCCCGAGCGAGTCGACGACGCCGTAGCTGCACTCGACATAACGCTCTCCCCCGCCGAGATCGAGTTCCTCGAAGAGCTCTATCAACCGCACGCGCTCGTTGGTCCCAAGGCCCGTCCCGGTGAAAAGCCGCTTGCCGGCACTACCAAAGTCAAAATCGCAAAGTGACGACATGGACGACAACATCATCAACGGCCTACACGACGCCGGCTGCAGCGAAGATCTCATCGAGCTGTACAGCTCGGCCGCCAGCGACTGCGCGCGCATTTGCCTACTAAAACGGCATCGCCGCGAATTGCTCAACGACATACACGCGGGGCAACAGAAGCTCGAATGCCTTGACTATCTCATCTATCGGCTACGCAGCGCCTCGACCGGATGCTGTTCAAGCCGCTCAGCATCGCAGCCATGAGGCGTCACTTAATAGCACCTCACCATAAAGCCTAAACCGCAGCAACGAAAGGGACTCCAATGACTAAGACACTTGTGGCATATTTCAGTGCATCGGGAACCACGATGGACGTTGCAAACCACTTGGCTCGCGTGACGGACAGCGACCTGTTCGCCATTGTGCCCGCCAATCCATACACAAGCGCCGACCTTAACTGGCGCGACAAACAGAGCCGCAGCACGCGCGAGGCCGCCGACCCCTCCTGCCGCCCTGCCATAACCTCCAGAGTCGAGCACATCGAAGACTACGACACCATCTTTTTGGGTTTCCCCATCTGGTGGTACGTGGCGCCGGCGATTATCAACACATTCCTTGAGTCTTACGACCTGACGGGCAAAACAATCGTCCTGTTTGCCACCTCGGGCGGAAGCGGAATGGGCAAAACGGCGTCGGTCCTTAGGGCAAGCGCTCCAGGCGCAAAGATCGTTGACGGCGGCATTCTCAACAACGCAAGCAACGCCAGCCTCGAGAAGTTCGCGGCAAGGTACCTCTAACGCAACAAAGGCCGACAAATCGGCGGCGCGGCGAGCACGATGAAAGCGGCATCATCGAGTGGATATAGGAGCGCCTGCCCTATTCCAAAGTCGCCACCCTAACCTTTCATCCACTCCAAAACATGTACGTCAACATCCAAAGTCAACATTTTTTGACATCTTTGAATGCTGACGTACAGCTTTTTGTATGGACCGGAGAAGGCGCAAATGGCGAACCCATCGAGCGTCAAGACACTTTAGCCGCATGACCATGCACTCATCGATGGCAGGATTCCCTATACTGAGTCACATATGACGGTATCGCGCCAAAGGAGAACGCCGTGACCACGTCGCAGATATCCCTGCTCGCGCTCATCTCGGTTGGAGCATCGGCATCCTGCTTATCGGAATGAGCACGCTCATGAAAGCCGCCGCCCGCAGGAAAGCCAAGGCCTGCACCGCTATGATCATGGGAACGGTCATTGACCACCGCTTTATGGGCGAAGGCAGAATGTATCCCGTTTTGGAGTACACCGTCGACGCACGCGGTACCACGTGAGAAAACAATTCCGCGGCGTAAAGACCAAAAGCTTGTCGGGACTCCCCGTCCGCACGCAAAGCGCGGCGTACGAAGACGCCAAGGGCTGGTTGCACGTACAGACAGGACCCATCGCACGCTAGATACTCTCGCAGAGCAGCTTTGGCCCCTCGGCAGCCAAATGACTGTGCACTACAACCCCAGCAGCCCAGACAAGAGCTATGTCGAGCGCCCCATCGTGGGCGACTTTGCCACGCTGATGTTTAACATCGCGGGTATCTTGCTCATCGCGCTGAGTATTTTGCTCTATGTTCTTATCCAGCGCTAGCTCAGACTGATACATCCCGCGCGCCGCGCGCCGTAATGACCGCCACGACTCCAAGGACCAGCTATGGCAACACTCTCCGAACAAGAACGTAAGCGCATCCAGCGATACTGCATTTGCCCCAAGGTTGCCGGCGCGGCGCTTGCCATGGCATTCGTGCTGCCCTTATCGATCATTCCTTCGAAATGGTCGACGACATCGTCTTCCATCACGAAGGCTTCCAAGAGACAGGCATGATGACCGCCTTGGTGCTCACCTCCATCGAGCTCGTTATATTCTGCTACTGCGCTCTCGCCCCGCGCTTTGGCATGCGTGGCAAGCAGTGGAAGGAAATGCAGCGCCGGCTCGCCGTCGAGCAGAGCGAGAAAGACCGCTCGGCACAAATCGCAGGCGTTGTTGGCACGCAGCCGCCGCGCGCCTGCTCAAGAACAGCGACAACGAGGCTGCACGCAACCTGGGCGGCGCGGCAGAAGTCGCCGCTGCCGTAGGCGCCGTCGCCACCGCGGCAGACGTGCTTGCCGAGAGCCTTGCCAACGCGGGGGCCATGGCAGAGCCTGTGGCGTGCTATCCCCGTGCAAAAAAGTGGATCGTCGCGCTTGTGGCACTGCCCCTCGCAATCGTGTGCGGCGCCTATATCCGCAGCTAGCGCAGGGAAACATCGAGATGCAGGAGAACGCCGCGGCAGCGGCCGAACAGATCGCCATCGCCCGCAAGGCATTAGAGCCCGCATGCGAGTACGTGTCCGCCGATAACCCCTACGAGCGATATCAAGATTACGGCTATCATGTCCGCGGCTATCTGCACGAAGGCGACTCCGATACCCAGAAGGCCTATACCTACCTGGACTTTGACAACAAGGGGACGCTCAAGGAAGTGAGCTACGCGACAGAGGTCGACCCCAGCGCGAGCCTTGAGGACAACCTCGCCCGCATCGAGCGCGACCTTGACGAGCTGTTCTCTGCCGTCCAAACCGTAGACGTCAAGACGGTGAGCCCCGAGCTCCTGGCACCGCATAAGCTCCCCGAAGAGTTTAGGCAGGCATTTTTGAACGGCTCACTCTACGAGAGAATCTCTATCAGGACGAGTGACGACCCCGTCAAAACGTATTACTCGTTTGATACGGATCCCGAGGACGAGTTTGACGAGTACACCCATCCAAGCATCCGTATCACGCTGATGGGCAAAACAAACTAAAAGGCGCGGGATGGGCCACCCCCTTCCCGCGCCTTTTCTCGAATGTGACAAAGGGACTGTCCCTTTGTCACATCATTCGGAGCGCAGGGCTTCCACGGGGTCTTTCTTGGATGCGCTGCGGGCAGGAAGCAGGCCAGCGACAACCGTCAGCAGTACCGAAATCGCAATAAGCACCAGCGCATCCTGCACGGGCAGGCTCATCAGGTTGGGGACCTGTTTGGCCGCAAGCGCCCAGGCATTGACCGGAAAACTCACGAGCACCACGACAACAACAGCAAAGACGCCGGCAATGAGGCCCTCAATAAAGGTCTCGGCGTTGAACACGTTTGCCACGTTACGCTTCGACGCGCCGATCGCGCGCAGGATGCCGATCTCCTTCTTGCGCTCCAGTACGCTGATGTAGGTGATGATGCCGATCATGATGGAGCTCACCACCAGACTGATACTCACGAATGCGATGAGCACCAAGCTGATGGTGTTCACGATGTCGGTCACCGAGCCATGATGATGCCCATGTAGTCGGTATACGAGATTGCCTGCTCATCGTGACCAGCGGCTTTGACCTGTTTGTTGTACGCATCGATGCGATCGAGAACGCGCTCCTTGGCCTCAAAGTCACGCGGGAAAATCTTGACCGAGATGGGGTCCGCCTCGTCCGCATAGCCCAACGTGGTCAGATTATTGTCGTAGGTGAGCTTTGACGCTTGGCATAGCTCGTCATGAGCGAGCTCAGGTCCTCGGCGTCCATGTTGAAATGGATGGCGCGAGCAAAGGCACTCGCATCCACACGCATAGCGCTCGCCAAGTTGGCAAAACTCGAAGACATCTGCATCGCCATCTGGCCCATGAGCCCGCCGCGCCCGCCTTGAGCTGAGCTGACACCGTTGTCGCAATCTGCTCGCTAATTGTCTGCATCACCTGATCCATAGCCTGCTGCAGATACGGAGCCAGCTGCTTTTGCACATAGTCGGTCATCGCCTGCTGCAGGCGCTCGGACAGGGCATCGCCGCCCAGCGCTTTTAGCTGGGCCAGGATTTGCTGGGCCGCGTCATCATTCTCAAGATACGTCGAGAATGCGGCGGCGAGCTTTGATGCGTCCTTAAGATCTTCGGGCGACAGCGCCTTAAACTGATCAGACTGCAAAAAGCCCTCAAACAGCTGGTTGGCAAGCGTTCCCACCTGCTGCATTTGCTCGGGCGTGAGCTCCAGGCCGTCGAAGATGCCCGAGAAATCTGGGGTCGGCGCTTTGGCCATGATGTCACTAAAGTCGATATCCTTACCTACGCCCGAAAGGTCAATATCCAACCCGGACAAGTCAAGACCCGACAGGTCCATACCGCCGGCAGCACCCGAGAGCGCAGACGTATCGAACGAGAACGCGCTCTTCAGTGCCGCCTCGTCCACGCTGAACATGCTACCCAAATCAACGCCTTGCTTGGCCTCGCTCTGCAGCTCGTCGAAGGTTTTGCCCGTAAAGACATCCGTCTCGGGGTGGGCAAGCTGCTCCTGCACAATCTGCGAATCGGCGGCGCGCTTCATAAGCTGGCAAGTCAGCGCATGCGTATAGGCAATGCCCGGAGTCAATGCGCTCGCGTTGGCCGTCTCGTTGGGTCGCACCACGCCCACAATGCGCACGTCAATACCGTCGGCAACCTTGGCGGCCATAAAGTCGGCGTCGCCAGACATGTCGGTCCACATGCCGGTCTCTTCGTTTTTGCGATAGGCATCGGCCGGCGACAACACCTTAAATGTCGTGGACAGCGCATCGTCGTAGGTAAAGTCGGTGCCGGTCTCGGGCGTCTCGACCTTGCCGTCGGCCGTCATGGCGCTGTTGACCAGGTCGTTGAGCTCATCGATATCCAGCGCGCCGATGCTATAGAGCGTATAGTCGCCCACCGTGCCGCGGTCCGAAAGCACCATCACGGCTTCGTTGGCGGACGTGGGCCAATGGCCGGCAACGACATCGTATTGGCTGTCGAGCAGGCTCTGGTCGTCAATCATCTCGTTAAAGACCGAGGTCCCCATGGAATCCATGCTCACCGTTGCCGCCGAGCTTGCGCCTCCGCTCATGGCCTCGGTCATAGCGTTGGGAACAAGCCGAACGGGCCTCTCGTCGCCCTTGCTCAAACGATAGACAACCGGCGTCACGCCGTAGCCGTACTGGATAGCGTTGACCTCTTTGTCGATACCGTCGCCGCCACCGTCAAGCCATGCCTTAAAGCTCGTCATATCGTTAGATTTAACGCTTGCGAACATATCCTTTACGGCCGTGACCACGGGAATCTTATCCGTTCCCTTAGCCTTGCCACCGGTAGCGTCATCGGACGAGGCCTCGCCCTTGGATACCTCCTCATCGGTAGCCCCCTGTCCGCCCATCATGGACGACAGGTCGTAATCTTGTTTGGAAATCGTAAGCGGGTAGCTTGAGAGCGTGTCCTCCTCGACCTTTTTGATGTAGCCGTTTACGCCGTTGGAGAGCGCCAGAATCGCTGCGATACCAATAATGCCAATCGAACCTGCGAAGGCAGTCATGGCCGTACGGCCCTTCTTGGTCATGAGGTTTCGGGCAGAAAGCCCCAGCGCCGTCACAAAGCTCATCGAGGTTTTGCGCGTGGGTTTTGCCTCGCGATGTGCGACCGTGGCCACATCAAAGGGGTCGGAATCGTCGGTGACCTTGCCGTCCGCCAGGCTGACGATGCGCGTGGCGTACTGGTACGCCAGCTCGGGATTGTGCGTGACCATGATGACCAGACGATCGCGCGCAACGTCCTTGAGCAAATCCATAACCTGCACGGACGTCGTTGAATCCAAGGCGCCGGTCGGCTCGTCAGCCAGCACAATCTCGGGGTCGTTGATCAAGGCGCGGGCAATGGCCACGCGCTGCATCTGCCCGCCCGAAAGCTGGTTCGGGCGTTTGTCAACGTGCTCGCCCAGACCAACCGTCTCGAGCGCCTTACGCGCACGCTGGCGGCGCTCGGCATGTCCCACGCCCGTGAGCGTAAGCGCCAGCTCCACGTTTTCCAAAATGCTCTGGTGCGGAATGAGGTTGTAGCTCTGAAACACAAAGCCAATGCGATTGTTTCTGTAGGCATCCCAATCGCGGTCGCTGAAATCCTTGGTCGAGATGCCATCGATCAGCAGGTCGCCGGAATCGAAATGGTCGAGTCCACCAATGACGTTGAGCATCGTAGTTTTACCCGAACCCGAGGGACCCAGGATGGCTACAAACTCGTTATCGCGAAAAGACAGGCTTACGCTGTCGAGCGCTACCTGCGTAAACGACTGCGTAACGTACCTTTTGCAAATAACTCTGAGATCCAGCATGGACGGCAACCTCTCTCGCGCGGGCGCGCTCGCCCGCTCCCCCGCCGTTCACGTTCGGCGCGTTTGTCCTACTCTATCCTCATTTTTGGCCGATACCAGTGAGGAATGTAACGAACCGCGCCAAAAACGAACGGGACAGCACGCCGCATGGCGCACCATCCCGCATATAACATCCCCGATGCGACAAAGAGGCTGTCACTTTGTCACATTCCAATGCGCGCTACTTTTCGAGCCCGCACGGCATAACGTTAGCGCTGCCGCGGCGAGCCTCAGTCACGGCTGCAAAGAAGCGATAGCCGCCCGAGAAGTTAAAGCACTCAAAGCCATGCTGCGCCAAAATGCGGCAAGCAATGTAGCTGCGAATGCCGCTCTGGCAAATCACGTAGACCGGCTTGGCCCGGTCGAGCTCGCTCAGGCGATTGCGCAGATCATCGACGGGAATGTTTACGAAACCATCGATATGCCCGCGCTCATACTCCCCTTCCGTACGAACATCGAGCAGCTGCACGCTGCCATCGCGTGGCAAGTTGGGCTCATCCTCCAATGCCACTGCGCCAGTATGCCGCGATTGAGGTTCTCGATCATAAAGCCCGCCATATTGACGGGATCCTTCGCCGATGAATACGGCGGCGCGTATGCTAGGTCCAAATCCTTAAGCCTATCGCCGCGCATGCCTGCCTGGATGGCAGTCGCCAGAACGTCGATACGCTTGTCCACACCATCGATGCCCACGATTTGCGCACCCAGCAGGCGCAATCCCTGCTTCTCGAAGACAACCTTCATGGTCATGGGCGTTGCACCCGGATAATAACCCGCATGCGAACCGGGCGACAGGACCACGCTGTCGCAGTCAATTCCCGCCGCGTGTGCCGCCTTTTCGGATAGTCCCGTGCTTGCCGCCGTCAAGTCGAATACCTTGATAACCGATGAGCCAACGATCCGAGGTAGCAGCTGTCCATGCCGGCTATGACATCGGCGACGACACGCCCCTGCTTGTTGGCGGGGCCGGCAAGCGAAATGACCGCGTCCTCGCCGGTCACCTGATGCGTGACCTGCACGGCATCGCCCACGGCATACACGTCGGCAGCAGAGGTCTCCATGCGGTCGTTGACCACAATAGCCCCCTTGATGCCCAGTTCGAGCCCCGCCTCTTGCGCCAGATGGCTCTCAGGTGCCACGCCAATGGCAAGCAGCACCATATCGGCTCCGATAGGGTCATCGCCCGCAACATGGGTGACAACGCGGCCATCAACTTCCTCAAAACCTGTCACATCGGCCTTGAGGCGCAGATCGATACCGTGCTCACGCACCTCGGTATGCAAAAGGGTCGCCATGTCGTAATCCAGGTTGTTCATAAGCTGGACGGGACGCTGCAGAAGGGTCACCTGGAGCCCCAGCTCGCACAGATTCTCCGCCGTCTCGACGCCAATGAAGCCGCCGCCGATCACGACGGCACTGCTCGGTCGCCGCTCTCGAACATAGCTGTGAATACGCAGCGTGTCCTCAACGGTGCGTAGGCTAAAGATTTTATCCGAGTCGATGCCCGGCAACGCAGGGCGGATCGGCTTTGCACCCGGCGACAGGATGAGCTTGTCATACGTCTCGACAAATTCCTCGCCCGTCAGCATATTGCGAACCTCGACCGTATGCGAATCGGGATGGATGGCAAACACCTCGTGACTCGTCTTGACCGCAATGCGAAAGCGATCCCAAAAGCCCTTGGGAGACTGCAGCGTCAATGCGCTCTCTTCTTCTATCACGCCGCCAATGTAGTACGGAAGCCCACAATTGGCATACGATACAAAACCCGTGCGCTCAAAGATGACAATTTGGGCCTGCTCGTCGAGTCTGCGCAAACGTGCCGCCGCCGATGCGCCGCCCGCGACGCCTCCAACGATAACCACCTTCATAGCTAACGCACCACCTTTCCCGTGTAGCCGCTTATGCCGCCGATATTCTTGACACTGCCATACCCAGAACGCTTAAGAAAACTCACAGCTTGGTTGCTTCGCGCACCGCTCGGGCAATGCACGAAAAGCTGCGTGCCCTTTCGACGTATACCCATGATGCTACCCCGAAGCAGAAAAAAGAGTCGCTGTTTCCAGCGACTCCCCTTCAGTTGTCTGTCCCACGGACTTACTGTTCGCTCTTCGCGAGTGCCTGATCGATCAGTTTGTTGAGCGCCTCGCGCTGCTCAGCGGAGTTGATGCCGCCCATGATCGGCTCTCCCACAATGTTACCGTTCTGGTCGATCACGTAGGTGGTCGGGAACGAGTACAGGTTGGAGGTGAACTTTCCGGCCTCGCTGTCCGACTTAAACCAGATGTTCTTATACGTCACGCCCTTCTTGGAAAGCACGTCCTTGGCATCGGCCACCTCGTCTTTGTTGCCATCGAGCGTAAAGGAATTAACGCCCACGACCTGGCCGCCCTTCTCGGCAAGCTCCTTGTTGAGCTTCTCCAGATCGCCCAGCTCTCCCACGCACGGCTTGCAGGTGGTAAACCAGAAGTTCATGACGGTGACCTTGTTCTTGGAGAACAGCTCGTCGCTGTTTACATCGTTGCCGTCCAAGTCCTTGCCCTTAAAGCTGGGGAACTTCGTCTCCCCGCTCTCGCCGTTAGTCATGCCTGCGGTCGAGGCATCGACGCTCTCCCCCTCGCCGGGCGTGCTGCCGCATCCGGGGAACTCCTTCTCCAGCGCCATGAGCTTGTCCTCGATCTCCTTGACCTGCTGCGCGCCGGCCTTAAGCGTCTTAAGCTCGTCAGCCGCAAACTGATCCTTGGCGCCCTCGATGGTATCGAGCAAGAAGTCACCGTAGTTCTTGCCGTCCTCAATCATGGGAGTGTCTTTGTTGGCCGCAAGGAACACCTTTTCCCATAGGGCGTTATCGCTCGCAAAGATCTCGTTTTCCTTTTGCAGCAGCTGCTGGTACAGCTCGGCCGCCTCCTCGGCACTCGACGGCTTTTGCGCTATGAGCTCGGCAATCTGCGCATCGCCGCTCGTAGCACCCTTCGCGTCGCCCTTGGGGGCAGAGCACGCCGCGAGAGTCAGCGCCAGCACGGGCAGCATCAACAGAGCTGCAATTTTTGACAGTTTCATGGTTCCTCCGTTTATATCGAAACTTATATAGGTACCTATTTGTTTTCGCAGGCTTGCGTGGACTGCGCGGGTTTGTCGCCCGTCACACCCAGCCCATAGCGAAAGCTAATAGCATCGACGGGGCACGCGCCCACGCATTTGCCGCAACGAATGCACTCGGCATGGTCGGGCGTACGCGTAACGTCCACGTCCATTTGACACACCTTGGCGCACTTGCCGCACGAGACGCATTTGCACTGGTCAACCTGGATCCCCAGCAAAGACACCTTGTTCATGAGCGCATAAAATGCGCCGAGGGGGCAAATCCATTTGCAGAAGGGGCGATAGAACAGCACGCTCAGCACCGCAACCACAATGAGGATCGCGAGCTTCCAGGAAAAGAGCTTTCCCAGCGCGGAGCGGATTCCCACGTTCATGATGGACAGCGGAATCGCGCCCTCGAGCACACCTTGCGGCAGATGTACTTGCAAAAGAACGGGTCGCCCATACCCACATCGTTAACCACCAAGACGGGCAGCAGCACCACGGCAAACAGCAGCACGGCATACTTGATGTACGTGAGCGGCTTGAGCTTTTTCGTGGAGAGCTTTTTGCTGGGAATCTTATGCAAAAGCTCTTGTAGCCATCCAAACGGGCACAAAAAGCCGCATACAAAACGTCCCAGCAGCACGCCGATCAGAATGAGCGTTCCGGTGACGTAATACGAGAAGCTAAACTTAGACGAGCCCACCACCGACTGAAACGACCCGATGGGGCACGCACCCGAGGCCGCTGGACACGAGTAGCAGTTGAGGCCCGGCACGCAGACGCTTTGCCCGCTCCCTGGTAGATGCCGCCCTTGGCAAAGTTAGGCAGGTGAATATTGGTCGCAAGCGTCGCCGCCGCCTGAATCAATCCACGAAATCGCGCTAAAAGATGCGATGCAGTGTTTTTTCTTTTATCCAATTCCGATACACTCCAAGCACAGCCTGATTGCCTTGGCCAGCACGGCATCTGCCTCGCCGCGCATAATTCCAAAGCCAACCATGCTACCCCAACGATCAGCAAAGCCACCTGCGCCACAGGCTTAATCGCTTTGAACAATCTGACCACTCCTTTCGTTTCGCGACCCATTGGACCATACCGACTATAAAATCCGTGTTAAGCGTGAATGATTATGCAAGGAGAACGTTATGCGCATCTTGGTCATCGAGGACGAGCGGGCGCTGTGCGATGCGATCGCACGCAGCCTGCGCAACTTGGCCTATAGCGTCGACTGCTGCTACGACGGGCAGCAGGCCCTCGATCTGCTCGATGTCGAGACCTTTGATCTTGTCGTGCTCGACCTCAATCTCCCCCATGTCGACGGCATGACCGTGCTCAGGCAACTCAGGACAGCTGATTGTGAGACCAAGGTGCTTGTGCTCTCGGCACGTGGCGAGGTCTCCGACAAGGTAGCGGGGCTCGATGCGGGCGCCAACGACTACCTCACCAAGCCGTTTCATCTTGACGAGCTTGCGGCAAGGATTCGCAGCCTTACCCTCAGACGCTTTACACAAAGCGACGTTGTTCTAACCTGTGGATCGCTGAGCTTTGACACCAAGGCGCGCCTCGCCACAGTGGGCGACGAGATCCTGTCCCTCACGCGCAAGGAGACCGGCATCTTGGAATACCTGATGCTTAACCAGGGGCGGCCGGTGAGCCAGGAGGAGCTCATCGACCACGTATGGGACAGCAGCGTCAACAGCTTTAGCAACGCGACCCGCGTGCACATCTCGTCGCTGCGCAAAAAGCTGCGCGGCGCGTTGGGGCACGACCCCATCCGCAACCGAATCGGCGAAGGCTACGTTATGGAGGATGGCAAATGAAGCGGTTGTCGCTGCAGTGGCGCATCACGTTGATGACGGCACTGCTGATATGTTCGACCTGCGTACTTATGAATTGCCTGGTTGGCTACTCCGGCATGCGCTACATGGACTCGATTGGTGCAGAAGCGTCGGCGCACAGCAAGGTGGAGGCGGCCTCGCCCAGCTCATTTGACCCGACAAACAAAGAGCTCGACGACGCGCTGACCATCGTCGTGAACGACGCCCAAGAATCGTTTGGCGCGACGAGCTGGTATATAACTGCGGCGGTGACGCTGCTCGGCGGCGTGCTGGCCTACTTTGTAAGCGGACATGCGCTGCGGCCGTTGCGCTTCTTTGCGACGCAAGTCGAGAGCGTGCGGCCCGACACCTCGCCGACACAAAAATCAGCGAGGACGTGCCTCTGAACTCAGGCGCTGCAGCGCGTCGTTTAACGACATGATTGCCCGCCTTGACGAGGGATTTTCCGCACAAAGACAGTTTACGGGCAATGCGGCGCACGAGCTGCGCACGCCACTTGCGCTCATGCAGGCCCAGGTCGAGCTGTTTTGCGCCGAGCACCCCGACGTCGACGCCGATACAGCGAGCCTGCTCGGGCTGCTGCAGGAGCAGACCGAGCGAATGACGCACATGACAAAGACCCTGCTCGAGATGAGCGAGCTGCGCAGTGTCCCTTGCAACGATGTGATTGACCTAGCGCCGATGATCGAAGAAGTGCTCACGGACCTGGCACCCCTTGCCGAGCAAAAAGACATCACGCTTACAAGTGAGGGCGACGCGCAAACGATCGGCAGCGACACGCTGATCTATCGGTTGCTGTTCAACTTGACCGAAAACGCCATACGCTATAGCGCGCCCAACTCGACCGTGCAAATCAACGCCTGCGCCGAAGGCGACCGCGTGCTGCTACGCGTGCGCGACCAGGGGCCGGGCATTCCCGAGCAATACCAGACGAGCATCTTTCAGCCCTTCTATCGCGTCGACAAATCGCGCAGCAGGGCATACGGCGGCGTGGGGCTGGGGCTTGCGCTGGTCTGGGAGATCGCCGCACTTCACGGCGGCTCCATCGAGGTCGAAAAGAGCTCGGAGCGCGGAACGACCATGCTCGTGACTCTTCCCACTCGCGCACTCGGCTCATTAAAATAACGAACGGGATGGCACGCCGCGTGGCGTACCATCCCGCACATAATATCGAGGATGTGACAAAGGGACTGTCCCTTTGTCACATCTGCTAGTTCTCGTCGCCTACCAGCTGAGTTAGCTTACTCCCACTCGACCGTGCCGACGGGCTTCGGCGTGAGGTCGTAGCACACTCGGCAGATGCCGGGAACCTCGGCGGTGACGCGAGCGGTAATACGCTTGAGCAGCGCCCAGTCGAGCTCGGGCACCTCGGCGGTCATGACGTCAACGGTGTTGATGCAGCGGATGATGCAGGGCCAGTCGTAGGCGCGCTTACCCTCGCGCACGCCGGTGGCGCGGAAGTCGGGCACGACGGCAAAATACTGCCAGATGGTCAGACCTGCCTTGTCGATCTCCTCGCGCACGATGGCGTCGGCTTCGCGCAGCGCCTCAAGACGGTCGCGGGTGATGGCGCCAAGGCAGCGGACGCCCAGGCCAGGACCGGGGAACGGCTGACGCTCAACCATGTTCTCGGGCAGGCCGAGCTCGCGGCCCACGACGCGCACCTCGTCCTTGTACAGCAGCTTGACGGGCTCGCAGAGCTCAAACTGCAGGTCATCGGGCAGGCCGCCCACGTTGTGGTGAGCCTTCACGCCATCCTGGGACTCCAGGATGTCGGGATAGATGGTGCCCTGGGCGAGGAAGCTAACCTCGTCGCCAACCTTGCGGGCCTCCTCCTCGAACACGCGAATGAACTCGGCGCCGATAATCTTACGCTTGGCCTCGGGCTCCTCGACGTCCACGAGCTTATCCAGGAAGCGATCAGTCGCGTCAACATAGACCAGGTTGGCGTCCATCTGGTTCTTGAAGACGTCGACGACCTGCTCGCTCTCGCCCTTGCGCATCAGGCCGTGGTTCACGTGCACGCAGATGAGTTGCTTGCCGATGGCCTTGATGAGCAAGGCCGCGACAACCGAGCTGTCAACGCCGCCCGAAAGGGCCAGCAGGACCTTCTTGTCGCCGATCTGCTCGCGGATTGCAGCGACCTGCTCTTCGATGAACGCCTGGGCAAGTTCGGGAGTGGTGATACGCACCATGTCGTCGGGACGCTTGTTGGGATCCATGCAGAGCTCCTTTTCGGTTCGATGGGAATGCGTTACACGTATGCAAACGCACCGTCACATGACCTCATTATATGCAGAACGAGATGCGTTTCCCATCGCTGCGACAGAGCTTTTTACAGGGGTGGTATTTTTTCCTAATGTCGAGGTCAGCTAGGCTTCGGTAGCCACCTTGGGAGCATCGCCAATAGACTCTTCCTTTATACGTTCGGCACAATCGTAGGCGATACCCACAAATTCAAGTCCCGAGCAACAGGAGTACAATTGCTGCTATTGTTGCCAGCTGTTGGGAGATGGAAGATGGACTGCGATGGCTACCCATGCGTTCCCATGCCGTTGATGTGCACTGCCTTTGTGCCGGGGCAGATGGACGCTGCGGTTGCAGGCATTTCCGACCCCGATTCGCGCGCCATTGCCACGGCAGAAGCGCTGTACTTCGCGGACAGGCCACCCTGCTGCCAAGACGGCGCGCCCCTATCTTGACGCCACCGATCCCGCACTGCGCTATTCCGCATGCTTTATCTGCGGATACGCCAGTCTGTCGCTCAACCGTATCGCCGACGCCGCCGGTGCCTTGCGGGCATCTCGATACGCCAACTGACGAGGAATCGCCCGCCGTCCACGCCACGCATATCCTGTTCGCCTCGGCCGCGAGCGTCCTGCTGCACTTGCCTTCCCCGTATTCTGCCGAAGAGTTTTATCCGCTTGCGGCGCATCTGCCCGAGGCCTGCGCTTGTTCGCCAGCTACGTGATGGCGCATGCCCTGTACCTGCGCGGCGAATATGGCCGCAGTCTGGGCATGGCGGAAAACGCCCTAATTATGAAACAGGGAAGCTATCCCATCTCGGAACTGTTCCTGCACCTGGCAGCTTCCATGGCATACATGAGTCTCAAAGACGTCGACGCCGCAAAAGCGCATTTTGGCGCCGCTTGGGACATTGCGCGCCCCGACGGCCTCATCGAGCTCATCGGCGAGCACCACGGCCTTTTACAGGGGCTCATCGAGGCGTGCCTAAAAACGCAATACCCTGACGATTTCGCGCGCATCATCGAGATCACGTACCGCTTCAGCTACGGCTGGCGGCGCATCCACAACCCCGATTCGGGCGAGGACGTGGCCGACGATCTAACGACCACGGAATTCACCATGCCATGCTCGCCTGTCGTGGGTGGACCAACGCCGAAATCGCACGCCATATGGGAGTATCGCCGGGCACCGTCAAAAACCGCCTATCCGGCGTATACGCAAAGCTTGGCATCGGCACACGCGCCGAGCTGGTCGCGCATATGTTGCGTTAGCGACCGGGCTGCCAAGCGCATCGAACGCGTTCCGGAACCCGGCGCTTCGCTCGATCAATTTGGACATTTTGGCCATCGAACGGCACTACCGCCACGAAGCGTCTTCTCGCAAAATTGGATTATTTCCACCGATATTTGCGGGATGGGAGCCCAAGATGCTTGATCGCCGTTCGTTACTTGTTGCTGGAGCGTCCTCGCTGGCGAGCATCATGTTGCCTCGCGTGCCGGGAAGCGAAAATGCCTTCCTGCTGCCGTTCGCGCCCACCGCGGCCTATGCCGACGAAGAAGATCCCTTCAAGGTGCTCGTTCTCTCGCGCACCATGTTTGGTGTAGTCGTGGTCGACGTCGCCAACAAGAATACGCCCATCGCAGGTGCCCAGGTCACGCTCACATCGCGCTATGCCGTAGGCAAGCAGCTCACCGCCACGACCGATGACGAAGCACGGCCATCTTTGAGGTCGCCCCTCTTTCGGAAGACTACGTGGACGAGGCAACGCTTCTCGACGCGTACGACTTAACGGCGGCATCTCCATTAGCATGGCGGGCTACCGCGATGTCGAGATTCCCCTTGCGCGTATCCAGGGCGCACCGCCATAACCGCACCCACACGTCCGCTGTCCGACGGCGAGCCGTACTTCCGCCAGCTCACATTCGACGAATGGGACATCCAGTACGCTGATGCCACGTTCATGGCATTGCCGAAGGACGACGCGGCAAACGACCAACCCGACACGCATGCCTTTATTGTACAGGCACATCTGCCACAGGGTGGACAGGCAACGCTGCACATCAACAAGGTAATGCCCGCCACGGGTAGCTCGCCCGAAACCGTCACGCAGATCGGCCAGATCAAGGCCAGCGCATCAGGCGCGGATAATCTGGCGACGTTCACACTCGAAGACAAGTTTCTCGACGCGGCATCGGGCCTTCTGGAGGAAGGGTGCAAGCTGCGCTTTGTCCTCGACTATCAGGGCAAAACCTACACGCTCTCATCCCCCATGGCCGTTGTCACCGCGCCGGCCGCAAAGGCGGAATCGGGCTCGACCACTATCGTCCCCACTACCATGGACCAAGAGGTCACTCCGTTTGATTTCCCCGCGGCGTTTCCCGGCATCGGCGGCAATAAGTTCACGTGCTGGATACCCACATTTCCGATCCTCTTCGATTTCTCGTTTGCTGGATACGTGCTGTTTGGCGGAGGATACAAACCAGCCAGCTATATGAACGATTCGGGCAATCCGGATCCGGAGTACTGGAAGAAGTCACCGCGCGAGTCGGGCGCCAAGCAGGCAAACCGCTACCTCGACGAAATGGAGGGGAAGTGGAATCAGTACAAAAGTATGAGTGCCGGTTCGGGCACCGATCCAAGAAACACCAAGCTCCTTCGCCACCATTGCACGCCGCTGTTCACGATGGATATCGCCACACAGCTGTACGGCTCGCTCGCCTACGATTGGGTGGGCAAAACCTGGGGTGACAACAACGACCCCGCATACGGCAATATTAAGGCCCTCTTCCAGGTAAGAACCGACCTCAATTGGACCGAGCAGTTTACCCTAGGACCGGTGCCGTTTTTCCTAAACGTCAACCCTGGGTGCTGGCAAAACTGGCGCTCGCCGTGGGCGCCCACACGCACGGCAGCGGCGCGGCGTTTTCAAGAACATTTCGCTCGACTATTCCAACACGTCGGGCTCGTTCACCATCCAGATCGGACTTGCCGTCACCTTTGGAGCCGGCATTGCAGGCGTCGCTTCGTCCGCTGTGCGTGGCGCCGCATCCCTCACACTGTTCATTGGGTACGAGAAGGCAGATGGACACCAGCTTCCGCGGCTGCGCGTAGGTGCAGACGTCGATGTCGATGTGATACTCCAGTTCGTAATGTTCAAGTGGACCACCAAGGCTTGGTCGGGGTCGTGGCCCACACTCATCGATTCGTGGAATATGTCGGTGAACAATGGCGACCAGTATGTACTCCAGCGCTCTGAGCTGGCATTGGGTGGAAATACGCCTTATACGTTGGATGCCTGCTTCGGCTCGGCCGGCAACGCCGAAGCAGGTGGTGTGCCGCAGTTTATCGCATCGGCCACCATCGTCACCAACGCCGAGCTGCTCGCACGCGCCGAGGTTAAGGCCACTGCCGTAAATGCCGCGCCTGTCGTGCGCGATTGGGATCAAGCGGCACGCGCATTGAGCTCGAGGCGGATTCAGAAAGCGAAGACACGGGACAGATCGAGCATTTCGTCCATGCACTGGTAGAGAACGACGAAAACGCCGCGCCGATGTATGAGTACACCTACATCGGTCAGTCAACGAACGCCGTTGCGGACCCGAACGCCAATTCTGCCGGCGTGTCGGAGGACGAGCGTGGCGGCATAAAACCCTCGAGCGACAACGTGCTGTTTTCCGGCGTGCTCAGCGAAGCCCACATGAAGCTAACGATGATTGCCGGCGTAGAATGCCTGTTCCGTATCGCCTCGGTGCGCTACGGCGACAATGGCCGCTCGCGCCTGGTGGTGCACACAAAGGCAAACGGCACGTGGTCCGCTCCCACGCCCGTGGACTTTCCCCTTGGGTTTGGCGAGGGCGACGTGGAGCGCGACGGCATATTCGATTACGACTTCGACGTGGTGGAATATACGGACGGAAGAGGAAACCAGGACGCTACGTGCTGCTGGTCTCGGGCGAGCGCCCCGCCGGCGACAACACCCTTTTCGATACGGCAAGCACAGCCGGCATACTGTCCGTTGTGCGCCTGCGCATAAGTAATGACGAGATCCGCGTTGTGTCGCATACGTCATGGCGCAGCATCTCGCGCGGCCGCCTGCAAGAGGATGGCTACCATTGCCTGCAGTCGCCCGCGCATCACGGTAGGCAAGACGCTGATCGACGGACGCCTGTCGGGTGCCTACCTCCACCGCCGCGGAACCACCGCAGAAAAGGCGCTCGGCAGCGAGGCCGAGGTTGCGCTGGAATGCTTTACCCTGTGGTCGGATGATTTGGGCGACAGCCTGACGTTCCGCCAAGTTCTTCGCTTTCCGCAAGCACCGTCGAGTATCGAGCTGAGCGAGCCCGAGAATATCAACGGCAAAATGGTGGTGCCCGTTGCGTACGAGACCGCAGACGGTTGCGGCTGCGCATCGTACGCCGTGATCGGCCAGTCCATTGCGGGCTGGGGCGTTATGCCACCAGACGCCACGGTGCCCCATGCGGTGCCGTGGCCACAACATTCGGGCTTTTTGGCCACCGTCAACGAGCAGCTGCAGCATATTACTTGGACGCGAGGCGCATCGGCATTTGCAACGCAGCCCGTGGGTGCCGCAGGCTGTGGCCCGGCATCGTTTAGCGTAAGCAACAACGGCAGGTGCGCGCTCTATGTAGAGAACACCGATGGCAAGGTGGGGCAAACCTACGACGAAGAAGGCAACCCGGTAGCAGTAATGGGCAAGCACTTCCGCATCTTCGCCAGCACCTTGGCAGGCGATCTGTTCACGGAGCCGTTCGTGATGTGCGAGCTGGACCATCCCGTCGATCAGATAACGACATTTTTGACGTCGGGAGGCATGCTCTCCGCGCTCGCCACGCACATTGTGACGCGCGGAGAAGAGCGAGGCAGAGCTGCACGGCATCGAAGTGCCTCTGGTGGCGTGTGCCACTCCGACGGGCGCGGTCGCTACCTCGGGCGCGGTGGTGCCGGAGCAGCAGGCGAATCCTTCATGGTCACGGTGCGAAACGACGGCAACACTTTGCTGACTGCCGGCACAATCGATCTGTACCGAGAGGGCTCCAGCCAGCCGTTCTCCAGCGCATCCATCGGATTCGGAGCGAACGCACGCATGGCTTCGATCTACGATCCAGAGCTTGCCGAAGACGCTTCGGCCAACGACATGGCACACGTAAGTACGCGCTCGAGACGCTGGGCGCACGTTTTGCAACGCACCCGCTGGTAGCCGACAACGGCAACGCCGTGCTGGCACCGGGTTGCACGGCACAGTTCCGCATGAGCTTCGCCATCCCCGAGAGTTGGAGCGACGAAGTGGGCAAACGCGTCACGCTGTATGCGAAGGCGCGTAATCTGGTGGCGCTCGATCCCGTAACGCTCGAGGAGATCCGACCGGGCGCAAACTCGGCGCTGAGTGCCGTTCTGCACGAGCTTCATGTGCCCGACGCGGCATGCGAACGCTCAGAAGTTCAGGTCGGCGTATGCGACAGCGCGGATACGACAGGACTTCACGACGCCCCGATGACAGCAGACGGCGATGGTAGCTCGAGTGGCGGCGGTACTGACGAGGCGGCGGCTCCGGCGGAAGCAGCTCCGGCAGTGGCAAGGACCACGGCAATAACAAGCGCTCCGGAAAGCGGGCGCGCCTGCGGCACGGGCGACAGCAACGTCCCCCTAACCGCAGCCGCAGCAGCGCTCGCCGCAGTTGGTGCCGGCCTTGTCGCCTACAGCGCCCGCCGCACGGCGCTCGAAAAAGACACCGCCAATGAGGACAATTCGGATAGGCCTCGCTAGCTCCTAGTTACTTTTGTGAGAGGCGCCGACTCGGCTCATCGAACATCAAAATGGGCTGGTTCTGAATACCCAGAGCCAGCCCATTGCGCATTAAATGTCGTCTGAGGAGTCGAGTTCTGCCTCGAGCTTGGCACGGCGTCTTTTCGCCGTGAAAAACGTTGCGCACAGGACAGCAAACGTGGCCGCGAAAATCGTCGCACCGCAGAACACGCCCGTGGCCAGGTTCGCCAACCAAAAGACGCTTTCGAGCGGTACGATCTGCGCCTCAGCGATACAGCGCATTGCGGCAATAACAAGCGCGAACGCTGCGCCGCTAAGACCGCTGACAAGCAGAAAATATCCAACAGGAAGATGCTCGGTTTGCCCAAAACGATTGGTATCGACATAGCCTTCCGCGTTTGCAGTCCTGCGCAAATCAACATCACGAGAATGAGCCACGAATACATGGCTGCCTCGAACGGCGTTGCAAAGCCATGCGGCATTTCACTGGCGTCGCTGTGAACCCACGCAACCTGTCGAGCTATAAACTGGTAGAAAAAGATCATCAACATGCCAAACGAAAGCAGCACGAAACCAATCTTGCAGATCTTCGCGTTCTCAGCCTCCAGGCGTTCATCCTTTGGGCCGGCATATTCACGCCACGTTTGCACGATTTTCAGATCTTCATATTTCATAGTGGCCTCCTAAAGAGCGTTAGGGTCGGCTTTGGTCTCGTCTTCCCAAAACAGATCGTTCAACGTCACGTGCAGCGCTTTGCAGATTGCCACGCACAGGTTGAGCGTAGGGTTGTAACCGCCTGCTTCGATCAAGCCGATGGTTTGACGTGTAACGCCCACGGCCTGGGCCAAGTCGGCTTGCGAAAGGCCAGCCGCCGCGCGCGCCGCCTTCATGCGGAGGTTCTTTTTGCCCGGCATAAAGTTCCTTTCGTCATATTGGACAAATATCCGTTGCAACATGCCAGAAATATATTGCATCGACTAATTGATGTCTACTATATCTGTCATCGGTATACGGATATAGCAGTTTCGATTCGTCATTCCATCTTGCTCGGGCAGAACCGACTCGGTTTTGTCCGAGCAAGATTGGGCATCCGCAAACTCATCGAATTTCTGAATCGTGTCACCCATAATCGTTCGATTTTGTTTAGTAAAACTAGGTCCCTATTAAATAAAATTCGTTTGTATCCAAATTTGTTTAACAATGCCGCGCTACCACTAAACACTATACCCGTTAATTCGAACGATTGTTCGATGGATTTCGTGTTGGGCGGAATCGCCCAAGGGCTGGGCTATGCTACCTTGACTATCTATATGACTTAAACGCAGCAAAGGAGCACCGAGAGAGCGAGTATGGCAAAAAACACCGCAAACTATGGTAACGACAGTATCCGCCAGCTCAAGGACGAGGAGCGCGTACGCCTGCGCCCCGCCGTCATCTTTGGCTCGGACGGACTCGACGGTTGCGCGCATGCCGCCTTCGAGATCCTGTCCAACGCCGTTGACGAGGCGCGCCAGGGCTACGGCAAGCTCATCACCCTCACCGCCTTTCGCATGGTTCTATTCAGGTAGAGGACAACGGCCGCGGCTGCCCGCTCGACTGGAACCCCTCCGAGAAGCGCTTTAACTGGGAGCTCGTCTTTTGCGAGCTCTATGCCGGCGGCAAGTACAACAACAACCAGGGCGGCGACTACGACTTCTCGCTGGGCACCAACGGCCTGGGCTCGTGCGCGACCCAGTACGCCTCCGAGTACATGGACGTCACGGTTTGGCGCGACGGCAACAAGTACTCTCTGCACTTTAAGAAAGGCAAGGTCGTCGGCGCCAAAAGAAGGCACTCGAGATCGAGCCCACAGACGAGGACCGCACCGGTACCACCATCAAGTGGCGCCCCGATCTTGAGGTCTTTACCTCCATCAGCATTCCCCACGATTGGTATCGCGAGACCATGCGCCGCCAGGCCGTGGTCAACGCCAACGTGACCTTCCGTCTGCGTATCGAGGGCGACGATGGCGAGTTTTCCGAAGAGGACTTCTGCTATCCCAAGGGCATCGAGGACTATGTGCTCGAGAAGGTCGGTACCGACTACCTTACCGAGCCCTTCTTTATCGAGCCGACCGCCGCGGTCGCGACCGCGAGGACCTGCCCGACTACAACGTAAAGATCACCGCATGCATGTGCTTCTCGCGCACCCTCCAGATGCAGGAGTACTACCACAACTCCTCCTGGCTCGAGAACGGTGGCTCGCCGGAGAAAGCGGCTCGTAGCGCTCTGACTAGCGCCATCGATGCCTACATCAAGCAACAGGGCAAGTACAACAAAAACGAGAGCGGCATTAAGTGGCAGGACGTCCAAGACTGTCTGGTGCTGGTGACCAACTGCTTCTCCACCCAGACGTCCTACGAAAACCAGACCAAGAAGGCCATCAACAACCGCTTTATCCAGCAGGCCATGACTGCCTTCTTTAAGGAGCGCCTCTCGACCTACTTGATCGAGAACAAGGACGCCGCCAATAAGATCATGGAGCAGGTGCTCATCAACAAGCGCTCGCGCGAGAATGCCGAAAAGACGCGCCAGAGCATCAAAACCAACCTGCAGCAAAAGACCGATATGGCCAACCGCGTGCAAAAGTTCATCGATTGCCGCTCCAAGGACAAGAGCCGTCGCGAGATCTACATCGTAGAGGGCGACTCGGCAGCAGGCGCCATTCGCACGTCGCGCGATGCCGAGTTCCAGGGCGTTATGCCCGTCCGCGGTAAGATCCTCAACTGCCTAAAGGAAGATTATCCGCGCATCTTTAAGTCCGACATCATCATGGACCTTATGCGCGTGTTGGGCTGCGGCGTGGAGATCAAAGACAAGCGCATCAAGAACCTTGGCGCCTTTGACCTGGACAATCTCAACTGGAACAAGGTCATCATCTGTACGGACGCCGACGTCGACGGTTACCACATTCGCACGCTCGTGCTCACCATGCTCTATCGACTGGTGCCCACGCTTATCGACGAGGGCTACGTGTATATCGCCGAGTCGCCGCTCTACGAGATCAACTGCAAAGAGAAGACCTACTTTGCCTACACCGAGCTCGAGAAAAACGGCATCCTCAAAGAGATCGGCGACCAGAAGTGTTCCATCAACCGCTCCAAGGGTCTTGGTGAAAACGATCCTGACATGATGTGGCTCACCACCATGAACCCCGAGACGCGCCGCCTAATCAAGGTGGAACCCGAGGACGTCACCAAGATGGAAACCATGTTCAACCTGTTGCTGGGCAACGACGAGGCAGGCCGCAAGCGCCACATCTCCGAGCACGGCAAGGAATACCTGGACCAGCTGGACCTGCAATAGCAGCAAATCGATAACGACGGCCCACAAGAAGTTCAAGAGGAAATCGTGGCAAAGAAGAAGACGAAGAACCAGCCAAAGAAAAAGCAGGTCAACGCCGAGAACGTCATCGGCCTGCACTCCGAGGTCACCGACCAGCCGATCACGCAGACGCTCGAGGTCAACTACATGCCCTACGCCATGAGTGTCAACGTCTCGCGTGCGTTCCCCGAGATTGACGGCTTTAAGCCTCGCACCGCAAGCTGCTCTACACCATGTACAAGATGGGCTTGCTCAAGGGCGAGCGCCAGAAGAGTGCCAACATCGTCGGCCAGACCATGAAGCTCAACCCGCACGGCGATGCCGCGATCTACGAAACGATGGTGCGCCTGGCCACCGGCAACGAGGCGCTGCTTGCCCCTTCGTGGAGTCGAAGCAACTTTGGCAAGTACTATTCGGGCGACCTGAGCTACGCCGCCTCGCGTTACACCGAGGCCAAGCTCTCCCCCATCAGCGCCGAGATCTTCAAAGACATCGACAAGGACCCGGTTGACTTTGTTGACAGCTATGACGGCGCCATGAAGGAGCCGCGCCTGCTGCCCACCACGTTCCCCAACATCCTCGTCTCGGCCAACAAGGGCATCGGCGTCGCCATGGCGTCCGACATCTGCGGCTTCAACCTCAACGAGGTCTGCACCGCCACCATGCACTACCTGCAGGACCCCGACTGCGACCTACTCGAGTACATGCCCATGCCCGACTTCTCGACCGGCGGCGAGATTATCTACCGCCGCGAGGAGATGGAAAAGATCGTCGAGACCGGCTTGGCAGCTTCCAAATCCGCTCCCGCTGGCGTTGGATTCCCGAAGAGCGCATCATCGAGGTCTACGAGATCCCCTACACCACCAAGACCGATGTCATCATCGAGCGCATCGTCAAGCTCTCCAAAGAGGGCAAGGTCAAAGAGATCGCCGACATCCGTGACGAGACCGACCTCTCGGGTCTGCGTATCGCCATCGATCTTAAGCGCGGTGTCGACCCCGACAAGCTCATGGCCAAGCTCTATCGCTCGACCACGCTACAGGATTCGTTCTCGTGCAACTTCAACGTGCTCGTCGACGGCTATCCCCGTGTTATGGGCGTGCGCCAGATTCTGCACGAGTGGGTCAAGTGGCGTATTGAGTCCACGCGTCGCCGCATTAACTTTGACCTGGACAAAAAGTCCGAGCGTCTGCACCTTCTGCACGGCCTTGAGGCAATTCTGCTCGACATCGACAAGGCCATCGCCATCATCCGCGGCACTAAGCTCGAGGCCGAGGTCGTGCCAAACCTTATGAAGGGTTTCGACATCGATGAGACCCAGGCCGAGTTTGTTGCCGAGCTCAAGCTCCGCAACATCAACGAGGAATACATCCTCAACCGCACCAAGGACATCGCCAAGCTCGAAGGTGAGATTGCCGAGCTCGAGGAGATCCTCTCGAGCGAAGACAACATCAAGAAGGTCATCAGCGACGAGCTGGCGCAGTCAACAAGAAGTACGTGATGCCGCGCCGCACGGGCAGGATCGAGCCCCATGAGGTTATCGAGGTAAGCCTGGAGCCCGAGGTCGAGGAGTACCCGGTCACCATCATGCTCTCGCGCGATGGCTACCTTAAGAAGATGACGGACCGCGTGCTCAAGAAGGCGACCACGCTCAAGTACAAGGACGGCGACAAGCCCTTTATCGAGTTCCCGTCCGCCAACACGCACGAACTGCTCGTGTTTACCAACAAGAGCCAGGTATACAAGTGCAAGGTTGCGGCGTTTGAGGACACCAAGTCGGCCCAGCTGGCTCGTACCTGCCGACCGATCTTGAAATGGAACCCGACGAGAGCGTGATTTGGATCATCGACCCCGAGGACTATAAGGCCGACGTGCTGTTCGTCTTTGAGAACGGCCGCGTGGTCCGCGTCGCGCTTTCTGGATACGTCACCAAGACCAACCGCAAGCGCCTTAAGAACGCCATCTACGGCGGCAGTAAACTGCTGTATGCGCAGGTGCTCAAGGAGGACCGTGACCTCGCGCTGGTCTCGAGCGACTACCGTCTGATGAACTTCAACACGTCGCTGCTCAAGACCAAGACGACCACCAACACGCAGGGCGTCCAGCCTTACGGCCAAGAAGGGCCGCTCGGTCACCACCGTCGGCACGACCGAGGAAATCCTTGGCGCCGGCGTCTCGGCCGAAAAGTTCACTGCGCAGAGTCTGCCCTCTGCCGGTGCCCTCATGAAGGAAAACGACATGCCGAGTTTGTTTGACTAAAACAACGGTGACTAAACCGTCATGGTTTTACAAAGCAGCGGGGCTCGGGGCGCAGTAACGCTGCGCCCGAGCCCCATGCATTACACCAGCATCATCCCTATAGACAAAATGCCGCATAAAGTGGAACAGACATAAGCCCATCATTCATTCCAAAGGCTTAGTCGATAGCCTGATAGGGCGTACGCCGGATGGGTCTTTTTAAGTGAGGACAGGCTTCGAGATCTTGTGTTCTCTCCCGCCTTGACTTCAATCGCAGACAAGCATCCCTGCTTCTCTACTACAAAGTCGATTTCCGCACGATTATCTCGCGCCCAATAATGCAGCGGATAGCCCATGGCTGAAAGCTGTTGGGCAACGTAGTTTTCGGTAAGTGCACCCATGAATGTGCCGCCGATGCCGGCAAGAATATCGGCGCGTTGAGCACCGGCCTTGGAGACGAGCAGCCCTGTATCCGCCTGATAGATTTTAAAAGCAGAAGGGTTAACGAAGGCCTCTAAAGGGCTTTCGATCTGCCCGACTAGGCTGCAGCGCGCCACCGTACCCGACAATACAAGCCAGTCGAGAGCATCTCCAAAGAGAGACGCATTGCCCCCCGCTCGCACTACCTTGTACTGAAATTTGCGATTCTCTTTGGCAAGCTGCCGTGGAATGGAATCGAAGCACGCACGCGTCTTTGCGCTCAAGCGTTCATCAGCATATTTATTGGTGTCGGCGGAGTATCCGTCGAGAATAATCCGATGCTTTTCGGCCACATCAATGATTGACTGATCATCGATATACGTTTGGACCGCCTCGGGCATTCCGCCAACAACAAGATACTGTCGATAGAGCCTAAGCGCCTTTTCATGAAGGCTTGGCGCAAGAGGACCCATTAACTCGAATGACGAGCGTATCTCGTCGACCAGCTGATCGTGCCCCATTGCCCAGAGAAACTCCTCGAAATCGAGTGGAGTCATCTCGATCAAGTCGATCTTTCCGACGGGGAACGAATACGACTGATGGTTAATGGCAACCCCAAGAAGCGACCCAGCAGCCGCAACGTAATACTCGGGAGCATCTTCGCAAAAGTATTTAAGGGAAGTGAGCGCTTCCTCGCATGCCTGGATCTCGTCAATGAACAGTAAGGTTTTGCCAGGCACGATACGCTGTCCCGTACGAGCCTCGATCGCGCGCACAATCGAATGAGGGTCAAGACCGCCCGAAAAATCCGCTCGCGCCGACCGGTCGTTCTCAAGATTAACGTAGACAACCGATTCGAAAAGATCCTGGGCGTACGTTCTGAGCAAATAGGTCTTGCCACACTGGCGCACGCCTTTGACCAGCAAAGGTTTTCTATCAGCTCTGTCTCGCCATTCCCTAAGTAGCTCGTCTGCCTTGCGACGCATACGCAACCTTCCCTCGTGAACTTCTGTTTGACAATATTTTAACGCGGATTAATTTGTTTTCAGTTATTTTTCTGCGTTTAAAAATTGTTCTATACGGCGCTTGAGGGAATGCGCCCCTATCTCTTGGTAAGGATAGCAAGCATTTCCACCAACGCTGATTGCCATGCGTTCTTCTTGTCCTTAGGCGAGCTTGCGAGCGAGCTCTCGCACCTCTTCCAGCTTGGACGAAGAGGCCATGCTGTCGCGCTCGGTCATACCGCTGATGGTGACAATGCCCTGGTCTGCCCACTTGCAGTAAGCGCAGGTTGATTTGTACATGGCGATCGCCGCGTCATAGACGCCCTGGCTGTGGCTATCGAGCAGAAGGGCCGTCTTGGTGAACGGGAATCCCGTGGCACCGAAAGCGTACAGACGGTCGATGGCGGCCTTTTCCTGCGCGGTGATATCGAACCAGTAGATAGGCGAAGCAAAGACGACCATATCTGCATCTTTCAGCGACTCGATCACGTTGGCCATGTCATCCTTCTGCACGCAGACGCCCCATGGGCGAAGCAGTACTGGCATCCCAAGCAGCCGGCGATCTTCTTGCTGGCAACGCGAACGACCTCAACCGTATTACCGCCCTCACGCGCGGTCTCGGCAAACGCCTCGACCATGGTGTCGGTATTGGCGCCCTTGCGCGGGCTGCCGCTCAATACAACGATATTCATAGGATTCCCTCTCCCTCATGCTGCAGGCGCGCAGCATGCTTTCTTGTAACCAAAACGAATGGTGTTAATCAATCGCCAGCAGGCCATATCTCTTGTTCAAGTTCCCTAAAGAAGCTCAAGACGATTGCGATTGCCTTATACAACGTCGAAAATCAAAGAGGGCCCATAGCAACGCCACCTACCTGAAATGACATGCGGTCAAGACGAGCTACGAGGATCGTGACGAGCCGATACCGCCCGCATGCCCCCTTCGGAATAGGCGCTGAGCAGCTCCTGAGCGTGAGCAAACTCGGGCCCTCGCCTCCAACCGAGCAGGCGGTTGACCGCGAGATTTCCCTGGACGTTGTGGACGAAGAGCAGATAGGCGTCCTCGCGCGAAAGCCCAGTCTCCTCCATGATCGAGGGAACCATCTGCTCGGCGCCGCGCTCGACGACGCGCTGTGCCACCCGGGCGTACGCGTCGTCATCCGAGTAGAGCAGATAATAGTCATCGTTTGCCGGCGGACGCTGGCAGAGGGCACCCGCCTCCGTTCCCTCGAGCGGCGGCACCGCCGCCAAGGCCTCGTCGATAAGCGCGTCGAGCAGGGCGAACTTGTCCTCGTAGTGCAGATAGAACGTGCCACGGTTGATATCGGCGCGGCGGCAAATATCCGCTACCGTCATCTTCGCGAAGCCGACCTCGGCCAGCAGCGCGAAGAACGCCTCCCGTATGACCGAGAGTGTATAGCGTCGGCGACGATCGATCTTCCCCGCTTCCATTACCCCTCCAATTGCAACGCTCGACAATGCCCGGCAAACGCTCGTTTATCGACAGCAGGCCGAAGCTGTTCATTGCTCTTAAGCAAATCGACATGGATACTTTTTATAGACACCTGTTTATAATAGCTGAAAGAAGGTATCCAGTGACCCTGTACGAGCAGCTCGTTATCGAGCTCACCAACCGATCGTTTTCCCTTCATGCCGCCTACCGCAGCGGCAGCACGCCCTATGAGCTGAGTGACCGCGAGCCCGAGCCCTACGACCAGCAAATCGAGGACTTCGCCCGTATGATCGAAGAAGCCGATTGCGTGCTGGTGGGCGGGGCCTCCGGGCTCTCCGCGGCGGGCGGCGGCGACTTCTACTACGAGGACAACGCGACCTATCGCAAGCATTTCGGCAAATTCGCCGAGCGCTACGGTTTCAAGGGCGCTTTCGAGGGGTCGTTCTACCGCTGGCCCACCGCCGAGGCGCGCTGGGGATACCTCGCCACCTTCCTCGACACCACGCTCAACGCCCCGCTGCGCAAGCCCTACAGGGACCTCGACGCCATTCTCGCCGAGAAGGATTTCTTCGTGCTCACCACCAACCAGGACACGCAGTTTGTGAAGCTCTATCCCTGGGAGAAAGTGGCAGAGATCCAAGGCGACCACCGCTTCTTTCAGTGCTCCCGCTGTTGCACCGACGCGGTGTGGGATGCGGTCGAGCCGGTCTCCAACATGGTAGAGGCCATGGGAGACGGCCTTGAGGTTCCGACAGAGCTCGTGCCGCGCTGCCCGCACTGCGGGGCAGAGGCGTTCCCCTGGGTTCGCGGCTACGGCAACTTCCTGCAGGGCGAACTCTACGAGGAGCAGTACCGCAAGGTGTCCGAATGGCTCGACGCGCACGCACGGCAGAGGATCCTCTTCCTCGAGCTGGGTGTGGGCCGCATGACGCCCGCGTTTATCCAGGAGCCGTTCTGGGCCCTCACGGCGCAGTTACCGCAGGCCAGCTACATCGCCGTAAACAACAAGACGCAGTTTCTCCCCCGCGCGATCGAGGATCGGGGGCTCGCCGTTCGCGCCGACATCGCCGACGTGCTTGCCGACGTGCGCAAGACGCTGGGGAGGTAGCGCATGGAGACGGCGAAAGCAGTTCGCATAGGCAGGGCGCTAGCCGAAGCGGATCTTGTCATCATCGGCGCTAGCAACGGACTCGACATGGCGGAGGGCTCAACCTTTTCTGCGCCGATGCTCATTTCCAAGAGGCGTACGGGGACCTCGCCAGGCAGACGGCATCGGCTGCATACTGCAGGGCTCGCTTCCCCGGATGCCAGCGTGCGACGCCGATGGGCCGAGCGGTTCCATCAAAAGGAGTATCTCGAATATGAGCCCGGCTCGCTCATGAACGGGCTGCGGCGTCTTACGGAGCACGCCGACACCTTCGTGGTCACATGCAACATCGACGGGCACTTCGCGCGCGCCGGGTTCGACGAGAACCGCGTGCTCGAGACGGAGGGGGCATACGCACGTCGATCGACGAGCGGCGTCTCGCCCATCCAGACGCCCTCGCCACGGCCCAGCTCGAGGAGCTCGAGCGCTTGTGCAAGCCCATCGCAACGGCAGGGTCGCCATCCTCGAACTTGGCGTGGGACTGCGCAACGGCATCATAAAGCACATGCTCGCCCAGATCGCGAACGTCTGCGAGCACGCCACCTACATCGTGTTCAACTACAGCCAGGCTATGGCGCCCGATGCATCGTGCGAGACGATTCTCGTTGACGGCGATATGGCCCCGGCTTTCGAGGAGATTGCCCAATGCCGTCTCTAGAGAGGGAAGCGTATAGCTTCGAAGCCTTATCGACGATGCCGACGCCATCATCGTCGGCATCGGCTCGGGCATGTCAAGCGCCGCCGGGTTCAACCATTACAACCGCGCAGGCATGGCGCGCGCCGGAATGACGGACTGGCAGCAAGCCTTTGGCTTCAAGAGCCTTTTCGACGGCTTCTACACCTCTACCCCAGCCTCGAGCAGCGATGGGCATACTATGCGCGATACATCGACTTCATGCTGCGCGAGCTGGCCTCGCAGCCCTATCTCGACC
>ENA-OQHA01000120-OQHA01000120.1-human-gut-metagenome-genome-assembly--contig:-NODE-120-length-41010-cov-7.867696_pt1 | contig 41010 bp, 38 predicted proteins | sample MGYA00242558_ERZ504707 | MGnify/ENA primary metagenome ERZ504707 (study PRJEB26092, sample SAMD00036197) | human gut metagenome | host: Homo sapiens | study: EMG produced TPA metagenomics assembly of... | reverse complement strand
CACAGAGTCGCCTCCGTGAGGGCGTGAGTTGAAATTGCCCGCAGTATTCCACAAAGAAACAATCATAGTCGCCCTCCGTGAAGGGCGTGAGTTGAATTTCGATGAGATTGACAAGATGGACGGTGCATCGGTCGCCCTCCCGTGAGGGCGTGAGTTGAATTGCGGACATTGAAGAGTGATGAATCTGGCATATGTCGCCCTCCGTGAGGGCGTGAGTTGAAATTGAAGCGTGCATTGATTTCACGCTTGAAAAACGTCGCCTCCGTGAGGGCGTGAGTTGAAATTGTTGCAACTGCCGCCGCTTTCAGCGTTTCTTCCGGTCGCCTCCGTGAGGGCGTGAGTTGAAATGACTTCTGCCGGTGTGCGGAAGCTTCGATGATCGTCGCCCTCCGTGAGGGCGTGAGTTGAAATGGGAAAGAAAAGAGGAGTATCTGCAACACGAATGTCGCCCTCCGTGAGGGCGTGAGTTGAAATGTTACAACAAAGTAACCGGATGCCTGATTGACATGTCGCCCTCCGTGAGGGCGTGAGTTGAAATGAGGATGTGAAAGCTAAGTTGTCCGAAAAGATGGGTCGCCCTCCGTGAGGGCGTGAGTTGAAATGCAACTTCTACAGCATCGGTGGAAACTCTGGCCGAGGTCGCCCTCCGTGAGGGCGTGAGTTGAAATATCGCTTGGTGCGCAAAAAAAATAACCAATGGAGTCGCCCTCCGTGAGGGCGTGAGTTGAAATAAGAGACCGGAGAGCCAGTGGCGGCAGGTTGATGGTCGCCCTCCGTGAGGGCGTGAGTTGAAATTTCATTAGTAAAGTTCTCCTTTCTGGGGGATGGCAGTCGCCCTCCGTGAGGGCGTGAGTTGAAATGATGCGTCCCCACAAACCGGCCCGATTCCTTTGTCGCCCTCCGTGAGTTGAATCTTCAAACATTGGCGGAATTATTTAGAGTATGATGTATCACACTTCGTGAGTTGAAATAACAGCAGTTATTCCGCAAGCAGAGGAGCGTTCTCAGGAGTGAAATGTGTTTGACACGAAAGGCAAACAATGTTAATCTATAACTATCGTAAGCGACAACTAACCGCTCATGTATTCGCAAGAACCATGAGCGGCTATTTTTCTATTTTAATATTCGGTGAGAAAGGAGGAAAATTATGAAGAGTCCATTTAAAATATTTTGGATCGTACTCGGCTTTCTGTGCCTGGGATTTGGTACCATCGGCATTGTGCTTCCGATTCTGCCGACAGTTCCATTCTATATGGCAACCCTGTTCTGCTTTGCGAAAAGTTCGGAACGGCTGCAAAGCTGGTTTATTGGGACCCAATTATATAAGAAGCATCTCGACAGCTTCGTACAGCATCGGGCGATGACGGTAAGAACGAAATGTAAAATTAACGGGATGGTAACGGTTGTGATGGCGATCGGCTTTTTTGCTATGAAGAATGTGCGATCGGAAGAATCTGTATTGCTGTGGTATGGATGTGCCATATTTTGTATTTCTTCCTGCGGGTCAAAACCGTAAAAACAGAAGATCATATCCTAGGAGAAACAAAATGAACAAAGTAGAAAAAAAGCGGCAGAAAGAACAGTACGTCGTGGAAGAGATGATCCGCCTGTACTGCCGGAAGAACCATGGAAAAGAGGGGCATGCATCCGGCGGGATGTGTCCGGAATGTCAGAAATTAGCGGACTATGCAAAACAGCGGAGCCAGAAATGTCCCTTCATGGAACAGAAAACATTCTGCGCAAACTGCAAAGTACACTGCTACAAGCCGGAAATGCGGGAAAAGATCCGCGCCGTTATGCGGTTTTCGGGGCCGAGGATGCTGCTGTATCATCCGATTTTAGCTATCTGGCATTTAATCTGCAGCATGAGAGAGAAGCGAAAAGCAAAGGCATAAAAGAGAGGTACTTATGATTAAAACAAGACTGGTGGGGCTGCTGTCCCACGCGAAAAAGTATATCGTGTACACGATTCTGTGGCAGTGGGCGGCGCTTCTGTCGCAGGTGATCGCGGTATTTACGATCGCCGATCTGCTGGAACGGGTCGTGTATGGTGCGGTAACGGCAGCGGCTGTGAAACGGACGATTTTTACACTGGCAATTGTTGTTGTGATCCGTTTTTTCTGCGAGCGGATGGGCGCGCGGTCGTCGTATCTTGCGTGTGTGGATGTGAAGCGGATTCTGCGCGAAAAAATTTATGAAAAAATGCTGAAGCTCGGTGCATCGTACAGCGAGCAGGTGTCTTCCTCAGAGGTCGTACAGGTGTCCACCGAAGGTGTGGAGCAGCTCGAAACATACTTTGGAAAGTATCTGCCGCAGCTGTTTTACAGCCTGCTCGCACCGCTCACGCTGTTCGCCATCCTCTGCCGGGTGAGCCTGAAAGCGAGCGTGGTCCTTCTGATCTGCGTGCCGCTGATCCCGGTTTCGATCGTAGTGGTACAGAAGATTGCGAAGAAGCTGCTGAACAAATATTGGAGTATTTACACAGGGCTCGGCGATTCGTTCCTTGAAAATCTGCAAGGCCTGACGACCTTAAAAATCTATCAGGCCGACCAGCAGAAAGCCGACGAGATGGATGTGGAATCCCAGAACTTCCGCCGGATCACGATGAAAGTTCTGACGATGCAGCTCAACTCAACGAGCGTGATGGACATCGTAGCATACGGCGGCGCGGCGGTTGGCATGGCGGTGGCGGTATCGGAATTTCTGAAAGGAAACCTCACCGTGTCCGGCACGCTCTGTATTGTGTTGCTGGCGAGTGAGTTTTTTCTGCCGCTGCGTCTGCTCGGATCATTCTTCCACATCGCGATGAACGGCATGGCGGCGAGTGACAAGATTTTCAAAATCCTTGATCTGCCGGAGCCGCAGGCGGGAGAACGGACGCTGCCGGACGGACCGCTGGATGTCGTGTTGGAGGATGTGCATTTTTCCTATGAAGAAGACCGGGAAATCTTAAAAGGCATCGACCTTACACTCCCGGCGGGCAGTTTTGTATCGCTGGTCGGCGAATCCGGCTGCGGAAAGAGTACGATTGCGGGTATCCTTGCGGCAAAGAACCGTGGATATACAGGGCGCATCACCCTGGGCGGTGTGCCGCTCTCGGAAGTCGCTGAGACGGATCTGATGAAGCACGTTGTTCTGGTCCGCCACAACAGTTACTTATTTAAAGGAACCGTAGAAGAGAACCTGCGCATGGCGGAACCGGATGCGACGAAGGAGGAGATGGAGGCGGTTCTGCAGAAAGTCAATCTGCTGGGATTCTTACAGACACAGAACGGACTGCAGACAGAGCTTCTCGAAAAAGCGGGAAACCTCTCCGGCGGCCAGTGCCAGCGTCTTGTGATTGCGCGGGCGCTGCTTCGGAGCGACAGTGCGGTGTATATCTTTGATGAAGCCGCATCGAATATTGATGTCGAGAGTGAAGAGCTGATCATGAATGTGATTCATGAACTCGCAAAGACGAAAACGGTATTGCTGATTTCCCACCGCCTTGCGAACGTCGTACAGTCAGATCAGATTTATTTCCTGAAAAACGGTACCATCTGCGAGCGTGGAACGCATGCGGAACTGATGGAACAGAACGGCGCATACCGTCATCTGTACGACAGCCAGATGGTACTGGAAAACTATGGAAAGGAGGGGAATGCATGATGAACGAGAAGAAAAATACAGCAAAACGCAGAAGCGCCCTCCGGATTATGGGAAGCCTGATCGGGCTGGTGAAGCCATTGCTTCATATTATGATGGCGGCAATTATTCTTGGAACAATGGGATATTTATGTGCGATCTTCCTGACGATTCTGGCAGGACAGGTCATCGTGCACGGCTTACTGACGGGCGCGGCAGGGACGAGCCTTTCGGTGCAAAACATGTGGCTTGTACATACTCCGGTAAAAACGATACTCACGGTGATGATCGTGATCGCGGTGCTGCGCGGCATTCTGCATTATGCGGAGCAGTACTGCAACCACTTTATTGCTTTTAAACTGCTGGCGATCATCCGCCATAAAGTGTTTGCAGCTTTGCGGAAGCTCTGCCCGGCGAAGCTGGAAGGACGGGACAAAGGAAATCTGATTTCGATTATCACAACCGATATCGAACTTCTGGAAGTATTCTATGCGCATACGATTTCCCCGATTGCGATTGCAGCATTAACTTCTCTGATTATGGTATGCTTCATTGGAAGATACCATGTTCTGACAGGGCTGCTTGCACTTGCGGCGTATCTGACGGTCGGCATTGTGATCCCGATGTGGAACGGAAAGCGCGGAAGCCAGAAAGGAATGGAGTTCCGGACAGGCTTTGGCGGGCTGAACAGCTTCGTGCTGGATTCCCTGCGTGGCCTCGACGAGACGATTCAGTACGGACAGGGCGAAAAACGGAAAGAGCAGATGTCAGAGCGGTCGAAAGAACTGGCTTCTGTGCAGGAAAACTTAAGCCGCATGGAAGGCTCCCAGCGGTCTGTCACCAACATGGTGATTCTTCTGGCATCGTTCGGTATGCTGGCACTGACGATCTATCTTTACACGAAAGGCGGGATTGGATTTGAGGGAGTCCTGACCTGCACAATCGCGATGATGGGTTCCTTCGGCCGGTCGTGGCGCTGTCCAGCCTGTCGAATAACCTGAATCAGACGCTGGCAAGCGGCGAGCGTGTGCTTTCCCTTCTCGAGGAAGCGCCGCTCGTGGAAGAAATTCCGGGAGATGCGGCATCCGGCGGTGACCACGCATTTGTAGGAGCCGAGGCGCAGAATGTAACATTTGCCTACGAAGACGAGACGATTCTGGATCAGTATTCGCTGAAACTGGAACCGGGAAAAATCACCGGCATCCACGGCGCGAGCGGTTCCGGAAAATCGACGATCTTAAAACTTCTGATGCGCTTCTGGGATGTCCAGACGGGGCGCGTTTCCGTGGACGGAGCCGATGTCCGCGAAATCCCGATGAAGCATCTGCGCGATATGGAAAGCTATGTGACGCAGGAGACACATCTGTTCCACGATTCGATTGCGAACAACATCGCTATTGCAAAACCCGGCGCGACGCGGGAAGAAATTATGGAGGCGGCGAAGAAGGCGTCCATACATGATTTCATCATGACACTGCCAAACGGCTACGACACCGAAGTCGGAGAACTCGGCGATACGCTGTCCGGCGGAGAAAAACAGCGGATCGGTATCGCGCGGGCATTCCTGCATGACGCATCCATGATCCTGCTGGACGAGCCGACATCGAATCTTGATTCCTTAAATGAAGGAATTATTCTGAAATCCCTGAAAGAATCGGCAGAAGAGAAAACCATTGTGCTCGTATCGCACAGAGTGTCCACGATGAATGTCGCGGATGTGGTATATGAAATGGAAAATGGCCGGATTTCCTGATTTTACAGCACTTGACAGAGAAAAGACGATGTGCTACACTAACAGTCGTTAAAGAAAAGACAATTAAATATCGATGTGTAAGGTGTCGGACATACGTGTCCGGTGAAAAGGGAAGCAGGTGTGAATCCTGCACGAGCTCGTCACCGTATTTTGCAAGCAGGGGAATGATCCACTGGGAAACCGGGAAGGAGACCGATGCGCTGGAGTCAAATCCTGAAGCAATGAGCCGGGAGACCTGCCTTTCGCAGTACAGGAACGTTACGTTCGTGTCACGAGGAACTGGCAGTACAAAACAGGAAAGCGGACTTTTGCCCCACAGCGGGTGAAATGGTTTTCTTTGTGATGAAAATACTGGAAGCCCCTCGTTGAAAAACGAAAGGGCTTCTTTCTATTTACGCAGGCAACGAGCCAAAGTCCGTGCTTGCACGAGACCTTAGCGACTGCCGCGATAACTTGAGAAACTCGCGGAGCGTGTTTCTCATAGTTTGAAATGTAAAACGTCCCCGATATTGGTTGTTGCAAAGATACCAGCAAATGGGAGGAAAACAAAAATGAAAAAGAAACTTGTAGTCGCTTTAATTTCAGCAGCTATGGTAACATCTATGCTCGGCGCATGCGGAAGCAGCAACACATCCAGCAGCAGCGCAAGCAGCACAGCAACAAGCAGCGTAAGTGCATCTTCCGCATCTGAGGAAGACACCACAGCAGCAAGCAGCAGCGTAAGCGCATCTTCTGCATCTGAAGAGGTATCCGCAGATGCAGACCAGGAGGCAGCAGATAAAGTGGCAGCTCTGATTGACGCAATTTATGTACAGGAAAGAAATGATAACACCGACGAGCAGTGCAAAGAAGCAAAAGAGGCATGGGATGCCCTGACAGACGCACAGAAAGAACTCGTAGAAGGCGAGAACGCAGATCCGGATTACTTCGGAAGAGACACAGGTGATGCATCCAAGGATGATCCGTTAAACGGAGACGAGATCGGCGAGAATGAGCTTCTGGTTGTAAGCTTTGGTACTTCCTTCAACGACAGCCGTGCTGAGGATATCGGAGGCGTTGAGAAAGCTCTGCAGGCTGCATATCCGGACTGGTCCGTAAGACGTGCCTTCACTGCACAGATCATCATCAACCATGTACAGGCCCGCGATGACGAGAAGATCGACAACGTAGATCAGGCACTGGAAAGAGCTGTAAGCAATGGCGTGAAAAAACTGATTATTCAGCCGACTCATCTGATGCACGGCGCAGAGTACGACGAGCTGAAAGAAGCAGTAGATAGCTATAAAGATAAATTTGAGTCCGTAACCATCGCAGAGCCGCTGCTTGGCGAGGTTGGAAGTGACGCTACCGTAATCAACGAGGACAAACAGGCCGTTGCAGAAGCAATCACGGCACAGGCAGTAAAATCTGCAAATTATGACAGTCTGGATGCAGCAGCAGAGGACGGCACTGCTTTCGTATTTATGGGACATGGTACTTCCCACACTGCAAAAGTAACCTACAGCCAGATGCAGACACAGATGGATACTCTTGGATACAAAAACGTATTCATCGGAACCGTTGAGGGCGAGCCGGAAGAGACCGCTTGCGAGAACGTGATCGAGGCAGTAAAAGCAGCCGGATACAAGAAAGTAATTCTTCGTCCGCTGATGGTTGTTGCAGGTGACCACGCAAACAACGATATGGCAGGCGAGGATGAGGATTCCTGGAAGAGCCAGTTTGAGGCATCCGGTGCATTCGATGAGATCGACACTCAGATCGAAGGTCTTGGAAGAATCGATGCTGTTGAGCAGCTGTATGTACAGCACACCAAGGCAGCTATGGACGGCAACGGCGTTCAGGACGATGCTGAATAATTAGGGGTTGTATTCCGAACGTAAAATAGAGTAAAATAAGATCCGGCAGTACAGCTGAAGAGACTCAGTGTGCTGTCGGATTTTAAGTTGAGCGGATGAAAAAGATCCGCTTCAAGGTGATACAAGGAGGAATTTTATTATGAGAAAAAAATTGGCAGTTCTTTTTCTTGGAGCAGCACTGACTGTATCCATGCTCGGCGCATGTGGCGGAAAGGATGCAGCGTCATCTTCTGCATCTGCAGTATCTGCGTCTTCCGCAGCGGACGTATCTTCCGCTTCTGTACAGGATGCATCTAAGACAGAGAGCAGTACATCCACATCAGATGTTTCAGCAGAAAGCGCATCGGCAGCGGAGACTGCAGGAGAAAGCAGCGCATCAGAGCTGGAAGACGGTACGTATACGGCAGACTTCAATACAGACAGCAATATGTTCCATGTCAATGAAGCAAAAGAAGGAAAGGGTGTCCTGACGGTAAAAGACGGAAAAATGACCATCCACGTCAGCCTGGTATCCAAAAACATTGTCAATGTCTTTGTGGGAACAAAAGAAGAAGCACAGGCAGACGGCGCAGAGCTGATCGAGCCGACCACAGATGAGGTAACGTATTCTGACGGAACCACAGATGAAGTGTACGGCTTTGATATCCCGGTAGAAAAACTGGACGAGAATTTCAATGTTGCGATCATTGGTAAAAAAGGAACCTGGTATGATCATGTAGTCAGCGTATCCAATCCGGTACCGCAGGAGTAATCCCGGAAGAAAACAAAAGATATCCACAGAAGGCGAACCATTTTGCACCGTCTGTCCACAGAAATTGTGGAAAGAGAGGGGAAAAGCGGTTCGCCTTTGTGGATATCTTTTCTTATTTTTCCGGAAACAGTTTGCGGAACAGAAAACGGATGAAGGGTCCGCAGTACATGAGCTGCCAGAAGAAGGCAACCGGGAAGTTTAAAAACGTGGTCTGGAGCCAGACAGCAACGAATTCCTTTCCGGCATTTTTAAACAGCAGCGTTGCAATAAAACTCATAATCGGACACATAATAGCAATAATCATAATGGAAATTGCCAGCGTGATTACGATCGGACGATCCTGCGGTGTTACCATGCAAAAAGCTAATTTGTGAGCCAGATGATCCACGAGGAAAAACTCGAGGATAAAAGCGGCCGGCCACATGATTATCATCTCGTGAAACGCCATCAGAAAGACCTGATTTGTCATTCCGCCGATGTTCATGGAAATGTTGTAGCAGATCATGGCATAGACCATCAGAAAGGACATCATGAGGGTAAATACAACGTTTTGAAATTTTGTTTTTGGCATCGATTGTTCTCCTTTTCTTTGCAATTTTGAAAAATGGGCGCAAAAAAGACACATGTGTTGTTCGTTAACCAAGCAATGCACTTGTGCCGTTTCCAATCTGATACCAATTTTTTCTGCAGTTTTTAATTTTGAACCGTCGATTATTATAACGTCTCCGGCGGCGTTTGGCAAGAGGAAATTGAAAAATTTTTTGAAAAGACAGATAAACAAGAAAATTCGATGCGTGCTGGAAGCACGGTTTGGCGAATGGTGCGGGGAACGGCACCGGCGGGAAAAAGAATGGATTGCGAAACGGGAGCGGGATTGCTACAATAGAACATAGTGAAAACAAAGAGAAAACGCAAAAGGAAATCAATATTATGTCAGAGATCAGAAAAATCGAAAACTTTGCGGCGCCGGAGCTCGACGTGTATGCGCGTCTTTCAGAACCGCAGTTATTGCACTATTATGAACCGCAGCCAGGCCTTTTTCTTGCGGAGAGTCCGCGTGTCATCGAGCGTGCGCTGGATGCCGGATATGAACCGGTTTCGTTCCTTGCCGGAAGCGCAGAGCTTGCCGTAAACGAAGCACTCTTTGCGCACTGCCCGGACGTGCCGGTCTATACAGCAGAGACGAAGGTGCTGGAACAGCTCACAGGCTTTGCCCTCACGCGCGGCATGCTCTGCGCGATGCACCGCCGTCCGCTTTCCACAATGGAGGAAATCTGCCGGAACGCCCGCCGCGTGGCGATTCTGGAAAATGTCGTGAACCCGACGAATGTCGGTGCGATTTTCCGTTCTGCCGCCGCGCTTGGCATCGATGCCGTGCTCCTCACATCAGGCTGCAGCAACCCGCTGTACCGCCGCGCCATCCGCGTGAGCATGGGAAATGTCTTCCAGGTCCCGTGGACCGTGCTGCCAGGCGGCAGTTACTGGCCGGAGCAGGGAATTGCTGCACTGCAGGAACTTGGATTTTATACCGTTGCGATGGCATTAAAAGAAGACTCCGTTCCGATGGATGATCCGTCGTTAAAAACGCATGAAAAGCTCGCTATTCTGCTCGGAACCGAGGGTGACGGACTGGCAAGTGATACGATCGCTGAAACAGATGCAACCGTGCTGATTCCGATGACACATGGTGTGGATTCACTGAACGTCGCTGCGGCGAGCGCTGTCGCATTCTGGGAGCTGGCGGGAAGAAGATAAAGATGTTCCGTCGGTACCGGAGATTACGGAATAAAAATAGGATCAGAGATAGATTTTCGGGATGCATATTTTGATGCATCCCTTTTTGAATTTACGAATTTTGAAATTCCTTCCGATACATCTGCGGCGTACATCCCACTTTGTTTCGGAACTGCCGGTTGAAGTTGGAAAGGTTGCGGAAACCATTGTCGTACGCGATTTCGGACACACTCCGCGTCGTACTGCGCAGCGCCTCGCAGGCGGCTTTGATCCGAAGCTGTGTCAGATATTCAACGGCCCCGAGTCCGAAGGTCTGCTTAAAACAGCTCATAAAATAGCTTTTGCTCAAATGCGACAGCCTGGCAAGTTCCTCTATGGTAATCGGGTCGGCGAAGTGCTCCTGGATATAGGCGAGCACAGGCCGCAGGTTTTCAGCAGCCGCAGGCATGGCGGGACGATCGGTGCAGAGTTCCGGCGATGCGGCGAGCAGATAGAAGAAGCGGAGCAGCTCACTTTTCAGCAGAAGATCGGAGACAGCAGAGTTTTCACGGATGCAGCGGAAAATCTGATGGACGGATGCAGAAAGTGCAGCATAACCGGAATGTTCGGGTGAAATCGGTGCCTGGATGCGGCGTCGGGCGGAGAAAAACGGCTGCAGAATTTCCGTGTAGCTGCGGTCGTCATACCCGCCGATCAGCATATTCTGGTGGAAAACAATCGTATCATAAAACATCGACTCCTGCTCGGCGGGCAGAATGGCATGTACGAGGTTCGGCTGAATCAGAAAAATATCACCGGCATGCGCCGTAAGCAGACGGTCCTCATACTGAAAATACCCCGTTCCGCGTTTGATATAATTCAGCTCCATCTCCCCGTGCCAGTGCAGCGGTACGCCGGGAAAATAGTCGGGCATCCGGCAGTCATAATAACTGTAGGGAACCTGCATGGAGCCGTGCTGGCGTTTTTCTTTCGCAGCAGAAAGCATCATAAAATCCTCCTCCAAAAAGCATGTCCGTAAAATGCCGGAAATGGCAGAGCGTGGCATGGATAAAATCAGTTAATGTTCACTCAGCAGTGAAACACTTGCTGTTTCGCTGCGTAAGAAAGTGATTCAGGTGTGAGCAGCCCTCCTTTTGCGAAGCAAAACTTTAAATGAGGGGTGCGAAGGTTACAGTTCGCTGGGTACCAGTGAACTGTAACTAAAATCATAGAATAGTATTAGAATGAAATAGGAAATTACTGGTATTTCAGCGGATACAGTAGTAATATATCATATAGAAACACTTGCTGCAACGACGAAAATACAGCAGAAATAAGAGCGAAAGAGGAAAAGAAAAAATGTCAAAATGGTTAGATAACGCAGTATTTTATGAGATTTACCCGCAGTCCTTCAACGACACCAACGCCGACGGAATCGGAGATTTCCAGGGTATCATTGAAAAATTAGACTACATCAAGGAGCTGGGATGCAACGCCATCTGGATCAACCCGTGCTTCCTGTCCCCATTCGGTGATGCAGGATACGATGTCGCAGATTACTGCCGCGTTGCACCGCGCTACGGAACGAATGAGGATCTGAAGAGAGTTTTCGAAGAGGCACACAAACGTGACATGCACGTTCTGCTCGACCTGGTTCCGGGCCATACATCTGTTGAGCATCCATGGTTCAAAGAATCCATGAAAGCAGACCGCAATGAATTTACAGACCGCTACGTATGGACCAATAACGTATGGGAAGCACCGGAAGGAATGGGAAGCCTGCGCGGCATTTCCGAGCGTGACGGCGCCTGCGCCATCAACTTCTTCTCCAACCAGCCGGCCCTGAACTACGGCTTTTATCAGCCGGATCCGGAAAAACCGTGGCAGCAGTCCTTTGATGATGAGGGACCGCAGGCAACGCTGGCAGCGATGGAAGATGTCATGAGATTCTGGCTGAACATGGGCTGCGACGGCTTCCGTGTCGATATGGCGGGCTCCCTGGTAAAGAACGATCAGGAAGGCAAAGGAACCATCCGCCTGTGGCAGCAGGTACGGAAATTCCTCGACGCCGAGTTCCCGGATGCAGCCATGGTATCCGAGTGGGGCGAGCCGGACAAATCCTTACAGGGCGGCTTCCACATGGACTTCCTGCTTCACTTTGGACCGTCCCATTACAACGATCTGTTCCGCTGCGATGAGCCATTCTTCTCCAAACGCGGAAAAGGAGATATCTCTGAGTTTGTAGAGACCTACAAAACCAACTACAATAAGACTGCACAGAAAGGCTGATCTGCATCCCGTCCGGAAACCATGATATGGACCGTCTGGCACGCCGTCTGCAGGGGGATGAACTGAAAATTGCTTTCGCTTTCCTTCTTTCCATGCCAGGTGCGCCGTTCATCTACTACGGTGATGAAATCGGTATGCGCTACGTCGAAGGCCTGAAATCCGTTGAGGGCGGATACAACCGCACTGGTTCCCGTTCTCCGATGCAGTGGGATGACACCACCAACGCAGGATTTTCCAGCGCACCGGCCAGCGACCTCTACATCACCATGGACCCGGGCAAAGACCGTCCGACCGCCAAAGCACAGATGGCCGATCCGGATTCCCTGTACCACGAAGTTAAAAAACTCATCCAGATCCGCCAGAGCAGCAAAGCACTCTTAAGCCGCGGAACCATCGAGTTCGTTTATGCAGAGAAAAACCAGTATCCGCTGGCCTACGTTCGTGAGGCAGAGGGCGAAAAAGTCCTCGTTATCATCAATCCATCCGACAAAGAGCAGTCCTTCCCATACAGTGCAGAGCTGAAGGATGCCCTCTACACGATCGGAGGAAAAGCAGAATCCAAAGACGGAACCATCACCATCCCGGCACAGTCCGCAGGATTCTATCATATCTGATCGAAAATAAAAATGACAGGGAGATCCAATCGAATTGTTTCGGAGGATCTCCCTGTTTTTAAATATGATACACTCTCAGCTCATGCAATGCCCTGGTCGCTGCAATATACTGCGCCTGCATCATCATCTCCCGTTTCTCGTCCTTCGGGAAAATCGAGAACACCTGATCAAACTCCAGCCCTTTCGCCAGATAAAATGTGGTAACCGTCAGTCCTTTCTTAAAACTGGAGCTGTCACGGTTCAGCCAAGAAAGCCGCTTCTCACAGTCAAAATCTTTTTCCGCCAGAATCTCCAGCAAAATCAAATAAGCCGTTCCGCCGTCTTCTCATCCGGTACAATCACCGCCGCCGTCTCATACGTTTTCTCCTCTGGAAACAGCGTATCCACTGCCTCCCGCAGAGCCGCCTCAAGATCCGTGACATCCCGTTCCAACACCGGCATTCCGTGCCGTTCAAACAGCTCCAGATCCGTCACGCCAATGAGATTTGCCGCATACGACGCAATTTCCACCGTATTCCGGTAACTCTTCCGCATCTCAATCCGCCGCAGATCCTTCCCGAAAATCCCCGGTAAAAACTGCAGTACATCCTGCTGCTGATCCGCCATCGTCTGCGCCCGGTCGCCGAGAATCGTCATCTTACAGGAAAACATCCGCCGGATAATCAGATACTGGAGCCGCGAATAATCCTGCATTTCATCAATCACCAGATGCTTAATATTCGAACGCTCCGCCTGCCGCGACAGGCGGTACTTCAGATACAGAACCGGATACACATCCTCATACCGCAGTTTCCGCTTCTCCAACGGCCGCCGCGGCAGCGTCTGATATCCCTCTTTCTTCAGAAAACGATTGTAGAGAACATAAAAATCCATCGTCTCATACATCTTCCGGAATTTTTCGATGAGTGGAATCCGCTCCTCCTCCGGCAGATCCCGGTTCAGCAGCGTCTCGATCTCGTCAATAAACGTCTCCGCCACCGCATCCATCCGCGAGAGCAGCGGAATATCCGCAAACTTGTCATAAAACAGCGTAATAATCTCCGATTCTGACTTCACAAACGACTTATACGAAACGTCTGAGAAATTCATCAGCTCGTCCTCAAGCTCCAGCGCAAATCCCTCTATCTGGTCCACAAACGCCTGCGACTGTTTTAAAGCAAACCGTTCTGCGGCTTTTGGATCCCGCATCTCCCGCTCAATCTGATCACAGCGATCCTCACAGTCCGCCGCCGTGTCCTGTAATTTGCGGTAAGCAAAGAGATCAAAACTCATCTCCTGAATATTCTCCTCACCGAGCTCCGGCAGAATATGTGAAATATAATCCGAAAATACCCCGTTCGGCGATAAAATCAGAATATTCGAAGACTTCAGATTCTGTCTGTCATGATACAAAAGGTAGGCAATCCGATGCAGCGCCACCGATGTCTTGCCGCTTCCCGCCGCTCCCTGAATTACCAGAATCCGGTCCTTCGTATTGCGGATGATCGCATTCTGTTCCTTCTGAATTGTGCGGATAATATTCTTCAGCTGTACCTCGCCGTTGCTGCCAAGCTCCGCCTTTAAAATATCATCATCAATTTTCACATCACTCTCAAATCCGTAAATCATCTTTCCATCCCGGATCTTATACTGCCACTTGGAACAGATTTCCCCTGTCATCTCGCCGCCCGGCGCCAGATAGGAAGCCGGCCCGCGGTCAAAATCGTAGAAAAGACCGCTGACCGGGCTTCTCCAGTCGTAAATCAGCGGCAGCTCGCCCGGCCGCTCCGCAAAATTGCCGATGCCGATATAGAAAATTTCCGGCTCATCATCCCCGTCATAGCAGAAATCCACACGCCCGAAGAACGGAGAATCCAGCATTTTCCGGAAGCGGCTCCGCAGAAGAAGCTGCTCCTGATTCGCATTCACCTGATGCAGCAGCGCCTGCTGATTGTCGTAATCCTCATATCCGTACTGGTCCATCTCGGTATAGTTCTGCCAGTAATAATCGTGCATATTTTCAATTTCTTTCTGTCCGTCCAGCAGAGACTGGCTGATCTCGGCAAGACGCGCCTGCAGCTTTTCCAGCACAAAAGAAAGATATTCCTGTCCGTTTTTCTGGTCTGTCATAGAAGGAAACCTCCTCTTAAAAATATAATGTCGAGTGCCGGAAAACCCGGCTGATCTTATCAGTATAGCAGACAGGCACGTTTCCTGCAATTCAAACATAAAATAAAGAAAAATCCCCTTTGAGGTGCCGCTTTTCTTGGAACCCTTTTTAAAACCACTGTCTGCACAGGAAGAAAAAAGCTGTCTGGATGCGTATCAGAGGGGCGATACAAAAGCCAGAGACATTCTGGTCGAGCGGAATCTGCGCCTGGTCGCGCACGTTGTGAAAAAGTATCAGGGCCTGCCCGATGATCTCGATGATCTGATTTCCATTGGAACGATCGGCCTCATCAAGGCGGTGATGACATATGATTCGAAAAAAGGAAACCGGCTGGCCGCATACGCCGCCCGCTGTATTGATAATGAGCTGCTGATGTATCTTCGGAGCAAAAAGAAAACGGCACGGGAGATTTCCCTCTACGAGCCGATCGGAACCGACAAGGAGGGAAATGAGATCCATCTGCTTGACATCGTGGAGGGCGGCGGGGAGGATATCGCGGAACAGTACAACCGGAAAGAGGACGCGGTGCGGCTGTACTGTTATCTGGATTCGGAATTAAAAGAGCAGGAAAAACAGGTGCTTCTTCTCCGGTACGGCCTTGGCGGAAAAGCAGAATACACACAGAAACAGGTCGCTGCCCGGCTCGGCATCAGCCGTTCGTACGTGTCGCGGATCGAGAAGAATGCAATTGAAAAGTTGCGGTTACGGTTTGCCGCTTCGTAAATGCTTGACATTTCAAACGGACTGCTTCTATAATAAAGGGTAAGGAAATCAGGTGCAGAAAAGGTTTCCTTATCCTTACTTTTCGAACAAAAATCAAAGATAATATCTTCCCGGTGTTCTTGCCGGACATTTTCCCAAAATGAAAAATAAATAGGAACTATACGACCTGCTACTGAAAGAAAAGGAGGTTTTCTTTGTATTGCAGTGTATTATCAGCCACCGTCTCGGGCATGGAGATGATTCCGGTGCAGGTGGAGGCGGATGTCAGTGACGGCATGCCGCAGTTTACGATGGTCGCTACGTGAGTGCCCAGGTAAAGGAGGCGCAGGACCGCGTGCGGACAGCCCTCAAAAACATGGGAATTTCCCTGCCGCCGAAACGAATTACGATTAATTTATCCCCGGCGGACGTCCGAAAAGAAGGATCGCGTTTCGATCTTCCGATTGCAGCGGGCGTTCTGATGACGCTCGGCCGGATTCCGCCCAGGTCACTCCGGAAAACGATGGTGCTCGGTGAACTCGGCCTTGACGGCCATGTGCAGGAGATCAGCGGTGTATTTCCGGCAGCGGCGAAGGCGCGGGAGCTTGGATGCACAACGCTTCTTGTTCCAGCCGGAAATGCCGCGGAAGGGGGTCTGGTCGGCGGGCTTCACGTCGTTGGAATCCAGAATTTACAGGAGCTTTTGAACTACTGCTGTGAAGGGAAAATGCCGTCGCTTCCGTCTATAGAAAATCAAAAGAAGGAGGACGGAAAAGAGCCGGACTTTTCCGAAGTGCAGGGCCAGACGGCGGCGCGGCGGGCGGCGCTCATCGCTGCGGCCGGATTTCACAATCTGCTGATGCTGGGGCCGCCGGGCAGCGGAAAATCCATGATCGCAAGGCGGATTCCGACGATCATGCCTCCGATGTCTGAGGAGGAGCAGATGGAAGTAACGCGGATCTACAGCATCGCCGGAATGCTTGCCAAAGGAGAGGGTGTCCGCCGGGAGCGGCCCTTCCGTGCTCCGCATCACACGATGACGCCGCAGGCTCTTGCAGGCGGCGGAAAACAGCCGTCTCCGGGCGAAATTACGCTGGCACACCGCGGTGTTCTCTTCCTTGATGAACTCCCGGAGATGACGCGCACAACCATTGAGATCCTGCGCCAGCCGCTCGAGGAGCACCGGATTGTGATTTCCCGTGTCAGCGGAAACTATGTGTTCCCGGCGTCATTTCTGATGGTGGCGGCAATGAACCCCTGCCCCTGCGGCTTTTACCCCGACTTATCGCGCTGTACCTGCGCACCCGGCGACATCAGCCGGTATCTCTCGAGAGTCAGCCAGCCGTTCCTCGACCGCATGGATCTCTGCGTGCAGGTGGAAGCACTTTCCTACGAGGATCTGCACGGTGAGGAGCGGTGCGAATCCTCGGCCAAGATGCGGGAAAAAGCGACGGCAGCGGCGGAAATTCAGGCGGCGCGCTACCGGCAGGAGTCGATTCATTTCAATAGCGAACTGAAAGCAGGCCAGATCGAGAAATACTGTATCCTGGAAAAGGCAGCGGAAGAGCTTTTAGAGGATGCCTTCCGCCGCCTGCGCCTCAGCGCGCGTTCCTACCACGGGATTATCCGTACCGCGCGGACAATTGCGGATCTGGACGGGGCGGTCAAAATCGGCGTGCCGCATATCAGCGAGGCGATCTGCTTTCGGAGCGCCGACAAAAGTATATGGAGGATCTGACGTATGGCGATGGAAATCTTTACAGTCGGCCGCGGGCAGGAGGGCTATCCGGAGCGGCTTATGCCGTTCGCGGACATGCGTCCCGCCTTTTCGTGCGGGGCGCGCTGCCGGCGGATGAGCAGAAAACAGCGGCGATTGTGGGCGCGCGGATGTGTACGGCGTACGGAAAGAGCCAGGCGGCCTTTTTCGCGCAGGTGCTGGCGGCAAACGGCGTGGCGGTGATCAGCGGACTGGCGTGCGGAATCGACGCGGCGGCGCACGAGGGGGCACTGCGCGGAAAGGGAAAGACGTTTGCCGTGCTTGGCTGCGGCGTGGATATCTGCTATCCGAAACAGAATTACCCGCTGATGCGGCGGATGCTGGAAAACGGAGGCGGTGTCTTAAGCGAATTTCCGCCGGGCGTAGAGCCGCTTCCGTGGCATTTCCCGATCCGCAACCGCGTGATCAGTGCGCTGGCAGATGTCGTTCTGGTAATTGAGGCAAAAGAGAAGAGCGGCTCGCTCATTACGGCGGACTACGCGCTGGAGCAGGGAAAAACGGTATTTGCCCTGCCCGGACGGACAACGGATGCGACAAGCCGCGGCTGCAACCGCCTGATCGCGCAGGGAGCGGAAATTGCGATTTCACCCGAAACGATTCTCGAGGAGCTGGGCGTGAAAAAGGCCGGGACAAAAAGAGCCGCACCGCGTCCGCGCTATGGAAAAGAGGCGGAAATGGTTCTGAAAACACTCGCGGCAGAACCGCAGAATCTTGCACAGCTTGCCGGCAGCACCGGAATCCCGCTGCAGGAGCTGACCGGCATTCTGCTGGCACTCGAAATTGACGGCGTTATTGCGGAAAATCCGCCGGGCATGTACATGGCGTTATCGTAAAAGGGACGAGGAAAAGAAAGGTTTTGTGATATTCCGCCCGGTGCACAATTATAATAGAAGAAAAAGAAAAAGGGGGCTCTTCTGCGCCGCGTGCATGTCTGAAAAAGGAAAAAGGAAAGAAAAAAATCAGGAAAAATCGTTAAAAAATAGAAAAAATCCTGTTATTTTGTCGGGAAACATCGAAAAATGGTACATTTTAAAAATGGAAAACACTTGCAAGAAAAAACTTTTTGGTGTATAGTCAGTGGAAGTTACGACTAATTTAGGAATTATTCTGGAATTTGTAATGATGCAGAACTATGCGATATGAAAAACGCAATATAGATCTGGACAGTTATAAAAATATGTATTCAGGAGGCATCAGAGGTGGCAAAATATCTTGTAATAGTGGAATCACCGGCAAAAGTCAAGACGGTGAAAAAGTATCTCGGGGCAAATTACGAAGTTGCAGCATCTATGGGCCATGTGCGCGATCTGCCGAAAAGCCGGCTTGGAATTGATGTAGAACATGACTTTGAACCAAAATATATCACCATCCGCGGAAAAGGAGAGCTTCTGGCATCTCTTCGAAAAGCCGCAAAAAAGCAGATAAAGTTTATCTCGCAACTGACCCTGACCGCGAGGGAGAGGCAATTTCCTGGCATCTGTCGATTGCGCTGAATCTCGATGAGAACAAGATGCGCCGCATCACCTTCAACGAGATCACAAAATCAGCAGTCAAAGCGTCGATCAAACAGGCACGCGACATCAATATGAACCTGGTGGACGAGCAGCAGGCGCGCCGCTGCCTCGACCGTATGGTAGGTTATGAAATCAGTCCATTGTTATGGAAGAAAATCAAACGCGGACTTTCCGCCGGCCGTGTGCAGTCCGTTGCACTGCGCATCATCGGCGACCGCGAGGATGAGATCAATGCGTTCATTCCGAAAGAATACTGGACACTGGAAGCAGATCTGAAAATTCCGGGCGAGAAGAAACCGCTCGTCGCAAAATTCCACGGCAAAGGCAGTGAAAAGATGGCGGTCGAGACGAAAGAGCAGCTCGATGAAATCTTAAAGGGACTGGAAAATGAGACCTTTACCGTATCCGAAGTGAAAAAAGGAGAGCGTTCCAAGAAAGCGCCGCTTCCGTTCACCACGAGTACCCTGCAGCAGGAAGCATCGAAGGTGCTGAACTTCTCCACGCAGAAGACGATGCGTCTGGCGCAGCAGCTCTACGAGGGCGTGGAAGTAAAGGGAAAGGGAACGATCGCTCTGATTTCCTATCTGCGTACCGATTCTACACGAATCAGCGAGGAGGCCGATGCGGCAGCACGTTCCTTTATCCAGGAGCAGTACGGCACAAAATATACCGCAAGCGGGGACACGACGGAGAATAAAAACAGCAAGGCACAGGATGCGCACGAGGCCATCCGTCCGACCGATGTGACGAATACACCGGTAATGGTAAAAGAATCCCTGCCAAGAGATCTGTTCCGCCTGTATCAGCTGATCTGGAAACGCTTTGTGGCAAGCCGCATGCAGCCAGCCGTCTATGAGACAATTTCCGCACGGATCAATGCAGGAGAGTATCTCTTTACAGCAGCTTCCTCCCGTCTGGCATTTGATGGTTTCATGTCCGTTTACACCGATCCGGATGAGGAAAAGAAAGAGAAAAACGCCGCTGTCCGGAGCCTGGAGGCAGGAACGGAGCTGGCACTGGAAAAGATGGATCCGCAGCAGCACTTCACACAGCCGCCGGCACACTACACCGAGGCATCCCTTGTCAAAACACTTGAGGAACTCGGCATCGGCCGTCCAAGTACGTATGCGCCGACCATCACAACGATCATCAACCGCCGTTACGTGGCAAAGGAGAACAAGAACCTTTACATGACAGAGCTCGGCGAGGTGGTCAACAACATGATGAAAGAGGCATTCCCGAGCATCGTGGATGTCAACTTTACGGCAACGATGGAAGCTCTGCTCGACAGGGTTGGAGATGGAAGTGTTCCGTGGAAGACAGTAGTCGAGAACTTCTGGCCGGATCTCTATGAGGCGGTCACAGAGGCAGAAAAGAACCTCGAAGAAGTTAAGGTAGAGGATGAGGTGACAGATGTCATCTGCGAGAACTGCGGCCGCAACATGGTGGTCAAATACGGCCCGCACGGAAAATTCCTCGCCTGCCCGGGATTCCCGGACTGCAAGAACACGAAGCCGTATCTGGAAAAGATCGGTGTTCCGTGTCCGAAGTGCGGAAAAGAAGTGATCCTGCGCAAGACGAAAAAAGGACGGAAATATTATGGATGCGAAAACAATCCGGAATGCGATTTCATGTCCTGGCAGAAACCGTCTGCCAAGAAATGCCCGCAGTGCGGCGGCTATATGCTGGAAAAGGCAATAAGCTGGTCTGCGCGGACGAGCAGTGCGGCTATGTAGAAGCACGCGAAAAGAAAGACGAAGACTGAGAATGACAAAGCGGTCTGTACTGGTGAAAAACTGGTGCAGGCCGTTTTTTTTTTGCTTATCGAGGCGGAAAAACAGGAAGATCTGAAAAAATTTAGCATGAATTTTTATAAAATTTATAGTTTTCTGAAAAATATATTGATTTCCGGAAAACTACATGATAGAATGAGCTTAGTTTTAAGGGTTGTCTGAAAAAGGCATCAGTGTGCATTTTTCGGCGGATACGCCAAAAAATGCAGAAAATAAAGAAAGGAGAAGAACATGAGCGTACAACTGCTGGATAAAACCAGAAAAATCAACAAACTGCTTCATAACAATCACTCCACGAGGTCGTGTTCAACGATATCTGTGAAGTCCTGATGGAAACGTTAAGTTCCAATATCCTGGTGATCAGTAAAAAAGGAAAAGTGCTGGGCATCAGCCTTTGCCCGGGCGTGGAAGAAATTACGGAGCTGATCGAGGATAAGGTGGGCGGTTATGTCGATGCCGCATTAAACGAGCGTCTCCTCGGCGTACTCTCCACAAAAGAGAACGTCAATTTACAGACCCTCGGCTTTGAGCGGCCTGGTGTAGAGCGCTACACCGCAATTATCTGCCCGATCGAGATCGCCGGAGAACGCCTTGGTACCGTATTTATGTACCGCTGCACCCCGCAGTACGATATCGACGATATCATCGTCAGTGAGTACGGCACAACCGTTGTCGGACTGGAAATGATGCGTTCCGTCAACGAGGAAAATGTGGAGGAAAACCGCAAGGTTCAGGTGGTTAAATCCGCATTCAACACGCTGTCCTTCTCCGAACTGGAAGCCATCATCCATATCTTTGATGAACTGAACGGGGATGAGGGCATTCTGGTTGCAAGCAAAATTGCAGACCGCGTCGGCATCACAAGATCCGTCATCGTAAATGCCCTCCGCAAATTCGAGAGCGCAGGCGTCATCGAGTCCCGTTCCAGCGGTATGAAGGGAACGTATATCAAGGTATTAAATGATTATATCTTTGATGAACTCGACGAGATCAAAGCAAGAAAGAACCTGAAAGGAAAGGGCGATGCCCATCCGGACGAGGCGAAAAAATAAAAAAGTGGAATGTAGAAAAGAATCGGAGCCGTTTAAGAATGGCGCCGTTTCTTTTTGTGCAAAAAAGCATTCGGTGAGCGGAAAAAAATGGTATCATTCCCGTTTTTAGGAATAAACTATAATTAGATTCTAAAGAGAGTATAAAATATGAAAAAATTGCCAAAATAAGAAAAAACGAGGAAATAAGAGAAATTAAGAGTTATCACGAGAGAAAAAAAGAGAATTACAAAATTCATGCATTTGCGAAATGAGGTGGAAAACACTATAGTAAGAACCATCAAGTAGCACTCGAATGAACTGAGTGCTAATAAATAAAACTGAATGAAATCTTGAAGGAGGAAACATAAATGAAGTTAGTACCTTTAGGTGACAGAGTTGTATTAAAAGAGTTAAAAGCAGAGGAAACCACAAAATCCGGTATCGTACTTCCGGGACAGGCACAGGAGAAACCGCAGCAGGCTGAGGTTATCGCAGTAGGACCTGGAAAAGTAGAAGACGGCAAAGAAGTAAAAATGGAAGTTGCAGTCGGAGATCAGGTAATCTATTCCAAATATGCAGGAACCAACGTCAAACTGGAAGACGAAGAGTACATCATCGTAAAACAGGATGACATTCTGGCAGTTGTAAAATAAAGAATAATCAAGTAAAAATCAGGAGGCATGATAATCATGGCAAAAGAGATTAAATATGGAGCAGAGGCAAGAAACGCTCTTCAGAATGGTGTAAACCAGCTTGCAGATACCGTACGTGTAACCCTTGGACCGAAAGGAAGAAACGTTGTTCTGGACAAACAGTACGGCGCTCCGCTCATCACAAACGATGGTGTTACGATTGCAAAAGAGATCGAGCTGGCAGACGGCTTTGAAAACATGGGCGCACAGCTCATCAAAGAAGTTGCTGCAAAGACCAACGACGTAGCAGGTGATGGCACCACAACCGCAACCGTTCTGGCACAGGCTATGGTAAACGAAGGAATGAAAAACCTGGCAGCAGGTGCGAACCCGATCGTTCTTCGTAAGGGAATGAAGAAAGCAACCGATAAAGCTGTTCAGATCCTTGCAGAGATGAGCCAGCCGGTAGCAGGCAAAGAGCAGATTGCAAAAGTTGCAGCTGTTTCTTCCGGAAGCGAAGAAGTAGGCCAGATGGTAGCTGACGCTATGGAAAAAGTTTCCAAAGACGGCGTTATCACCATCGAGGAGTCCAAGACCATGCAGAACGAGCTGGAGCTGGTAGAAGGTATGCAGTTCGACCGTGGATATATCTCCGCTTATATGTGCACCGATATGGAGAAAATGGAAGCCGTTCTCGACAATCCATATATCCTGATTACCGATAAGAAACTGTCCAACATTCAGGAAGTTCTTCCGCTGCTGGAGCAGATCGTACAGAGCGGCGCAAGACTGCTGATCATCGCTGAGGACGTAGAGGGCGAGGCTCTCCAGACACTCGTGATCAACAAACTGCGCGGAACCTTCAACGTAGTAGCTGTCAAAGCACCGGGATACGGCGACAGAAGAAAAGCAATGCTCGAGGATATCGCAATCCTGACCGGCGGCCAGGTGATCTCCGAGGAAGTTGGTCTGGAATTAAAAGACGCTACTCTGGAAATGCTCGGACGTGCAAAATCTGTTAAAGTTCAGAAAGAGAACACCGTTATCGTTGACGGTGCCGGCGCAAAAGATGCCATCGCAGCAAGAATCGGCCAGATCAGATCCCAGATCGAGGAGACCACTTCTGAGTTCGATAAAGAGAAACTGCAGGAGAGACTGGCAAAAATGGCAGGCGGCGTAGCTGTTATCCGTGTAGGTGCAGCAACCGAGACCGAGATGAAAGAAGAAAAACTCCGTATGGAGGATGCTTTAAATGCAACGAGAGCAGCCGTAGAAGAGGGTATCATCGCAGGCGGCGGTTCTGCATACATCCATGTAACAACACAGCTTACAGAGCTGATTGACAGCCTGGACGGCGACGAGAAGATCGGTGCAAGAATCGTACAGAAAGCACTCGAGGCTCCTCTGTTCCACATCGTAACAAACGCAGGTCTGGAAGGCGCTGTTGTGATCAACAAAGTAAAAGAGTCCAAAGTAGGTGTTGGATTTGATGCATACAACGAAGAGTATGTAGACATGATCCAGGCTGGTATCCTTGATCCGGTTAAGGTTACCAGAAGCGCACTGCAGAACGCTACCAGCGTTTCCGCAACCCTGCTGACCACAGAATCCGTTGTTTCAACCATCAAAGAGCCGGCTCCGGCTATGCCGGCAGGCGCAGACGGTGGAATGGGAATGATGTAATTTCCGGGATAAAAATGTCTGGTAAAACAAAATAAGAAAACCGGCTGGCAAAGACCGTAGCGGAACATGGGTTCCGAAGTCCTGTCTTTGCCGGCCGGTTTTTTAGTGGAAAGTTTTTCTTCCATTTCGCATGGCTCTGAATCGTTACAAAAAATTTCAGAAAGTTTTCATGCTTTCGCCGGGCGGCGTATATGGACGCTTCCGGCGTTTTATGCTATACTGATTTGTAGGATGTTGGGGGAAATACAACAAAGGAGAAGAAACACACATGGCAAGTCGTTATGAATCCGACATGACAAGGAAGGAGAAGATGCAGCTCGAAAAAGAGAAGCTGTCGAAAATGAATTTTAAAGAGAAACTGGCCTATATCTGGGAATACTACAAGGTTGTCATTTTCGGCATCATCGCTGTTATCTTCATCATCGGCACGATTGTGAATATCCATGAAAATGCGAAGTATTATGACCTCGTGAGCATTGCCGTAGTGGATTACGCAGGACTGCAGGATGTAAGTCCGATCGAGGAGGACCTAAAAGAAGCGCTCGGAACCGGAGATAAGTACGAAAAGGTAAGCATCGATACGAGCTACAGCTTCGGTGAAAACCTGGAAAACGCGGATTACAACACGCTGATGAAATTCACAGCCGTGATTGCCGCACAGAGCATGGATGTTCTGATCTGTTCACAGGCCGTGTACGACAACTACAGCAAAGACGATTATTTTCTGGATCTGTCCACACTGTTTGACGAAGCGACGTGTGAGAAGTACGGGATAAAGGCGGGAGATACCTGCTCGATATTTCCAAGCTGAAGAAATACCAGGATATGGGCCTTACGTACTATGAGCCGTGTTACCTGACCGTTGTGGTCAACTCCAAGAACACGGACAATGCAGCAAAACTGATCGAATATCTTGAGGAGGATGGAGTAAATGAGTGATCTGTACACAGAAGTGCTGGTGAAAAAACAGCAGACAGGAAAAGACAAGGCGATCAAAGGAGTTCTGATCTTCTTTACCGTTCTTTTTGCAGCCGCAGGAATTATGATGAATCCGCTGATTCTGCTTCTTGCGCTGGTACTTGGAATCGTAGACTATATTTTTATCCCGAAGCTTTCGGTAGAGTTTGAGTATCTGTACGTCAACGGCGAGCTCGACATCGACCGTATCTATTCGCAGTCAAGAAGAAAAAGAGCCGCAAGCTATGAGCTTTCCAACATGGAAATCCTGGCTCCGTACCAGTCCCATCAGCTCGATTCCTACAAAAACAATCAGAGCATCAAACGTTACAACTATTCCTCCGGAATCGAAGGACAGGGCCACAAACCGTATGCATTTGTGATCTCCAAGGACAACACAATGCAGATGGTGATCTTCGAACCGGATGAAGTGATGTTAAAAGATATCCGCAACCGCGCACCAAGAAAAGTATTTATGGATTGACAGCTTTTTTGTTTTGTGTTAAATTAGGTGATAAATCAAAAAGACTTAAGAAGAAAGGAAGATAAGAAAATGGGTACAATTATTGGTGATGGTATTACCTTCGATGATGTGCTTCTGGTTCCGCAGTATTCTGAAGTAACCCCAAACATGGTAGATCTGACTACGCATCTGACCAAGAAGATCAAGCTGAACATCCCGATGATGAGCGCCGGCATGGATACGGTTACAGAACACCGTATGGCAATTGCCATGGCACGTCAGGGAGGAATCGGTATTATTCACAAGAATATGTCGATTGAGCAGCAGGCAGAAGAAGTAGACAAAGTAAAACGTTCTGAGAACGGTGTTATCACCGATCCGTTCTATCTGTCTCCGGAGCACACCCTGGAAGATGCCAATAATCTGATGGCAAAATTCCGTATTTCCGGTGTCCCGATTACCGAGAACGGAAAACTGGTTGGTATTATTACAAACCGTGATTTGAAGTTTGAAACTGATTTCACCAAGAAAATCAAAGAGTCCATGACCAGCGAAAACCTGATCACTGCAAAAGTAGGCGTTACGCTGGACGAGGCAAAAGCAATCCTTGCAAAATCCAGAAAAGAAAAACTTCCGATTGTCGATGACGATTTCAACCTCAAAGGTCTGATCACCATCAAAGATATCGAGAAAACCATCAAGTACCATTGTCCGCCAAGGATGAGCAGGGACGTCTGCTCTGCGGTGCCGCAGTCGGCATCACGGCAAACGTGCTCGATCGTGTCGATGCGCTGGTAAAAGCACATGTAGACGTGATCGTCATCGACTCCGCTCACGGACATTCCGCAAATATCTTCAAAACACTTCGTCTCATCAAAGAGCATTATCCGGATCTGCAGGTAATCGCCGGAAACGTGGCAACCGCAGAGGCAACAAGAGACCTGATCGCAGCCGGAGCAGACGCTGTTAAAGTCGGTATCGGACCTGGTTCTATCTGTACGACCCGTGTCGTTGCAGGTATCGGTGTACCGCAGATCACAGCCGTTATGGACTGCTATGCGGAAGCAAAGAAGACCGGAACTCCGATCATCGCCGACGGCGGTATCAAGTACTCCGGAGACATGACAAAGGCTATCGCAGCCGGTGCCAATGTCTGCATGATGGGAAGCATCTTCGCAGGATGCGATGAGAGCCCGGGAGATTTCGAACTGTTCCAGGGAAGAAAATACAAAGTATACCGTGGAATGGGATCCATCGCAGCCATGGAGAACGGAAGCAAAGACCGTTACTTCCAGACCGGCGCCAAGAAACTGGTTCCGGAAGGTGTGGAAGGCCGTGTAGCATACAAAGGCCTCGTAGAGGACACTGTATTCCAGCTGATCGGCGGACTTCGTTCCGGTATGGGCTACTGCGGAGCGAAAGATGTTGAGACCTTAAAGGAGACCGGAAAATTTGTGAAGATTTCCGCAGCATCCTTAAAAGAGTCCCATCCGCATGATATCCACATCACCAAAGAGGCTCCGAACTACAGCGTGGACGATAAATAAGAATAAAAAGTCGCAAAAGGCAGAAGGGGGAAAGGGCAGAAACTTTTCAGCTTCTGCCTTTTCAAATGAGGGGGCGCTTATTTGCAGCGGGGAGAGAACATATGGCACAGAAGAGACGGGGAAAAATGACAAGAAAACAGAGGCAGCGCCAGCTTCACCGCAGAATGTTTCTGACGGGAGTTCTGGTGGTGCTGATCTGCGTCGGCATTTACAGCGGCATCCGCCGTGTGGCAAAAACGGCAAGTGATATCACGGCCGTTGACTATTCCGGTTCTGATTATGAGGACAACGATATCACCGACTGGACCGGCGCTCCGCCGATTGATGTGGAGCTTCTGACGCCGAACAGCTGGTCCAGACCGCAGACGAGGCTGAAAAAGGTGGACGGCATCGTTATTCACTACACTGCAAACCCGGGAAGCACGGCGATGCAGAACCGTGATTACTTTGAAAACCTGCCTGAGACGCAGGAGGCGCAGGCCAGCAGCCATTTCGTCGTCGGCATCGAGGGAGAAGTCGTTCAGTGTATCCCGACGAGTGAATGGTCGTATGCATCGAACCAGCGTAATTTCGATACAATCTCGATTGAATGCTGCCACCCGGATGACAGCGGTGAATTTACCGATGAGACATACAATTCTGTGGTCCAGCTCGCCGGTTTCTTATGCAAGCGGTTCAATCTGACTTCGGACGATGTGATCCGTCACTATGATGTAACCGAAAAGCTCTGCCCTCTGTACTACGTGGAGCATGAGGATGCCTGGATTCAGATGAAGGCAGATATTCAGGCGTATGCGGATTCACTTTCCTAAGAGCTGTTTTTAAGAAAAATGAAAAAATCCCCGTTGGGAAAATCAGTTTCAGGAGAAATGATTTTTCCAACGGGGATTTTTCTGTTATCCAATATTTTTAGTAATAGTAACGCCGTCTGCGCCGCTTTCTTTTTTTCGTATTTCCGCCGAGTGCAATCCAGCAGAACAGCCGTACAAACGTGATGCCGAAGAGAACGCCGATGCTGTCGATGCCGACATCCTTTAACGACGGGCCGCGGTTGGCGACCGTCGTCTGGTGGAACTCATCGCTCGCGGCAAAGGCGACACAGAGAATGCCGGCAAGAAACGTGAGCGCGAAGCCGCGCAGGCCGTAGACGTAGAGCGGAAGCGAAACACAGATTGCAAGCAGACAGTACTCTGTCATATGAGCCAGCTTCCGCACCGGGTACTGATACTCGTCAGCAGTTCCTGGATCTTTTCATCATCCATCCGCGGTCCATGACGTGGTCGATCGTGATGAAAATGCCGCGCGCCACTTTTTCACTGAGCTGTGAGGATTCCGTTCCGTTCTGGGAAGAGAAGGAGAAAATCAGCGACATCATCAGAATCGCCGGGATGAAGGAAAACGGTTTTAACAATGCAATTACAATTCGATTCATAAAATACCTCCAGTAAAACAAAGCAGGTCAGATCGGAAACTTTTTATGCGGTATGCTCGCGGATTCCGGCAATCGCAGAAAAGATCAGGAATGCCAGCAGGTTCACGATTACGACCGTCGCTCCGGCAGGGGAGGACAGGAAAAACGAGAGGGACATGCCAAGAAGGAAGCACACCACGGAGAGAACCGCGGAGCAGATCACCACGCCCTGGAAGGTATGGCAGAGACGCATCGAGGTCAGTGCCGGGAAAATCAGCAGGCTGGAGATCAGAAGCGCGCCCATCATGCGCATGCCGAGGACGGTGGTGATAGCGGTTAAGAATGCCAGCAGCATGTTGTAAACCTCTGCGCGGACACCGGTTGCTTTGGCAAATGTCTCGTCGAAAGTGACGGCAAAAATACGGTTGTAATACAGGACGAACAGGATCAGCACGACGATGGAGAGCACTACGGAGAGAACAACGTCCTCATCACTCATCGCAAGGATGCTTCCGAACATGTAGTTGTTGACATCGGTGTTCATGCCGCTCGACCACGAAACCGTGATGACACCGATCGCAAGCGCAGAGCTTGAAATCAGGCCGATGGCGGCGTCGCCTTTGATCTTGCTGGATTCGTTCATGCGGAGCAGTAGAAAGGCGGCAAGCACGACGACAGGGATTGTGAAGGCAAGCGGAGCAAAACCGAGTGCCGTTGCAATCGCAAGAGAGCCGAATCCGACATGGGAGAGGCCGTCGCCGATCATGGAGTAGCGCTTTAACACGAGGCTGACGCCAAGCAGTGCGGCGCACAACGAGACGAGAATACCGACCACAAGGGCACGCTGCATAAACGGATAAGAAAGCATTTTCAGCAGATTCGAAATCATAAGTCGGCACCTCCTAAAAACTGTTTTCCAGCCTCGGTTTTCAGATACTCGTCCGTCGGACCGAAGAAGACCTGCTTCTGGTCGAGCTGGAGAATGTGTGTGGCATCCGGCAGAATGTTGCGGATATCGTGGGAAACCATGATGATGGTAACATGCTGCTCGCGGTTGATCCGGCGGATGAGCTGGTACATTTCCGTTGTCATCACCGGGTCAAGGCCGGTGACCGGCTCGTCGAGGAGCAGCAGTTTCTTTGTGGCGCAAAGCGCACGAGCGAGAAGCACACGCTGCTGCTGGCCGCCGGAGAGATCACGGTAGCATCGTTTCTTTAATGGAAGGAGGTCGAGAAGCTCCATATTGCGGAGCGCGTCCTCTTTGTCTGCTTTTGTGTAAAACGGCGGGAAATGCGGGTGGTTCTGCCGGCCGGACAGCACGACTTCCCAGACGCTCGCCGGGAAATCCTTTTGTGCGGCGGTCTGCTGCGGCAGATAGCCGATCTCGCTTGGATGAAGCCCGTCGCCGGTTGTGATCGAGCCGGTGGACGGATTTTTTAAGTGAAGCAGTCCCTTGACCAGAGTACTTTTTCCGGAACCGTTCTCGCCCACAATACAGAGGTAGGAGCCGGCTTCCAGGGCAAAGTTGACATCGGTCAGGACCGGGATGCCCTCGTAGGAGAAGGTGACATCACTGCAGGTAAGTAGAGCCATTAGTTCAGAGCCTCCTTTAGTGCGGCGACATTCTGTTCCATCAGGGAAAGATACGTGGTGCCGTTTTCGAAATCATCTTTGGATACGTTGTGACAGGAGTGAAGTAGCAGCTTTTTCGCGCCGGTCGCCTCACAGATGGAGTCCGTCATTTTTTCGTTGGACAGCTCGGTGTGGAAGACGACAGGAATCTGCTCTTCGTTGATCTTGTCAATTAAAAAAGAAAGTGTTTTGGCACTCGCCTCGGATTCCGAGGAGCAGCCGGGGAATGCCGCGTAATAGTCGAGGCCGTAGGCGTCCGCGAAATAGCGGAATGGAAAACGGTCGCCGAAAACGATGGTGTGGCGGCTGGCATTCGTTGTGACATCGGAAAATTCCTCATCGAGGGAGGTAAGCGAAGCAAGATACGAGGCGGTATTTGCCTGGTAATCGTCCGCATGCTCCGGGTCGAGGCGGCAGAGGGAATCGCAGAGTTTCTGGACAATCCGCATCGCATTTTTCGGCGAAGTCCAGACGTGCTCGTCCTGTTCGCCGTGGGATTCGTGCGCATGATCATGGGAAGATTCGTCGTGTGTATCCTCGTCCTCATGGTCGTGTACATCCTCGTGATCTGCATCTTCGTCCTCATGGTCGTGCGCATCCTCGTCCTCATGATCGTGTGCGTGGCCGTGGGTCTCCATTCCCTCGACGGTTTCCTCGGCAACGGTGTCAACGCAGTCCATCAGCGTCACTACCTCTTTGTTCGAGGTATCGACAGAATCAAGGATTGTCTCGACCCAGGCATCGGAATCGCCGCCGACGTAGACGAAGAGATCACATTCGGAAACCGTAATCATATCGCCCGGTGTCGGTTCAAACGAGTGACTTTCCGCACCCGGGGAAAGCAGCATGTGGAGATCGAGATGATCGCCGCCGATGGCGCGCAGAAAATCATACTGCGGAAAAATCGTAGCCACGGCGGAGAGTTTCGTGTTCTCCTGGGAATCCGCCGTCTCTTTTGAGGATCCCGCACAGCCCGTCAGAAGAAGGAGGGCAGGAAGGAGGAGAAGGCGTAACGTTTTTTTTGAAAAAAATGTCATGATACTCCTTTCTGAAAGAAAACACGGAGGCATTCGAAAAAGCTCCGTATCAGACTGTTTCGTGACAAATGCCGCAGGAGTGGGAAGCGGCAGACGGGAACAAATGTCCCCGAAAAAAGATCAGTTATCATCATATAGCAGGAGGATTCATTTGTCAAGGAAAGGAAAACCAGTTATAGAAAAGAGGGAAAAAAACTGCCTTTCCCTGTAAAAAAGAAAGGCAGTTTTGAGAAAATTTCTTGATTTTACGATACCCTGCGGAACTGTGCCTGGTAGAGCTGGTAGTACGCGCCCTGTTTTGCCATCAGTTCGTCGTGGGTTCCCTGCTCGAAAATCTTTCCGTGGTCGATCACGAAAATCCGGTCCGCATTTTTAATAGTAGAAAGACGGTGCGCAATGATGAACGAGGTACGGCCCTTCAACAGGCTTTCGATTCCCTGCTGCACCTGAATTTCTGTCTGTGTGTCGATGCTGGACGTCGCCTCGTCGAGAATCAGAATCCGCGGATCGGACACCATCGTTCTGGCAAAGGCGAGAAGCTGGCGCTGGCCGTTGGAAAGACGGGCACCGCGCTCGCTGATCTCGGTGTCATAGCCGTCCGGCAGCTCTATGATAAAGTCATGGGCATGCACGGCCTTTGCGGCGGCAATGATTTCTTCCTCCGTGGCATCGAGCTTTCCATACGCAATGTTGTCGCGGATCGTGCCGGAGAAGAGAAAGTTGTCCTGTGTCATCACGCCCATCTGGCACGCAGGCTGTTGATGGAGACATCCGTCAGGCTGTGGCCGTCGACGCGGACCGTTCCCGAAGTAATATTGTAGAAACGGCTGATCAGATTGACAATGGTCGTCTTTCCAGCGCCGGTCGGGCCGACGAGTGCGATCGTCTCACCGGGAGCCGCTGTAAAGCTGACATCTTTTAAAACCAGCGTGTCCGGATCATCGGAGTAGGCAAAGCTGACGTGGTCGAACGTTACTTCTCCTTTGATCGGCGGCAGTTCTGTGACGCCAGGCTTGTCGGCAACCTCCGCCGGTGTGTCGAGGATCTCAAAGATTCGCTCCGCAGCGGAAAGGTTCGTGATCAGCTTGTTGTAAAAACCGGCCAGGTTCTGGATCGGATCCCAGAACATCGTCAGATACATCGCAAACGCCGTGAACGTACCGATCGGAACGGCATCCACGCCGAGCACGGAAATACCGATAAAATACAGAAGAAACGTTCCGATGCCCCAGGTCACCTCGATCACAGCGGAAAAACCATCCGCCAGGCGGACCGCATGGATAAAGGAGTTCTGATGCTCAAGAAGAAGCCGGTCAAACTCGCCCTGCGATTCCTGCTCTGCGGTAAAGCTCTTGATGATGCGGATACCGGAGAAGTCCTCGTGGATATACGCCGTAACATTGGAAGATTTTTTCCGGAACGTCTGCCATCTCTTATGTGCGACGATCTGAATAAAATACATGCCGATAGCGATCAGCGGCAGCACGAGAATCGCACTTAAGGAGAGCCAGATGTTTTTGATCATCATGATCACCAGAATGGCGATGATCGTGAGAATGTTTGGAATCAGCTTTGTGACACCGTCGTTCAGCACATCCTTTAACGAGTTGACATCGCCGATGATGCGCGCCAGGATCTTTCCGGCCGGGCGGGTATCGAAAAAGCTGAAGCTTAAGGTCTGGATATGCGTGTAGAGCTCGTCACGGATTTCCAGAAGAATGTTGTTGGTAATGCGCGCCATCAGAAGCATCCGCAGGCGGACACCGGCCGCGTAAACCAGGTTGATCACAACCATGAATACGCAGAGGGCAACAAGCCCGCGCCAGTCTTTCTGCGCAATATTGACGTCGATGGCGTACTCCAGGAGCAGCGGGTTCACAGTGGAAATCGCGATGGTAACGGCGAGAACCACGAGAACGACGGCAACCTGGCGTTTATAATTTTTTAAGTAGGAGAAGAGGCGGCGGATGGTCGCGCTTTTTAAGACCTCTTTCTGCTCTTCATCTACTTTACTGGAATTGATAGCCATAATCGTATTATTCCTCTCTTAACGGGTAAGTAAATACAGAAGTTGTCGGGTAACAGATTAAATTGAATTAAGCATTGGCAGGAAGTGCCTGCTCGAGGGCTGCCTTTGCTTTATGGTAATCACCGTACTGAGCCTCCCAGGTGGAGTAGTACAGGCCTTTCTGTGCCATCAGACTCTCATGCGTGCCGCGCTCGGCGATGCGTCCGTGATCGAGATACAGGATCTCATCGGCACTCTGCACCGAAGAAATGCGGTGGGCAATGATGATCTTGGAAACATCTTTTTTCTCGGCGAGATGGCTCTGGATTTCGTATTCGGTCTCCATATCGAGCGCCGAGGTGGAATCATCCAGTACGAGGATCGGAGCCTGTTTTGCCAGGGCGCGTGCGATGGAAAGACGCTGCTTCTGACCGCCGGAAAGTCCCATGCCGCGTTCGCCGATGACGGTTTCGTACTGATCCGAAAGATGGTCGACGAACTCGGAAGCACATGCAGCGGAGACAGCGTTATGTACCTCCTCGGATTTCATCGTGCTGCGGCTGCCGAGGCGGACATTCTCAGAAATGGTATCTGAGAACAGGAAGACGTCCTGCATGACGACGGAAGAAGTATCGCGCACGGTGCGCAGCGGCAGGGTGCGGATATCGTGGCCGTCGAGACAGATGGAACCGTCGGTGACATCGTAAAAACGCTCGAGCAGATTGACGATGGTTGTTTTTCCGGAACCCGTCATACCCATGATGCCGAGTGTGTGGCCCTGCTTTAAGGTAAAGTCGATATCCTGCAGAATCGGTGTGTCATGCAGGGAGAAATCGACGTGATGGAATTCCAGGTCACCCGGAAGTTTTGAAAGCTCCACCGGATTTTCCGGTTCTGCGATCTGCGGCTCCTCTGCGAGAATTTTGTTCAGCTTCTTGTTGGAAGCAATCGCAGAAGCGAAGCAGTTGCCGAGCCAGCCGACGTTTTCGATCGGCCAGGTGATCTTGGAGGTGTACTCCATAAAGGCCGTTAAAACACCGAGCGTAATGCGTCCGTGGATGACACCGTAGCCGCCCGCGAGAAGGACGAGCACGCGCATCAGCTTCGTAAGAAACGAGATGGCGGGATCGTATTTCATCAGGACGCGCGCCTGATCCATGTTGAGATCGCAGTATTTCTGATTGTGTTTCCGGAATTTTTTGATCTCATACGGTTCCCGTGCAAAGGATTTGACGGTGCGGACACCGGCGAGATTTTCCTGTGCAACGGTATTCATGACGGCGTTTTCCTCGCTGATCGCATCGTAGACACGGTCGAGTTCTTTTTCGAGGCGGATTGCGATGCCTGCGACGAAAGGAAGGATCGCCACGGAGACGAGTGTCAGCGGCAGATCCAGTTTGACCATACTGACCATTGCCATCATGATACAGATCAGGCCTTCTAAGATCAGCATGCCGGCAAAGCCGAGGATATCCCAGATCCGGTCGACGTCATCGCGCACGCGGGCGAGGAGTTCGCCGGTATTGTTTTTGTCAAAGTATTCCACCGAAAGCCGCTGGACGTGGCGGAACAGGTTGCCCCTCATCTGGCTGGCGACGCGGACGCTGCTGACATCGAATAAAAATTCTTTGATGTACTGAAACAGGGCTTTTGCGGCACCGATCAGAAGAAAGGCGGCAAGGTATTTCCAGAGCAGTTCCATTTTGTGACCGACCAGCACGTCATCCACGATGTGCAGCGTGACAAGCGGCGCGAGCATATCGAGAAAGACACTTAAGGCCATGGAACCAAAAGCGAAAACGTAGTAGTACCAGTTCTGGAGCAGGTACTTACCGATTGGATTTTTCTTCATGAATGTTAAAACCTCCTCATTGATGTCGTTTGGGTGTCTGGCAGAACATAGGCTTTCAAAAGCTCCGTAAGTGTGGGAACGGAACAACGGGAAACGAAAGCGAAGGCTGCGTTTGTATATAAAAGAAGGGAATCGATGCGGTAAGAAGACCGCGGAATCTGCCTGCCGGAAACGGAGCGAAGCCGGAAAGAACGGTTTCGTACTGTTTATAGCAATAAAAAAAGCCGCAGTATCAACGTACCGCGCCTTCTGTGCGAAATAGCAGGCATAAAGAATGCATAGAGATTTGTTATGCAGAGTTAATGCTTACAAAGAATTTCGAAAGAAGGGCAGCCACCTGGTTTGATCGCCATACGAAGTTTATTCTGCTTTACGCTGGATGCATAAATAAGATTGATCATAAGTGGTGTTCTCCTTTCATGATTTTTTCTGCCGCATCTGATCGAACACGACAGCTTATGGTTCTAAGCTACTCCTGTTTTCCGGATTTGTCAATTGTTATTTTCAAAAATTTAAAAAATAAAAGCTGCAAAAGGTATGAAAATTGCGAATTTGGGTAGCTGTTTTGGGGAATATGAGATATAATATTACTGTTCAATCAGCAGTGAAACACTTGCTGTTTCGCTGCGTAAGAAAGTGATTCAGGTGTGAGCAGCCCTCCTTTTGCGTAGCAAAACTTTCAATGAGGGCTGCGAATGTTACAGTTCGCAGGTATCTGTGAACTGTAACGATATAATAAACGAGAGTATAAGCGGAAAAATCACAAGCTAACATGTGAAACGAGGGGACAAAAAGATGGAAAAAATAATTGCAGGTCTGGTGCAGATGGATTCCGGGCCGGATATGAATGAAAATATGCGTATGGCCGAGCAGTATGTGCGGGAGGCGGCGGAACAGGGAGCGAAGCTGATTCTTTTCCCGGAGACCGCAGAATACACGGGAGCAGACATGCCGGGCCACGCAAGTGCAGTGCCGGGCTACGTCAGCCGCCGGTTTTCCAGCCTTGCCAAACGGTACGGTGTCTATCTGCACTGCGGCAGCATGACGGTACGGCGCCATCCGGGGCGTCCGTCCAACACGTCGTTTCTGTTCGGACCAGATGGAGAAACGATTGCAGAATACAGCAAAATACATATGTTTGATGTAAATATTCCGGGCAGTGTCTCCTACGAAGAATCACACGAGATCTGCCCGGGAAATGAAATTGTTCTTGCGGACACGGCGCTTGGTCTGTTCGGCATGAGCATCTGCTACGATATCCGCTTTCCGGAACAGTACCGGCTGATGGCATCCTCCGGAGCAGATGCATTTCTGATAGCGGCGGATTTTACGAAAGCAACGGGAGAGCGCCACTGGGAAGCACTGCTGCGCACGCGCGCCATTGAAAACGGATGCTACGTGCTCGCCGCCAACCAGTGCGGCCAGAAAGCGCGGTTTGAGGCGTACGGCCATTCCATGATCATTGCGCCGGACGGCGAAATTCTTGCGGAGGCAGATGATACCCCGCAGGTACTCATCGCAGAGCTGGATCCGGAAGTGCTGGAGCGGACAAGAAATGAAATCCCGTCTCTGGAAAACAGGAGAGACGATCTTTACCGTGTAAGCTCGGGAAACGTACGGATTTATGAAGAATAAAAATGCAGGGAGGAAATAAGAAGATGGATCAGTTTATACAGTATACCCCGACGGAAGTCGTGTTCGGAAAAGAGACCGAAAACCAGGCAGGCGCTGAGGTAAAGAAATGGGGCGGCACAAAGGTGCTCGTCGTTTACGGAGGCGGAAGTGCAAAACGGAGCGGTCTTCTGGACCGAGTGGAAGCATCTCTTGCAAAAGAGGGCCTTGCCTTTGAAGAGCTTGGCGGCGTAAAACCAAACCCGAGACTTGCCCTTGCCGAGGAGGGTGTGAAAAAAGCAGTGGAAATGCAGGCAGACTTTATTCTTGCCGTCGGCGGCGGAAGCTCGATTGACACCGCAAAAGCCGTTGCGCATGGAGCTGCAAATCCGGAGGAGGCACTCTGGGATATCTGGACGAAAAAAGTACCGCTGACAAAATCTCTCCCGGTAGGAGCGGTTCTGACGATACCGGCAGCCGGAAGCGAGATGAGCGATTCAGCCGTTCTGACAAACGAGGCAATCGGCAAAAAGGCCGGCATCAACACGCCGTTCAACCGCTGCAAATTTGCCATCATGAACCCGGAGCTGGCAGCAACCCTGCCGAAATACCAGATTGCCTGCGGAGTAACCGACATCATGATGCACACGATGGAGCGCTATTTCATTCCGGAGAGCCAGTGCGAGATGACGGACGAGATCGCAGAGGGACTCCTCCGTACCGTAATCAAAAACGGACCGAAGGTTCTGGAAAACCCATCCGATTACAATGCGATGGCGGAAATCATGTGGTGCGGAAGCCTGTCACACAATGGACTGACGGAGTGCGGACGCGGCAAAGATTTTTCGGTACATAAATTCGGCCATGCGTTAAGTGCAAAATACGATGTAGCACACGGCGCATCCCTGGCGGCAGTCTGGGGTGCCTGGGCGAAATACCAGTACGATGAGGAGACGGTTCTCTGGCGGTTTGCACGGTTTGCAGAAAAAGTCTGGGGCATCACAGAGGGAAGCGATCACAAACGGGCAACGGAAGGCATTGAGCGCACAGTAGCGTTCTTCCATTCGCTCGGCATGCCGACCTCCCTGCATGAGCTTGATATCCCGAACCCGTCGGATGAGGATCTGCGTGCCCTTTCCATGGATGCAACACAGCAGGACACTGTAAAACTGTCCCGCATCCGCAAGCTGGGCGCACAGGAAGTATATGAGATTTACCAGATGGCGCGATAAAAGGAGGAAAACCAGATGGCAAAAAAGAAAATCGCAGCACTGCTGATCGCAGCGGCCGTTGCGGCGGGAGGCTGGGCGCTTCCGGCAAGGGTAAGCGCAGCAGAAAATGACGGCACGGCCGTAACCTGGCAGCAGGATGAGACGGAAAGTTCCGAGCAGAATTCGGATGAGGAAGCGGCAGCGCAGGAGCAGAGCGGTACTTCGGAAAACGAGACGCCGGCTGTTACGATTCCAGGTGAGGACAACGAACAGGAGCCGGAAGAGAAACTTCCTGCCGGCTGGGTGAAACAGGAGGACGGAAGCTGGAAATACAGAAAAGAGGACGGCACGATGGCCGCCAGCGAGTGGATCACCCATCTGAACCGGAGATATTATCTGAATGCAGACGAAATCATGTGCACGGGTCTTTCGATGGTCAACGGAAAGCTCTATTATTTTGAGAGCTGGGGCGGAGCCGGATACAAAGGCTGGAAAAAAGTCGGCGGGGAATGGTACTATCTGAACGAGGACGGAAGCGTCAAAACGAATGAATGGTTCGTTCACGACAAGAGAACATACCATGTAGATGAAAACGGTGTGATGAGCACCGGACTGCAGAAGATTGACGGAACGCTCTACTACTTCGAGAGCTGGGGCGGAGCCGGATTCCAGGGCTGGAAAAAAGTCGGCGGAACATGGTACTATCTGAATGAGGACGGAAGTCTCAGAACGAATCAGTGGTTTGTGCATGATAAAAGAACGTACCATGTAGACGCAGACGGTGTGATGAGTACCGGCTGGCAGACGATTGACGGCGTTGATTATTACTTTGAAAGCTGGGGCGGAATGCGCGTGAACGCCTGGGCGCCAAGGGCAGTGACTGGTATTACATGGACAGCAACGGAACCCAAAAGGGGAAGGCTGGCTGCTGTATGACAAGAACTGGTATTATCTGAGGCAGGACGGCAAAATGATGCACAGTGAATGGCTGTGGTATGATAATAACTGGTATTACCTGCAGAGCTGGGGCGGCATGTATAAGAGCCAATGGGTAACGATCAAAGGCGCAACGTATTACTTCAGGAGCTGGGGCGGTATTTACAAGAACGGCTGGCAGGAAGTGGACGGAAAAACGTATTACTTCCGAAGCTGGGGAGGCATCTATAAGGATACCTACATCGACGGCTATTACGTTGATAAAAACGGTGTCCGCCGGAACAGCAAAAATATCTGCGTGGCAATCGACGCAGGACACCAGAGAAGAGGAAACAGCGAGAAAGAGCCGATCGGACCGGGATCATCGACCTATAAGGCGAAGGTTGCTTCCGGAACATGCGGTGTGGCAACCGGCATCAATGAGTATGAGCTGAACCTTGCGGTATCCTTAAAGGTACGCGATATCCTTGAGGAGCGCGGCTACGATGTTTACATGATCCGCGAGACGCACGACGTCAATATCAGCAACTCCGAGCGTGCAAAACTTGCCGCGCAGAACGGAGCAGACATTCTCGTGCGTGTACACGCGAACGGCGATTCGAACCAGTCGGTTTACGGAGCACTCACGATGGCACCGAGCAGCAGAAATACGTATCTTTCCGGTGATGTGGTCAGCAAGAGCCAGAAGCTCTCCCAGAAGATGATCGCAGCATTCTGCAAAGACACCGGTGCGAAGAACCGCGATGTGATTTACACCGATTCCATGAGCGGCATCAATTGGAGTACCATTCCGGTCACGATCATTGAGCTTGGCTTCATGAGCAATCCTTCCGAGGACCGTTTGATGGCAACCGAGGATTACCGAAACAAGATGGCACAGGGAATTGTGGACGGAATCGACGCATATTACGAATAAACAAAGGGACCTGTCTGAAATGGGCGGGTCCTTTTTGCATGCAAAAAAGAAAGCGGAGCGAGTCCGCTTTCTTTTGGGAATCCATAGGATCAGATCTTATTTGTTGTTGTTTTTCTCCAGCTCCTGCATTTTCATCGCACGAACCTTCAGCGGCAGACCGAACAGTGTGATGAATCCGTCTGCATCGTGGTGATCGTAGAGATCGCCGGTGGTGAAGGAAGCAAGAGACTCATTGTACAGGCTGTACGGAGAAGACTCGCCGGCTTTGATGATGTTGCCTTTGAAAAGTTTGAATTTTACTTCGCCTGTTACATATTTCTGGGTGACATCAACGAATGCCTGGATTGCCTCGCGCAGAGGAGTGTACCATTTTCCTTCGTAAACAACCTCAGCAAGCAGGTTTCCGAGATCTTTCTTTGTTTTCAGGGTCTCACGGTCGAGAATCAGCTCCTCTAACTGCTCATGTGCAGCCATCAGGATGGTTCCGCCAGGAGTCTCATAAACACCGCGGGATTTCATGCCGACAACACGGTTCTCAACGATATCAACAATACCGATGCCGTGTTTTCCGCCCAGCTTGTTCAGCTCGGTGATGATTTCAGAAACTTTCATTTCTTTTCCGTTTAAGGTCTTCGGAACGCCGGCCTCAAAGGTCATGGTTACGTACTCGCCTTCGTCCGGAGCTTTTTCCGGAGGAGTGGTCAGTACGAGAAGATCGTCGTAGTTCGGCTCGTTGGACGGATCCTCAAGCTCAAGTCCCTCATGGCTGATGTGCCACAGGTTACGGTCACGACTGTAGCTGTGGTTTGCATCAAACGGAAGGTCGATGCCGTGTGCTTTACAGTAAGCCAGCTCGTCTTCACGGGACTGCATGGTCCATACATCGGTCATTCTCCAAGGAGCGATTACTTTAATATCCGGAGCAAGGGCTTTGATGCCGAGCTCGAAACGGATCTGGTCATTTCCTTTACCGGTAGCGCCGTGGCAGATGGCAACAGCACCTTCTTTTCTTGCGATCTCAACGAGTTTCTTTGCGATAACCGGACGTGCCATGGAAGTACCGAGCAGGTATTTGTTCTCATAAACAGCGCCTGCTTTTACGCACGGCATGATGAAGTCTTCACTGAACTCGTCGATAACGTTTTCGATATATAATTTGGAAGCGCCGGAAGTTTTGCTCTCTCATCGAGGCCAACCAGCTCGTTTCCCTGGCCGCAGTCGATGCAGCAGCAGATTACTTCGTAGTCAAAGGTCTCTTTCAGCCACGGAATAATGGCAGTAGTATCAAGTCCGCCGGAATAGGCAAGTACAACTTTTTCTTTCATAATGTAAGATCCTCCTTGGATTTCTCGTGCACCTATATGCGCGGTGCATCGTCAATGACTAAAATATACATCATACGACAGGATTATGCAAGCTTTTTTTCAGAAACTCAAAAAAACTTGCATAATATACATTTGAGGTGTATACTTATGCAATCGACGGTATATGACAGCAGAAACAAAGATTTTCATTGAAAAAGAAATAATTGAGCTATCATAAAAGAAA
>ENA-OQHA01000119-OQHA01000119.1-human-gut-metagenome-genome-assembly--contig:-NODE-119-length-41024-cov-3.345355_pt1 | contig 41024 bp, 52 predicted proteins | sample MGYA00242558_ERZ504707 | MGnify/ENA primary metagenome ERZ504707 (study PRJEB26092, sample SAMD00036197) | human gut metagenome | host: Homo sapiens | study: EMG produced TPA metagenomics assembly of... | reverse complement strand
GCATCGTGGGGTAAGGGGATGTTGGCTACATATTGATGTTGTGCTGTTGCTTTTTACTGAAAGCTACTACTAACGACTCATAAATCTACCCTTAATCGTGTATTGGATGATAGTTGCGGATTTTAGGGTAAAGGGAAAATATAAATATACCATTAACAACGCAGGATAACGGCAAGCCGTTCCCTGCTGAACCATTAGCAACAATCAAATCATTATCGTTATTATGGATATAGAAAGAATACTTAAAACAAGAGAAAATGCAATATACTACGGCATTGGTGAATACCAAAAAGACTGCTTTGGTTGGGTTGGTGGAAATGCTCCAGCTTGTTTTGATGATAAGTATTTATCGAACAAAGATAATCTCTATTTTTATCTAACATTTCAAAACCCTCTAAATCCGAACAAGCAAATATCCATTTTCACTCCGGAATTTGATGTTGCATTGGAATATAACACTTATCCCGATTGTAAATTGTTGTTGGTTGAACATGAATTAAGTAGCCAAAGCAAAAGTGATAGATATAAACACCCCGAAATAGATGAAATTTATTCAATATACGAAATGAGTACAGAAAAAGATATGCCTGAAAAAAATTGTGCAATCAAATTTGGGGGTAACGTAATGCCTATTCAATGGGGATTAGATAATGATGGTAAAGTGGTTAAAGATGGAAATAGCTTCATTTTTCAAATCAACGAAATTTGCATGAAAGATATTTCCGTTTTCATGGCTGGCTGTATATATGTTTATGGAAAAATTGAAGGTAATAAAGTCACAAATCCATTTGTGGCATACTGGGAATATTCCTAATAACGATAAATTGATTAATTATTTCAAATAGGTTGCTAACAACGAAAGATAGCATCTTACGATGCTCCTTTCTAACCATTAGTAATAAATAATACATAACACAATCAATATGTACGAAAAGTTTTTAGATAAGAGCCTAAACAGCACTCGCCAAATGGCTGATGCTGCTTTTATTGCCCAATATGCCAATGTAGTATCAGAAAAAATAATCGAGCTTTGGAAAGAAGTTGGACTTGGAACTTTTTGTGATGGGTTATTCAGGATTATTGAGCCTGACAAATATCAGACAATAGTAAATGACAGTTATCCCCTATATGAGTATGAAACAGCAACTCCATTTATGACAACTGTTTTTGGAGATATTTTTGCGTATGTTAAAAATCCCATGATAGGAGATTATGTCGTATTCATCAATGTAAGATACGGAACGTTTAAGATTTTATCTGAAAATGTAGAGATATTATTCAATATTGTAATTTTCAACAAGAGTTGCTTGGAGTCATGGTTCTCCTTAGATAAATATTCTATGATAAAATCAGTTAAAGGTGTTCCGGCATCGGATGAATGCTACGGATATGTTCCGGCATTGGCATCGGGTGGTAGTGAAACAATGGATAACATCAAAATTCTAAAAGCCATTCCGTATATAGAAACGGTACTCCAATTTGTCGGAGATTTGAAGCGAGTGCGATAGAATATATTACTAACAAGCCGGGATAACGGACTAACGCCGTTCCCCGTCCAGCCATTAACATCAATTTGGTAATGCAATTCATCAAATTTATGGAAATAAATCTCTCTAAAAAGAAAAAATGGATACTTAGGATTATTTGCATTTGTGCTTTATTACAATTGCCGATAGTTTACTTTATGGATAAGTTCTATTATTTTAATGACAATAATATTCGTTATACAATCGGAACTTATTATAAAGATGGGATTATTATCAATTCGAGTTCGAGTAAAGAAAAAGGATTTATTTATTATGTTGATAGTATTAAACATGTTGTAACAACAAGTAAATTTAATAATACAGATATGTCTCATACACATGTATTGATAATGTTCTCAGCGGTATTTCATGGCAATGCAAATGTCTTAAATATCATTGTTCCTAAATGGGTGCTTGCACCACCCAAAGACGGATGGAAACAGTTCCCTCCTGACATAAACTGGAAAGGAGCAGAATTAGATACTGCATATATGAAGAAGATGAATTTGGAAATACCATAATTTGATGAGAATAAAAATAGAATGTTAACAAGGTCGAGATAACAGCTGAACGCTGTTCCTCACCAAACCATTATGAACAATTAAAGCGCAAAAATATGAGTATAAAAGAACTAAATAGCATTTATGCTTTCGGTTATGGGTTATTTATATATTCGCCCGGTACATTCAATGAATGGGTGAAAGAGAAGAAATGCCGGGCAAAGAAAATGCTGTCGTATCTCGATAAGCATAAGGATATGTTTTTGGAAATGATTGCCAAAGGGATAGCATTGCCTATCTATCAAATACCAACGTATCAATATTCAATCTATATCACAACAGAAAAAGATGTGAATATTCCAGAGGATTGGGAACAAGTTTATCTTTATAAAGATTGGTTTATTACAATCGGAACAGATGATAAACTTTGCTTTTCTTCCTTTGAGTTTTTTGAAGAACACCGTGATTTGATAATTAAAAGCCAATGTGTGTTTACGGGAGAAGTTTTTGATATAAATGATAACCCACATTCGTTTTACCATTCTGATGAAATACAAATGCCTAAAGGTAATTATCGCTTTGACGTTTACGGGTTAAAACGAAAACACCCTTACTCGGGAATAGACAGAGAAAACTGCAATAAAAATTATGCTTATCTATTTGCTTTCCGAAAAGTCGATAACGACAGCAACGAGAATATAGAGCGGTGTGATAATGATACTCACATTTTTAGCATAGAAGAATATTGGGAAGAAGTTCATAACAACGAAAGATAGCATCTGACGATGCTCCTTTCTAATCATTAGCGAAAACAGAAACCAGTATGATACAGCAAATAGAAAAACTGAAAGAAATAATCAATCAAAACAGCATGGGGCATTTGCCTTTATCCTATCGTGTTGATTTGATGAAACAAATAGGCAACTCCCGGACAGTGCAAAAAGTGTTGTGTGAGTGCTGTAAGAAAGCCTGTTCTAGCTTCCCAGAAGAATTTTGTGCTGAAAACCTGTTGGTTGAAGTCTTGTCGGAAATTGACAGTTATCTGTACAAAAATAAAGGACCTGCCGAAAGCATATTGGTTTCTGTAGAACGGCTGCGCAATTATGTGGAACAATCCGCAGACAGTCCCGAAGGCATGGCAAGCTGGGCTATCATATCTTTGGGATATGCAATCCGTTATGATGCAGCTTCCATATTAGCAATAGAAGATTATAATAGTGAAGATGATGATGCTTTTGATTTCGAAAGCTGGAATGCGGATTTTATATGCTCGATAGCTTGTTCCGGCAGCAATCCCTTCGTGGAAACTGGAAACGTAGAGAAGCGTAAAGAATACTGGTTGTGGTATGTAAAAATGGTATTGGAAGTTTCTCAAAATCCAAATCTCAAATACCTGTCATTGCCAGTATTCAAAAGTCCAACTCCTTTAATTGACATACCTGTCCGTCATCAATCAGACAATACTATTGAAACCCAATTCAAGGACATTTTATCCTATATAATGGATTGTGAGCCTCAAAAGTTCAAAGAAGGACTTGAATATGATATATTATTTGTTTCAACTGTAGTTGATATATTTAGTATCACTTCTTCTGATGGAGATAGAATTACATTAAATACTAAAAATTGCGATAAAATTTGTAATACTCTTAGGGACATACGCAAACGAATGTATCAGAAAGATCCTAAACAAGGTGCATGGTTTCAAGTTGAAATATTCTTGAAAAACAAGGAACAATATACATTCAACTTCAACTATGATAACCTTGAGCAACTTCCATCTTTTTTTCAGGAGCCTGATTGGTTATTGGGGATGTTTAAGAAATTTCCACGAAGTAAAGAATATACACCTCTTTGGTTAAGGGAAATAGTTGGAAGAAGAAAACTGTATTTGGCTTAGTTTCTGTGGGGATATAAAATAATTTCGCTAACAACGCAGGATAACGGCAAGCCGTTCCCTGCTGAACCATTAATAATAATTAAGTTCGTAACAAGATTCATATATAATCAACTACATATAATACTCAATATGGAAAATATAAAACAATAGCTTTTAGAGGTAGCAGTGACTTAATAGGTAATTTACAGTTATGTATAGACCATATAAGCTATGCTATACCTAATATTATGAATAGTGTATCGGGTCAATATAATGTTAGATGTGTGTTTGAGAAAGTTGAAATCAATTAACATTTAGTGATTCTATATTAGGTGAACTGATAAATCAAGAAGTTTTAGGGAAGGTATATATGAACGATAAGTCGGATATAAGATTGTTCTCTTCAAATAGAAATTTACCTGAATATAGAATTAATTTTGATTTACAAGGAGAGTTTAATTTAGGAGTCAAGATTTTCAAAGACAAGCCAGTTCAAACATTACCAGTCATAGATGTTCTTCCAATACCTGTTGAAATCGTCACTATTTACTTTTATTTTTCAGAAACGAAAGTAAATGGGAAATCGGATTCTTTTATATTTGACAAATATTTTGATTCTTATGATTATCTCGGTTTCTGTCTTGTGGACTTACCGAAGATGAATGAAATAATAACTCGAAAGTATGGCAATCAGAAATTGGATTTAATCGACGAATTTTCAAACACAGAGCTAATCGACGAACTATTTGAAGAAGAAATAATCATAATAACTTGGGGCATTCATCCATATTCATATCCAATTTACAGTACTGAAGATACAGACTCTATCCGTCCTTTATTGGGACGGAAGTTCAGCCAAGAAGGTTGCTTTCGCATAAAAGAAGACATAAAAGAATTGAGCTTAATTCCAGGATATGCACTAAGAAAGTGGCCGGAATTTACACAAAAAGAATGGACAAAAATTTCATTATATGGCAAAGGTGAAATAGTACACTTAACCCCTTATATTCTTGAAGATTCTGAATTTGAAACAGTATCAGTTTCATTCTTAATTCATAGAAGTAAGGGGGATTTGAGAGAGAGTATTCCTCTACTGAATGTGAATCTTTTATACGAATAACAACATTGAAAATCGTAGTTGTTGGATTATTATTAATATGCCAAGTTAGCTGCTAACGCAGCTCCTTGTCAAGCCATTAACATCAAAAATAGTGTACCATATATGGAAACAAGAGATAAACTTTTTACAGAAAAGCAATATTTAGATCAACTGACTAAATATTCACGGAGAAGTAGACAACTGGAAAATAGTATTGATGAACTTCTTAAAGCAGAAAAAGAACATGTTCAGTTATATTCGGTGCCGAACAGAGAAGTTCTTCATAATAAATACGATACACTTTTTGGATGTAAACTAAATTCTTTTGTGACAAAATATTCAATGGGAGAAGATGTGGTAAAACTAAGAAGTGATTATGATGATTTAGTAAAATATTAAAGATAATTGGACTATTACAGGTGGATATGTACAGATGTTATGGATGTTATCTATAGGGATAATGTTAGATACAGATGAACGTAATATGAGGATATTGTCAAACATGATTGATAATGAAAATGTGAGTGATGCCTTGTATGACTTTTTAATAAAATACAGATTAACCGATTGGGAAAGATGTTCCGACACAGTATTGTTTCCAGTTCCTTATCAAAGTATATTGTCTATAATTTCCAACAACAATCAAAGTAAAGAATTGACCCTTCAGAGATTAGAGAAGTATCTTAAAAAGGAATGGTATCGAGGTCATTCTGATTGCGCTTGGCATAACGATCATAAATATGGTATCATACATAACGGCTATTGGAGTTTTGACAGCGGTGCATTGGTCAAGGTCCTAGGACTGGATGACAGCAGCCTGAAAGGGTTGCCATATTATCCATACGATATGGTACATTGGAACGACAACATAAAATAAAGATAAGTATGAGTTACTCTGTTTGTGCATATTTGACAGAAGCCGATAAGGTAAAGTCTGTTTATGGAGCTCGTGATAATCTGCTGCTTAACCAAATAAAGGCAGCACTGAAGCCGGGACTTGACAGTTTGAACGATTATTTCAGCGATAGTCTGAACACGGATATGGATGCTTATGCTGTATTGGCTGATATTGTGAACGGAGAAGTCCGTTATCCCGAAATCGCTTCCATGTACGGGTATGTATATGAAAGATTTGCAATCATTTCGGAACGCAAATCTATTGTGCGGAAAACCTTTGGCAACTGGATAGCCAAAGCACATTCATCCTATTCCATTGAGTGATGATTTCCCTATATCATTAGCATACCTGTTTCTGAATTGGAGAGCAAGAGGATGGAATACAATTCGCTGGAAGAAGGCAATGGTATCGGCGATTACGACTATGAGCAGGAAATGGACGATTTGAACTTCATTTTCGATGAAGCCGTTGAAGCACAAAAGGACCTTGTGATTATGGTGTATTAATATGGTACACTGGAATGGAAATTAAATATGATGTTAACGAAGCAGGATAACGGACAAGCCGTTCCCTGCTTAACCATTAACAAAACAGAAAGTCTATGAACAAAGAATACTATGTATCAGAAGTAGAGGACAAAAGTTCTGTTGAGTATAGTAAAAAGAGGAGTGCTTAAACACCATGTAAACAGTATTAAATTATGATTGGTATGAGTTGTATGTTCAATCTTTCTGAACCTTTGGTCATTCCACGAAAGAAAATCAGTACATTTATGGAAGCCGGGTTGTGTATTGTTTATATATGGATCTGTTGGGACATGCTGTCCGAAAGACTGATTTTCTGGATTCCTGTAGGCCTTTTTCTTTATTTATTGGTGAAGGGTATCCGACATTGGCACTGTGTCATCCAAATCAGTGAACAGGGTATCACTACTCCCAAAGGAAAGGTGTTGCTTTGGAATAAAATCTTGTATTGCCAGTATGTGGTAGTATATGGTAGATATTCACATGTAGAACTGTTTCTCCGTACTAGCCAGAACTACAACGAGACAATCCATTTGAATGATTATCTCTGTAACTATCGGGAGTTGAGGGCTGCCATTGCATTTTACTCCAGAGAAGGTGGAATTGGAAAGTAAAGAAAAATTTTAATACGAAATTGCATTACAGGAATCATATTTTCAATTCTGGGTAATTGACAGTGTTTTGTTCATAGACCTAACCATATTAGAATGGGGGATAATATTTGCCAACAAAACAGAAACAACAGTTAAACGCTGTTTTTCACAAAACCATTATAAACAATAAAACGAATTTTTATGGAAGATTCTAATATCCTAAAGAGACTTGACAATGATAAGCTAATAGATGTTGTGAAAAATTATAAGCGATACGGTTATGATGCTGAAATTCGCGATTATGCTATTAAGCTATTGGAAGAAAGAGGCTGGAGTATAGAAGATTTGAAGACATTTGGTTACTGGGAAAATTCCAATTACGAAGAAGCATTGATGCAATACAAAGCTTACTGTAGAAATTCACTGATAGCTGTCTGTGTCTTGATATTAAGTCTTTGTATGCTGGCACCTATCTATCTTGTATTTGTATTTATGGCCTATCGGAATGTATGTAAGTTTTATCAGGCATTAGGGAGAAAGGAAGAAGCCACATTCTCCTTTGACTTGTGTTGGCATGTTTTGTTGTTCTTCTACCTAAAGAGAAAATGAAAGAGGAGCTGAAAGGAATAAGATAAGTTTATAATAAGTCGAGAGACAACTTAATATAAACCATTATAATCTTCAAATTATGCGATTAAGCAGTAGGAAAATAATACTTTATACAGGAACAACCGTTCTGCTGATTATGATAATTGCCACTCGCTGTCTTGATTTTTTCTTCTTTTTAATGAGGATAATAGAAGATATACATAGGTACGTTTCTGGCATAGGACATTATCGTGGTACAATCTATAAGTTTGATTACAAAGTAGGTGATTCTATTTTTATTGTTGATACAAGGTTTGGACTGCATGATAAAGATTTGAATAATCTCAGATTGGTTGTCAAATATTCAAAAAGATGGACTGAACATTCAGAACTACTTGTAGAGGTTGTTCCTAAATGGGTACTTGCACCACCCAAAGACGGATGGAAACAGTTCCCTCCAGACATAAACTGGAAGGGTGCGGAACTTGATACCGTCTATATGAAGAAGATGAATTTAGAAATACCGTAATTTGATGAGAATAAAAATAGAATGTTAACAAGGTCGAGATAACAGCTAAACGCTGTTGCTCACCAAACCATTATCAATAAAATGAATATGAAACATTTGAAGAAGTTTTGCATATATTTTATTGCGGTTTTTACCATCGCCGAGCTATGTGGCTTCACAGGACTTGTTATTAAGGAAGTGGACAAAGGCACGTTCTATAATCTGGCCACAAAAGAAGCACTTGACTTTTGTGTGCAGTTGGGACTGGCAGCATTTACATCACTGATTCCATACAGTCTAAGCGTTGCAACCTTTCTGGTATTCTGGGCTATGGACAGAGAAAAGTGGACGAGCTTTTTCCGTACATTGGCAATCGGGCTGGTTCTTGTCCTGCCTTTGTCGGCAATGACCTATTATTATGACTGGTTTGTGCGTCCACAGATGATGGTCATATCCGTCATAAAAAAAGTTGAAATGAAACAGAGCTATCCCCAGTCACTGGCAGACAAGTACGATGTAAGCATGGAACAGATATTGAACAAAAAGCCTATGTCTATGTCCAAAACTAAGCTGATAACCCAGATAGATTCTCTTGAAACATCTTTTCAGGGTGATATTGACACATGCGGACTGCTGCTCTCAATACTTCCGGACACCCTGGCATCGAAAGCCTATGACAGCTACAGATTGAAAGAAATTGGAGTTGAATATCAATATGCTGTTCATCCTGCTGCCAATGAAGACAGTTTGATGTTTATAGCACATTCAGAATTGTACCAGCACGCAATCGGTACATGGGAAACGTCAAACGAACTGCAACGTCATAAACAAGAATATTTTGGCAGGACGTTCAATACCGGGTGTATATACATCGGTTATATCCTGTTTGCCTTCTTGGGCTATCTGCTACGCTACAAGCCTATAAAGAAAATATTGGCTGTCTTTGCAATACTGATTGTAGCTGCCTGGATTTATCGTGAAATAAATTCTATTGTTCAAGGATATGCAAAAACACTCAATACGGAATCCCATCAAATTGTGGTCGATACTTATAAAGAGATAGATGGGATAAGGGAAAGCAAAGAGCGGTAAATGAATACAGGCACACAATTAGAATAATTGTCTTAACTACAATATACTAAAACCATTAGATTAAATAATAAAAAAGATACAATACTGATAACAACGCAGGATAACGGCAAACCGTTTCCTGCTGAACCATTAAAGGTATGAGGAAATTATTAGAGAAATATTACAATATCAATTATTACTGCACTTATAAGCTGCTGTTCTTTATTTTCGAGAGAATACTAAATCCTTTCTATTGGCTAAACTTTTTGAAATGGAACAACGGCTACATAAAACGGGGTATTTTGATAGCTAAGAAACAAGAAGCAGCCGAAATGTATAAAGGCATCAATGGCTCTATCTGCATTTGGGCGACTAACACCCCGTGTATCATCAGCCTTTGGATGCTATGCTTTGCCTGTCTTGCCAGTATCAAGATTTTTAAGGTGAAATTATTGAGCATTTTGGAAATAATTTTTGGAAACATTTTTCTCTGTATTTTGTGTTTTACAATCATCGTGTTGTTCTTGTATTATGTCAATCGTATATTCTTATTCAAGAACGACAAATACAGGAAATATTTCGCCGAGTTTGACAAAAAGAGAAAGTATCTGTTCTATTACAGTATATATGTCGTTTCTCTGATTATCCAGTTTGCAACGTTCTATATATTACTCAAAAGTGTATAAGATAACAAGGTAGATTACACAGCAAGATGCTGTCCTTCACCTAACAACTATAACAGATAAAAGACAACAATATGAAGTATTTATTTTTGAATATCGTTTTTATGGTACTATCAATCCAAGACTGTACAGCTATTTTTACTTCCAAACAAGTCAATATACCAATAGATAATATTGATGGGATGTTTCTTGATAGAATGATGATAACTATGTCAATGGATTTGCTGTTGATTCTTTGGAAAACTTCTATTTCTGTTGTGGCAAGGAAGAGCATTATGTCTCTTGTTTCTCTTCAGAAGGAGAAAAAAGATTCTCCCAGAAACTTCCCTTTTTATCGCTGGGACCAATGTTTTTAAAACACAATTATTTATATCTTTATACCATTTGCGGCAAGAAAAGCATCCTAAAACAATATAGCGTAAAACCATCATCCATATTATTATCTAAAAGTATAGATATTATATCAAAAGAAAGAATCAACAGCATACTATTCAGAGATTCTTCCTTTGTCATTGAATTATTGGAAACCGAAGAATTTGATAACCGTGTACATTTAAAGAGCAAATATCAGCTTTTTGATTTTCCGTGCCAATACAGACAAAATGTAAACAACCCCTATAATCTGCCACAGTCAATCTTTAAGGAGGAAGACTTAGGCTGCATCAGTTTATAGGCATATATAAACAATACTATGTCTTTTATAGTGTGTCAGATTCTAAAACCTGTGTCTTATCCATAAGAAATCATCAGGGGAAAATAATTGCTTCCAAGAATCTGTCAATGGATTTTTTAGGAAACATGCTTAACAGTTCCTATTCCGGAAACCCTGAGGAACATAAACAAATAAGGAATGGCAGATTATACATATTAGGAAATAAGGAAGGAAACCTGATTATAACGATATTCCCTTTGGAAGAGTTATTCAAAGAGTTTTAAATTAACAAGCCTTTATAAATCGAGTCACAATGAAAATCAAGGAATACGATACCAATGAGTTGCTGATGATAGCCACAATGTTACCGGAGAATATCCGGAAAAGAAGGTCAGGCAGGCGAAAGAGGAACAAAAACTGTATTTCACTTATAAGAACATACACCCCATTTCTACAATACAATAAAACCGAGCATTGATTTTTATCAGGATTTGGAACAATAGTCCAGCGACTCCACGCTACTTTTGCCGGAAAACCATTATAAACCATTAAAACAGAGAAAGATGAAGCTGAGAATTACAGAAGCGGTGCTTGCGGAGGCATACAGGGCAAAAGTGTGCAGGGAACGGATGGAAGAACTGGCGGAGAGCATACGGAAGTCGGTGAAGGAACGGCACTCGCTGCCGAAGATGAGAATACGGCTGGCGGAGTACGGCAATGACACGGAGCTGATGCTGGCGGCAGTGAGCGCACTGCGGAAGGATAAGGAAGCACCGTCGGCAAGGGACAGGGATTTCAGGGCATGGATGCTCATGCTGTGCCGCTCACGCGAGCATGAAGTGATCTGCTACATGTGCAATGAACTGACGGATGCATGGGAACGGAAATACCGGACACGGGAAATGCTGGTGCTATGCGACGTGCTGCATACACTGAAAGGACATGCACGTACGAACGAGATGACTAACAGGGTATGCGACTATTTCTTCAGGGAAAGACGCAACAAGCTGTATGGCAAGACTTTCCGCATAGAGAGAAAGGATATGGCATACGCCGAGAGCAGGCTGCCGGAACTGGACAAGGCGGTATTCCGCATGACAGTGAACCACTACAGCCACCGCACATTCGTGGCGGAAGAACTTGCCGGACTGTGCGGCATGGGCTATTCGCTGATGCGGCGCAAGTTCAAAACATACTACGGCACGGGGCCATCGGAGTGGCTGCGCCGGGAGCGGATAAGGCGCATAGAGGAGGATATGGAATACCGGGTGGAACTGCCGCTGAAGGAAGTGGCCGAGCGCAACGCCTTCGGCTCGGCAAGCAATTTTGCGGACTTCTGCCAGAAGCAGACCGGAATGAGTCCGTGCGAACTGAAAGCCATAGGATATGAGAAATGGGAGAAGCGCAGGATGGATTTCTGGAACCAATAAAAACGCGCACTGATTATTGTCAGGATCTGGAACATCCCTTCGGGAAGGTTCCACTAACTTACCGCCTAAAAAACAATCCGAAAATACATGAACAACAATACATTTTCAAGATGGAAGGAATCCCTCCACCTGAAAATCCTGTCGGGCTATCTCATACTGGGACTGCTCGTACTGGGCATTATCACAGCTGTATGGTACGAAAAGCAGGTATTTGAGCAGGCGGAGGCTGAGGAACGCAGCTTGCTCATGCAGCGTACCGCCGCCAGCGAAGCATACCGGGGACTGATCACACTGTTTCTGGACAATGACCGCGCGATGCTGTGGGATGACTCGGACATGGATACATACGACCGGCGGGAATCGCACACGATGGAGGTGATAGACCGACTGAAAGGCTACTACGGAGAACCGGCGCAGACGGCAAGGATAGACACGGTAGTAAGGCTGCTGCACGAGAAACGCAGGCTGATCGGGCGGATGGTGGATATGCCGACCACGGCATTCCGCATGGACAGTCTGCTGGAACGCCACCTGCCCGGACTGGAGCAGACGGCATCGGTACGGACAACGACAGTGACGGAACGCACCGAACCGGAAGAGGAAAAGAAACGGGGCGGGCTGTTCGGCCTGTTCCGCAAGAAAAAGAAAGAAGAACCGGCACGCACGACCACACGGGTGAGCACGACGCCCAACACCCGGCACATTGCGGAGATGCGTCGGTTTGAGGAAGAGATGCGTACGGCACTGGCAGAGCAGGAACAGGCATTCTCCCATCTGTCGGACTCACTGAAAATACGCAACAGCATACTGAACCGGAACCTTTCGCGGCTGATACGGGAAATCGGACAGGACGAGACGGAACGCATGGAAGAAAGGCACATGCGGGTGGCGGAACTGAGAGAGACGGCATTCGCACTGATATGCTACATATCGGCGGCAGGTGTCCTGTGTGCGGTGCTGCTGTATGCAGTAGTCCATAGGGACATCCGCCGCCGCACCAGAGACAGGAAACAGCGGAGGAACTGATAGAGAGCCTGCGCCGGTCGGTCCGGGAGAATGAAGAGCTGATAAAAAGCAGACAGAACATCATGCAGACGGTGACGCACGACCTGCGCTCACCGCTGACCGCCATCCGCGGCAATGCGGAACTGATACTGAAGGACGGGAACCGGGAGACAACGGCGCTGCACGCGGAGCATATACGGCAGTCGGCAGAGCGTATGGGGGCACTGATGGAGAACCTGCTGGACTACTACCGCATAGACAACGGAAAGGAGACCGTCAGGGTGAAGCCGTTCAGACTGGCGGGAGTGGCGGAAACGCTGGAAACGGAGTTTGCCGCACGGATGGAAGAGAAACGGCTGGAGTTCAGGGTGAACAACGCCGCTGACGAGGTGGTCATGGGCGACAGGAACCTGATACTGCGTATCGGCAGCAACCTGCTGTCGAACGCACTGAAGTTTACGGAACGCGGGGGCGTGACACTGACCGCCCTGTATGCCGGAGGGAAATTCACGCTTGCGGTGGAAGATACCGGAGAGGAATAGACAAGGACAAACGGGAACAGATATTCAAGCCGTTCGAGCGGCTGAGCAATGCCGCCACGCAGGACGGCTTCGGGCTGGGACTGTCGATAGTGAAAAGCCTTGCGGAACTGATGGAGGGCAGCATATCGGTGGAGAACATACGGAACACGGGCAGCCGCTTCAGCGTGGTGCTGCCGCTGCCCCAGGCGGAGAAAGCCGATGAGACAGACCGCAAGGCAGCAGCGAAGCGGACAAGACTGGGCGGATGTTCGGTGTTGTCGCTGGACAACGACAGCATCATACTGGGGATGATACACGACATATTCGTGCAGAACGGGGTGCACTGCGACACCTGCACGAGCACGGGGGAAATGGCGGAGAAGCTGCGCGAGGGACACTATGACCTGCTGACCACGGACCTGAAGATGCAGGACGCAAGCGGCTACGAGGTGCTGGAACTGCTCCGCACGTCGGACATAGGCAACTCACGCACCATCCCCGTGATGGTGGTGACCGGCTCGAAAAGCATCACGAAAGAGGAGCTGGCAGGTGCGGGCTTCGGCTCGGTGCTGTACAAGCCGTTCTCCATCGACGAACTGCTGGCAGCCGCGGAAGAATGTATCGGCGAGGACAGTACCCCACGCATAGACCTCGGCCCGCTGTTCGCATACGGCGACAAGAGGCAGAGGCTGGAATGTCTGGTCAGGGAAACGGAGAAGGAAATGGCCGCCATACGGGAGGAAGCGGAAAGGTGTGACAGGGACAGGCTGGACTACTGGGTACACCATATCCGCAGCTCGTGGATGCTGATACATGCCGAAGGACCGCTGCAGGAGCTGTATGACGTGCTCCACGGAAACGGGACGGCAGAAGAAATCAGGGAGTATGCCGGAAAAGTAACCGGTCAGGGCGAAACCATCATCCGGCTCGCCCGAAAGGAAATGGAGAGAACGGTATGGGAAGAATAATAGTGATAGAAGACAATCCGGTATTCCGCGACCATGTCTGCGGAATGCTGGAGAAGGCAGGCTACGAGACCCGCACGGCATACGACTGCGCCGGGGCACGGAGGCTGCTGGCAGAACTGGACGAAGAGGACATCATCCTGTCGGACCTGCGTCTGCCTGACGGAGAATGTACGGAAGTGCTGGAGCGGATGCGGGAAGCAGGTATCAGAAACCCGTTTGTCATCATGACCGACTATGCGCAGGTCGCGTCGGCGGTCAGCTCCATGAGGCTGGGAGCCGAGGACTATATCCCCAAGACCCTGCTGCAGGAAAAGCTGCTTCCGAGGATAAGGGAGCTGGTACGCAAAACGGAAAGAAGGCATACCATGCCCATACTGGAACGCAGAAGTGCCGCATTCCGGACCATCGACGGCGCATCTCACTGGTAGCCCCGACGGACATAGGGGTGCTGATACTTGGAGAGAACGGCACGGGCAAGGAACACATTGCAGAAAAGATACATGCGCAGAGTACCCGACAGAAAGGTCCGTTTGTCGCGATAGACTGCGGCATGCTGACACGGGAGCTGGCGGCATCCGAACTGTTCGGATACGAGAAAGGCGCGTTTACGGGAGCCACAACCGGAAAGAAGGGCTGCATGGCAGAGGCTGACGGCGGCACGCTGTTTCTGGACGAGGTGGGCAACCTGCCCGCTGAGGTACAGCAGAAATTGCTACGTGCGCTGCAGACCAAATGCTACCGTCCGACGGGCTGCACCCGCGAACGGAAAGCGGACGTGCGCATCGTGGCGGCTACCAACGAGAATCTGGAGAAGGCAGTGGAGGAAGGACGTTTCCGGCGGGACCTGTATCACCGCCTGAAGGAGTTCGTCATCAAGATACCGCCGCTGCGGGAGTGCCGGGAGGACATACTGCCCCTTGCGGAGTTTTTCCGGGAGCTTGCCAACGAGGAACTGGGACGGCATACGGAAGGATTCGACAAGGAGGCGGAAAAGGAACTCATGAGGCGGATGTGGGCAGGAAATGTGAGGGAACTGAAACAGACGGTGCGTTCCGCCGTCCTGCTGACGGAAGGAAGGCTGATAGGAGCCGACAGACTGGAAGTGGAAAGTACGGCACAGGCAGGCAGCTCCCTGCTGCTGAAAGACGGGAATGAGGAAAGGGAACGCATCGTGCGGGCACTGGCACAGGCGGACGGGAACCGCGAAGTGACTGCCGGACTGCTGGGTATCAGCCGCACGACCCTGTACAACAAGATGAAAGAATACGGTATCATGCAGAAAAAGAGCGAAAAATGAGAATTATCTCAATGAAAAAAACTATATTTGCATGAAGATAGGACAAAACGGCACATACAAACATGTTTTGGATGTGCTGATGGAAAACACCCCGCCAACGGGTGGTGACGTTCGGAAAATGAACGCCCGGGGCGTTCAAAAAGTGAACGTACGTTCAGATTCTGAACAAAAAATGAGGCGTCGGGAAAAGCTCCAAAAAATATTTTCAGCAAATATTTCGCTGAATATCAGTGTGATATATCCATACTTAAAGAAAAACACTCCCGCAGGACCGCTATTTGTCCCATAGTTTTATGTGCGCACACTTCAAACCAAGTGTAATAACATAAAACTGAAAGAGATATGAAATACCTCATATTGACAGAAACCGAATTTTTCGGTCTTATAGACGGGAACGATGAAACAGTTAATCTGAATGCCGCATACAACCGTTTTGTTAGGGCGGTTGTGGAACTGATGCATGACGGCGATACGGACGGGGCGAAGATTGCGCTGGCGTATGCCGAAAACGAACTGCAATACCACCACACGCAGTACATTGCGGGTGTGAGAAGCCATACCGCCCTGTTTGTCCGTAAAGCCCTGTCTTTCATACGTAAGATGCAGAAACATATCCCTTCCAACCGCCCGCAGGTGTCGCCACTATCCACAACCATCCACTCCGAATGTGAAAAGAGAAATAAAGACACAGGCAATATTCCTGCCATGCGTTGGACGGGCAGTATGGCTGAGTTGGTGGAACTGATTTACGGGCTGGATTCCATGAAGCTGGTAAACGCGGGTGAACCGGGCATCAAGGAACTGCTGGAAGGTTTCTGCAAGGTGTTCGGCATGGAAATAAAGGAAAGCCAGTGCTACAACACCTATGCGGACATCAAGCGGCGGAAAAACGATAGCCGCACCTATTTCTTCGACAAGGCTGCGGAGAAGCTGAACCGCAGGATGCAGGAGGATGAGGAACGGGAACGGATGCGGAAAAGATAACGAGAAAATGAGGCATGGGTGTCATAGTCTGCGAAAAATTGCTTACCTTTGCAGAAACAATTATAATACAATAGATTATGGCATTAGAAATTAAACCTATTCCGGTACTTCGCGGCAAGGCGGCGGAGCGTTTCGTGGAAGAAGCGGACAGGAACGCCAGAGAAAGGCGCGGTTCCATAGACTTCACGAAGCAGGTGGAAAAGATGCGTGCTATCCTGAAACGCTCCAGACTGTACAATATAGATAAGGAGGGATAGGACGGTATGCTGGAGTATTGTGAGTTCTGTGAGCTGAATGAAGACGTGCTGCGCGAATGCGGCGGCTTCTTGTGCAAGGACAGGGATATAACCGAGTTCTTCACGAGAGAGTATGCGGATTATGCCTACCAGCTTTTGGGAAAGTCCTACTGCTTCGTGGAGCAAGACAAGCATCGCATCGTCGGAGCTTTCACCGTAGCCAATTCGAGTATCCGTGCAGACCTGCTCCCGAGCAGCCGGCGTAACAGGCTCAACCGTAACATCCCCAACGAGAAACGCCGTCCCCAATATCCTGCGGTGCTGGTGGGGCAGCTTGCCGTCAGTGACGGCTATATGGGACAGCATATCGGCGATGAGATACTGGATGCCATCAAGTCATGGTTCATCGAGCCATTGAACAAAACCGGATGCCGCTATATAGTGGTGGATGCCCTGAACAATCCGAAGATATTTGATTTTTATCAGCGGAACGGCTTCAAGTTCCTGTTTTCCACAGAGGAAGAGGAATGGACTTTCCTGCACGGCAGGAGAACGGCAGAAGAACAATCAGTCATGCAGCCCATGCACACCCGGCTGATGTATTTCGACCTGATACTGCTGCGAACACAATAAACATAATGATATAGAAAAGAAAATCCGTAATCCGGCTGAATGTTCAACGTGTTACGGATTTTCCTTTTTTCGTCTGCGACGCGTTACTTGTTCTGCAAGAGGTATTGCAGTTCGGGGTCGGACTGTATGCGCTGCAACTCGTCGGCGACAATCTGCCGGACCTCGGCACGGATGCGGTTGTAGTTCTCCTGAATCATCTCCTTCATGCGGTCGTTGCCGCCGGCATCGGTAAAGTCCGTGATGACGGGAATAGGCTTGTAAGCCTGTTCCTCACGCTTGACCTTCTCGGCATCGACTACAATCTCGCAATGGAAAATCTTCTGTTCAATGCGCTCGCTGAAATTGTCGGCAACCGCCCCCACGAACATGCCCTGCGTGAGCGTGGAAATCTTGCTCGCCGGGATAAGGCTCTCCATCTGCGTGTTGATGGAGGTGGACTTGTCCTCGCGGTTGATGGTGATGCTCTGCCGCTTCTGCAAGATTTTTCCGAAACGTTCGGACAGGTTCTTGCAGTCTCACCCACGACCTGCCCGGAAAAGATGTTGCCGACGGTGTTCATCACCACAGCGGCTTCCTTGTCGCCGTAGTCGCGCTTGAGCTGCGAAAAGTCCTGAAAGCCCAGCAGGGTGGAAACCTTGTTGCTCCGGGCGGTGGCAATCAGGTTGTCCAGCCCCTTGAAGTAAATCGTGGGCAGCTCGTCGATGATGATGGAGGACTTGAGTCTGCCCTTCTTGTTCACGAGCTTGACGATGCGCGAGTTGTACAGCCCCAATGCCGCCCCGTAGATGTTCTGGCGGTCGGGATTGTTGCCGACACAGAGAATCTTCGGCTCGTCGGGGTTGTTTATGTCGAGCGTGAACTCGCTGTCGGACATGACCCAGTAGAGCTGCGGGGAAATCATGCGCGAGAGCGGAATCTTCGCCGAGGCTATCTGCCCGGCGAGCTGCTCCATCGCTCCGCCCTGCCATGCGTCCATGAACGGGGAAAGGTAGTTCTCCAGTTCGGGATAGCTGGTCAGCATGGGAAACACGTCCTCGTAACGGCGGTTGAGCAGTTCGATGGCATGGGGAAAGGTGCAATACTTTCCGTCCTGATAGATGCGCAAAAACCATATCACTGCGGCGAACAGGATAATCGGCGACTCCACGAAGAAGTCGCCTTGTTTCTGCACCCACGTCTTGTTCAAATTGAGCATTATCGTGTAGGCACTCTCGTAGGCATCGGTGATGTCCTCCATGAAATCCGGATGGATTGGATTGCAGCGGTGCGAACGGCGCGGGTCGTCGAAGTTGATCACGTAGAACTTCGGCCTGACCTTGTATCCGTCCGGATGATTCAACAGGTGGTTGTAGGCGATGGTGGACAAGTCGCTGAATTTGAAGTCATAGATATAGAGTGCGAAACCCTTTTCAATCTGTTGCTTGATGAAAGAATTTACCACAGCATACGACTTGCCGCTACCCGGCGTACCCAGCACGATGGAAGCACGGAACGGGTTTACCACGTTGATAAATCCGTCGTTCCACTTCTTCTTGTAATAAAAGCGGGTGGGCAGATTGACGGAATACTCGTTCTCCATGAGGCGGGTTTCCTGCATGAAGCTCTCGTTTCCACATTGAACACGTCTTCCATAAGGTTGGTACGCAAGAGGCGGCTCATCCATGTGCCTGCCATAAGCAGGCAGACATAGCCCGCCGCCATCGAAGCGGTGTAAAAACCGGCGACCGCCTCCACCGGGAGCGGCAGGGACAATATCCACCAGTCAGAAAGAACAGCACAAGCCCGGCGGCAAGCACTGCCCAAATCCTGCGCCAAGTGATTTTCTGCTCCTTGACACCCTTCGTGCCGAGGCACGAGAGCGCGAGCAGCAGAAGGGCAAAGAGTTTCGTGTAGAGAATGTGATGGAACAGCCCGGCAGTGCGGTTGAAGTTCATCAGCACCCTGTCCACGACACCGATTTCGATGCCCCACAGCCTTACGGCTTCATAACAATACCAGTAGAGGTGGATGACCACCAGAATAATGCTCACGGCACGGAGAAAGTCCATGATTTTCGCCAGTGCCCTCAAATCGTCTTCCTGTTGTGACATAATCTGTTTCTGTTTTTAAGTGTGAATGACTGAATTATAATCCCTGTCCCTTGCGGCGTTTCTTCCGCCTGCGCTTGAGGTCGCGCTCGAAGGCGGCTTCCTCCGCCTGTGCGCCCGAAGCGTCGCCACCGAGCAAGCCCAAGCCGGAGGAATACCCCTCGTCGCGTTCCACGACGGGACGGTCTTCGGGCTGCTGCACGTCCACCGCAACAGTGAAAGGCATGGGCGGAGTACCGGCATACGGCAGGGTGAATGCTCCTGCAAGGCGTTGGCGGAAACTCCTTGCCCAAACGCGAGCCGTTGAGAACACAGCCCGTGCGGTGGTCGATGAAGGTTGCCCCGTAGATGCGCCCCTCGTCGGTGTAGCGGAACACCACATCCACGCCTTTCGCTTTGAGGAGGGCGACAAACTCCTCGCGGCGGTATGTCCGGGCAAGGGCGGCGGCGACGGTACGGCGGGTCGTCTCCGCCAGACGCCTGTCGCGGATCTGCCCTTTGGAAAATTCGAACCTGCGCTGCACGGCTTCGTAGCCGACGGACTTGCCGATGCGGGAAGCCTTGAAAGGATTACCGGTCTTGTTCCCGGCACCGTTGGTGGCGGATGAGTTGTCGGGCGATAGCGGAAAATAGACCAGCCCGTGATACTCGCGCCCGTCCACCATGCCGCGGGCTCCTCCACGGTGACGTTGTAGAGCGAGAGCAGGGCACGGTATTCGCCCATTGTCCGGAACTTGTAGGTTGCCATGACCGCCTTTACGACATTCGAGACCTGCCGCTTCACGTCGCCCTGCGATACGTCCACCCTGCGGAGCGGGTTGTCGGTACGAAGCTGGCAGCGGTTAGCCGGGTGCAGCCCGTACTTCTTTTCCAGCTCGGAGGTGATGCGCTTGCTGCGACGGTGGATGAAGTCACGGTTAAGCCGCCTGCCCCGTTCGTCCACATTGACGGAAACGATGTGCAGGTGGTGGCGGCTGATGTCCTCGTGCTTAAAGACAAGGTAAGGCTGGTCGCCGTAACCCAGCCTGTCGAGATACTCGCGTGCGAGCTGTTCCAGCTCCGTGTCGGTCAGGCGGTCGTCGGGATGCGGATTGAGCGAAATATGGATGACCCTGTTGCGCGTGCGCACCTGCTCCGGCATGAACCGCTTGAAATCCTGTTCGGTACGTGCCACGTCCACCCGTCCGCTGCCGTCGTCGAAGACCCTGTTCACGGCAAGGAGCCTGCCTTCGCCCTCGTTCACCTTCAGACCGTTGTAGGCGAGTGCGCCGTACAACGATGTCCCCATGCTTATCTTCGCGACCATCTCTCCTCAAACTCCCTTGAAAGTTCCACGACCTGCCGCGTCAGGGCGACCAGTTCCTCCGTGCATTTTTCCAGACGGTAGAGCAATGCCATCGCCTTCTTTTCCGAGAAATGGCAGCGAAGCTCCCTGACCGTCTGGTTGTAGTTGTTGCCGACCATGCGGTACTGCGCATGGAAAGCGGAAAGCTTCGTGCAGTAGTCCAGCAGCGTCCTGTCCGTGACCAGCACACGGAAGGGTTGCCCGAAGAAGTGCGCTTTCAGGAACACCGCCCTCGCGTACACGCCGGATTTCTCATACATGGCGAGAAACTTCTGCCATTCCTCATTGTCGAAGCGCACCATCACGCAGTGCGACTTGCGGCTCTCTTTCGGATGCCGCCCCCATTTGAGGGACGCTTCATCCACGTTCTTTTTCTTGTTCATCTTTATTATGGATTTAGTGGTTCGTTTCACGGCACAAGCGCAGCTTCCGGCACGCATACCGCAGGTAGGAAACAGGCTTCCCGACTTCGGAGGGAAAGCCCTCCCCCGCAAGGGGCAAGGTCTCCGGGAGTAACCGGAAACCCTTTGAGTAACTCAAAGGACACCTTGCTGTGTCTTTAAGGACACAAGAATCCGTACACGACGGATTGGGGATAGACCTGCCTGTTACCAACCCAAAGGTATCGGGCGACCGATACCTTCCTGCTGCCCAAAAGAAGGACGGAGCCGGGGTGCGGTGTGCGCATCGGGAGCGTTGCCCTGCCGCTTGGGTGCAAAGGTACGGGGTAAAATGCACTGGGAAGGGGCTGAAGTACGCCACAAGCTACCGGAACGAAGCCAAATGCTGCCACGCAAGGGGGAAACGATACAGACCGGCGGATTTGTATATTCCTTTGCGGACAGAAACGATGAAGCAACAAGGCAAATAAATGAACATGGACGGAAACAGACATTTGAAAAGGCAAGTCCGCACGGACGGACAGACACACAGCTCCGCTGACGTACTGACATACATACGTACTGATGCATTGACGTACATACGTGCTGACGTATTGACGTATCGGCGTACGACCGCACACCGGTGGGGAACCAAACCAAGACCTCCGTAAAAATGCGGGTATGCAAGAAAGTGCGTCTGCGCATATATGCGGAAGCGGAGAAACGAACAGGCGGGGAAACACACCGCCACAGTCATAAACCAACAACGATTAAAACATACAGAAAAATGAACAAGGAAACATTCGTTGCATTCGCAACACAGAAAGGCGGGGTCGGCAAATCGACCGTTACCGCGCTCGTAGCCAACTATATCCACAACGTGATGGGGATTGACGTCGCCGTGATAGACTGCGACGAGCCGCAGCACAGCATCGCCGGGCTGCGCGACAAGGAAACGGCACTCATCGAAAAGAACGACAGCCTGAAGTCCGTCGCTTATGAACATTTCCGCAAGTCGGGACGCAAGGGATTCCCCATTGTCCGAAGCAACGCCGTGCAAGCGTTGGACGATGCGGACAGCCTGCTCTCGGAGAAAGGGTACCGGCCGGAAATCGTGTTCTTCGACCTGCCGGGCACGCTGAAAAGCGACGGGGTGATAAAGACGCTGTCGCAGATGGACTACATCTTCACGCCCGTCAGCGCCGACCGCTTCGTGGTGGAAAGCGCATTGCAGTTCGTAATGATGTTCAACGACAACCTCGTCACCACCGGGCTTGCCAAGACAAAGGACATCTCCCTGTTCTGGACGATGGTGGACGGACGGGAGAAAACCGGGCTGTACGACCTGTACGGCAAACTGTTCGCCGAAAACAACTTCCGTGTCCTTGACACGAGGCTACCCGACAGCAAGCGTTTCCGCCGCGAGCCGTCGGACGACCGCAAGTCGGTGTTCCGCTCGACCATCCTGCCGCCGGACGCCTCCATGCTGAAAGGAAGCCGTATCCGCGAGCTGTCGGAAGAGATATGTTCCATCATCAACGGATAAACCTCATGGCAAGCCGAAGTTGAATACGGAGGGCATAGACGAAAGCCTGCTGCTTGCTCCATAGGAAAATCCCGTCAGATGGGCGGACCTCCGGCGAGGGAAGGAACGGACGAACCCGATGCGGCAACGCACCGGAAGATGCGGTACAGCCCACGGAAGCGAGAGCACGGAGCGAACCCGCGAAAAGAAAGAAGCCTGACTACGGCTCGACCTTCCTCAAACGGAACGAGGTGAAACTCCGGCACTGCGTGTACATCAGCAAGGAGGCGCACAGCATCGTTTCCAAGATAGTGAACACCATCGCCGGCAAGGAAATAACCGTGGGCGGCTACATCGACACGGTGCTGATGCGCCATTTTGAAGAGAACAAGGACGAAATCAACGACCTGTACCGCCGCAACAGGGACAACCTGATTTGAAGAAGACATTGTATCACATAAAGAAGTAAAGACGAAATGAAACTGGACATCCAAATTTTCAGAAGAAAGCAGAGAGAGGAAGCCTATAAGGGCAAGTACCACAAGCCGGAAGGCACCGAACACCTTGCACGCCACGGTACGGAGCAGGAAAACCTATGCAGGGAGAAAAGCCACGATGTCGTCGGACAGATAACGATAAGCCGATGGTGACGCTGCTGCTAATCCTGATGATGGCGTGCAACCTGTGGGTGCTGCTCTACCTGACATGGGAACGCAAGGAGTCACGAAAAGCTGACGGCAAGGACGGCATTGAACCGGCACGGGAACCGTTGCCCGATGTCATTGGAAAAAGCAAGTTCAGAATGCCGGAAACGAAGCCACAGGCTACCACTCCGACGCCAAATGCTGCCACGGAAATGCAAAGCGAGGCGGTGGACGAGAAGGACGTTACCTTTGCCGACGAAATGGAAACCGCCGGCAACCACTCGGTGGAAACAAAGCCCTCGCGCCAAGTGCCGACGAGGATCTGGACGAGGTTTTCAGGGACAACCGCGTCTACGACACGGACGGGGAGTTTGACGGGGAGCAGCCACAGGCAGGCGGAAGCACCTTTGACGAAATCGACCGTGCGGCAAGGGCGGTGAAGGACCCGAAAGCAAGGGAATCCGATGTTCTGCAGGCTGGCAAGGTATTCCACGAGCTGGAAGGAACGGAGTTCTACGACATGTTCCGGCGCAACAATGCCCGGTACGAGGCAAGGGTGTCGGAAATGGTGGAAACCTATCTTGCAAGCATCCGGCCCGCAGAGAAGAAAACAAGAATGAAAGCGGCTGTACGGAAGGAATACGAGAACTTCAACATCCGCGACTATGTATAACAATGTAAAAACGTAACGAAGATGCGAAAAAAAGAAAACCGATTACGGCTGAAAGACGGCTTGCCACCGAATCCACTAAATCCGGAAGCCGGCTTTATCCGAAGCCGCAAGAATTAAAAAAGTATCAACCGCTGAAGGGAATATCCAACCCGGAGGCACAAAAACGAAAAAAGATTATGACAATGACATCGAAAAAGAAACAGATTATCCTCGCAGCCCTTCTGCTGGCTGCCAACATCTCCGCCTTCGCTCAGGGCAACGGCATGGCGGGCATCACCGAAGCCACCAGCATGGTGACATCGTATTTCGACCCGGCGACGAAACTCATCTACGCCATCGGCGCGGTGGTGGGCCTTATCGGGGGCATCAAGGTGTACGGGAAATTCTCGTCGGGCGACCCGGACACGAGCAAGACCGCCGCAAGCTGGTTCGGAGCCTGCATCTTCCTGATAGTGAGTGCGACCATCCTACGCTCGTTCTTCCTCTAAACAGGCATTTCCAATACATATATAATATAAGGACAATGACTGACGAGTTGTTGAGCGCTAAGCGCGAAAAATACCCGGTAAACAAGGGTATCGGTCGTCCGGTGGAGTTCAAGGGGCTGAAGGCGCAATACCTGTTCCTGTTCGCAGGCGGGCTGCTCGCCGCCTTCATCCTGTTTGTCATCCTGTACATGGCGGGTGCGGGCCAGTGGCTCTGCATGGGCTTCGGCATCACGGCGGCTTCCGCGTCGTGTGGCTCACGTTCCGGCTGAACGCGAAGTACGGCCAGCACGGGCTGATGAAGCTGGGCGCTGCACGGATGCGCCCCCGCTACCTGCTCCACCGCAGACGGGTGTCCCATCTGTTGAGACGGAAAAAGAAAGGAGGAAAAGCATGAGAAACGTAATGAAAGCGACCACGCTGGAAAGCCGTTTCCCGCTGCTGGCGGTGGAACACGGCTGCATCATCTCGAAGGACGCGGACATCACCGCCGCCTTCGAGGTGGAGCTGCCGGAAGTCTATACCGTGACGGCGGAGGAATATGAGGGCATCCACGCCACGTGGTGCAAGGCAATAAAGGTGCTGCCCGACTACTCGGTGCTGCACAAGCAGGACTGGTATGTAAAGGAGGAATACCATCCGACTGGCAGAAGACGGGCACGGGCTTCCTCGCACGGAGCAACGGGATGCACTTCAACGAGCGTCCGTATCTGAATCATAAATGCTATCTGTTCCTGACCAAGACGACGAGGGAGCGCATGAGGCGGCAGAGCAACTGGAGCACGCTGTGCCGGGGCACATCGTCCCGAAAGAGATACGGGACAGGGAAACGGTACTGCGGTTCATGGAGGCGGTGGAACAGTTCGCCCGCATCCTGAACGATTCGGGGCACATCCGGCTGCGCCGGTTCTCCGATGACGAGCTTGCCGGCACGGAGAAGGAAACGGGCATCGTAGGCAGATACCTCGCCCTGTCACCCGGCAACACGGACTGTCTGGAAGACATCGCCATGAGCGCGGAGGAGATGCGGGTGGGCAGCAACCGCCTGTGCCTGCACACGCTCTCGGACACGGAAGACCTGCCGGCGACGGTGGAAACGGATTACCGCTACGAGCGTCTTTCCACCGACCGCTCGGACTGCCGCCTGTCCTTCGCCGCCCCGCTGGGACTGCTGCTTCCCTGCAACCACATCTACAACCAGTACGTGTTTGTCGGCAACAGCGACGAGGAGCTGCGCCGCTTCGAAAAGTCAGCGAGGAACATGCAGTCGCTTTCGCGGTACAGCCGCCAGAACGCCATCAACTGCGAGTGGATAGAGGAATACCTGAACGAGGCTCACTCGCAGGGGCTGAAATCCGTCCGCGCCCACTGCAACGTGATGGCGTGGAGCGACGACGGGGAGGAACTGAAACGGATACGGAACGACGTGGGGAGCCAGCTGGCTTCGATGGGCTGCGTGCCGCGCCACAACACGACAGATGCCCGACGCTGTTCTGGGCGGGCATACCGGGCAATGCGGCAGACTTTCCGGCGGAAGAATCGTTCCACACGTTCATCGAGCAGGCGGTATGCCTCTTTACAGGCGAGACCAACTACCGGGATTCGCCCTCGGCTTTCGGCATCCGCATGGCGGACCGCATCAGCGGCAAGCCGCTGCACATCGACATCTCCGACCTGCCGATGAAGCGCGGCATCATCACCAACCGCAACAAGTTCGTGCTGGGACCGAGCGGCAGCGGGAAGTCGTTCTTCATGAACCATCTGGTCAGACAATATTATGAACAGGGCACGCACGTGGTGCTGGTGGACACGGGAAACTCCTATCAGGGACTGTGCGAGATGATACACCGCCGCACGCACGGGCAGGACGGCATCTACTTCACCTACACGGAGGAGAAGCCCATCTCGTTCAACCCGTTCTACACGGACGACAGGGTGTTCGACGTGGAGAAGAAGGACAGCATCAAGACACTGCTGCTGACTCTGTGGAAAAGCGAGAACGAGCCCGCCACGAAAACGGAATCGGCGGAACTGGGAAGTGCGGTAAATGCCTATATCCTGAAAATCCAGCAGGACAGTAACATCGTGCCGTCGTTCAACACGTTCTACGAGTACCTGCGGGACGTGTACCGCAAGGAAATGGAGGAACGCTACATCAAGGTGGAGAAGTCGGACTTCAACATCGACAACCTGCTGACCACGCTCCGGCAGTATTACCGGGGCGGACGCTACGACTTCCTGCTCAACTCGGCGGAGAACATCGACCTGCTGCATAAGCGGTTCGTGGTCTTCGAAATTGATGCGGTGAAGGACAATGCCGAGCTTTTCCCGGTGGTGACGATTATCATCATGGAGCTTTCATAAACAAGATGCGCCGGCTGAAAGGCGTGCGCAAGCAGCTGATATGCGAGGAGGCATGGAAAGCCCTGTCATCGGCGAACATGGCATCCTATCTCCAGTACCTCTACAAGACGGTGAGAAAGTATTTCGGGGAGGCAATCGTGGTGACGCAGGAGGTGGACGACATCATCAGCTCGCCCATCGTGAAGGAGAGCATCATCAACAACTCGGACTGCAAGATACTGCTTGACCAGAGAAAATACATGAACCGCTTTGACCAGATACAGTCGCTCCTGGGTCTGACGGAAAAGGAGAAGTCGCAGATACTCTCCATCAACCAGTCCAATGACCCGTCGAGGCGGTACAAGGAGGTCTGGATCGGACTTGGCGGCACGCACTCGGCGGTGTATGCCACGGAGGTGTCGATGCACGAGTACCTTGCCTACACGACGGAGGAAACGGAGAAGACGGAAGTGCGCGCCTTGCCGGGAAGCTGGGCGGCGACATGGAAGCCGCCATCCGTCAGGTGGCGGAGAGACAGAAGGAATAAAAATATAATCTATAAAACAAAGGAAATATGAAGACTGAACATGCATATACTGATGCCGCACAGCGCAGGGAGGAGGAAGTCCGGGAGCATATCTCATGGTTCCGCGAGTTCCTGACATTCGGAACCGAGCTGCCGGAAACCATCAGAAGACAGTACGGCCTCGAAGAGGATTACCGGCGGTACATGGAGCTGGCGGAGAGGGACAACCGTATGTTTGAAGAGGCGGACGGCACGGAGTACCGCAGGCACATGGAGAAGATACGCAAGGGGGAAATCCCCGGTCCGGGAAAGGCTTATGGGAAAGTGGTGCTTGCAGTGGAAAAGGCATACGAGCGCATCTGCCCTTCTCTGGCAAGGGACTATCTGGAGGAGAAATATCGGGAACTGCTGTTTCTGAGGGGGATGGTGTACCGGAAAGACTATGATGACCCGCTGTGGTACAAGCCGGAAATCCTTGACAAATACGGCATTGACCACAGGGCTTCACGCGGGACGGTGCTGGAGCAGGTGGAAAAGGCATACCGGGAACTGGATGCCCGATTCTGCCGGATGACGGGCAAGAAGCCCGATGCAGACAGGCTTTTCGGCAAGTCCGCAGCCCAGAAAGCGGTACCGGCACAAAGGGAGGCGTCTGAAAGCAACGCCAGAGAGGTCCGTATGCACAAGCGTGGAGGCAGAAGGCCGGGTTTCTGACGGAAAGGGCAACCTATTTAGAAAAATAAAACTTAAAAAGACAAGAAAATGAATATCAAAATGACAAAGACGGAACGACTGCTGCTGTGCGGCGGTCTGATAGGGCTGGCATCGCTGATGCTGCAAGCCTGCGAGATGGTAATGAAAGAAAACGAAGATGTGCGCGAGAAGATTTGCGGCAACTGGGAAAGCGTGGAGGGCAAGCCTGACATATTGGTGTACAAGGAGGGCGCGCACTACAAGGTGACGCTGTTCCGCAGGACGGGAGTCCGCAGGAAATTGAAGCCGGAAACTTACCTGCTGCAAAGGGAGGCGGACGGTAACCTGTACATGAACACGGGCTTCCGCATCGACGTGGCGTACAACGAGGAAACGGATGTCCTGTCCTTTTCGCCTAACGGCGACTATATCCGGGTGGATACGGATGACACTTCGGACGGCGAAAAGAAAGAAGAACAATAAGCATGTACCACTAAATCCAACGTGAAAATGAAAATGAAACGAAAACTGAAAATGCCGCTGATAGCGGTCTGCCTGTTCCTTACGGGTACGGGCGGGGCATACGCCCAATGGGTGGTGTCCGACCCCGGCAATCTTGCCCAAAGCATCATCAACTCCGCCAAGGAGATGGTGGAGACCGCCGGAACGAAAGCCAACACCCTGAACGGCTTTCTGGAAACGAAAAAGGTGTTCGAGCAGGGAAAAGCCTATTACGACGCACTGAAATCGGTGCATGATGTGGTAAGGGGCGGCACGAAGGTGGCAAAAAGCGTGGGGCTGGTGATGGAAATCTCGGAAACCTACGTGGACAACTACCAGAAGATGCTCTCGGACGAGAACTACACTTCGGAGGAGCTTGCCGCCATATCATCGGGCTATGCCATGCTGATAGACGAAAGCTCGGACGTGCTTCAGGACCTGAAAAACGTGGTGAACGTGACGGGGATGTCGCTCACGGACGCGGAACGCTCGCCATCATCGAGAATGCCTACCGCAGCCTGCTGAACTACCGCAATCTCGTGCGCTACTATACGAACAAGACCATTTCGGTATCCTACCTGCGGGCAAGGAAGAAGAACGACATGGACCGGGTGACGGCACTCTACGGAAACCCCAACGAAAAATACTGGTAGCCTATGGGAGAGTTCGAGAACCTTCATCAGATACTCCTCTCGCTGTATGAGGAGATGATGCCGCTCTGCTCGGACATGGCAGGGGTGGCTAAAGGGCTTGCCGGACTGGGCGCGCTGTTCTACGTGGCGATGCGCGTGTGGCAGTCGCTCGCCCGTGCCGAAGCGATAGACGTGTACCCGCTGCTGCGCCCGTTTGCCATCGGGCTGTGCATCCTTTTCTTCCCGACCGTCGTGCTGGGTACGATGAATTCCGTGCTGGGGCTTGTCGTGCAGGCACGCACTCGATGCTGGAAGAACAGACCTTCGACATGAACAGATACAGGGAGCAGAAGGACAGGCTGGAGTACGAGGCGATGATGCGGAATCCGGAAACCGCCTACCTTGCTTCGGACGAGGAGTTCGACCGGCAGATAGACGAGCTGGGCTGGTCGCCGTCGGACCTGGTCACGATGACGGGGATGTATATGGACTGGGCGTCTTACAACATCAAGAAGAGCGTGCGCGACTGGTTCCGCGAGCTGCTGGAACTGGTGTTCTTTGCAGCAGCACTGATAATCGACACGCTCCGGACGTTCTTTCTCGTCGTGCTCTCCATACTGGGACCGGTAGTCTTCGCCTTTTCCGTGTGGGACGGCTTCCACTCGACGCTTTCGGCATGGTTCAGCCGCTACATACAGATTTACCTGTGGCTTCCGGTATCGGACCTGTTCAGCACCATACTGGCGAAAATCCAGATACTGATGCTCCAGCAGGACATCGAGGCAATGCAGGCTGACCCGAATTTCTCGGTGGAGGCAAGCAACGGGGTGTACATCGTGTTCCTCATCATCGGCATCGTGGGATATTTCACTATCCCGACGGTGGCAGGCTGGATTATCCAAGCCGGTGGCGGCATAGGCAGTTACAACAAGAACATCGGCACCGCCGGAGCTCTGGCAGGCAGTCTTGCAGGAGCCACAGCGGGAAATGTGGCGGGACGCACGGGCAGGTTCATCAAGAAACAGGCCGGCAGGCTGCTGAAAAGGAAATAGCCTGAACTTCCGGGGCGGACACCGGTAGCCCCGAAGCGCCGCTCCGGAAAACAGATACCGAAACACGATTTTACAACCCAAAAAGAAAGCCAGAAAAATGGAGTTCAAGAGTCTGAAAAACATCGAAACGAGTTTCCGGCAGATACGGCTGTTCGGAATCATCTACACGGCGGCATGCGCCTCGTGGTAGTCTGCTCGGTGGTGTGCGCCTTCCGCTTCGCCGAAGCGCAGAGGCAGAAGATATACGTCCTTGACGGGGGCAAGAGCTGATGCTCGCACTCTCGCAGGACCTGTCGCAGAACCGCCCGGCGGAAGCAAGGGAACACGTGCGCCGCTTCCACGAGCTTTTCTTCACCCTCTCGCCGGAGAAGAGCGCCATCGAACACAACGTGAAACGCGCGCTGCTGCTGGCGGACAGGAGCGCGTACAACTACTACGCCGACTTTGCGGAGAAGGGTTTCTACAACCGCATCATAGCGGGGAACATCAATCAGGTGCTTCAGGTGGACAGCGTGGTCTGCAACTTCGACCGCTACCCCTACGAGGCGCGGACATACGCAAGGCAGATGATTATCCGCGAGAGCAACGTGACGGAACGCACGCTGGTAACGGTCTGCCGCCTGCTGAACGCGAGCCGCTCGGACGACAACCCGAACGGGTTCACCATCGAGGGGTTCACGATACTGGAGAACAGGGACATCAGAAGCGTGGAGAGATAGGCGTATGGGAAAGACAAGAATAATAATTGAAAAGTGCGCCACCCGTTTCAGAACGGAACTGCACGGAATACTGGATACGCTGCCACCGAAGGCAAGGCTGGCGGTCATTGCCGGGATGCTTGTCCTCTTCGCCGCCGGATGCTCTATACGACAGCCACCGCCATTGCCGGCTTCGGGAAAAGAGAAAAGGCACTGGAGATACGCACATCGGAAATTTGAACCTGCCCATGCAGGAAAGTGATAACCTATATAATAATGTATATGGAAACGAAAAAAGAACAGAAGAATGAAACAAAAGAGAAGAGACGGCTGACAGGGGAACAGCGTCAGTTGAGAAGGAAGATGCTGGTCTATCCGCTGATGGGGCTGACCTTTCTGGGCTGTATGTGGCTCATCTTCTCCCCCTCGCAGGAGGACAGGGAGAAGGAAAGGCAGGGGCAGGGATTCAACACCGACATGCCCCAGCCGGAAAACGCCGGAATCATCGGCGACAAGGCGAAAGCCTACGAACAACAGCAACTGGAGAAAAGGCAGAAGCAGCGCCGGGGCATGGTGGGCGACCTGTCCTCGTTCTGGGACGACACGGACGTGAAACCGGATACGACAGCTGCACCGGACGACTGCCGCCTGACACCGGCAGAAACGCCCCGAAAGGAAAAGGAGAGCCGGCAACATACGGGCATCCGTTCTTCGGTTACTGCCAACAAGCGGCTGAACACCTCGCTGGGCACGTTCTACGAGCCGCCGAAGGAGGATGACGAAAAGAAGAAACTCCGTAGGCGTATCGACGAGCTGGAGCGCATGGTCATGGAGCAGGAGAAAAAGCCCTCGGCAATGGAGGAACAGGTCGCCCTGCTGGAGAAGTCCTACGAGCTGGCTGCGAAATACCAAAACGGAGGAAACAATGCCGGGCAAGCCGTGCAGCCCGAAGAAACGGAAACGCCCGCCGGTCATAGAGGCAAAAAGAGAATGAAGGCAGAAGCCGTGAGCGGGGTGCGTCCGACAACGGTGTCTGCCCTGCCGCAACCCCTGACGGACCCGGCTTTCATCGCGGACTACGGCTGCGAGCGCAACTACGGCTTTCACACCGCCATCGGCACGGCAGAGGCTGCCGGAAAGAACACCATCACCGCCTGCGTGCAGGGCGACCAGACGATAACGGACGGTCAGACGGTGAAGTTCCGGCTGCTGGAGCCGATGCGTGTGTCGGGCAGGACTGTCCCGCGGAACGCCACCCTTGTGGGTGCGGCACGCTTGCAGGGCGAGCGTCTGGAAATCAGCATCACCTCGCTGGAACATCAGGGGAACATCATCCCGGTGGAACTGGAGGTGTACGACAACGACGGACAGGCGGGCATCTTCATCCCCGGCTCGATGGAGATTGACGCGGCAAAGGAAATCGGTGCGAACATGGGCAGCTCGCTGGGAAGCAGCATCAGCATCTCGACCGATGCGGGGGCGCAGCTCGCCTCCGACTTGGGAAAGGGCGTGATACAGGGAGTGTCTCAATACATATCGAAAAGGATGCGTACCGTCAGGGTGCATCTGAAATCGGGATACAGGGTGCTGCTGTATCAGGAAAAGGAATGACAACCGAAAAACATAAAGACGAAAAGAAAAAAACAACAAGACAATTTTAATCCACTAAATCCAAAGTAAAATGAGTATCAAGAAAGTAATGACAATGTTTGCCTTTTTCACAGGCATAGCCTGTGCAACCTATGCACAGGGTGTAAGCAATGACAGTACCGCCACTGCAAAGGCAGAGGGGCTGAAACTGACGAAGGAGGTCTGTCCGCAGGCGGAAGAGGACGGCGACCTGTACCACGGGCTGACGAAGAAGCTGATGTTCGACCGCATGATACCGCCGCACGGTCTGGAGGTCACGTATGACAAGACGGTGCATATCCTGTTCCCCTCGGCGGTGCGCTATGTGGACCTGGGTTCTCCCAACCTCATAGCGGGCAAGGCGGACGGTGCGGAGAACGTCATCCGCGTGAAGGCGACGGTAAGGAACTTCCGCACGGAAACGAACATGAGCGTCATCACGGAGGATGGCTCCTATTATTCGTTCAACGTGAAATATGCCGACGAGCCGCTGATGCTCAACGTGGAGATGAAGGACTTCATCCATGACGGCAGCGCGGTAAACCGCCCGAACAACGCGCAGGAAATCTACCTGAAAGAACTGGGCAGTGAAAGCCCGATGCTGGTGCATCTTATCATGAAGTCGCTTCACAAGGAGAACAAGCGCAAGGTGAAGCACATCGGCTGCAAGCGTTTCGGCATCCAGTACCTGCTGAAAGGGATATACGTCCACAACGACCTGCTGTACCTGCACACGGAGGTAAAGAACCAGAGCAACGTGCCGTTTGACGTGGACTACATCACGTTCAAGATTGTGGACAAGAAGGTGGCGAAACGAACCGCCATTCAGGAACAGGTGCTGTTCCCGCTCCGCGCCTACAACTATGCGGTGCGCGTAGCCGGAAAACAGTCCGAACGTACAGTGTTCTGCCTTCCGAAGTTCACCATCCCTGACGGCAAACAGCTCGTGGTAGAGATGAACGAGAAGGACGGCGGTCGCCACCAGACGTTTGTCGTGGAGAACGGGGATTTGGTACAGGCTGAAACCATCAACGAACTGCGCGTACGATGAAAGGCAAGGTACTGTTTATGGCAATGCTTCTGTCCGTCCTTCTTGCAGGACGGGCGGAAGCCCAGCGATGCCTGCCGAAGATGCGGGGCATCGAGATGAAAGCCGGAATGACCGGGGCGGACGGTTACTGGCTGGGAGCCGCACTGTCGAGCTATGCAAGGGGCGGCAACAAGTGGGTGTACGGAGCGGAATACCTTCAGACGAACCATCCGTACAGGAGTGTGAATGTTCCCGTGGCTCAGTTCACGGCGGAAGGGGGCTACTATTACAATTTCCTTTCGGATGCGAAAAAGACGGTGTTCCTCTATGCAGGTGCGTCAGCCCTTGCCGGGTATGAGACGGCGAACTGGGGCAAAAAGACACTTTATGACGGGGCAAGGCTGGGCAACGGGGATGCCTTCGTCTATGGCTGCGCCGCCACGCTGGACATGGAGGTGTATCTTGCGGACTTCATCGCGCTGACCGCCACGCTCCGAGAGCGTTTTCTCTGGGGCGGCAGCACGGGCGTGTGCCGCACGGAGTACGGGATAGGTATAAAGTTCATCATCAACTGACGTGTGAGCCTATGGAAACGGAAATAGACAGAATGAAGAAAATGCCGATAGAGGACTTCCTTGCACGGCTGGGGCATCATCCCGTGCAAAGGCGTGCCAATGCCGTATGGTACCGTTCGCCTTACCGGGAGGAAAAAACACCGTCTTTCAAGGTGAACCCGGAGAAAAATCTCTGGTATGATTTTGGCGAAGGCAAGGGCGGAAACATCTTCGCACTTGCCGGGGAGTTCATCAGGACGGACGACTTCCTTGCGCAAGTGAAGTATGTGGCGGAGATGTCGGGTATGCCGCTTCCGGAACATGAGCTGCGTCAGAGTTCCGGAGTGCGACAAGCTGGCGGGCAGAGCTTTGAGAATGTGGAGATACTTCCCTTGCAGAACCGGGCTTTGCTCCATTATCTGCAAGAGCGTGGCATACCGTCCGCCATCGCCGTAGCAAACTGTAAGGAGATTCACTATACCATGCACGGCAAGCGGTATTTTGCCGTTGCTTTCGGCAACGGAAGCGGCGGATATGAGATACGCAACCCGTTCTTCAAGGGGTGTGTGCCGCCGAAGGATGTCACCCTGCTGCCGTCCGGCTCGACCGTCTGCAACGTGCATGAGGGCTTCATGGACTATCTGTCCGCCCGTGCGCTGGGTATCGGGAACGGGGAAGACCACCTCGTGCTCAACTCGGTGTCCAATGCGGCGAAGGCATACAGGCATCTGGACGGCTATGGGCGGATAAACTGTTACCTTGACAACGACGAAGCCGGGAGGCGGACGCTGGAAGCCCTCGGCACCCGCTATGGGAAAAGGGTGTCGGACTGTTCCGGTATCTATGGCGGATGCAAGGACTTGAACGAACACCTGCAAAAGACGCTTGCCGGAAGGCTGACGCAACATGAGAACGAAAAGAAAAGCAAATCCATTAAAATGTAACGATTATGAACATGAACAGATTGAACAATAGAACAAAAACGAAAAGAAACATGGTGAAATCACTGGCAACTTTCTGTTTGGGGCTGCTCGCTTTCGGCTTCGCCTCCTGCGATGATGAGCTGGACGTAATGCAAGCCTACCCGTTCACGGTGGAAACAATGCCCGTGCCGAAGGAACTGAAACAGGGGGAGACGGCGGAGATACGATGCGAGCTGGTGCGTGAGGGCGAGTTTGACGGGGCGGTCTATACCATCCGCTATTTCCAGTATGACGGCGAAGGTACGCTGAAGCTCGACAACGGGCTGGTTCTCCAGCCCAACGACCGTTACCTGCTGGAAAACGGGAAGTTCCGCCTGTACTACACATCGGAATGCGACGAGTCGCAAAGCCTGACCATCACGGTGGAGGACAACTTCGGCAATGCCTTTGAATGGGAAGTGGAGTTCAACAACGACACGGACACGGAGGACATTCCGTCCGGGGCTGATACTTCGGCTATGATGAAAGGAGGTGTCTATCAGTAAGGCAGAATTGAAACGGCTGTTTGTGTCGGCGGTGCTGGCGGTCGCTTTCTCCGCCAGCCTGCCTGCACAGAACACGGATGCAACGTCCGCATCGTTCCATGATGAGCCGAAGGCGGAGTTGGCGGTCGAACTGGTCAAGAAATACGAGGGACTCCATGACCGTTCGGACTATCCATACTACGGTTATGGACATTGTAAACTTCCGGGAGAGGAACTGTCCTACGACATGACGGAGGCAGAAGCGGAGGAACTGCTGCGCAAGGACTTGGAGGAGCGTTACAGGCTGTTTTACAGATATAAAAAAGATGCCCTGCTCCTGACCGTTCTCAGCTACAATGTGGGGCACGGAACGCTGCTCGGCTACGGGAAGCGTCCGAAAAGCCGGCTGCTGAAGAAGCTGGAAGCGGGCGACCGGGACATTTATGGGGAATACATATCCTACTGCCACTATAAGGGACGGAAAATCCGCTCGATAGAGCGGCGGCGGAAAATGGAATTTCTGCTGCTGTATGAAAAATAGCCATGAGGGAGGGCTTCACTGACGGTGAGGTTCTCCCTTGTATTTTCCGTAAGCTTTTGCTTTGCTCCGGTAAAAGTCCTACATTTGTATCACTTTTGAAAACGGAAAAGACAATCATGGAAAATTATATGGCAAAAGCGGCGGATGCCTTTCTGACGGGGCGTCCGTATGGCATACGTCTGGACTTCAAACGCAGGGGCTTTGCCCTTTTCAACCGCAATCTGAACGAACTGGGAAACGACCTTCCCGGCAGTGTGGATACACTTCCGCTGGAGAAATTCGATGTGGAGGATATTCCGCTGTGCGGGGAGCATATCGTCCGCAGGGAGGATATAACGGACATATTCTTTTATGACGAAAAGAGCAACCCGTATTCGGCAACCGGGTGGATATGGAAAAACTGAGGGCATACAACAAGTACATTTATCCGCTCTCTCTTATACTGAACCGTAATCTGTAAGCCGGGAAAGAAAAAGACTTCCGTCTGTGGAAGTCTTTTGAACATGGTTTCTTTGCTACTTCTTATCCGCTGACCTGCTCATGAAAGAAAGTAGCGGGCAGCAATTTTCGCCACCCGCCAAAGGGTCAGAAACAGGCGTAAAGTCCCGTTACCTGCGTGAAAATGGGCTGAAGCATATCGAAGTACACTCGAAATTGCGGCTGCCCGTCATTACTGCGAAGCCGTGTCCGCCCAACTGCTGTAAGATTGTATTCGCTACCATTTGTCCGTGAATTTAAGTTATTGTCAGCGGGTGGCTTCTGCCACCCGATTTTTTCATTTGGAGTTCATCCGCTGTCGGACATGTTCAAGCGTGCGCTCGGCAATGGGCTGTGTATCCTTGTTCCAATGGTCATAGTCATGTACGGATATTCCCACGCTCCGCAAATCACGGATATAGCCGGACACATAATCTCCCGTAGGAGGTAAACGAACTGCATCCATGCGTCCTTTTCGTCTGTCAGTATAAAATAGTATTTCATGCTCTTTCCGTTTTATGGGTTTTCGCTTCATGAGCGAATGGGCGGTGTTTCCACCGCCACGCACTCAAAATTTTTTCATCTCCGCAATGGGGGTATGCTTTCTGAGCCATTCCACCACGTGCACCGTGTTATACTCGGAAGTGATGACTGCCGTATGGTCGTTTATCGGGGTCATGCGTGTGCTTTCGTAGCCGTCTATCCATTCCTTCAGACTTTCCACTCCCCATGCAGGCAGTCAAACATACGGTCTAATACGCAAATGGGGTCGCTGAATGTAACTATCAGCGTGTCATATCCTGCTGTCATAATCTGTCCTCCTTTTCTTTTATCCATTCGTCACGCAACCGTCTGCACTCCTCCAAAGTGGGCTTCACGCAGGAGAACAGTTCTCCCGACAAGGTGTCCCGATAGTCGTACTGGTACATCGTGCGGACTTTACGCCCGATTTTCATTTGGAATTTCTCGTACTTCTCACCTGCCGTGCAGGTGCTTACTCCGTTGATGGTCATTCTTGTTGCCATAGCCTTTTCAATTAAAATTCAACAATCAAAAGTCTGTAATCCGTGTTTCCATAAGTGGTGGGTACACCTTTTTGCTTGACCCACAAATGCCTGCGTCCAAATCCGTAGAGGAAGAAGTCGCTGAAGTCCTTGTCTTGGGCTAAGGTCGCCATCGCTTCCCTCACTTCCTTCCCGTTCCTTGTCAATACCAATGTATTGACAAGTCTGATGAATGTTTCGGGCAGCTTCTCATGCCACCCGAAAAACAAGTTTTCAATTTTTACGTCCATAGCTGTAAGTATTAAGTCATTATACGTTTATGCCGCCTTGTTCATCCGTTGGCGTATCAGTTCGGCATTGCTCTCCACAAGGTTTATGATGCGGTCGTGGTATTCGGTATTGGAATTGCATACACCTCTGCTTTGTACGACCTTGAATGTATCTAATGACAATTCCACTGTTTCAATACGTTTTCCGTCTATCCGTGCGGAAAGTATCAGTGTGTTGTCCTGATTATAATATTCGTTGGTATAGACGCAATGGTGCATGGCTTTCCCTTCTTCCAAAAATTCGTCCACACTCTGTAACACTTTGATAACGAGCAATCCGTCTGTCAGTGCGAGATTGAAAAAACGGCTTTCTTTCGTATATAATTTTCTTTGTCTTTCTCCATGTCTTCCAATTTCTTACGCTCACGTTCCAACCGCTCGGCTTCCTGCAATATGCGTTGTTGCTCCCGTTCACGTTCCAATATGACTTGCCGTTTTTCCATGTACCGGTCATGTGTTGCCTTGAGGTCGGGCGGACAGACAAAATGAGGGTTACGCAAGTCTTTGCCTAATTTATCCAACAGACATACGAGGTCGCACCATATCACCATGTCCGATATGTCATATTTATTGCGCATGGCAATTTTATAGGAGTTCCAACATCTGTCAAGTGTTTGCGGATTGAATAGGAAATGGCGCAGGTGATTGATTTTTCCCGACTTCATCAATGTTTCCACCCGACTGTCAGAAAGCAGTGCAGGGATTAGCTTGGTCGGGACAATGCCGTGAAAGTTCCTTTTGAAGCCGTTCCTTTTCAATGTGTCAATAACTCTGATTTTCGGATACATGGGGCAATATGAAATGTGGTCATAAGCGATGTTGTCCTGCCGGATAGCCATAGGCGAGCCAAAAGAGAAGGTGTCCAAATATCTGCCAAGTATCCGTTGTATGCCCACGACAGCCTTGCGTCCCTCCTTGTTCCACCAATACTGCCCGATTTCAAACGCATAAGGCTGCGCCTTGAGTCCTTTTTCCATTTCCACGATAAGCAGGAACATGCGCAGCACTTGGTATTCTCCGCTTGTGGTAAGTATGGTAAAGTATTGTTTTTGCTGAACCTTGCGTGCATAGGTAAGACGGACTTCAAGCCTTGCCCCACATTCGGGACAAGTGCATTGTTTTGTCTGTTCGCTCATTATCCAGCTATGACCGCAATCCATACAGGTGGTACGACCTTTCGGCAAGCGGTGTGCGAAGTGGGCTATACATTCACGGAACGCCCATTTCATCTGTGCTTTGCTTATACGGGGCAGTTTCTTGCTTTGGGCAAAAACCGCTTTTTCAAACTTGTTTCTCGGTTTCATAATCAAAATTCAAATAATGAGGGTTGGACTTGTGTTTCTTTTTTCGCTGCCGTTTTGTTGCGGTTCTGTAGCTTTTGGAGTTCCATCTGCTGATATTGGGCAACCGCCTTTCTCCTTGCTTCCTGCTTTTCCTCTTCTGTCAGTTCCACCACATGGTTTACAGCTACTTGACATTGTATCGGTTTGCCTACTTCAATCTCGTTTTCATCGTAATAGTGAATGGCTTGTCCGTAAATCTCTCCGTCTGAAAAGCCGTTGCAACCGCTTTTCTGCACATAGTTCAGAATGTATGTGACACAATCGTCTATGTTCTTGGCTGGGTTGCGGTAGCTTTTGGCGAATAGTTCATCTTCCGCTGCTCTCTGCTCCAAAAACATCTGTATAGTTCGTTTGAAATGGTCTGTTCCTTTCATCATAATCTCAAATTTTAGTCGGGTTGTCGTTCAAATAAAGTATCTCGCAATCTTCCACTTCTGTGGGAAGTCCGAAAAGGGGGTAATGGGTGAAATAAGGCTGTGCGTTCCCTTCTTCATCTGTGAGGGGTGAAACATCTTGTACTTGCCATTGCTTCATCCATCTGTCTATTGTCTGAACTTCATCGTCTGTGAGTGCGCTTGCATCGCCATTGATGATATAGGCTAAACTCCATGTGGGTATCTTTTCCGTTGTCCTGTTCATCTCCGTTTCTTTATGGGGTCAGACAATCTCTTGTAAAATCTCCGTGTGGTATTGTGGAGGACATTCCACCAAAAGAAAACCGATAAAGTCCTTTCTCGCTTCCTTGTTGAGTTCGTGGTATAGCCTTCTTAGAGTTGAATGGTTGCCGTTGATGTAGGTTTCCACCATATACTCAAAGATGTTGTCCACCTCGTAAAACCTGCATTGCTGCGCTGCTGTTCTGCTGTATCTTCTTGCCATATCTTTATTTGTTAAATAGTTAATAACCAAATGAAAAAGCCGATTGCCGCCATTACTGAAAATAGGGGGATTAGGATGCAGAACATGATGCTCAACATGCCGAATAGGATTTCTCCTATGATACCTACTACCAAACCGCCAGCACAAAAGGCTATGTTTGATGTTGCCGTTACTACTGCGGATAATGCTTTCCACAATACCTTTCCGATGTCACTCAATATCATTCTCATATTTTCCGATTTTAGATTGTTGATTACCTTGTTCGGATTTGGAGTGGGCGGTTTCTTTTTCTTTTCGCCTCTCTGTATGTCCGATGTTTTCTTGTGACGTCTTCCGACCGCATTGGTCGTTTTCGTTTCGGGGGCTTCTCAAAGGTTAGGGAGTAGGATTAGCAAATTTTTTAGATAAAATACTACCCCTGAAAGGGCGTGGAGATTTTTTCGACAAAAAATTGAGTTCCTAATCCCGTCTTTACCTTTGCCCCATGCAACGAAAATGACACCTGATGCCGTCCTGGATGGCGGCATGGAAACAGAGGCATACGCATAGAGAGGCGGAAAGGAAAAGGGAACAGAGGTATTGGCGTGCAGCGCCATGTGGATGGATTAAGGG
>ENA-OQHA01000118-OQHA01000118.1-human-gut-metagenome-genome-assembly--contig:-NODE-118-length-41193-cov-3.112015_pt1 | contig 41193 bp, 58 predicted proteins | sample MGYA00242558_ERZ504707 | MGnify/ENA primary metagenome ERZ504707 (study PRJEB26092, sample SAMD00036197) | human gut metagenome | host: Homo sapiens | study: EMG produced TPA metagenomics assembly of... | reverse complement strand
GCCGCTGCCTGTGCGTCCGCTGCTGCCTGCGCGTCTGCCGCTGCCTGCGCTTCTGCTGCTGCCTGTGCGTCTGATGCCGCTTTTGCCTCTGCCGCTTTTTTCTCTTCAGCTGCTTTCTGCTCTGCTACCAGCTTGTCGATCTCATCTTTATTGGAAGTGAAGTATGTATGTGCCGCATATCCCTTAACACCATCTCCTTCAACCTTCAGCCATCCAGGGCATACACCGGTTACCTTGAACTCGGTTCCAAGAGATGTTACTTTCAGGGATTTTGATTTTGTATCCGCTTTTTCACGGATATTTACATTGGATTTTGCATAGGTAGTGGCAGCTTCTTCCAGCTCAGTCTCCTCCGCATCTTCCAGCGCTTCCTGAGATTTTCCTTTTTCATCTGTGTAGGAAATATAAAGGATCTCATACTCATTATAAAAAACAGGTTCTTTCCAGTCATCCGGTGTCACATTCCGGAAGGTATGCTCTGTACCATCTTTCATGGTGATCACTAGATCCTGACCTACCGCATCCTTGGAGTCTTTCTTTTTGCTGTCGTCCTCTTTTGCATCCTGAAGCTCTGCGGATTTCACCTCAAGTCCGCTCTGATTTTTTACTGTAAGCTCTCCGATCTGAAAATCCTCTGCGGTCTCTTTTTCTTCTGCGGAATCTTTATTCGCCAGTTTTCTCTGCGGTTTCCTCCTTTGTCGTTGTCTCGCCGGCAAAAGCAGTTGTCGGTGCCCCCAGACACATCGCTGCGATCAATGCTGCCCCTAAAAGCACCTGTACTGTTTTTTTCTCATTTCTTATGTCCTCCTTTATAGCGTCAGTCCGCCTATTATACGGCTGAATCTTTGTTGCCTGTAAGAATTTCGATCTGATTTCCGTCTGCTGCAAGAAGTGAACGGTCCAGATATAAGCAAAAACCGCTGCTGTCCGTTTTTCCATCTTCTGTGGAAACATCCATCGGAAATGCTTCATAAATCTTATCATGGTTCAATCTTATATAAATCCTGCTGTCTGTATCCAGATATTTTTCTTCAATACAGCCTGTGATCTTTTCCAGATTTCCCTGGATCTCGCACTGAACTGCTCCGGCACCGGCAGGAATCTTATTTGCTGATCACGTCCAGTACGATTTCCTTCCCTTTTTTGTCTTTGTATGTATTGATCCAGAATCTTGTGTATTCCAACAGATATTCCTGTCCGTCACCATAACAGCCATCTGTCTTTCTGGTACGAAGAGGTCTGCCAAGGGCTTTCCGCAGTGCTGCAGAACTCTTTTCTCTTACAAATGCTTTCCTTAATCTTGAAGATGTTCTGGCATCGTATACACCGGTTTTTGTATTAAAAGCATAAAATCCGGCTCTGGACTGTCCATATGCGGAATAATAAACGCCTTTTACCATCTGTGCATACCGATTAAATCCATAGTATTTCCCGCCGATCTTTTTTACAAGGAGATAGTTCTCCCCGAAGAATGTTCCACCTTTATAAGCCTTTCCGGTGTTGGAAAAATAGTATCTGTATGTCATTTTTTTGCCGATAGTCTTATTAGCGACAGTCACGGTTTTCCATGTATTCTTTACTTTTTTTCCCTTCACATAATAGTAGTTATTGTCCGCCCTCTTTTTTCCAGCCATTTTTAACAGCTGCTTTTGCGGTTGTTGTGGTTGCTGTTGTTGCTGCCTGCGCACACACTGTGCCAAATGTCAGGCAAAACAGCATTGTGATCATGAGAACAGGCTGTGCGAACCTTCTCTTTTTCATGGTTTCTTTTCCTCCTGTTTTAAAAATCTCCATACCCGATGATAATTATCGGCATTGCTCTGATTTTCTTGCAATATAATGTATAAAATACATTATCTCCTCCAATACTTAACATATCTGAAAAATAAAGGAGGTTTTTCTATGCTTCTCTTTTTTCTTGTATTCTTCGGACTCCAGATCTTTGTTCTTTTCTGCTGTGCCGCTGCAGGAAATGACGCCGCTTCCCAGGAACTATCTGACCAGGAACAGCTTCAGTTTATCGCAGAATGGAAAAAACAACATCAAAAAAAGGACGTCTGCTGAAGAACGTCCTTTTTGCTTTGCAATTCTATTCTCCATTCATATGATGATACACACCAGTCCGCCTTTGCTGTCATTTACGATCTTCTTCATAGTATCCTGAAGCTTCACCTGACTTTCTTCGCTGATCATGGCCAGCTTGTTCCGGATTCCGTCTTCCACCAGCTGCTGGATGGATTTTCCGAAAATATTGGTCTCCCAGATACTTTCCCCTCGCTCCGGGCTTTCTCTGATATACTTTATCAGATCCTCCGCCTGCTGTTCTGTACCAACGATCGGAGCGATCTCCGTTTCGATTTCCGCCCGGATCATATGAATGGACGGACTTTTTGACCGGATCTTTACTCCGAATTTATTTCCCTGACGGATCACCTCAGGTTCCTCAATAGTGATCTCGGAAAGCTCAGGCACCACAACCCCATACCCTGTTCCTTTTACCGCTTCCAGGGCAGCCTGGACTTTTACAAATTGTTCCTTCATACCGGCAAGCTCTTTTATGGTCTGGATCAGTTCATATTCGCTTTCCATGGATATCCCGCTCATTTCACTGAGCATCTGATAATAATAAATGTCTTTTACTGCGATCCGGATACGAACTTTCCATCGGAAAGACTGACCTGTTCAAGCAATGTATCTTCCACATATGGACTTCCAGATATACTGATTCTCTACTTACATCACGCACATGAGTAAGTCTGGTCATCTTTTCCCGAATTTCATTTAACAGAGCCGCCTTTACCTCATGTTCCGGAGAAAGCATCTCCACCCATCTAGGAACAAAAAGCTCTATCTCACTGACCGGGAATTCATAAAGGATCTTCTCCAGGATTCTGGTCACATCCTCTTTTCGAAGCTGTTCACAGTTGACTGCCAGAACGGATACTCCAAATTTCTCTTCCAGATGTTTTACAGTTTTTCCGGTTTCCTCACTGTAGGGAGTCTGGGAGTTTACCAGGATCAGAAAGGGTTTTCCCTGGACTTTCAGCTCTTTTATCGTCTGCTCTTCTGCCGGAATAAAATTTTCTCTTGGAATTTCCCCGAAGCTTCCGTCTGTTGTGACTACAATTCCGATGGTGGAATGCTGGCTGATCACTTTTCCGTCCCAATCCGGGCCGCATCATGAAACGGGATCGCTTTTTCCTGCCATGGTGTTTTGACCATCCGTTCCCTGCCTTCTTCCACATTTCCGGATGCATCCTTTACCAGAAAGCCCACACAGTCAATAAGCTTTACCCGGATCTTCTGTTTTTCCCCTATGGATACCTCCACCGCTTCTTTTGGAATGAATTTTGGTTCTACGGTTGTGATCATTTTCCCGGCACCACTGAGCGGCAGTTCATCCTGAAGCTCTGCTCTTTTTCCCTCACTAAGCGCAGGCAGTGCCACCAGCTCCATGAATCTCCGGATAAATGTGGATTTTCCTGTACGGACCGGGCCCACAACCCCTATGTAGATATCCCCGCCCGTCCGCGCCTGGATATCACGGTAAACCTGAAAGTTTTCCATATAAAAAAGCCTCCCTGTATATACTGGCCTGTAAGTTCCGGGAAACGTCTTAAAAAAGACAGTTCCCGCATACCACAGTATATGCCCGGAAGGCTTCTTATATGCTGCTGTTCACCGGGAACAGCAGCTCTTTGTATTCCTCATATCAGTCTTTGATATAGAACTCATTGTGAAGCAGATGATGCTCTTTGCCTTTGAGGAGTCCCTCATAAAGCTCCAGAACCAGTGGGTTCTCATCGGATTTCTTGATGATCATGGTATTGTCTGCATTGTACAAACCTCTTGCTCTGGCTGCCTTGGTTCTGTCACCGGATCTGGTCGCTGACCTCCACCCATGATACATCCACGGCGCATGCCATAACCTCGATCAGATGATAGTTTGCCTCGCCGTTCTTTACACGTTCCATAACGGTTCTTGCATTTGCAAGGCCGCTGGCTACGCATACATTGATATCCATTCCCTTGTACGGTACGGTAAATTCCTTGATTCCCTCTTCACCACGAACACCGCACTCTGCAATCTCATGCATGGCTTCCTTGCTGTGATCCGGCTCAGTCTTCGAAGAACTGCCTCGGTAACACCACCGGTAACACCGAAGATAACGCCACCGCCGGAACCAAATCCAAACGGCATATCGCATGCTTCCGGATCCAGTGTTGCAAAATCAAGACCAAAGTTATCGATCATGCGGAGAAGCTCTGTGGTTGTGATAACGATATCGGTATCCTGCTCGCCATCGGTAAAGCTGTTGGGGCGGATTGCCTCTGCCTTCTTGGCTGTACATGGCATAATGGAAACCATAACGGTCTTCTTGCCTGCTGCATGCTCCGGATCACGGAAGTATTCCTTGATAACCGCAGACATCATTCCCTGTGGGGAACGGCAGGTAGAAATGTTCGGAACATATTCCTTATACTGATCTGTGATGAACTTCACCCATGCAGGACAGCAGGAAGTCAGAAGCGGAAGATTCTCACCCTTCTCCACTCTGTTTAGGAACTCCTTGGTCTCTTCCATGATGGTAAGGTCGGCACTGAATGTGGTATCGTATACTTCGTCAAAGCCATTCTGTGAAGCGCGTTAACGATTTTACCATAACACTTCTGCCTTTGGCAAGTCCGTAATGATCACCAACTGCAACACGAACTGCCGGTGCAACCTGTGCAACAACACGAGTATTCTTATCAGCCAGTGCATCCCATACTTCATCCATATGTGTACGGATGGAGATCGCACCTGTCGGACAGTAAACACGGCACTGACCACAGTTTACACACTGTGTCTCAGCAATCTTTTTATTGAATGCAGGCATGACCATGGCCTCTGTTCCACGGAATGCGAATCCAAGAGCTCCGATTCCCTGAAGTTCCTCGCAGGCACGTACACAGTTGCCGCAGAGGATACATTTGTTCGGATCACGGATGATGGACGGTGAACTGTCATCGATCTCGTGCTGTTCTCTTGTATTTTCAAAACGGATATCCCGCACGCCAAGGCGATGTGCCAGCTCCTGCAGGATACATTCGCCGCTCTTTACACAGGTTGTACAGTCACGGCAATGTGCTGCAAGAAGCAGCTCCACGATCAGTTTACGATATTTCTTAATACGGCCGGAGTTGGTATAGATAACCATTCCGTCTCTCGGCTGCTCGGAACAGGAGGCAAATGTTTTGCCTCTGTCATCCTCAACTGTACAGAGACGACAGGCACCAAAGGTGGAAACCTCTGAATGATAGCACAGTGTGGGGATATTGATACCGGCATTCCTGATGACTGTCAGGACATTTTTTTCGTCGGTAAATTCTACTTTTCTTCCGTCAATTGTCATTGTACCCATAAGATATCCTCCCTTCTATGCTTCCACATAAATCGCATCAAAGTTACAGTTATCCTTACAGGATCCGCATTTGATACATACGTCGTTGTTGATTACATGTGGATGCTTGATCTTTCCTGAAATCGCACCAGCCGGACAGTTCTTCGCACACTTGCCGCAGCCGATACAGAACTCAGGATTGATATGGAATTGACGGAGCGCCGTGCAGACCTTCGCACGACATTTCTTATCTACGATATGCTCTACATATTCGTCACGGAAACGCTTCAGAGTACTGATGACCGGAAGCGGTGCACTCTTACCGAGTCCGCACAGGGCCATGCTCTGAACCATGTTTGCAAGCTCTTCCAGCTCATCCAGATCGGAAAGCTCACCCTTACCTGCAACGATTCTCTCCAGGATCTCAAGCATACGTTTGGTACCCTCACGGCAGGGAACACATTTACCACAGCTCTCACGCTGTGTAAAGCTCATGAAGAAACGCGCAACCTCTACCATACAGGTATTCTCATCCATAACAACCAGTCCGCCGGAGCCCATGATGGCATCCAGCTTCTTAACAGAATCAAAATCAAGCGGATGATCGATCTGATCGTCGATCAGACATCCACCAGAAGGACCGCCGATCTGTACACCCTTAAATGCAGCACCACTCTTAAGACCGCCGCCGATGTCATAAATGATATGACGGAGGCTTGTTCCCATCGGCACCTCGATAAGGCCAGTGTTCTCAATGGAACCGGTAAGTGAGAAGGTCTTTGTTCCGGGGCTTCCCTCTGTACCGATGGTGTGGAACCAGTCAGCACCCTGAAGGATGATCTTCGGTACATTGGCATAAGTCTCTACGTTATTGAGGACGGTAGCTTACCCCAAAGACCCTGCTCGACAGTTCTCGGAGGTTTTACTCGAGGCATACCTCTGTTGCCTTCGATAGAAGCAGTCAGGGCAGAACCTTCACCACATACGAACGCTCCGGCACCGCGATTGATATGTAAGTGGAAATTAATACCGGAACCAAGGATATTATCACCAAGAAGGCCATAGGACTCTGCCTGCTCAATAGCCATTCGAAGTCTCTGTACAGAAAGAGGATACTCGGCACGCACATAAATATAACCATCTTCTGCACCTACTGCATAGGCAGCGATCACCATACCCTCGATCATCTTGTAAGGATCACCTTCCATTACGGAACCATCCATAAATGCTCCCGGGTCACCCTCATCACCGTTACATACTACATAACGGACTTTTCCGGCTGGCGTGCAACCTGTGACCATTTCTTGCCTGCCGGGAAGCCTGCACCGCCACGGCCACGGAGACCGGACTTCGTGATCTCGTCGATAACACCTGTGGGGTCATTTCAAAGAACGCCTTCGCCATTGCGGAAAAGCCGCCTACGGAAATATATTCATCAATGGACTCTGCATCGATCTTGCCACAGTTCTCAAGAACGATCCTTGTCTGCTGGTTCAGGAACGGAATGTCACTGGGATGTGGACAGGCCTCATCATTATGACGATAAAACAGACGCTCAACAGGCAGTCCGCAGATCACGGTCTTCTCTACGATCTCGCGACAGTCGTCTACCTGAACATGTACATACTGATAATCATAGGGCTCAATTCTCATAAGAGGACCAAGTTCACATAAGCCTGGCATCCAGTCTTAACGATTCCTACATGAGGAACATCCTTCTGCATCTCAACCGCAACACCCTCGATTCCCTCACAGAGTCTTGACATTTCTTCATAAATCTTCTGAGCACCGGAAGCGATACATCCGGTACCGGAACAGACGAGAACACGGCAGGTATAGCCATCAAGATTCTTCTTAACCTCAGCCTGTTTGTTTTTCAGATCTTCCATACTGGTTATACTCATACGCTCTCACCTCTCAATTCATTTAAAAGCTCAACAGCCTTCTCAGGAGTCATTTTCGGGTGAACTTCATCATTTACAGTCAGTGTCGGTGCAAGTCCGCAGGCACCAAGGCATGAAACAGTCTCAACTGTAAACATCATATCATCCGTTGTATGTTTCTTATGAGTCAGTCCAAGCTCTTTCAGCATGGCTTCCTTAACAGGCATGGACTTACGTACATGACAGGCAGTACCGTCACATACCTTGATGATGTACTTGCCCTTCGGCTCAAAGGAAAAGTTTTCATAGAAAGTAGCTACACTATACGCCTTCGCTTCTTTTACACCAATCTGTTCCGCAACATAAGTAAGAAGCTCTCCCGGAAGATAACGGTACTCAGCCTGAATATCCTGCATGATCGGAATCAGTGATGCAGCTTTCCGGCCGTAGTGCTCGATGATCTCGTCCGTTTTTCTGTAATACGTCTGGTCTAACATTCGGTTCCCTCCTTGTTTCTCATAGATTTTCCACTTGATCAACCTGTTCCACTACAGGTTAATGCTTTAACACTCTGTCAGTGCCGCGCATTTATGCAAACCATTATTTTGCACTATTTCATGCCTTTAATTATAACTTATATGGTCATTTTTCACAAGCAGTTTTTTTGCTTTTTTCAGAATATATCGAAATGTTTACAGTGGCTTACTGATTTTGTATCTATTTTCCATAAAATATGTTCAATTTTTAACAGCCTTGATAATAAAGATACAAATCTGCTCTTTGTTTCTGCCCAAAAACATTAAAGCCGGTTATTGATTTTATTTCTCAATTACTTTAAGATGGATAAAAGTGCGTGGAAAACATTTAATTAATTTATTTTGTAAAGGAGAACATCTATGCGAAATCTTGACACACCAGTAAAACAGATCCGGCGAAAGATTTTTACCGAAATTGCTAAGATCGGATTTGAATCCACGGACGAATCAATGATCCATGATATCGAATCCATTCCCTACAATATTGTAGAGGAACGCGCGAAATACCGCGAAAGCATCTATCGTGAAAGAGCTGTTGCAAGCGAACGTGTCCGTCTGGCCATGGGACTTTCCCTCCGCCCGGAAAATCGTTCCGTCCACCTTACCGATGGCGTGAAAGCCAGCAACATTGACGAGAAATATTATGAACCACCTCTTATGCAGGTGATCCCTTCCGCATGTTCCGCATGCGAATCCAACAAATACGAAGTCAGCAACATGTGCCGCGGCTGTGTCGCACATCCCTGTTTACTCACCTGCCCCAAAGGCGCCATTTCCATGGTAAACGGAAAATCCTTCATCGACCAGGACAAATGTATCCATTGCGGAAGATGCAAAGCTGTCTGTCCTTACGATGCCATCGCCCATAAAGAACGCCCCTGCGAACGTGCCTGCGGTGTAAAAGCCATCGAGAGCGATGAACAAGGACGCGCCTCCATCAACCAGGATAAATGCGTATCCTGCGGCATGTGCATGGTCAGCTGTCCATTCGGAGCTATCTCCGACAAATCCCAGATCTTCCAGCTGTCCCACGCCCTTCGAGAAGGAACTGAGATCATTGCAGAAATCGCCCCCGCCTACATCAATCAGTTCGGCGAAGACGTCACCCCGGGCCAATTCCGCTCCGCTCTCAAACAACTGGGCTTCTCAAACATTTATGAGGTAGCACTGGGCGCAGACATCGGCTGCATCTCTGAAGCACACCACTACGCCAAAGAAGTAGCAACCGGCCACCTTCCGTTCCTCCTCACCTCCTGCTGCCCATCCTGGTCAGTCATGGCAAAAAAATACTTCCCGGCTATGATCGACAACATCTCCCAGGAGCTGACCCCGATGGTGGCAACTGCCCGGATCGTAAAAAAAGAGCACCCCCATGCGAAAGTAGTCTTCATCGGACCATGCGCCTCCAAGAAACTGGAAGCCATGCGTCATTCCGTAAGAAGTGATGTAGACTTCGTGATCACCTTCGAGGAACTCTGGGGCCTGTTCGACGCCAAAAGCATCACCCCATCCACCTGCGAAGAGCTCCCGGAAGAAACCCAGGCCGCAACCGCAGCAGGAAGAGGCTACGCCATCGCCGGCGGCGTAGCTGGAGCCATCGAAAACTGTCTGAAGGAATACTATCCCGATGTACCAGTCCACATCGAACACGCAGAAAGCCTTGCCGAATGCAAAAAAGTCCTCACTCTGGCAAAAGCGGCAAGATCAAAAACTGCATGATCGAAGGAATGGCCTGCCCCGGAGGCTGCATCGGAGGCGCCGGAACCAACGCCGGCTTCGCAAAAACCTCCAAGGCCCTCAAAAAATACGTAGACAGCTCAGAACCAAAACTCCCCTCACAGGAACTGGAAAACCTGGAGTTGAACTAACTACCTCAAAATATTCCACTATATAATTCCCCCAATATTTCAATTTGATTGAATAAAAAACGGAGATGCAACCTAGATCTTTAATCTTCAAGGTTGCATCTCCATTATTTTATCAACCAGGACAGGGCAAAGCCCACCACCACTACTTCTCCACCGTCTCCGTACTCTCCGGCCAGGTATACTCCTCCCCTTCAACTCCGCCAGAAGACTCCTAAGCTTATATCCATAACTTCTCCCGGCGGCCCAACCGCTGCCGTAAGGATTCTCCTGAATCCCAAGCCATTCCACATAAGGTGCACTCTCCCGGGTCACATACTGAAAACGGTTATCCACACAAGCCTGGTTCAGCTCCTCCGAAGAAGCATAAGCCTTCAGATGCTGCACCTGCGCCCGGATCCCCGTCCTTACATCAGGAAAAGAATTACCGGCAACACCACCACCGGTAGTTCCCAGCCCCGAAAAATTAAACTGCCCCGCACTGGCATCCCCACCAAACTGAAGCCATCCGGTCTCAAGCATGGCCTGCTCAAAAACAACCTCTCCACGGACGCCCTCCGCATCCGCTTCCTCTATCACAATCGTGCAAAACGTATCAATATCCGGTGCACCACCCTCCGTCAGGATGCCGGAAGGATACTCCACATTCTGCGCCTCATACTGCACTACCATATCCTCCGCATCCACTGTGGTACACCCCATGATCGTATAATATCCATAAGTATTATCTGTGGAATCATCCACAAAACCCTCTGTATCACTCTCTCCAGATGACTGAGGCTTCGAAATCTGACCCTCCATAGAATGATCCGCTTCCTCTGCCAAAACACCTGCAGGCGTTCCGAACACCAGAACGCCTGCAAGTACCATCATCCGTAAACAAAAACTAATTCGGAATCTGTACATATATAAATGATCAATCCTTTATTACTGTTATTACTGCGCTTTTCTCATTGCAGCTTCAACCACATGACCTACAAGAACAGAAGTTGTAACACTTCCTACTCCGCCAGGAACCGGTGTGATCGCATCAACGATTGGCTCAACTGCCGCATAATCAACATCACCACAAAGCTTGCCCTCTGCATTGACATTGATACCAACATCGATAATAGTCTGTCCCTCTCTGACATAATCAGCGCCGACAACACCAGCACGACCAGCTGCAACGATGACGATATCCGCCTCTTTTGCAACAGACGGCATATCAACGGTTCTTGTATGGCAGATCGTTACTGTCGCATTTTTCTTAACAAGCATCATGGCAGCCGGTTTACCAACTACAAGACTTCTTCCGATAACAACCGCTTTTTTGCCTGTGCAGTCGATTCCATAGTGATCAAGGATCTCCATGCATGCCTGCGGTGTACATGGCGGGAATCCGATCTTCTTGCCTGTAAATACACCAGACATGGAAAGATCTGTCATACAGTCAACATCCTTCTCTGCTGCAAGTGCATTCTCGATCACTGCCTGATCCAGATGTTTTGGCAGCGGACGGAACAGAAGAACTCCATGGATCTTGTCATCTTTGTTTACTTTATCGATGGTTGCAAGAAGCTCATCCTGGGAAACATCCTCCGGAAGAAGAATTTTCTCACATGCAACACCAAGAGTCTCACAGCGCTTTGTAGCACCTCTCTCATAGGAAATATCGCTTGGATTCTCACCAACACGGATAATACAAAGTGTAGGATCTACACCTTTTGCCTGAAGCTCTGCAACGTTCGCTTTGATCTTTTCATTGAGAGCCGCTGTTACTTCTTTACCTAATAACTGCTTTGCCATTTGTCTGGTTCCTCCTATTTCAGTCTTCCGAGAACACTGTCAAATGTCTCGTCTGCGATCTTTGTATATTTCTCAAGCATAGCGTCTGCTTTTTTGTTTAATTCCTCTGCATACGCACGGTCAGCCATAGATTTTGTGTTAATGTACACATTCAGGCTTGCTCCCTTAAGAGCTGCTTTGCAGAATGCAGCACCTACACCAGCATCACTGATTGCAAGCTTAGAACCTTTTGCTCCGAACTCAACGATAAGTTCAATAGCCTCGCAGCATTTCTCCATGATCTCCATAGGAACAGAGCATGCTTCCTTGAGGGCAGCTTCCATTACTCGAGCCTTCTCAGCCTTCTCTTCTTCTGTCTCTCTCGGCATTCCGTAAGCCTTGGAAAGAGGCTCAAAAACTTCCGCATCTCTCTCGATCAGATGAAGGAAATCTTTCTGAAGCTGATCACATTTCTTTTTCAGCTCCCACATTTCATCTTCTACATCTGCATATTTTTTCTTACCGACAGTAAGGCTTCCAACCATGTTTCCAAGAGCTGTACCAACAGCAGCTACAAGGCAGATGCACCGCCGCCGCCTGGAACCGGTGCCTTGGAGCTTAATACCTCGACAAATTCAGTACATGTACTGGTAGAAAATCCCATAGGACTCTCCTCCTTATATTCTTATTTTAGCACTCTTTAGAGCCCATTGGGGGCTTTATAAAAAGCCCCCTCCGGTTGTTTTTGATCTTATGTTCCGATTAGAAGAGACCTGTGATCTTACCTGTCTCATCTACATCGATCTTGGTTGCTGCCGGAACTTTCGGGAGACCTGGCATAGTCATGATCTCACCTGTCAGAGCAACGATGAATCCTGCACCTGCGGAAATCTTCAGGTTACGTACTGTTACCTCAAGTCTGTCGGTGCACCAAGTTTTGTCTGATCATCAGTCAGACTGTACTGTGTCTTAGCAACACAGATCGGCAGTTGCCAAATCCAAGTGTTTCCAGCTGTTTTGCCTGTTTCTGAGCATTTGCTGTAAGAACAACTTTCTTACCACCGTAAACTTTCTGTACGATGTTATTCAGTTTATCCTCGATGGATCCCTCAAGCTCATAAGCATATGTGAAGTCATTCGGCTCCTCAACAAGACGGATTACTTCCTCAGCAAGCTTCATGCCGCCTTCGCCGCCTTTTGCCCATACCTCGGAAAGTGCAACGTTAACGCCAAGCTCTTTACATTTTGCCTCAACCAGGTCAAGCTCTGCCTTGGTATCGGTCGGGAATGCATTGATAGCAACTACACATGGAAGTTTGTATACATTTTTGATATTGCTTACATGTTTCAGAAGGTTTGGAAGACCTTTCTCAAGAGCCTCAAGGTTCTCGTTGTTCAGATCTGCCTTCGGAACACCACCGTTATATTTCAGTGCACGAACAGTAGCTACGATAACAACTGCGCTTGGATGAAGGCCTGCCATACGACACTTGATGTCAAGGAATTTCTCTGCACCAAGGTCAGCACCGAATCCAGCCTCTGTGATAGCATAATCTGCAAGTTTCATAGCCATCTTTGTAGCTGTTACGGAGTTACATCCATGAGCGATGTTTGCGAATGGTCCGCCGTGTACGATTGCAGGAACATGCTCCAGTGTCTGTACAAGGTTTGGTTTCAGGGCATCTTTCAGAAGCGCTGTCATAGCACCCTCTGCATGAAGATCACCAGCTGTTACCGGTTTCTGCTCGGAAACTTTACCATAGGTATATCCGATGATGATTCTGGAAAGTCTCTCTTTCAGGTCTTTGATGTCACTTGCGAGGCAAAGAACTGCCATGATCTCAGATGCAACTGTGATGTCGTATCCGTCTTCACGAGGCATACCGTTTGTTCTTCCGCCAAGACCATCTACTACATTACGAAGCTGACGGTCGTTCATGTCCACGCAACGTCTCCATGTGATCTTTCTCGGGTCAATGTTCAGGTCATTACCCTGGAAGATATGGTTGTCGATCATTGCTGCAAGAAGGTTGTTTGCCGCACCGATCGCATGGAAGTCACCGGTAAAGTGAAGGTTGATATCCTCCATCGGAACTACCTGTGCATAACCGCCGCTGCTGCACCACCTTTTACACCGAATACCGGTCCGAGGGATGGCTCACGAAGAGCTACCATTACTTTTTTGCCCATTTTCTGCATTGCATCTGCAAGACCAACGGTTGTTGTTGTTTTTCCCTCTCCTGCAGGTGTCGTTGATAGCTGTTACGAGGATCAGCTTACCATCTTTCTTGTCACTCTCTTTTAACAGATTGTAATCAATTTTGCTTTGTACTTACCGTACTGCTCCAGATATTTGTCGTCAATACCTGCCTTCTCTGCAATCTGTGTGATTGGAAGCATTTCGCACTCCTGTGCAATTTCGATGTCACTTTTAAATCCCATAATGTTACCTCCCTTTAGGTATTTTTACAGTTTTTAATCCCTTAAAACTGCATCTCTATAAAAACAGGTCCCATCCTGTTCTTAACTATTTTTCATTTTTAAAGACATTTCAGAAATGCCTTTAAAGACCCAATGATAACGTCTCCCATAACGGCCATATCCTCAGCCGCAAAGGAAACCGGAAAATTATCGGAAAACAAGATCTGTGAGGACGGCGGGAACTCATCATCGCCCTCCCAGAGGATCATCTGAACTACATATCCTGGAAAGATCTCCACCTGGTATGCAATATCTCCATGATCCACGGGAACCGCATGGATGTGTTCCATAATTTCCTTGAAATCCTTAAGTCTGTTTCCGTATGTGAAAGCCAGGCGTTGATGCACCTGCCATCAAACTGACGGAGATAAACCTCTCCCCAGGGCATTTCCCTGTATGTTTTAAACCTTCCGCTTCCCTGAGATACATTCCCGTTCAGCAGAAAACGGATAGCAAGGATCTTTGCATAATGCATTTCCTCAAGAGGATAAAATCCCGCATCGTCTTCTTCATGAGTTACCTGAAAATCCGGCCAGGAAATATAATAAACGCTTCCCAGGAATTTCAGAGTCAGTTCTTTCTTCTCTTCGTCATAAGGAAGTGAAAGACGTCCGGCAATTTCTGCCGGGTCTGCCTTAGCGAACTCCTCTGTATAATGCTCCCAGGGCATTCTTTCTTTGCTGTCTTTTCATAATTCAAGTCATTTATACTAAAAGCCATGTTTTACCTCTGCTGTTTTAGTCTGCTTTATCTCTTCTGCTGTTCTTCCATAACAGACGGAAACAGATTTGTGTCCGTATGCGGAATAAAGCATGCACCTACAAACTCATCCATATAGGTAGGAACTGTAGAAAGCTCCAGGTAAGTCATATTGGATGCAAGTTTCGTATGTCTTTTTCTCTGCCGGTGTGGAATGAAGCATCAGATAAGCACCTGTAAGAGAAGAGTTACCAATATAGTGGAATTTCTCAAGAGGAATATCCGGGAACATTCCGATATGCACTGCATTAGACATATTGATCCCGCTTCCGATTCCACCGGCAACATATACGTCATCGATCATGGAAACATCGAAATCAAGAGAATTCAGCATAGTACGGATTGCAGAGAAAATAGCGCCTTTGGCACGGATAAAATTATCAATATCTACTTCTGTGATCTCAACATCCTTGGCAGAACCGGCTTCCTCTTCAAACGCGATCACATAGCTTCCCATGCCATAATGATCGTGACGGATTCTTTTGCCTTCACGAACAAATTTGCCCTTCGGATTGATGATTCCTGTCATAAAAAGTTCACTGATCACATCAATGATACCGGAACCGCAAAGTCCTACCGGTTTGGTTCCAGGTTCGCCTACAACCTTATATGTCGGTTCCATAGTTTCTTTATCAATGGTACATGCCTCAATAGCACCGTCTGTAGCACGCATACCGCAGCTGATATCTCCACCCTCAAAGGCAGGACCTGCGGAACATGCACAGCTCATCATAAAATCGGAATTACCGAACACAAGCTCTCCGTTAGTACCAAGGTCGATAAACAGAGAAAATTCCGGTCTGTTCCAGATCATACTTACCAGTGTACCGGCAGTGATATCTCCACCTACATAGCTTCCGATATTCGGAGCCATGATAATATGTGCATCCGGATTGATCTCAATTCCCACATCGGATGCAAATAAGGAATTTGTTTTGAAAAATGTAGGAATATACGGCTCCATGCGAAGCGGATCCGCATTGATCCCTGCAAACAGATGATTCATGGTTGTATTGGAAGCAACACACATCCGGTAGATCTGTTCCTCCGGGAAGTGAATGCTTCTGCACATCTCGTGGATCATCGGATTGATGGTCTCTTTGATCACTGCATCCTGAAGCTTCTTTTTTCCTCCAGGTTTCTGAGATTCAATAATACGGTTGATAACATCCGCACCAAAACGGATCTGTCCGTTTCCGGAAGAGCTTTTGGCCAGGATCTCTCCGCTTTCCATATTGATCAGAACTGCAGAAACTGTTGTGGTACCGATATCTACGGCAAGACCACCGATCACAACATCTTCTTTACTGTCAAAATATCGTATACAAACATGTCGTTCGGTGTTGTACGAACCACACATTTCACTGAAAATTTACTGTTTCGAAGTACATCCGGAAGTTTTTCAGCACGGAATAGGGAATTCTGATATGTTTAAGATTCATATATTTCCGCAGTGCCCGTGTCAGTCTCTCATTATCCGGCATGGTATCATCCAGAGATGGTTCCTCCATGTGTACTTCTATAACATCAAGACTGTTTGTAAGTTCTATGCCAGCCATCTCAACTTCATGCTTGGCATTTTCAAAAATAGCAATTTCTTCTTTTGAGCTTAAATCAGCCACTTTCATTCGGCTCTTATATGCGGATGCAATATCCGGAACAAGAACCTCCACATCTGCACTGATCTTGCTCATACAGGCCAGACGCAGCCTGCGCCATATTCTTCATCCGAAATATGAAGAGTTTTCTTTGAGTCCAGTTCTCCGCTTTTTAACTGTACCCGACATTTTCCACAGGCTCCGTTTCCGGAACATGGTGCATCGATAGCCACATTGGCACTACGAGCAACCTCCAGTAAATTATCCCCCGCATTGGCAAATGCTTCTACCGTACTGCCATTTTCAAAAGCAAAAGTCACCTTAAACATTCGGCAACCACCTTTCTCGCCTCGTAAAAGTTATTCGTCTTCCACCTGTGGCGTTGGGAGTTAGACTAAACTATATTAGTAAAAAAGAGGCTGAAGGCCGAAGCCCCCAGCCTCTGAAACAGCGCTCCTGTTTTGTTCACACGCCAAATTAGATCTCAAGGTAAGAATCTGCGTAAAGTGTGTTACCCTTGAATACGTCACAGGATTTGATTGTCTCCATAAGACGAAGGTCGTTAGGGTTAACGATTGCAGATGTAAGACCATTCATCATAGCCATAGCTACAAGAGCAGAGTCCATGATCGGACGGATATGTTTTGGCATACCGTTACTGTTGTTGGAAAGACCGCCAGTGGAGTTCAGACCCATCTCGGAGAACATCTTGATTGCCTCAAGAACTTCCATCTGTTTGTCCTGCATTCCTTTTACAACAAGGAAAAGCGGATCAAACCAGAGATCCTCTGCTTCCATACCAAGGCCAAGACCTCTCTCAAGCATGTTCTGGCAGTGCATCATACGCTCGTCATTGTCTGATGCAACCATACCGGAAGAGCAAAGTGCGATACAGATCGCATCGTTAGCTGCTGCAAGGTCGATATTGGAAATTCTGTCTCCAGCATCTGCAGAGTTTACGATCGGTTTTCCTTTGCTTCTGTTGTATACGGAAATACCAGCCTCAATAGCTTTCTGGTTTGTAGTATCCAGAGCAAGCGGAACATTGTCAAACTCAGACTGAAGGAGCTGTACTGCCCATTTCATAAGGTCCTCGCCATCGTTCTCAGCAGGTCCGATGTTTACGTCAAGATATGTAGCGCCTGCATCAAGCTGCTGTTTTGCTCTTTTGATGATCGGCTCAGGATCTCTCTCAGTAAATGCTTTATTTACTGCCGGTGCTGTTGTTGAAAGTCTCTCCCCAATTGTTACAAATTTTGCCATACTCGTGTTCTCCTTTACATATTAGTAGGATATGGCTGTGCAGCAAACCTGCACAGCCGTTTATAACTGCCGGCGATATTGCCGGACAGCTGATTTCTTAAACCTTAAGTTTATGCATCAAGGTCTTTTAAGAATTTCACAAGCTGTACTGCTTCTCTTGGTCCTACGATGATCTCCCATCCAGGAAGCTTAGCCTCAAGATCGCCCTTAAGAACTGCTACTTTACCAGGAATAACCAGTCTTCTGCATTTAACCTTCGGCTCAACATTCTCTTTGATATACTCGGAGATGCTGTTTCCGGAGAATTTACCTGCTGCCCAGGATGTAAGTACGGAAAGTCCGCCTGCATCATTGATCACCAGGTTAAGCGGAACACCGGAACGCTCCAGCTCGCCAGATACTACGAAATATGTAAGAGCAAAGTCTACTGTTGTTACAACGAGAGAATTCTCGTCTGCTCCGTTCAGAGGATAAATACCCGGCTCTACCTTCATTGGCTTCTGAGGATCTGTAAATACATTCTGACGAAGTCCGAACAGCGGAAGTGCCTCTGCATATGTCATCTGCTCCATAACGATGATAGAACCATATTTCATAGTAAACATGGAAGCAAGTGCTGCCTGTAAATGTTTGTCACCCTTCGCAAGTTTAACAAGGTTAACGATAGAAGGATAACCAAATGTTCTGTCCTGATTCTTAAGAGCTGCACGACGAACCTGTACAGTATTTGCAAAGGTCTCTTTGATGTCAGCTCCTGTTGTATCAAGTACGAGATTCTTGTTGCCAAGTTTCTCAATAGCTGCTGTAGTATCATATAATTCATTGATGTCCTTACCGGATACACCGAGAACTACGCCTGCATCTGTAGCAACCTTGCTCATTGCCTCGTAGTTGGAAGCGTTTGCTCCGTTAAGAACCGGTTTGCTGTCCTTACATACTTCAAGGGCAGCTTTTGCGATCTCAGGATCTGTACAGCCAAGGATCAGTGTTCTTCCAAGACCTTTAGCCTTCTCTACAAGTGCTGTAAATTTTGCAGCATCTGCATTCTCATCGCAGTTTACATACACAAGCTCTACATGCATTCTCTCACCGATACGATCATAGTCAACGTGTGGGATCTCTGCAAGTTTTGCTTCTACTTCTTCATCACTCATGCATGTGCAAAGTGATACGGCATATCTTGTTTTGCTTACAAATGTCTTCTCATGTCTGAAAAGAACAGTCTCTCCACCAAGTGTAAACTCTCCATCGCCTGTTCCGATCTTGATAGTTTTCATTGGCGGTGCAGTTGCCTCAGAAAGAGATGCTAATGCATCCTCGGACATATGAGGACACTGCTCAATTTTCATAGCGCCCTGTGCAACTTTCATAGAGAAAGCCATACATGTAGGGCATCCACATTCCTTACAGTTTTTCTTTGGTGTTAATTTAAAGATCTGAATACCATTCAGTGCCATAGCTCTTTATCCTCCTATTTATTACGCAAGTGCTTTGATCAGCTTGGAAATTGTCTTAACAGATTCCGGATGTCTTAAGATAACTGCATCAGAACCAGCTGCAAGATCAGCTGCTGCTGTCTCAACTTCCATGTCGATTCCACGCTCGTCCTGTGGTCCCCATGCCGCATGTCTGCTTCAGAAGCCATTGCCTCTTTAACATTCCATGTCTCAGCGGATACAGGTGTAATAATAGGCATCTGCAGCATGTTATCATTCTGCCCTAAAGCGGCACCTTTGATACGGTCCATAGTAGATACTACGTACTCATATCCATAACCAACTGCTGCACTACCGATATTCATAACGATCTTCTTAGCATCTACACCAAGCTGTGTAGTAACAACGTTAAGCTGTTTAGCAAGGTTGATATCAACGGCAGACTCAGCGCCTACGATCTGATTGTAAGCAAGACCTGCTGCTGCACCGATTGCTTTGTAGTTCTCCTCTTTCTCGGAAAGTATCAGTGCATTTCTGCCCTGAAGAGCCTCTGCAACCTTCGGAAGGAGCTCTGCATCCTTCTCAACATTCTTGCAGCCCTCTACAACCAGTGGACAGTCAACTGCATCTGCAACTTCTTTAACAACTGCGATCAGCTCATCGATAGATTTGTTAACACCGTTCGGGTCGCCGCCCTCAAGAATAAGTGCAACAAAGTCAGCACCCTCCATAGCTGCAGCTTTCTTAGCAATGTCAGCCATTGTAGTAGCGCCTTCATAGTAAGCTTTGATACCTTCAGATACGCCCTCAAGACCCATATCAGAGATCTCTACACCGATCTTCGGGCAGTTCTCTGACTCTGCGTCAAAGGAATAAAATGGGAATGTACAATCCCCACCAATTGTCACAGTCTTATCTCCGCTTCCGATTGTGACAGCATTAATCTTTGCATTGAACTTTTGTGGTTTCTGATTAAACGGCATTTTTCGTTAGCCTCCTTAAAAATAATAATTAAAAAACTACAGAGCTTCTTATATTATACTACATAGCACCAGTTATTGGCAAGATGCAGCACTATATTTCTGTTAAAAAATCAACAAACTTTTTAACAGTTTACAGGAGAAAGGATGTCCGCACATCCTTTCTCCCTGATAAATTACATCATCGGATCAAGTCCGAGAGCCGGATGTCCTTTTTCTGTAAGGAATGCAACCAGTGTCTCCGGATCTTCTGCGATCGTCTCATCACCGATCATGTCTGTAAAGTTATCGATTCCGTAAAGCTCTTTTGCAGTCTTATTAAGTCTGTCAGCTACGAATTCTTTCAGTTCTTTCGGCATCCATACGATACGCTCGATACCGCCCTCAGCCTTCATGAACTTCTTGGAGGAAATGAAGTGTTTACCATGTCCCATGAATCCAGGTGTCTGAACTCCACCACCTGTCATGGATGCCATCTCAGGGAATGTCATTCCAAGTGGTGTCATGCCTGCATACTCACGGTTAGCAATAACAACACCGTTGGAGAATGGCTCGATACCACAGATACACTCGAAGCATCCGCAGGAAGTCATAGGATCCTGCATGATGGAGTACAGTGTAACGTGCTCCAGAGCACCCTGGGAGAATTTCTGAACTGCCTCATCAACGTCCTCATAAGAACCAAGATTCTCATCGATCGGACGCTCTTTTGTGATGATCTGGCAAGGACCAGCTGGGTCAAGCTGATGTGTAGCTTTTGCATCCAGCCATGAAACCGCACCGCAAAGACCAAGTCTCTCAGGTGTTACTACACATACGTGGCTTGGTGCGAATGCCTGGCAAAGGATACAGCTGTAATATACGTCAACAGACTCATCTGTCAGAGTATCAAGACGCTCATCACGTTTGTCAAAGATCGGAATTGCAACCTCATGACGGATTCTTGTACACTCAGCAGGATCTGTATAGATAACAACCTCACATTTATCAACAACCGCATCGAACTCATTCTTAACAGATGCATAAAGAACCTCACCGATATGTTTGATTCTGAAGCCTGCATTAAATGCCTCAATGCTGATACGGATACGCTGCATATCACGCTGTCCTGTATGGTATACACCCTCGATACAGTTGATGTAGTTGTGGAATTTACGCTCGATAACCGGCTCAAAGTCAGACTGCATATTCTTACCTGCAACTTTAACAACATATGCAATGCTGTTCTTGCTGCCGAATTCCATCTCATCTACTTCAGGTCCGATTACTGTGATCTTGTGATCCTCGATCTCAGAAGCATCGCAGGTCTGTACAAGCTCTGCACAGTCTACACGGGAACCATCGAACTCAACCTGCATATCTTTACGACGGATGATCTCACCCTCGAATGCAGATGCGAAAGCAACCGGAATATCGATATTTGTAATTTTGATCTTAATGTCACGTGCCTCAAGGGAAGTAGCGTTGAATTTGCTTACGTCCTCCTGAACGATAAGGCTCTTCGGTACACGGAAGATATTCTCTGTCTCATTTGTAACAACCGGGAATCCAAGTGCGATAGCGCCTGCACCGCATGCTACGATCACATCATCCAGAGGTTTGAATGCGTTAACAAATGCCGGTACACGATCCATTGTGTATTTCATAAGTGTTCCTGCATCTCCAGGTGTTACGTTACCGAAGATCAGAGCTGCACGGATCGCAACGGAAACTACATGAACAACAGATGTAACATCTTTTCCAAGAGGAATAACACGAACGTTGGCACCTGTCTTCATTCCGGCTTCTGCAACCTGATCAATGATTCCGCCAACAAGTGTTACCAGGATACCCTGTGCCTGATAGCTCTTTACAAGAGCAACACCCTCTTCTGTAGTAGGAGCAGCACCAAGGATAACAGCAACGCCTGGGATATCGCCTGTTACAAGCGGTACACCGAGCTCACGGATAACAGCATCACCAAGATGTCCATAGCATGGCTCTTCGTAAGGAGTTGCTCCGTCGATATATTTCAGAACCTCGATGAACTCTGCGCAGAGTGCTGTAGCAACACCGGACATGAATGCATCGTTCAGTCTTTTCTCTCTTGTCATAAGTGTTTTTACAACGCCAAGAGCTTCTTTTAATTCTTTTAATGTTGTAACTTTTGTTCCTGTTACAGCATAGTAGCAAGGAAGGCTGTAAGCGGTATTCGGGAAGCTGACAGCTTTGTCTTCGCCATACTGAGCGATCGCGCCGTCAATAGCACCCTCTGTTAAACCATATACAGCATCGTTTCCGCCGAATACTCTATCAAATAAAGTCACTGTAATACCTCCTATTTTTACAGAATTGAATTCTGATCAATTTTGTCTTTGATTTTTCTGATTTCAGCTGTTACAGTTTCACTGAAATCGTAGGGAGATTTTCCCTGACGATCAGCATCTATAACTTCTGTATTGTAGTGGATCATTCCAAGCAGATCCTCTGCCGGGATCTACTCCGGATAAATTCCTCATCCTCCGGATTTCTTACCTTATTGGCCACGACCTTAACCTGAGAAACTCCCAGATCCTTTGCAAGACGTTTGACATTCTTATATGTCTGTACACTTCTTGCCCCTGGTTCGATCACTACAATAAATTCATCCATGCTCTCCGTGGTGCCCCGGCCAGATGTTCCAGCCGGCCTCCATATCCATGATCACCACATCATCTCTGTGGATCACAAGGTTATTGATCACTCTTTTAAGCATCACATGTTCAGGACAGACGCATCCGCCTCCACCTGTTTCCACAGTTCCAAGGACAAGCAGCTTTACGCCATTACAGGTTTTTCCATAAGTATCCGGAATATCGTCTACCTTTGGGTTCAGTTTATAAAACTGATTCTGGCTGTTGGCTCCGGTGCGTTCTTCTATGAGCTTACGCATTTTTGAGATCGGAACAATAGAATCCAAGGTTTCCTCGTCAAATCCAAGGGCAAGACCCAGGTTCGCATCCGGATCCACATCCGCCGCAAGGACTTTTTTCCCTCATCTGCGTATAGTCTTGCAAGTGTTGCTGCGAAAGTTGTCTTTCCTACTCCGCCTTTACCGGTTACTGCTATTTTCATTTTACGTCTTCCACCTTTTATAACATTTTAAAGATCGCAACGGATTAGATTCCTAATGCTGTTCTCTTCTCTTCAATTCTCTCGATCATAAGATCAACTAATTTCTCGATGTCTGTCTCTACTGTGTAAGCAGCACCTGTCCATTTTCTTGTTCCCTCTGTAAGAAGTTCGCACATTTCTGAAGAACCGGAAACATATGGATCAACGCCAAGGAATGTATCAATACCAGTACCAACTACGTAGTTACCGATGGATACAGCTTTTTTCAGACATCCACTCAGGAGCACATCCTACTACAGGAAGCTGATTGATCTGAAGTCCTGCATCTTTTGCAAGTTCAGCAGCCAGGATCATCATACGGGAGATATCTACGCAGGATCCCATATGAAGTACTGGTGGGATATCAGCCAGCTCACAGACACGTTTCAGACCTGCACCGCAGAGATCTTTTGCGGATTTGTCCATCAGACCAGCTTTAGCAGCTGCCTGTGCGGAACATCCGGAAGCGATGATAACGATATCATTTGCGATACACTTCTTCATCAGTTCGATATGTGCATAGTCAGGACGGATCTTAGGATTGTTACATCCAACCATAGCAACAGCACCACGGATAACACCGGAAGTGATGCACTCAAGTAATGGTTTGGTTGTTCCTGTTACATCAACCTGAGAGTTTGTAACACCATCAAGAACTTTAACGATCGCTTCTACTGAATAACCAACAGTAGCTTTCTGTTTCAGCTGTGGGATATGTACAAGCTCAGGTTTTCTGTTCTTGAAGTTATCGATAGCCATCTTAACGATTGCTTTTGCATTTTCTCCTGCTGTCTCAGCGTTGAATCTGATAAATTCAGAATCCGGCATCTGAGCGATCGGAGAAGTTGTAACAAATTTAGTATGGAAGCATTTGCTCAGAGGTCCTAATGCAGGGAAGATACACTGAACATCAACTACGATCGCCTCGCAGGCACCTGTCAGTACTACGTTCTCCTGCTGCAAGAAGTTACCAGCCATCGGAACACCACGACGCATAGCTACCTCGTTAGAAGTACAGCACACACCGGAAACGGTAATTCCTTTTGCTCCTACAGATTTTGCATAATCGATCATTTCTTTGCTGTCTGCATACTCACAGATCATCTCAGAAAGACTCGGATCATGTCCGTGTACAACAATGTTTACGTTCTCTTCAACCATTACTCCAAGGTTAGCCTCTGTATCAAGTGGCTTCGGAGTTCCGAATAATACATCAGAGAACTCTGTTCCCATCATGGAACCGCCCCATCCATCAGCCATACCGCAGCGAATAGACTGTTTTACAAGTGCCTCCGGAAGAGATGAACATCCCATATGAGACATATGCAGGGAGCTTGCAACCTCACGGTCGATAGCACGTGGTGCGATTTCGTTCTCGATCAGTTTTTCTTTCTGTCCTGCAGGCATTCTGTCAAGGAATCTCTGATATCCGAACGGTTTACCATATTCCATAAGACCGATCTCAGCCATCTCATGAGCCAGATCATAGATATCCTTGCCTTCTGTTTCCACGCCCCACTCTTTAGCGATGCGAAGCAGTTTCTCAGGATCTTTTACCTGATAATTTCCGCCCTCTTTTGCACAGTACAGTGTATGGCAGATTTCACGACCATGATCGGAGTGAGTAGCTGCACCACCGGCTGTAAATTTAAGGAAGTTTCTTCCTACGATACCATGGGCATCACATCCGCAGATTCCTCTTGGAGCCTTCGGTGTAATACGACACGGTCCCATTGCACAGATACGGCAGCAGATACCCTGCTCACCGAATTTACAGTGCGGAGTCTGGTTCTTTGCACGGATCTGCCATGCATCTGCTCCTACCTTTGCACCTGTCTCGAGAAGACGGGCTGTAGCGGCTTCAAATTCCTCCACTGTAGTTAATTTGAATTCACTCATTATAGACCTCCTTTAATAGCACATCTATTTTTATTTTTCTTTTTATAATAAGCCCAGAGCAGGAACCATCCCCACCCATGGGTTATTCTCTTTTTTAAAAAAAGGTTTATATTTCGTTATAAACCTAATTTATCAAAAATTTCAAAAGCTGCTTTTCTCATCGGATTATCCTCAGGAAGAGTAACGGTCGGTTTCCCGTCACAGTCATATTCATAAACTGCCTCATCCTGTGGTACCACACCGATCAGATCGAGTCCCTGATTCCGGATCTCCTCAAGGATTCCTGAATTCAGTTCTGCTTTTGGCGCGCGATTGATAATAAGACCCACTCTGGAAGCTTCATATCGCATTCCTTAATAAGTTCTGCGATCCTGCCAACTGCCTGTACACCTCTTCTGGAACAGTCACTTACAAGGATTGCTGTCTCCATGCTCGGAAGGATTCCTCTGCTGATATGTTCCATCCTGCTTCATTGTCCACAACAATATATGGATAATTCTTCTGGTATTTGGCAAGCTGTGCCTGAAGCAGACCGTTTACAAAGCAATAGCATCCTTTTCCCTGGGTTCTTCCCATTACAAGAAGATCGTAATCATCTTCCTCAGCAAGAGCATCCTCGAAACGTACCTCTGCATAAATCTGCCTTGGACATTCCTTTGGGGATCGGGCTTTTCTCTGTCATCTCAGCATGTGCGATCTCCTCACGTACATCGCCAAGAGTTGTATCTACTTCTACGCCAAGAACCTCGTTCAGATTTGAATTGGCATCTGCATCTACCGCCAGTACAGGTCCTTTTTTCTTTTCGCAGAGATACTGGATCAGCATTCCGCATAATGTTGTTTTTCCAACGCCGCCTTTTCCGGCGACTGCAATAACATGTGCCATAAAACGGGCACCTCCTGATTTTATATCTGTTATGCCGGCGCATAAGGGAGGTGCCTGATACTGTTCTGGCACCTCCGCATCGTGCCGGAATTCTTATTTATTTCGTTGATGATTAGATAAGTGTACGAAGTCCGGATCTGTCAATGATCTCGGATACATCTTTCCATTTGTTTAATGCATAAAGATGGATACCGTCAACACCAAGAGCGCGATACTCATCGATCTGTCTGATGGTGTATTCGATTCCTTCTTCTTTGAATCGTTTAACCTTGTCCTCATAGAACATGTCAAATGGTTTACCATCAGCATCTTTAGCGTTAAACGGATTCGGGAACAGCCAGTTTCTGGAGATCAGCCTGCAAAGCTCACTGTCCATTACACAGCCGTTACGTGAAAGAGCCATATTAATGGTAGCTGCCTGATCCAGGATCGGCATTACACCAACGTCTACAGGCATTGTCACTCCAGCCTCGCGGATAGCGTCCAGCCAGTATTTAAACTGTTCCATATCCCAGCAGAGCTGGGTCATGATATAATCAGCACCATTGTCCTGTTTCTGTCTCAAAACAGCAATATCAGCATCCAAGCTTCTGCATGCGATATGGCCTTCCGGTGAACCGGCTACTGCGATCTCGAACTTATCGCCAAATTCATCACGGACAAATTTAACAAGGTCTGTCGCATAATTGAAATCTCCGCAGGTTGTTGTCTCACCAAGTGGAATATCTCCGCGAAGTGCCAGCATATGGTCAACACCATCTGCCAGATACTGTTCCAACTGCTGTCTGATTCCTTCTTTTGTGTTCTTGATCACTGTGAAGTGTGTTACAGGAACAGTTCCTGCATTCCTGATCATCTGGCATACTTCCCTGTTGGCACCGACATTTCCGCCGCCGGCACCGTATGTACAGGAAATATACTCCGGTCTATACTTCATGAGATGTTCAATGGTTCCCGGCAGGTTTGCCATACCTTTTTCTGTCTTTGGCGGAAAAAGTTCAAAAGAAAGCAGCATTTTTTCTCTCATTGCTTCAGATAATTTCATTGATCGTCCTCCACGTATTTGTATCAGTTACACTGCAGTTTCACGATGCTGTTTGCAAGATCCACCATAAGGATACTGCCTTCTACCACGCGCTCATCTCCCATGATATCTCGAAGGATCAATTTATTTCCGTCCACATCGATCCGGCTTACATTCTTAAAGATCACAGAATTATCTTCTTCCTTATATACTGTTGCAAGACACATAATCATTCCTCCAAATAAGTGGCATCATTTAACCACTATGCTGTCAAAACTATTCTGTCGGTTTTTATTTCAACTCTTCCTTAACAAGTGTAAGGGCAAGTCCAAGTCTCATATTGCCTTTCTGAAAATCTGCAACTGCCTCTTTGATCGTCTTCGCAGCTGCATCCATATTAAGCTTCTTAAGATTGTCAGCCATCTGATCAAGTTCTGCGGCATGATGCTCGTTATGCTGCAGCATGTAGGTAAGAAGTGCTACAGTCTCATTCTTGCAGTCACCGCTCTCGCAGGAACCGCAGTGTCCATCACCGTGTGTATGACAATGGTTATCTCCTTCCGCATGGCTGTGTGTATGGCTGTGAGTCACACCGTCCTCATGGGTGTGCTCATGTGTATGTTCATGGCTGTCTGCATGTCCATGCTGAACAAGATTGCCATTCTCATCTTTGATTAAATGCATAAATACCCCTTTCCTGTATCCGCCGGGCGGACACTCTCATGACAAGAATTTATCAATTAAATTCATTATACATCTTTTCACTGTTATTATCAAGAAAATAATTATAAAATATAGCCAAAATTATATGCTGTTTTTCCTATTTTTCCAAAAACTTTGACAGTAATTTAACTCGATTGTTTCATTTTTAACGAAGTTAGTCTCTTCAAACCACAACTTATTACCCAGTCTGCGCGTCTGTCCAACTCTAAGCTTTATCACTTTTGTAATATAATTGATGTGATTCTTTCATATTTTTGTGCTATAATAGCAAAAGCATGGAAAGCAGAACATACAAGGAGGAATTATTTTGAAAAAAACTGTTTTTCTGAACAACGACAGAGAAATGCCTCTTCTGGGGCTTGGCGTATACAAGTTGCCCGATGACGTACAGGCCGAAGCAGCAGTCACTTCTGCTATTTCCGCCGGCTACCGCATGATCGATACCGCTTCTGTTTATAAAAATGAAGAAAGCGTTGGACGTGCCATTGCCAAATGCGGAGTTCCCAGAAAGGATCTTTTCATCACCAGCAAGATCTGGAACAATGCGCAGCGTCTCGGCGATGTCCAGGGAGCTTTTTCCCGTAGTCTCGACCGTCTGAAAGTCAGTTATGTAGATCTCTATCTGATACACTGGCCGGTTCCCGGCTGCTATTTGAGCACCTGGAAAGAGCTGGAATCCATTCTGGAATCTGGACGTGCTTTAAGTATCGGCGTCAGTAATTTTGATATCCGACATCTGGAAGAGCTTCGTAAGATATCCGGGGTTATTCCTGCTGTAAACCAGATCGAGTGCCATCCTTTGTGTTACCCTGCTGAACTGATCGAATACTGCAAGGCTTTCGGTATTCAGGTACAGGCTTATGCTCCTCTGGCAAGAGGTGCATATTTTGATAATGATGTAATGTGTGTTCTGGGGACCAAATATGCCAGGACTCCTGCACAGATTGGGCTTCGCTGGGCAATACAGAAGGGAATTTCTGTCATTCCGAAATCCATCAACCCGGAACGAATCCGCAGCAATGGAAACATCTTTGACTTCAACATCGAGGATGAAGATATGGCGATCATCGATACACTGAACGAAGATCTGCATACTTCTCATGTTCCAGAAGATCTCCGTGATCTTCAGTTTTAATTTCCATAATAATGCAAAAAAGATATCTGTCAGATCATAAGTGATCTTCTGGCAGATATCTTTTTATTTTTTCTTTTCAGTTGATACGACGATCCTGTTATTCCCTGCTTAGCATTTCACATATCTGAAACCCGGAAATATTTAACTGATCCGCTCACGCATTTTCCCACGGGAGCATGGGCGTTTCCACTTTTTTATCACGCAGCATCAGGTCCATTACTGCTTCCGCTGCTGATTTTCCTTCAAACAGTACGCGGTTCACTTCCGTTATGATAGGCATCTCCACCTCATATTTCTCCGCAAGCTCTCTTGCAGCTCTTGCAGAATAAACACCTTCCACAACCATCTGCACTTCTTTCATAGCTTCTTCCATCGTATATCCCTGGCCGATCAGATATCCGGCCTTTCGATTACGGCTATGCTTACTTGCACAAGTCACGATCAGGTCGCCAATCCCGGACAGGCCGTAAAAGGTTTCCATCTGCGCCCCCATTTTTTTACCAAGTCTTCCTATTTCCGTGATTCCCCTGGTGATCAGTGCCGCCTTGGTATTATCTCCATATCCAAGGCCGTCGGCAGTACCTGCTGCCAGTGCGATTACATTTTTCAGTGCTCCGCCAAGTTCCACCCCAAGGATATCCGGTGTTGTATACACGCGGAACACAGGGCTCATAAAAATGCTCTGAAGGTATTCCGCAGTTTCCTGTGTATGTGCGCTGATCACACAGGTTGTAGGAAGTCCGCGTCCTACTTCTTCCGCATGGCTTGGACCGGAAAGTACAGCTACATTACCTGCGGGATTTCTTCTTCGATCACCTCGCTGAGTGTTTTCAGTGTCTTTTCCTCAATACCTTTAGCAACATTGACGATCTTCTGGTCCCTGCACACAAACGATGCCATCTTGTGTGCAGTACTCCGGATATACGGGGAAGCTACTGCCAGAACTGTTACATCCACATCCTTAAGCGCACGCTCCAGATCTGTCAGGACATCGATTTCATCCGGAAGCCGTACCCCCGGAAGCCTGTCAGGATTTTCTCTTTTTTCCCGGAGTTTTCGGGCATTCTCCGGTCTTGCTGACCAAAGAAGGACTTCATGGCCATTATTATGCAACAGGAGTGCTAGGCTAATCCCCAGCTCCCCGAACCCAGTACGCTGATTTTTGCCATAAATCTTACCTCTTATTTTTTATTCTTACTGCTTAAAAACACCTTATTCTCTGTTCCATGAAACAGTCTTACAATGTTTGCCCTGTGTCTGTAGAACGCCATTGCTGTAAGAACTGCCATCACGATATAAAGCTCAACAGTATGCGCCTGATCCATCCCATATTTTCCCATATGTCCAAAAACCAGGACCAGGATAAAAGCCACCGCATATGCACTGAGAGAGCAAAGCGATACATAATGAGTTGTAAAGAACAGTGTAAAAAAGACAACTGCACATACAATAAATATCCGCCAGTCAAAAGCAATGATCATGCCTACAGAAGCAGCAATTCCCTTTCCACCGCGAAATTCCATAGAAATCGGAAAATTGTGGCCAAGGATACATCCCAATGCTGCATAAAGTGTAAGAAGCGGAAGGATACCATTCATGGAATTTCCATAAACCATTCTCACGATCACAATAGCCAGTACACACTTCAGGCAGTCTCCCAGCAGGGTGATCGCTCCCGCTTTCTTTCCAAAGGTCCGGAAGGCATTCGTAGTACCCGCATTCCCGCTGCCATGATCTCTGATATCTGTCTTGTGGACTTTTCCAATAATATAGCCTGTCTGAAAAAGCCCGCATACATAACCGATAACAAGACAAATAATACGTTCCATACTTTTATTCCTTTTCCCCGCGCTCGCGATGATAAATTTCAGGGAAGTTCCAGAAAATCCAAAAGCATCCCTGATCTTGTTCTCCAGATATCTTACATAGGAAAAATGCATCAGTTCCTTGTCATTGACAAAGATAACAAATGTCGGCGGTTTTACCGCAACTTGTGTCATATAGAAGATCTTCAGTCTTCTTCCTCTGTCAGACGGCGGCTGCTGAAGAGCGACTGCCTCAGAAAGGATCTCATTAAGAACACCTGTCTGGATACGAAGTGTCTGATTTTCGATAACTGTATCGATATTTTCGAAAAGCTTTGGAAGTCTCTGACCTTGTTTTGCAGAGATAAAGATGATCTGTGCATATGGCATAAAGGAAAGGATCTGACGGATCTTTTCCGTATGCTTGTAGATGGTCTTGTCATTTTTCTCAATGGCATCCCATTTATTTACCGCTACGATGATACCCTTTCCTCTGTCATGAGCGATTCCCGCGATCTTAGCATCCTGCTCGGTAACGCCCTCGGAGGCATCGATCACAACTACAACCACATCTGCACGCTCTACAGCTGTCACAGTACGGATAACACTATAGCGCTCGATCTCTTCTTTTACCTTACCCTTGCGTCGAAGTCCTGCAGTATCGATAAAAATATAATCTTTTTTGTTCCAGGTAACCTTTGTGTCAATAGCATCACGTGTGGTTCCTGCAATATTGGATACGATCACACGCTCCTCTCCAAGAAGCTTGTTGATCAGAGAAGATTTTCCCACGTTCGGCTTTCCTACAATGGCGATCTTCGGAATATCATCCTGATCTTCCTCTTCACTCTTATCCGGGAACTCTTTGATCACCTCATCCAGCATATCTCCAAGGCCTTGTCTGTTAGCTGCGGAAATCGGGATCGGTTCTCCGATTCCAAGATTGTAAAACTCATATACGTCCATCATATATTTCTGGTGGCTGTCTACCTTGTTAACTACAAGACGTACCGGCTTGCCGCTGCGGCGGAGCATATCTGCCACCTTGCATCGGAATCCACAAGACCCTGGCGGACATCTGTGATAAAAATGATCACGTCTGCCGTATCAATGGCGATCTGTGCCTGCTCTCTCATTCTGGAGAGGATGATATCGCTGCTGTCCGGCTCGATTCCGCCTGTATCGATCAGAGTAAATGTCCTGTCAAGCCATGTGACATCTGCATAAATCCTGTCACGGGTTACTCCTGGTGTATCCTTTACTATGGAAATATTGTCACCTGCCAGAGCGTTAAACAGAGTGGATTTGCCTACATTAGGCCTTCCCACTATCGCTACTACTGGTTTGCTCATAAATCTGTCTCCTTCTTGTTTGTTTATGTTCCGGAGGGTTGATCACAGCTTTCACCAGATCACGTCCTCCTGTGTCTACGATTACAATTTCTGTGTTCAGCGCTTCCGAAAGCTCTTCCAGTGTCATGTCATCCAGAAAAATCTCCTCATCACCTTTCAGCATGCTGCACGGGATCAGAATCTTCTCTCCAAGGTCAAGACCGGAAAGCTGCTCTTTCAGATCCTGCCCGGTGATCAGGCCGGACACTGTGATCTTTTCACCGAAAAAACGATTCTCGATGGTTGTGACCGGAATCTGCACATTGGGATATTTCTTCTGGATCTCTTTTATATAGCGTGCGATAAAAGGCGCTGCCAGTTTTCCTGTGGCGATCCTGCCTGTCACCTTACGGTCGTCACCGGAAAGCCCCTCCAGCGTTTCTTTTACTTCCGTTTCCAGAAGTCTGAGCATTCCCACGCCATTCTCAAGCTGCAGATATCCATCATATTCATCCTCACAGGGAAGCTCCCTGTCTGCCAGAATATACCATTCGTCTGAAGCATGGATAAAATGGATCCCGTATTTCTCCATCATGATCTTCTGCCAGCGTTCGATCTGCCCCAGGACTTTTTCAGCATCTTCCTTATTAAAAGGCTCCAGAGGATAGAGACCTTCTCTGTATTTGGTAAGTCCTACCGGTACAACAGAAACGCTCTGAAGGACCGGCGCATAAGCGGAAAGCTTTTCAAGGCTGTATTCCAGCTCGTCTCCGTCATTGACACCCTTACACAGTACGATCTGTCCATTCATGGTGATTCCTGCATTGTACAGCATATCCACCTTATCCAGAGCCTTTCCTGCAAAACGGTTATGCAGCATTTTACACCGGAGTTCCGGATTCATTGCCTGGAACGAAATGTTGATCGGTTCCAGATGATAGCGGATCACACGCTCAATATCCTTCTCACTCATATTGGTAAGCGTAACATAATTTCCCTGAAGAAAGGAAAGCCTGGAATCATCATCCTTAAAATACAGCGTCTCACGCATACCTGGCGGCATCTGGTCAATAAAACAGAACATACACTTATTTGAACAGGAGCGATAGTCATCCATCAGTCCTCCGTTCTCAAATTCTATTCCAAGGTCTTCCTCATATTCCTTCTCTACCTCCAGCTCCCACTCTTCGCCATCAGGCTTCTCTACCAGAAGCACCACGAGCTCTTCATTCATGAGATACCGGTAATCGAAGACATCTTCCACAGGCTGTCCGTTTACAGACACAAGTCTGTCTCCCGGCTCCAGCCCCAGCTCCTCGGCAATACTGTCGGGCAGCACCCTGGAAATCATATGCTTTCTTAATTTCATCATTATCTCCCTTTTCTATCCCGTATATAATAACAACTTTGCTCTTAAAAATCAACACTTTGAGAAAACACCTTGACTGACACGTGGGTCTGATGTTATAAATAGACTGAGAATTTTTAATGACATACACTTAGGAGGAATATTATGCCAAACATAGAATTGCTGGAAAAGTCTATGCCTGTTGCCCCGATCCGAATCGCCGCACTTGCCGGATGCCGCGAACTGGCCGAGGAGGTTGACAAAAAGCTGGTTAAATTCCGTAAAGAACTTGTAGCCGCCAAGAAATCCACCATCATCCCACAGGGATATGCAGAAAAATCTTTCCTTGTAGACTGCGAATGCCCACGTTTCGGAACCGGTGAGGGTAAGGGTTACATCAAGGAATCTGTCCGCGGAACAGACCTTTATATCATGGTAGATGTGACCAATTACAGTCTTACTTACAGCGTATGCGGTCATGAGAACCACATGTCTCCGGATGACCATTACCAGGATCTGAAGAGAATCATCTCCGCAGCCACCGGTAAAGCACACCGCATCAACGTTATCATGCCATTCCTTTACGAGGGACGTCAGCACAGACGCACCAAGAGAGAATCTCTTGACTGTGCACTTGCACTTCGCGAGTTAAGTGCCATGGGTGTTTCCAACATCATTACTTTTGATGCTCATGACCCACGTGTACAGAACTCTATTCCGCTGAAGGGCTTTGATAACTTTTTCCCCACATACCAGTTCCTGAAAGCACTGGTCAAAAATGTCCCTGATTTCAAGCTTGACAATGATCATCTCATGATCATCAGCCCGGATGAAGGTGCCATGTCCCGTGCTGTATACTTTTCCAATATCCTTGGAGTCGATATGGGTATGTTCTACAAACGCCGTGATTACTCCACCGTTGTCAACGGAAAGAACCCGATCGTTGCTCACGAATTCCTCGGAGATTCCGTAGAGGGCAAAGATGTTGTCATCATCGACGATATGATCTCTTCCGGAGAAAGCATGCTGGATGTTGCCCGTCAGCTTAAAGAGCGTAAAGCCGGACGTGTATTCGTCTGCACAACCTACGGTCTGTTTACAGATGGCGTAGCCAAATTTGATGAATATTACGAAAAAGGCTGGCTGGACAGAGTCATCACAACCAACCTTAACTATCGTATTCCTGAGCTTCTTGACCGTCCATACTATATCGAAGCAAACATGAGCAAATATCTTGCAAGTATCATCGATATCATCAATCATGATGTATCTGTCGAGAAGGTTCGTTCCAGCAACGAAAAGATCATGGATCTCATGAAAAAAGTCAACGAACAGTAATAAATGCTCCTAGGTTTCCACGTTTCCCGTGAGAAGCCCTGTGCGAGTAAAGAAAGAGCGGATTACAGCAGGTGCAGATGCCCGGCATTGAGATCCGCTCTTCTTTTATGCCTGCATCCAGAAAGATCCTTCGGTTCGCCTCCCACAGATTCAGCTGGTATTTCCCATCTGGTTTTCTGTAAAAAAGCACATCCCAGTATTTTTCTTCAAACGCCTCTCTAAACTGATCGATCACATCTTCACTGACTTCATAGCAATCCTGACAGATAGAAGGACCAATGGCTGCATAAAGCTCTGAAGGATCTGTCTGAAATTCCTCAGTCATCTTCTCCACCGTCACTTTTCCGATCTTTCCTACAGTACCTCTCCAGCCGGAATGAGATAATCCCACAGCTCTATGTACCGGATCTATAAAGAAAAGTGGTACACAGTCCGCATAAAACGTTGCCAGCACCAGTCCCGGCACATTGGTGATCATTCCATCCACATCTGTATAAGGTCTTGGTTTTGTGATCCCATTTCCTCTGTCTTCTTCCGTAACCACACGTACATGGGTGGTGTGTGTCTGATCAGAGGTTACGATATCTTCCATGGAAAATCCCATAGCAGCAGAAGTCTGCGGTAATTTTCCCGCACCGCAGACTCTTCATCCCCTCTTGTGAAGCTTAAGTTCATAGATTCATAAATCCCCTGGCTTACTCCTCCCAGGCGGTACTGAAGCCATGTACGATCCCGGGAAATTTCTCAAAAGCAGGATATGTAAGCCAGGTAACCTTCTTCTTCTGATTTACATTCATTAGCTGTTTATCTTTATACCATTTTATTTTCATCTTATGTGACCAGTCCTTTCAACTGCAAAAATCAAAAGCATTTTTTATCCAGTGGATGTTCTCTCCATCAATTCCTACTACGTCAAAACGGCAGGGAGGCAGCTCCCGGTATCCATGTGCAATCAGATAAAACATTGCCACTTTGCTGATGATCCTCTGTTTTTCTCTCCCTACCGCTGAAAAAGGACTTCCACTCTTTCCGTTCTTTCTGTATTTCACTTCAATAAACACCAGATATCTTCCATCCTGCGCAACAAGATCGATCTCACCACTTCGGCAACGAAAATTTCTTTCCTTGATCTGCAGCCCCTTTTCTTGCAGAAACGCTGCAGCAATTCCTTCATAATAGCTGCCCTTCTGTCTTCTATTTTCCTTCAGATAAACAAAACCTTTCTGTTTTTGATGTCGGTATCTTAAGTATTTTTATACAAAATGTGTGATAAACGTTTTTCTATGTATCGGACTTGGTCCATATTTCTTCAGTGCTTCAATATGCGCTGCAGAACCATATCCTTTATTGGAGGCAAATCCGTATTCCGGAAGAACCTTATCATATTCTTCCATCATCCGGTCTCTGGTCACTTTGGCAACAATACTTGCTGCCGCAATGGATACACTTTTTGCATCACCTTTGATGATGGGTACCTGCGGAATCTGGATTTCCGGTATGGTAACCGCATCGTTCAAAAGCAGCTGTGGCTGTACAGAAAGCCTGCTCACTGCCTGGCGCATTGCCTCATAGGTTGCCTGCAGGATATTGATCTCATCAATCCTCTCCGGACTTGCCATTCCAATTCCAACAGAAACTGCTCCCTCCAGGATCACATCGTACAATTCTTCTCTCTTCTTAGCTGTAAGCTTCTTAGAATCATTCAGCCATAAAATATCGCAGTCTTTCGGAAGGATCACCGCACAGGCAACTACCGGTCCGGCAAGAGGACCTCTTCCCACCTCATCGATCCCGCAAAGATATCCAAGATGCTCATATTCATGTTCATATTTCTTCATGCTCTCTGTACGTACACGCTCATCCTCCAGAGCCTGAAGCTTTTTGTGATACTGCTGGATCAGTTTCTGTACACCGCTTCTCTCATCATTTTCATAATGACGAAAAAGGGCGTTATATTCGCCTCCTTCGCTGACGCAAAACGCGCCTTGATATCTTTCATTGTTTCCATTACGCTTCCTCCGGTCCTTTTGGAAACTCCAGAGTCACTTTTCCCAGTTTTCCGGAACGAAATTCTTCCAGCAAAAGGCGGGATGCTTTCTCATAATCAAGCTCTTCGCCCTTTTTCAGACATCCTCTTGCTTTCGCAACTGCAGTAAGGATATCCAGCGGTTTCAGCTCTTCTTCTACATTGTATCTCTCTCTGATCGCTGCCGGATAAAACTCCTGCAGATATCCGATCAGACCCAGGGCAAGTTCTTCGATGTTCAGAATATCGTCCTTGATCGAACCGATATAGGCAAGACGCATTCCAACTTCCTGATCTTCAAATTTCGGCCAGAGAATTCCAGGGGTATCCAGAAGCTCCACACTTTTATTCAGACGTATCCACTGTTTTCCTTTTGTAACTCCTGGTTTATTACCGGTCTTGGCACAGGCTTTTCCTGCAAAGGTATTGATAAATGTTGATTTTCCAACATTAGGGATTCCTGCAACCATCGCACGTACCGGACGGTTTTTGATTCCTCGTCTCCGGTCTCTCTCTGTCTTTTCCTTACATGCCTCTGTGATTGCCGCAGAAACGGCCTTCATAGATCCCTTATTGCGGGAATCAATACTTACCGCATAGATTCCTTTTTCTTTGAAATATTCCATCCAGGCACGGTTCTGTCTCTCATCGGCAAGATCTGCTTTGTTGAGAAGGATCATACGCGCCTTGTTTTTTCCCAGCTCATCAATATCCGGATTTCGGCTGGAAAGAGGAACTCTTGCATCTACAAGCTCAATGATCAGATCGATCAGCTTGATATCTTCCTGCATCTGACGCTTCGCCTTCGTCATATGGCCTGGATACCACTGTACGTTCATAATTCACCTCATTTATCTATACTTTAATCTGTTTACTTTGATCTATTTTATAAAACCTATTTTATTTTTCGGAGAAACTGTAAACCAAACTTTCCCGACAATGTACTTCTTACTGATATTTCCGATATCGCTGAAGCGGCTGTCCTCACTGTTATTGCGATTATCACCAAGGACAAAATATTCCCCGCTTTCCAGAGTTATAGCACTATTTGCAAGTCCTCCATCTGTCATATCCTGATAAGCTCCGTTTTCTTCATAAACCTTGCCGTTGATATAGATCTTCCCGTCTTTAACCTGAACAGTCTCCCCGGGAAGTCCGATCACACGTCGGATATGCAGGGCTGCCGAGTCACTGGCGCTTGTTTTAAAAACGATCACATCTCCACGTTTTGGTGAACTGATCTTATATAAAGCCCTGTTTACAAAAAACTTTTCACTTACAGAATACGTGGGTTCCATGGCACTTTCCTGCAATGTCACAGTCTGAAATGCAGAGATCGCAACCAGCACAGCAAAACCAGGGTCACAATAATTTCAAACACCCATTTCACGATTCCTCTTGTCCTGTCATCACGAAGCTTCTCCCTTGCTTCGGAAACAGCTCTGTTTTCCTTCAGATTTTCGATATTAATCTTCTTATTTAATCCCATATTCTATCCCCTGTATGTGTCTTTACACGCATACGCACTGATGTAAAAAGAGGGACAATAGCAAATGTTATTGTCCCTGCCTCTTTACTTATGAAATTATTTTACAAGCTCTTTAACCTTAGCTGCTTTACCTACACGATCTCTCAGGTAGTTCAGTTTCGCACGGCGTACTTTACCATGACGGATAACCTCAACCTTAACTACATGTGGGGAATGAAGCGGCCATGTTTTCTCAACACCAACACCGTTGGAGCTCTTTCTTACTGTGAAAGTCTCTCTTGTGCTTCCACCCTGTCTCTTAAGTACTGTACCCTCGAAGATCTGAACACGCTCACGTGTTCCCTCTTTGATCAGTGCGTGTACTCTTACTGTGTCTCCTACGCGGAACTGCGGTACTTCAGCTTTCAGCTGAGCGGACTCAATGTTCTTAATAATTTCGTTCATTTCTTTCTCTCCTTAATTATACTGGATGTTCTTAATACACATATGGTAACAGAGGACCATCTTTTTCACAACATATGTGATTATACACTAGATAACTTCTCATTGCAAGGACTTTTTTCCGGATTTTCGATGGCTTTTACCAGCAAAGGACTCATGTCCTGTTTCTGTGACAAGGACCATGATCTCCCACTGTGCCGATGGCAGACCATCCTCTGTCCTCACTGTCCAGTCATCGATCTCATCTGTATAGATTTCATCAGATCCCATATTGACCATTGGTTCAATAGTAAAGATCATTCCGGGTACATGAGTACACCTGTATCTTCCTTAGATGTGTAGCTTACCCATGGATCTTCATGAAACTCAAGACCTACACCATGTCCGCCAATTTCTCTCACAACTGTATAGCCGTTTTCCACTGCATGTTTGTGTACAGCACTTCCCATATTTCCGATCGGTGTCCATGGTTTTACCTGTTCAAGGCCAAGCTCTATGCATTCTTTTGTCACACGGACAAGCTTCTCCTTCTCCGGACTTACCTGTCCAATACAGAACATACGGGAGGAATCAGAAAAATATCCCTGATAAATGGTGGATACATCTACATTGACAATATCACCTTCTTTTAAGACAATTTCTTCATCCGGGATTCCGTGGCATACTACCTCGTTGATAGATGTACATACGCTTTTTGGAAAACCTTCATAATTAAGTGGTGCCGGAATTCCGCCATGACGTACTGTTTCTTCATGTACCCAGTCATCAATCTGCTGTGTCGTCACGCCTGGTCCGATATGCTCTGCAATATAATCAAGAACTGCAACATTGATCTTGCAGCTCTCTTTGATCTTCTCGATCTGTGCAGGTGTCTTGATTAGATCATGGTCAAGAACTGCATACCCCTTCTTTTCATGAGTTCCATTTTTTCATCAAATGCTTCATGACATTTTTTATATTTTTTTCCGCTTCCACACCAGCAGGGATCATTTCGTTCAATTTTTTTAGACATCTTCTTCTCCTTTTCGCAACTGTATGGCTGCTTTTTCTTTTGTATTTTATATATTCAGATATGTTATATCTGTCTGTAATATTTTAACCGAATCAAAGAAGTCTCCTATGTGGTTGCAAGAAACAATAAACTGTGGGTGGGGACTTGCATTCATCCGTTTGAATGGGAAATTATTCCGCCTGATTATCATAGCACAACTTCTTTGGGTGAAAAGTATTCTTTGTGTTTTTGGTTTGTTTTATATAACTTTTTGTGATTTTCAATAAAAAAGATCGTAGTAGCTTGAACGATCTCTTTTTATTTATGTGTCTGTATTAATTATTTTTCGGTGGCTGCAGATTGTCGGTTTCCACCAGTTGCCATTATTCGCATTCGCCCAAGTGCACTGGATACTGCCGGAATAGAAATTACTACGATCGTCAGTACACCTTCCAGAAGAATATAACTGTAATTGTAAATGATCGGATACAAAGCTGTCAGAGACTTCGGAAAATTATCCGGCATGTAATCCATCCAGTAAAGATATCCGCCAAGTGCATGGAATGCCCCTCTTGCCAAAATTGCTATTATGTATGCTTTAAGAAGACCATGTTTTCTGGATTTTGTAAATAATCCGGAAAGCCCCATGGCTCCAAATGCCAGAATGTAATCACAGCATACCTGAAAAAATGAAAGGACATATGGCTCCTGGAGGAACTGAAAAATCCCATATACAAGACCGGTAAGAATTCCTACCTTAATGCCATACCAGTAACCGATCAGAACAATAAACAACATACTGAACAAAGTCACAGATCCGCCAAATGGCAGTTTAAATATCTTAATGTAGGAAGTTACATATGCAAGTGCCAATGCTACTGCACAGGTAACCAGCTGCTGTGTGGTAAATTTTAATGCAGATGTGTTTTTCTGAAGTAATACTGCTACCAGAATTATCAAAATCAGGACTGCAATAACAGATACGGCATATCCTGCCGTTGTGAGACCGCCTTCGGCAGTCACAAGAAAATTAAACATACTCTTTTCTTTCCTCCTTACGATTAAATTGCCCAAATCAAGTTCAAAGGTCAAAGCCTGCACCTCCTCACAGCCTGGTCAGGCTCCTTTGGTCTTACCTATTGTAGCATATGGAAAAAGAGATGTAAATGGTGGGAGATGTATGATTATATATAATAAAAACAGGAGAAAAATCCATGTACTGATTTTTCTCCTGCTTTCCTCTTTCCCTTTGTACCTTAAAACTACATACATGTTCTGTTGATGATCGTTAATCAAACTCTTTGAATCAATTCTTAACCTGCGTTTCTTGGTCAAGCCCTCACCCGATTAGTAACAGTCAGCTCCATGTGTTACCACACTTCCACCTCTGCCCTATCTACCTCGTCGTCTTCAAGGGGGTTTACTTCATAAGAATGGGATATCTCATCTTGAGGGGGGCTTCACGCTTAGATGCCTTCAGCGTTTATCCCTTCCGGACTTGGCTACCCGGCCATGGCTTTGGCAAGCCAACCGGTCCACCAGCGGTCCGTCCATCCCGGTCCTCTCGTACTAAGGACAGCTCCTCTCAGATATCCTACGCCCACGCCGGATAGGGACCGAACTGTCTCACGACGTTCTGAACCCAGCTCGCGTACCGCTTTAATGGGCGAACA
>ENA-OQHA01000116-OQHA01000116.1-human-gut-metagenome-genome-assembly--contig:-NODE-116-length-41325-cov-6.110272_pt1 | contig 41325 bp, 47 predicted proteins | sample MGYA00242558_ERZ504707 | MGnify/ENA primary metagenome ERZ504707 (study PRJEB26092, sample SAMD00036197) | human gut metagenome | host: Homo sapiens | study: EMG produced TPA metagenomics assembly of... | reverse complement strand
AGAAGGTTGAAATTGAGTTCGGCCTGCTGGCCATTGCACATAATCTTGCAAAAATAGCCTCTTAGGAGGCTTATACCAATAAAAAACAGTTTGAATGGAAAAAGTAAGTTTGTAAGCTTCTTTTTTTTGAGAAAAATCCAAATGACTTCAATTTGAAATAAAACAAAAGAGGCCATCTCAACTCTATTTGAGACAGCCTCTTTATGGTTTTAGGATGCTGCTTATCGAGAAGCAAACATTGACTGGCTATTAGCCTGACGTGCAGAAATCATACCTTGCAAATCGGGAGATACAGTCACCGGCGTGCCGTCCTGCTGTTTGAAAGTGATAGTTCCGTCTTCATTCATTGTAATCAGTTCAAATGTCTGACCTTCGGCAGAAGCATTCCATGTATTCTTTTCTTTGTCATAAATCAAGGTAAGTGGCTTGTCTTCTTCACCCTTCTTTGTGATAGTGTAGCCATCTTCGTTGGTCTGTACAAGATATTCTCCGCTTTCACCCTTTACGGTTTTTACGCTACCTACATCAGCCAAAGGATTTGAACCAGACCAGAATTCGATAGAGTTCAGTACAATGACGTCTGCCAAGTAAGCTACTTCATATACAGGTACGATATGGAATGCAAGAAAGACAATTTCATTCACGAATTTATTACCAATGTTGTTGTTCCAGTCCTTCAGACTACTCCATAGACCAAATGAACCGATACATGAGGAGCATATAATGCTGCCACTTAGAATCAGACAGGCAGCTGAGAGTTTTAGTTTTTTCATACGCAATTTCAATTAGGGGTTAATATTTTATATGTATTGTCGTTTTGCTATTACAATTTGTTACAAAGTTAGAAGTTATTTTGGATTATGAAAGAAAAAGGTAAAAAAATAGTATCTTTGCGCTGTTTTTTGAGAGAAATTAATGATTAAATAAAAATAGAATGAAAGAAACAATTCAGAAGAGATTGAGCGATTCGAAGACGGCACGCTGGACAGCCTTGTTTATCGTTTCGTTTACCATGATGTGTGGTTATTTTCTGACGGATGTGATGTCACCGTTGGAAAACTTGTTGACAACAAAGGGTCAGGTGGTATATTTTACAGATGATACCTCCATGCCGGCAGACAGTCTGGTGGCCAAAGTGAATTACTTTTCTTCGGAAGAAATGCTTTCAAATTCGTTGTTGACCGTAGAGCAACTTGAGGAAGGAAGTAAAGTACAGTATTATGAAATGCAGAATGGCGCACAGACACAGACGGAAAAGACAATTAGTTCTGTCGCCAGAGGAGAAGGCTGGTCAAGTACAGAATATGGCTTCTTTTCAGGAGCTTATGGCTTGATTAATGTATTCTTGCTGATGCTGTTCTTCGGTGGAGTGATTCTGGATAAAATGGGAATCCGTTTTACCGGAATGATGTCTTCTGGATTGATGTTTATGGGAGCTTTGATTAAATGGTATGCCCTTTCTTCTGATTTTGGAGATGCACAGCTCTTTGGAATGGACATGCAGGTGGCATTGGCTTCTTTAGGATTTGCAATTTTCGGAATGGGAGCTGAAATCACAGGTATTACTGCGTCTAAAGTCATTGTAAAATGGTTTGCTGGAAAGGAACTGGCGCTTGCATGGGTCTTCAGGTGGCAATGGCTCGTATTGGTACAGCCGTGGCTTTGGCCGTAAGCTTGCCGGTAGCCCGTTGGATGGGGGATGTTTCTTATCCGGTGTTGTTCGGAGCCATTTTATTATGCGTGGGATTTGCTTCATACATGATTTACTGTGTGATGGACCGCAAGGAAGATGCTTCTGCCGCAGCTGTTCGCATGGAAAATGGAGAGACCGAAGAAGAAGGCTTCAAGCTGTCCGATTTGAAACTGATATTCTGTAGCAAGGCTTCTGGCTGATTAACTTGTTGTGCCTGATGTTCTATGCCGGTGTGTTCCCCTTTCTGAAGTTTGCGACAAAACTGATGATTTATAAGTACGATGTACCGGAATCTTTTGCCGGATTGATTCCTGCCTTATTGCCGTTTGGAACCATTTTGTTGACACCCGTATTCGGTTCTTTATACGACCGTATCGGTCGCGGAGCTACCTTGATGATTATCGGTTCAGTCATGTTGACAGTCGTTCACGTGCTGTTTGCCCTTCCGGTAATGAACTATTGGTGGTTTGCTGTTATTGTCATGATTGTATTGGGAATTGCGTTTTCTTTGGTACCCAGTGCCATGTGGCCTTCAGTTCCTAAAATTATCCCGATGAAGCAGTTGGGTTCTGCTTATGCCACCATTTTCTATATCCAGAATATCGGATTGACAATGGTGCCCTGGCTGATTGGATGGGTGATTGAACATTTTGCTACTTTACGCAACGAAGCTGGTGTAATTGTAGGCTATGACTATACGGCTCCGATGGTTATTTTTGCAGTATTTGGTCTGTGTGCCATTCTTATTTCTACATTGCTTCGTGTAGAAGACAGCAAAAAACATTATGGACTGGAAGAAGCCAATATGAAGAAATAACATTCAAATTATCCTTATAGGAAGGAGTTGAAGATGTGTCAGGTGCATCTTCAGCTCCTTTTGTTTTTATTAATACCTCGTAAGAAGGGGTAATGGTGATATATCCTTTGTCTTGTGGATTTTTTCCCGTATCTTTGAACTGTTTTATGTGAGAGTCTGTTTATGGAAAAGCAAATGGTCTGTCATGGGGCAGATTGCCGGATAGATTTCCACATGAGAAATGTGTAACAAAAATTTGGCTATGAATAATACGAAGAAAAAATCACCTATATCATGGGTTCCTACTGCATATTTTGCTATGGGACTTCCTTTTGTCGTACTCAATATGGTTACCGTGTTAATGTTTAAAGGGCTTGAGGTGGATGATAAGCTAATCACCTTCTGGACGTCTTTGATTCTTTTGCCCTGGACATTGAAACCATTGTGGAGTCCTTTTCTGGAACTTTTCCGGACAAAGAAATTTTTTGTGATTGTAACTCAGTTGATTACGGGAATTACTTTCGGGTTGGTAGCTTTTGCGTTGAACCTGTCCCATTTTTTCAGTATCTCCATTGCGTTGCTGGCCATTGTTGCTTTTAGCGGAGCTACTCACGACATCGCCTGCGACGGAGTATATATGAGTGAGTTGTCCAATGAAGACCAGGCAAAGTTTATTGGTTGGCAGGGAGCCTTTTATAACATAGCAAAGATTCTGGCAACAGGTGGTTTGGTGTACCTGGCTGGGTATTTTATCGAACTGAATGCAGATGCCGGATTGCTGACAGCCAACAAAAGAGCCTGGATGATTATCTTGCTGATTCTTTCCGTAACCATGATTCTTTTGGGAATCTATCATTTGTTTGCTCTGCCCTCTACCCAGTCGGCTTCTTCCAGAAAAACATTACGGAGTAACAAGGAAGTGATGAAGGAACTGGGGCAGGTGTTGATGGACTTTTTCCGCAAGACACACATCACTTATTATATCTGCTTCATCATCCTTTACCGTTTTGCAGAAGGATTTGTGATGAAGATTGTGCCGCTGTTCCTGAAAGCAGACCGGGAGATGGGAGGATTGGGACTCAATGAAAAGGAAATCGGACTTTATTATGGTACGTACGGAGCTGCGGCTTTTGTGTTGGGTTCTTTGCTGGCAGGATATTATATTGCTCGTCGAGGATTGAAAAAACGATTTTCTCGTTGTGCTGTATTTTTAACCTTCCTTTTATGGTGTATGCCTTGTTTGCTTACTTCCAGCCGGAAAGTGGTTGGATAATATGCAGTGGTATCGTTTTTGAGTATTTCGGATATGGTTTCGGCTTTGTCGGACTTTCTCTGTTTATGATGCAGCAGGTGGCTCCTGGCAAGCATCAGATGGCTCATTATGCATTTGCTTCAGGAATCATGAATTTTGGAGTGATGATTCCGGGAATGTTAAGCGGCTGGGTGTGCGAAGTCTTGGCACATGGTTTGATAAGCCGGGAGGTTACGAGCCTTTCTTTATCTTTGTGCTGATTGCTACAATTCCAGCTTCCTGATTACTTATTTCCTTCCGTTTAAATATGACAATGGGGGAAATTTGCTGGAAGGCGAAAAAGAATATGTATAATTATCAATTAAACTAACTGGATATGAATGAAAAATTTGTAATGCCCTGGGAGGAACGCCCGGCAGACTGTAAAGAAGTAATGTGGCGCTATTCGAAGAATCCCGTCATCGGACGCTACCAGATACCTTCATCGAATAGTATTTTCAATAGTGCGGTAGTTCCCTTCAAAGATGGATTTGCTGGGGTGTTCCGTTGCGACAACCGAGCTGTACAGATGAATATCTTTGCAGGTTTCAGCAAGGACGGTATCAACTGGGAAATCAATCATGAGCCGATTGTCTTTAAGCCCGGCAATACGGAGATGATAGATTCTGAATATAAATATGATCCTCGTGTCACTTGGATTGAAGACCGTTACTGGATTACATGGTGCAACGGTTATCACGGACCTACCATCGGTATCGGTTATACATTCGATTTCAAGGAATTCTATCAGTGTGAGAATGCCTTCCTTCCATTTAACCGTAACGGCGTATTGTTCCCGCAGAAAATTAACGGTAAGTATGCCATGCTGAGCCGTCCGAGCGACAATGGTCATACACCTTTCGGAGATATTTATATCAGCTACAGTCCCGATATGAAGTATTGGGGTGAGCACCGTTGTGTAATGAAAGTGACTCCTTTCCCGGAAAGTGCCTGGCAGTGTACGAAAATTGGAGCCGGATCTGTGCCTTTCCTGACAGAAGAAGGCTGGCTGATGTTCTATCACGGGGTTATTACCACTTGCAACGGTTTCCGTTACTCTATGGGAGCAGCTATTCTGGATAAGGACCATCCGGAAAAGGTGCTTTATCGTACCCGTGACTACCTGTTGGCACCTGCTGCACCTTATGAACTGCAGGGAGATGTGCCTAATGTAGTGTTCCCGTGTGCTGCTCTTCAGGATGGAGAAAGAGTGGCTGTGTACTACGGTGCTGCTGATACCGTGGTAGGAATGGCTTTCGGTTATATTTCCGAAATCATTGATTTTGTAAAGCGTACTTCTATTTTGTAAATGTAAATATTTAATAAGACTGTTCCTGTAGCCAGACGCTATGGGAGTAGCCTTTTTTATTTTAGGCCTATGAAAAAACTAATTGCATCTCTGAGCTTTTTGTTCATCTGGAATTGTGCCAATGCGCAGGACCCGGTGGACTATGTAGACCCGTTTATTGGAACAACCAATTATGGTACTTGTAATCCGGGAGCTGTCTGTCCGAATGGTTTAATGTCGGTCGTTCCTTTTAATGTGATGGGGTCGGATGAAAATACCTATGATAAAGACGCTCGCTGGTGGTCTACTCCTTATGAATACACGAACAGCTATTTTACCGGCCTCTCTCATGTCAACCTGAGTGGGGTGGGTTGTCCTGAAATGGGTTCTCTGTTGCTGATGCCCACAACCGGCGAATTGAATGTCGACTATCATCATTACGGAAGCAAGTATGAAAAGGAAACGGCTTCACCGGGATATTACAGCTTGCAACTGACCAAATATAATATTAAGGTAGAGGCTACTTCTACATTGAGAACAGGGCTTACCCGCTTTACTTTTCCAAAGGGGAAGAGCCATATCCTGATGAACTTGGGAGAAGGACTGACCAATGAATCGGGAGCTTATCTGCGCCGGATAAATAACCGTGAAATTGAGGGTATGAAGTTCTTGGGAACATTCTGCTATAATCCTCAGGCTGTGTTCCCTATTTATTTTGTCATGCGTATCAACAAGGCTCCTAAGCAGACGGGGTATTGGAAATTCCAGCGCAAGATGACGGGGGTGGAAGCCGAATGGGACAAAGACAATGGCAAATACAAGTTGTACACGCAGTATGACCGGGATTTGGCTGGCGACGACATCGGTGCATGGTTCACTTTCGATACAGAAGAAAATGAACAGATAGAAGTGGCCGTAGGTGTATCGTTTGTAAGTATGGAAAATGCCCGTCAGAATTTGGAAGCTGAGCAGCATGGAGCTGGATTCGATGAAATCTATGCCAGCGCACGGAAACAGTGGAACGACGATTTGAGCCGTATCATCGTAGAAGGAGGTACAAAGGAACAGAAAACGGTGTTCTATACTGCCTTGTATCACACGCTGATTCACCCGAATATCCTCCAGGATGTAAATGGGGAATACCCAGCCATGGAAACCGGAGAAACGAAGACGACTAAAAACAATCGTTACACCGTATATTCTTTGTGGGATACCTATCGCAACCTGCATCAGTTGATGACTCTGGTGTATCCCGAACGTCAGATTGACATGGTACGTACCATGGTCGATATGTACAAAGAGCATGGGTGGTTACCTAAATGGGAGTTGTACGGACGTGAAACCCTCACGATGGAAGGTGACCCCAGTTTGCCGGTGATTGTGGATACCTGGATGAAGGGTCTGCGTGACTTTGATATGGAAACTGCCTATGAGGCTATGCGCAAGTCGGCTACTCTTCCTGGAAAGGAAAACCTGATGCGTCCGGACAACGATGATTACATGAGCAAAGGCTATGTACCTTTGATGGAACAGTTCGATAACTCCGTATCGCATGCTTTGGAATATTACATTGCCGATTATGCTTTGTATACGCTGGCAAAGAGCATGGGAAAGAAAGAGGATGCCGATTTGTTCTACAAGCGGTCTATGGGATACAAGCATTATTATTGCAAGGAATTCGGCACACTTCGTCCTATTTTGCCGGACGGAAAATTCTATTCTCCGTTCGATCCGCTTCAGGGACAGAACTTTGAACCGAGTCCGGGATTCCACGAAGGTAATTCCTGGAACTATACCTTCTACGTGCCGCATGATGTAAAGGGACTGGCTCGCCTGATGGGAGGACAGAAGAAGTTTATCGACAAACTGCAGATGGTATTCGACAAAGGTTATTATGACCCGGCCAATGAACCGGATATTGCTTATCCTTATCTGTTCAGTTACTTCAAGGGTGAGGAATGGCGTACACAGAAAACCGTTCGTGAACTGCTGGCTAAGTACTTCACTCCCAAACCTGACGGTATTCCGGGAAATGACGATGCTGGTACCATGTCAGCCTGGGCTGTATTCAGTATGATGGGCTTCTACCCTGATTGTCCGGGTGTTCCCGAATATACGTTGACTGACCCGACTTTCGACCGTATTACCATCGTTTGAATCCGGAATTTTATGGAAAAGATAAGCTGATCATTGAAAAGAAGGAGAATGGTTCACCGGAAGGGTATATTCAGAAGATAGAACTTGGCGGCAAGAAAACAGGTTACCGGATTAATCACAATGACCTGGTAAAAGGCGGCACATTGACGTTCTATAAATAAGCAGATTAGTTTTCCCCTTTAGTTCGTCTTTTCTTTACGGTGTGGCGCACCAGAAAGATGCTGACTTCGTATAAAAGCACGATGGGGAAGGTTACAATCAGCATAGTAAACACGTCTGAGGTAGGAGTGATGATAGCAGCGATAATCATTGCGACAACCCAGGCGTGTTTTCTGTATTGTGCTATGAAATCGGCAGACAAGATGCCCAGTTTGGCCAGCAGCCAGGTAAGAATCGGAATCTCAAACGTGATACCCATCATCAGGCTCAGCATGTTCAGCGTATCAATATAAGAACTGAGCAGAATGGTATTTTCCACTTCCTGACTCACTTGATAGGTCGAAAGGAAGCGGAATGTGAAAGGGAATATCAGGAAATAGCTGAATAGTACTCCCGTCAGGAAGAGCAGATAACCCCAGAATATCAGCCAGCGGGAATATTTCTTTTCATTCTGGTAGAGTGCCGGCGAAATAAAATGAAAAAGCTGATAGAGTATGTAAGGAGAAGCCAGCAGAATACCCGCATAGAACGAAACACTCATGTGGGTGAGAAACTGTCCTGAAAGTTGCGTGTTGATAAGTTTTACCGGCAAAGCTTCCGCTTCCAGTCCGGCTATATGCAGTATCCTTCCTAACCACGCAAAGAAACGGTAGGTACAGAAGTCGCCCTCTTTGGGAGCAAGGATGAGGCCGAAAAGTTCTTCCTTAAAACAGAAGGCCAGCAGCATAAGCACAATTACCGCACAAGCGATGTGGATAATCGTTTTACGCAGCTCGTCCAGGTGGTCCCAGAAAGTCAGTTCCGTTGGTTGCGTTGGCTTCACGGCAGTTATTTTTCTTTTTTCTCGTTCGAAGTGGTTTCTTCCTTCTTTTGGTCTGTTTCTTTCAGGTTATCTTCCACTTCGTTCATGCCTTCCTTGAAACTTCTTACACCTTTGCCAATACCTTTCATCAGTTCGGGAATCTTCTTTCCGCCGAACAGCAGCAGGATGATTAAAGCAAGAAATAAAAATTCCTGGGTACCGATACCCATAAACAGCAGTGTAGTATTCATGTACTTTTTGTGTAAATAGTGAGTGAATTTGTCATTTATTCTTCCGCAAAAATATGGATTGTTTTTTACCTGAGCAAGTGTGTGTGCTTTTGTCTTTTGGACATTTCAATAAAAGTGATAGGTTTTATTCATTTTTATAGTGTGAATCACTGATTTACGTCTCTTGTGGTATCTTTTTATAAAGGGCTCGTACTCTTTTATGTTTTCCTTATGCGAAACCTATGTTTCAGGGAGCAGAAACGTATGTTTTCTATTGGGGAAACATAGGTTTCAGATGGGGAAACATAAATAGTGATGGGAAGCTAACAGATAGATAAAGAGGGATTTGCAAGAGTTTGTATAAGGAAAAAGAAAACCGCAAAAGAAATCATAAGTCCTCTTGCGGTTTATCTTTTTATGAATAAGAATGAATTTATTTCTTAGTCAATGAAACATTGTCAATCAATGCTTTGGAGTCTTTTGTCTGGAGCTGGATGACGATGACAAAATCGCCCAAGGTAGCGTCAGATACAGGAGCTTCGGTAACTGTGCCACCCTTTGATTCTACGCCTTTGATGCTGGCAAAAGCATTGACCGTTTTTGAAAAATCAAAACTTGCAGAAACTTTAGACCATCTTCCTGCTTTTTTGATGACACGGCTATAAGCTGCAGCAGACTGGTTTTTGGTTGATTCGTCACTGAGGTCAAATCCTTCACGCATGATGAAAAGGTTATCGTTTTTTGCATCACGGATAAAGAAACGAACCTGTGCTCCGTCTGTTAGGGCTTTCATGTCGAAAGACAATGTATATACGGCTTTTTCTGCTCCTTGGATACGCTGGCTAGATAAGCTTTGTACCATGAGTTGTCAGTCGTTGTTTCAATCTGGACGGCATTGCCATGCTTTTCGTCATCTGTTGCAGGGCTGATAGTGGTAGCGCCGTTTGTCTTGTCAAATGCAAACCAGTCTTCTGTAGAAGGAATGGATGCATAAGTCTTTTCGTTATTCAACGGGGTGTCAAAGTTGCCGTTCTTTACTAAATTCTGTGCCTGAGCTCCCATTGCCAGGAAGGCCATTGCGGCCACAATAAATACTTTTCTCATATACTTCAACATTAGGTTAGTTTGATAGCTTATTTCTACAAATATAGAAAAAATCGGTTGAATATGAATCTATTTTTTGATTGTTTATAGTTTTAAAATTAAGGTTATGGCTGAAGATGTAAACTCTTTGGGTGGGAGTATAAGCTATGTGTAATGGTGTGAACAGAGGTATATCGGGTAAATGTCAGCAAGATGTCAGTAAGATTTTATTGCTCTTATGAAGGGAGTGCATAGCTTTGTTTTTAGAAAATATAGCTGGATATGGAAAAGAAAAGGTATTACGTGGGTATGCGTCGGTTTATTATTCTGTCTTCTTTTATAATAGGATTTGTATCATTCTTTATTTCTTATAATAAGAAAGAGGATGCGTCTTTGCCTGATAAACTGGAGCAAATGATGTGTCGTACGAAGATGAATGTGCACTGTGACCCTTTTTATGGTTACCAGATACATTATCCTGCGTTCTTCGAACAGGTTCCGGATTCACTCATTCATGAAACGGGATGTTGCCAGTTCTATTTTGGGAATATGCTGAAGATTGCTCAGACAGCTTTTGTCATAACTAATTTTGAAGGATTTACCGTGCGGCAGGGAATGGAACATTTTGCCATGGAACAGCATGCCACTGAACGGCGGTGTGGAAGTGATTATTTCCTTCTTTCCGGACCTCTTTATATCAACCATCGGCCGGTAGAGGCTATCGTTTTTATGCCAAATATGTGCAACGGCAAAAGCTCTGGTTTGTGCAGTCTTTGTCTTATCCTGTGAGTTGCACACGTGCTGTTTCACGACTTATTGATCAGATAGATGACTGGCAAGTGTGGGAGGAGAAAGAATAGTGTAGGTAAGGAATTTTATTTTTTTGAATTCTCCTGTAAAGGATAGAGAAAATTATAGAAAATATATAACTTTGTAATAGAAGATAAATCATTTAGTAAACGTAAGATTATAAATTATAATGTGTATGTATAAATCCGATTTCCAACCTATAATGAAGCGCTATGCATTAGCCTTGAAAATAATTCTATTAATGGCTGGTGTAATGTTTATTGTAAGGTCATTTGTATTACCATACTCTATAGAACAAATAGCAAGTCTTTTATTGGGTATTTTGTTGATGATTATCTATATATATTTATTGATGATTATTCCATCGGCTATAGAGTTAGATAATGAAGGCATAACAATAAAGAGGGTATTAGGTAAAAAATCTATTCCTTATTCGGTAATTAAAGAAGTTTTTGCCTATAATGGAGTTCAAGAAGATGTGCGTTATTTTGGAAGTAACGGATTTTTAGGATATATAGGGATTATGGGGAGTACTCCTTATGGTAAATATTATTCTTATGTAAAGAATCCTCAGCAGCAGGTTTTTGTTTTGACGCAGAATAAGAACTATCTTTTAAGTTGTGAAAATAGAGATATATTCATAAAAGAATTATCGAATAAACTTTCTAAGTAATCTTTGGATTTCTATTTATTGGTTATTGGGGAAACTGTATTTTAAGCAGTAAAGCCAACGAAATTTTTCTTTAAAAGTTTCGGGCTGTCTTGTCTCTTCCCTAAAAGATGGGTATCTTTGACTCGTTTTTCATTTAACATTGATACTCATGCAGGATTTTGTTCATTTGCACGTTCATACGCAGTATTCTATTCTTGACGGACAGGCTTCTATTCCCCGGTTGGTAGACAAGGCCATGGCCAACGGCATGCGAGGAATCGCAGTGACCGACCACGGAGATATGTTCGGTATCAAGGAGTTCTTCAACTATGTCAACAAGAAGAACGGGGGTACGAATGGGGAGATTAAGGATTTGAAGAAGAGAATTGCCGCCCTCGAAAGTGGTAAGGAAGAGTCGGAAAACCCCGAAGCTGAGATTGCAGCTTGCAAGGAACAGTTGGAGCTGCGAAAAAGAAGCTGTTCAAGCCGATTTTCGGTTGTGAAATGTATGTAGCTCGCCGCCGTCTGGAAGATAAGGAAGGTAAGCCTGACCAGAGCGGGTATCACTTGGTGGTGTTGGCCAAGAATCTGAAGGGTTATCATAACCTGATTAAATTAGTGTCGAAGGCATGGACCAAGGGATTCTACATGCGTCCGCGTACAGACCGTGCGGAGTTGGAGAAGTATCACGAAGGACTGATTGTATGTTCGGCTTGTTTGGGAGGGGAAGTGCCCCGACGTATCACGGCCGGACAGTTTGAAGAGGCAGAAGAGGCCATCCGCTGGTACAAGAATCTTTTCGGAGATGACTACTACCTGGAACTGCAGCGTCACAAGGCGACGGTGCACGTGCCAATCATGAGGTGTATCCCATGCAGCAGGTGGTGAATGAAAAACTGATTGAATATGCCAAAAAATACAATATCAAGCTGGTATGTACGAACGATGTGCACTTTGTGGACGAGGAAAATGCCGAAGCCCACGACCGGCTTATCTGCCTGAGTACAGGAAAAGACCTGGACGACCCCAACCGTATGCTTTATACCAAGCAGGAATGGATGAAGACGCGGGAAGAAATGAACGAAGTCTTTGCTGATGTGCCGGAAGCCTTGAGCAATACGGTTGAAATCTGTGACAAGGTGGAATTTTATTCAATTGACCATGCGCCTATCATGCCGACGTTTGCCATTCCGGAAGATTTCGGTACGGAGGAGGAATATCGTAAGAAACTTACGGAAAAAGACCTCTTTGATGAATTTACCCGCGATGAGAACGGCAACGTGGTAATGGATGAGGCTGCGGCGAAGGCGAAGATTGAGCGTCTGGGCGGATATGAGAAATTGTATCGTATCAAACTGGAAGCCGATTATCTGGCGAAACTGGCCTACGACGGAGCCAAACGACGTTATGGCGAGAACCTGTCGGAGGAGGTGCAGGAGCGTATCAAGTTTGAGTTGCATATCATGAAGACCATGGGTTTCCCGGGATACTTCTTGATTGTGCAGGACTTTATCAATGCGGCACGTCATCAGTTGGATGTGTCAGTCGGTCCGGGACGTGGTTCGGCGGCAGGTTCGGCGGTAGCTTACTGCTTGGGTATTACGCAGATTGACCCGATTCAATACGATTTGCTGTTTGAGCGTTTCTTGAATCCGGACCGTATCTCTTTGCCTGATATTGATGTGGACTTTGATGATGACGGACGTGGCCGCGTGCTGAACTGGGTAACGGAGAAGTATGGACAGGAAAAGGTAGCGCACATCATTACGTATGGTACGATGGCTACTAAGTTGGCTATCAAGGATGTGGCCCGTGTGCAGAAACTCCCGTTGTCGGAGTCAGACCGTCTGTGTAAGTTGATTCCGGATAAACTGCCCGATAAGAAACTGAATCTACCGAATGCCATTGCTTACGTGCCGGAACTGCAGGAAGCGGAAGTATCTCCGAATCCGGTGTTGCGCGATACCATCAAATATGCCAAGATGCTGGAAGGTAACGTGCGAAACACGGGTGTACATGCCTGCGGTACGATTATCTGTCGTGATGATATTACCGACTGGGTACCGGTGAGTACGGCAGATGACAAGGAAATCGGAGAAAAAATGCTGGTTACCCAGTACGAAGGTTCGGTGATTGAAGATACAGGGTTGATTAAGATGGACTTCCTGGGCTTGAAGACCTTGTCCATCATTAAGGAGGCCATTGAGAACATTCGTCAGAGTAAGGGAATCGTACTGAATATCGATGAAGTACCGATTGATGACCCTGCTACTTACCGCTTGTACAGTGAAGGACGAACCATCGGAACGTTCCAGTTTGAATCGGCGGGTATGCAGAAGTACCTGCGTGAGCTTCAGCCAGTACGTTTGAGGATTTGATTGCCATGAACGCCCTTTACCGTCCGGGACCGATGGACTACATTCCGGACTTCATCGACCGTAAACACGGCCGGAAGCCGATTGAGTACGATATCCCGATTATGGAGAAATACCTGAAGGATACGTATGGTATTACAGTGTATCAGGAGCAGGTGATGTTGCTGTCGCGCTTGCTGGCCGACTTTACGCGTGGTGAATCGGATGCCTTGCGTAAGGCCATGGGTAAGAAGTTGCGTGACAAGCTGGATCACATGAAGCCGAAGTTCATTGAAGGTGGAAAGAAGAACGGACATGACCCTAAGGTGCTGGAGAAAATCTGGGCCGACTGGGAAAAGTTTGCATCGTATGCGTTTAACAAATCGCATGCTACTTGTTACTCGTGGGTAGCTTATCAGACAGCATACCTGAAGGCCAACTATCCGTCAGAGTACATGGCCGCTACGATGAGTCGGAATATTTCGAACATCACTGAAATCACGAAGCTCATGGATGAATGCAAGTCGATGGGTGTAAAGGTGCTGGGACCGGATGTGAACGAAAGTAACCTGAAATTCTCAGTCAATTATCACGGTGATATCCGTTTCGGATTGGGAGCCATTAAGGGAGTAGGAGAGTCGGCTGTGCAGAGTATTTTGGAAGAAAGACGGAAGAATGGTGAGTTTAAAAATATCTTTGACTTTGTGCAGCGTGTAAATCTGTCGGCTTGTAACCGTAAGAATATTGAAAACCTGGCATTGGCCGGTGGGTTTGATAGTTTCTCTGGTATCAAGCGTGAGGATTTCTTTGTGAAAAATGCGAAGGATGAATCCTTTTCAGATATACTGGTGCGTTATGGTAACAAATACCAGTTGGATAAGGCTGCGGCTGCCAATTCTTTATTCGGAGGAGAACATGCGGTAGAGGTGGCTACTCCGGAGATTGTGCCGGCCCCGTCGTGGAGCGATTTGGAGCGTTTGAACAAAGAACGTGATTTGGTAGGAATTTATTTGTCGGCTCACCCGCTGGATGAGTTTGCCGTGATTCTGGAAAATGTGTGCAACGTACACATGGCCGAACTGACCGACTTGACCCCGCTGCAGAACCATGACCTGGTGCTGGGAGGAATCGTGACTGGAGTACGTGAAGGATATACCAAGACGGGAAAGCCCTACGGCATTGCAAAAGTGGAAGATTACTCAGGAACGGCAGAATTTGCTTTCTTCGGTAACGAATGGGTGGAAAAGAAGAACTTTTTCATGGAAGGTATGTTCCTTTTCATGAAAGGAAAGTGCCAGCCCAAGCAGTGGAAACAGGAGGAGTGGGAAGTGAAAATCAACAGTATCGAACTGCTTCCTGAAGTGAAGGAGAGAGTGGTGGAAAAACTGACGGTAACAGCTCCGCTTTCAGCCATAGATGACCAGTTGATCATGGAATTTTCTTCTTTGGTGAAAGATAGTCCGGGTAATGCCGAACTTCATTTCCTGGTTCGGGATGAAGACGGGCAGATGTATGTAAATCTGATGTCACGCACGATGAAAATTCTGTACAGAAAGAGCTGGTCAACTATTTAAAAAACCAGCCATTGTTGGACTATAAAATAAATTAGTATATATTTGCGTAGAGAACTTAAAAACATAGATAATTATGGCATTGAATATTAAAGATGACAACTTTGAGGCTATTGTAGCTGAAGGTAAACCAGTGGTGTTGGATTTTTGGGCTACATGGTGTGGTCCTTGCAAGCAAATTGCTCCATATATCGAAGAACTGGCAGAAGAGTATAAGGATAAGGTAAATATCGGTAAATGCGATGTAGACGAAAATGCAGACCTTCCTGCACAGTTTGGTGTGCGCAACATTCCTACCGTATTGTTTATCAAGAACGGAGAAGTTGTGGACAAACAAGTAGGAGCTACCACTAAATCTGCTTTGCAGGCAAAGGTAGAAGCTTTGTTGAAATAACTAAAAACAGATAAGTTATGGGAATGGAAGACGATTTCTTGTTGGAAGATGAGGACGATGAAAAAACCATCGAGTTCATAAAGAACTATTTGCCTCAGGACATGAAAGAGGCTTTCTCGGACGATGATTTGTATTACATCTTAGATTTGATTGTGGATTATTATACCACGAGTGGTTGTCTGGATGCACAGCCGGACGATGAAGGGTATATCAACATCGATCAGGATGAGATTGTGAACTACATCGTTAAAGAGTCTGCCAAGGATGGAATGGGCCCGTTTGACCCGGATGCAATTTTCTTTGTCGTACAGGGTGAAATGGAATATGGCAATCAGTTGGGACAAGTAGAGTAACAAAGTACCATATTATCATAAATCGGAGCTGTTTTTCATGTTCCGGATTTTTTATGAGGTAATTTAATAAGAAAGAATATCCGAAAGTATCTTTTGCTGATACCAGGGATCATCAATTTCCTTTAATTGTTTTGCCAGTTCCTGGTAAAGTTCTTTCACAATTTCCGGATGCTCTTCCGGTGAAAGATTTTGCAGCTGATAAGGATCTTTGACATCATCAAACAAAAGAGTTTTTGTCAGTTTGTTTTCTCTGTCGATGTATAATGCCAATGTGTACTGCTGCGTCTTGATACCTCTGGAACGGGGGAAATAAGAAATGACATTTCCGTCTTTATCTTTATCTCCATCCATATTTTGGATGTATAAAGCACCCGTAGGGCGAACGACGGTCTGCACGGAATCTTCATAGAAAATCGGTGCGTAATTACTTCCCTGTACGTTTGCTGGAATATCCTTGTCCAAGTTGCAAAGTCCCAGCAGGTAGGCATAATGTCTGGTGAAGACAACAACAAGTTGTCAACACGGGGACGTATGTGCTGTGGATAACGGACAAGGAATGGCACGTTCATGGATTCAGCATACGGTGAATTTTTGGGGTCATCCGTAAACTGACTGCACATGGTTTCTCCATGGTCGGAGGTAAATACTACGATTGTATTTTTATCGAGTTTCAGCTCCTTCAAGCAATCCAGAATTTGTCCGAAAGCACGGTCTACTCCACTGACAGATGCAAAATAATAACGGGCCGATTCAGCTTTTTCCCGCTGTCTGTCTGCATTGGGACGAATCAGCAGGCTGTCAATTGGCTGGTCTTTATACAGATTGAAATCTTCTTCCATGCAGTCGTCCAAAGAGCGGTATGGACTATGAGGGGGATTCATGCCGACCATGATAAAGAACGGTTTTTTCGGGTCACGTTGGTTCTTGTCATTACGCAGGTAGGAAATGACTTGTTTGGCTTCGTGAAGCGGAGACCATTCTTTCGGGTCATGACGTTTTCCGTCTGTATCCCAATAATGAGGATTCTTATGTTCATCGAATGTACCGTAAGAGTACCAGTAGTTAAATCCATGACGACGCTCTTTCGGTGTATAGGCATCCCATACCGGGCGTTTGGTTTCTACATACTCTCCAGGATTTTCCGGATCATTGGGAGTTGGGAAATCCGCATGCAGTTTACCAAAATAGGCACAGTCATAACCGTTTTTGCTGAATACGTCGCTCACACATTCCACATCTGTGCGAAGTGAGCTGATGGAGCGTGTCGAATTACAGTTCAAAGGAATTCCACTTTTGTTCGGGTACATACCAGTGAGCAGAGAGCCACGGTGCGGACTGCTCAGCGGGCAGTTGCTCATGGCTGAAGACAGTACCAGTGATTCCTTTGCAAATTTGTCAATGTGAGGGGTGTGTACCGGATCGGCTGCAAAGTTAATGTGTTCTTTAAATCCATTTTCATGCCAGAACCCCATTGCCATGTTACGATATTGGTCTGGAAATACGTAAATGACATTGGGGTACTCTTGTTCAGCAACTTGCTGTTTGCTGGCACAACTTTGCAATGAAAGCAATCCGATTCCCCCTATTAGTGAGTAGGAAAGGTGTTTCATGGCTATTGTTGTTTATTGTTTTATTCGTTTACGAAAGAGAATGGCTGATTGTTTTCAATGTTTCTCTTACGAATCAATGCTTCTTCGTAATAGTAGTCTGCATAGTTCAGAGGTACATCGATTTCAGCTCCGTGAGGGATACTTCCTACTGAGTGCATCAGGATAAAGTTTCCGTTTTCTCCTACTTTTGCTTTGTAGTCAGGACCTGATAAGTTCTTCAAAATCTTATCCGCAAGTTCCTTATAATTCTTTCCTGGACAATAGCCATCCATTTCATACAATGCAGAAGCAATACATGCTGCAGTAGAAACGTCTCTTGGTTCGTTCGGGATTTCCGGAGCATCAAAGTCCCAGTAAGGAATCAAATCTTTCGGCAAGTTTTTGTCATTCAGATAGAAGTTCAGTGTTTTTTCTGCCTGATCCAAATAACGCTTGTCATGAGTATAACGGTAGCAGGTAGTAAATCCATATACGGCCCATGCTTGTCCGCGAGCCCATGCTGATTCATGTGCATAGCCTTGTGCAGTGTGACGGTTTCTTACGCTTCCATCTTTCAGAGAATAGTCAATTACATGGTAGCAGCTGTTGTCTGCACGGAAGTGATTCTTCATAGTTGTATTTGCATGCGATACAGCAATGTTATAGAAGGTAGAATCACCAGAAAGACGAGTTGCTTCGAACAGGAGTTCCAGGTTCATCATGTTATCGATGATAACCGGACATTCCCATCCGCGTTCACCTTGCCATCCTCTGTCTGCATCCCAAGACTGGATAACTCCGGCTACCGGACGGAAGCGGGTAGAAAGAGATTGTGCAGCGGTCACGATGACATCTTTGTATTCAGGTTTCTTGCACAAACGGTATCCGGTCAGGTAGCTGCATCCAATCATGAAGCCTACATCGTGATGCCATTTCAGGTATTTCACAGAGTCCAGGTCTTCTGTATATTTTTCAGCCAGTTTTTTCCATTTTTCATCTTTAGTCAGGTCATAATCCAGCCACATTGTTCCAGGGAAGAAACCACTGGTCCAGTCATCGATAGGTACATATACTATATTTCCCTTTTCGTCGATGGTACGAGGGTTCAAGATTTTACCACTTTTTTCAATCAGGTCAGTCTGCAAAGTGTGTTGAGCTTCGATGTTTTTGATTTCATTTTCCAGGAAGTTGTCTGTCTCCGCTGGTTTTTGCTGGCAGGCAGTAAAAGCGATGGCCAGCATGCTGATGAATCCTAAGTGCTGTTTGATCTTCATAAAAGGTTGTATTAAAAAGATTGTTTTGAATTTGTTTTCAAAATTAGGCTTATTACTTGATTTTTATAGGGTAAAATTGTCCAAAAAGCGTCTTATTCTGTTTGTGAAACAGGCTTTAAGGTGATTTCTTGCGGTTGCCCATGTTGGCAGGTTGCTTGAATTAATGTATTACCTTCTTTATCTGTTTGAAGTTTGACTTGGGGATTTCCTGTGGAGTTCCATTTTCCTTTTATCGTAATTTGCTTTACGACCGGTCGGCTTGGCTGAGAGGTCGTGTAAGTTTTTTCCTCAATATTCAGATTGGGAGAGCAAATGCTGAGCTGGATGTCTGATTCATTTTTCTTGTACATGACAAGTGTTTCAGCATCTGCTTGTTGTATCAGCTCTGCCTGTGTATTCTGGTATGCCTCAAAAAAGCTGCAGGCTGTAACTTGTGTAAGTTTGTCAAATACGATGTGGGCCTGACAATCCTGTTGCTTGATGATATAGCTTTGTCTGGCTCCCTTCCTTTCTTTTTCTGTGGGGCGGAGCAGAATTAAATATTCGTATTCTGCATTTTGAGGAGCCTTTCCGTGGTCTATCCAAGCTGTAAGGAACTTCCCTTCAGTTGCTTTCCGGCTTTTATTATGAAAAGAATGTTGCAAGCCTTCTGTTTGGTGAGGTTTTCCTTTTTGTATGTAAAAATAATTACCGAAAGGATCTTTCAGTGTACAAGAATCTTCTAAAACTGCAGGTTGGTATTTTGCCGGTAATGCACATTGGAACAAGGTCGTTTCTGTGGGGTAGTTTACGTTACTGTTCGAGATACCACTTCCCAGACAGATAATTCGGTTGCCAAAGCAAGCTACCGACTTGCGTGCTACGAAATCAGGAGTGAAGTTTTTCAATTCACGTTCCATAAGTTTCATAGCAAACATGCCATATTTTCCTTCCAGGGATGTACTTCCTGAGAAATTCTCTTTAGAACGTGCCATGTTAGTACCTTTGAGGGGGCTATCTAACAATTCAAATGGAAGATGGATGGTGGTTGTACCAGGCATGCGATTCCAGTCCCAGCCTTCTTCCTTGAAGCCACTTCCTTTTCTGGATACAGGGTGTCCATTTCCCATAATCAGTACAGCTCCATAACTTTGATAACGTCCGTAACGGTTGTCTTTCTGGTAGATTTCGGCTCCCCACACATCGGTGTTATATCCTTTCAGGGTAATCATGTATTGTTGGTAACGATAGATTCCGGCTGAACCATAATTGAGAACAGAGAAGCCTTCCGGATTCGAAGCTGGTTGACATCCTTTTGAACGGAAGAACTCTCCTGATGGAGTAGAAGTTGTTTGCAGGCGAAGATAATCTGAAGCAGTTGTGGGTCAAATTCTTTTCCTTCAGGCTTTTCTGCCAATGCAAGTTTGGCAAATGCTTCGATGTCTGATTTCTCCATTCTTCCACTGAACGGATGGCGTCCCCCCAGTGCAGGACTCCACTCTTGTAGGTTGCAATAATTACGCATGCCTTCCAATGCCGTACGGAATACTTTTCGTCCTGTCGGGCTGATTTGGTAAAGGGTATCAAGGGTAAAGCCAATATAACTGCCTACAGCTCCAAGTGCTCCGGTTGTATATCCCGGATAGAATCCTCCATGATGGAATGCGGTTCCGTCAACTTTTATTCCTCCTAATGTTCCAGGAGTGAAACATAATGAGGTAGAAAGCCATTCCGATAGCTGCTTCATCTGACACATTTGCTCTGTTTCTTTCTCAGGAAGAAGAGCAGCTACTACTTTGGGAATGAGTAATGTATGCCAAGTGTCCAGTAATTCATCTCTACCTTCTTTGTAAGGTTTCCTTGTTTCTTGAATACCAGACCAGTAAGTAAGCATGTCTAAAATCTCTTTTTTGTCAGGCTGTTGATAGATCTCATTTCTCATCAGCCAGGCTGAGATATAAATCTGTCGGGTCTGATAACCGTAATGATGATTTGTACCCATTCCACTACCATAGGCAAATCCCTGGTTGATTGCATAACGGAATGTGTTGAAATAAAGCTCTTTTGCCTGGTCGTTCCCATTTTTCAGATAGTCTGCTGCAAATCCGCTCAGCATGTTTTCAATGTATTGCCACGTAATATCTTGTGATGTTTTTTCATCAGGGGCAACAAGCGGTTTTCCAGTGTAGCCATTACCTGATTTTTCGATGTGACATTCCTCATATAATGAGCTTGCCTTTTTGATGAATTTCTTTGACAGATTTTCCTGGCAGTATTCGGTTAATCTTTGTGCTATCTTTTGTAAGTCCTTCTTATCTGAGCTTGTGAGCGAAATATTATTCGTAGTGGGACGTTCATATTGTTCCCATTCCCAAAGTCTGCACCAGTGCCATAGGTCTCTGTTTGCTAACGAGTTATTTTCTGGCATTTGCATATCAGGAGTTGTACGGGCATTCATTTTTTTTACAGGAAACGTAAGTCTGTCCAGAAAAATTCTGCCTTTCTGTGCAGGTGCTGTGATTCGACAAGTTGTTAGGTTCTTGTCTTCCTTTTTCCTTTCATCTGTTCAAATCCAATCCAGCAAGCTCTCCACCCAATAGCTGTCAGATGGAAACTGAACTTATACTGTACTTGCTGTTTCTCATTTAAGAATTCAAAGACAAGTGAGTCGTTTTGTATCTTTTCATTATAAATCCATAATGTGATACCGTAATTCTTTTCTGTTTTAGGCGTTAATGTAAGTGGGGCGTCTAGTGTCAGGAAGGAATGTGACTGATAGTCCACTGTAAACTTTTTGTCCCATCCTTGTAATAAAGCGGGCTGAGTTCTATTTGGGAGTTTTCTGATACTTGAAATTGTGTAGGAATTCCTTTTTCAAAGCTGTATTTTTCAGCCTTCCCAATTAGTGATGTAGCTATAAGCAAGATTGAAATAATATATTTCATAGCATTATATTTAAAATGGTTTCTGAATTGAAATTTACTAAGAAACAAATAAAAGAATTTTTAGGGGGATTGATGTCCCTAAATTGTACAAATGGTGTATGTATATTGTATATTTTGTTTTTATGGACTTGTATATTTCAGGATTTTTATCGAATATTGCAAGTAATAGCTTCTACGAATCTAAGGGAAATGAAGAAAATACTTTTAAATTGTCTTTTATTGGTGGCGTTAGTCGGACTATTTCCTCGTCTGGCGGCTCAAAATATAACTTTCAAGCATCTTTCTACTGATAACGGCTTGTCGCAAATATCAGTAAATGATATTTATGTAGATGAAAATAACCTGATATGGATTGGTACGCGTGAAGGATTGAATTGTTATGATGGAAATGACATTGCAATCTACCGGCTGGAAAAGGACAATCCGTATAGTTTGTTCTCAAATCATTTGCTACGCATTACGGGCGATGGGGAAGGACATCTTTATTTATTGTGTATGGAAGGGGTGGCCAGTTTTGATATGGATACCCGCAGATTTGCTACACTACTCAGTGGAAAAGTGGATGCCATTACCTATCATGAAGGGCTTTACATAGCGTGTGGAAATGAGGTCTTTCGTTACAACAAAGAGAGTGGTAATTTTGACAGCTTTTTTCGGCTTCCTTCTGATAACGGAAACATTTCTTCCTTATTCTTCGATTCGTCAAAACGTCTGTGGATTGGGACAGAGCACGATGGCCTTTATCGTTGGGCGGAAGGCGTGCAGCCTGTACATCTTGTAAACGGACAGCATGTGTCGTCTATATTTGAAGATTCTTCTCATAATATCTGGATTGGTACCTGGAGCGGAGGTATTTTCCTTTTTGACAATAAAGGGACAGTGCGTAACATACGTGCGTTGCTATCAGGTAAATCGTCCCTTTCTTCTGATTTTGTACGCTGTTTCGAAGAAGATAACAAGGGTTGTCTTTGGATAGGGACTGAAACCGGACTGGATTGCCTGGATACCCGTACAGGCCGTGTGGAACACTACAGCGAAGGGGTTGATTCGTATGGACTGACCCATTCTTCTGTATGGTGTCTCCAGAAGGATGGTCAGGGGACAATTTGGGCTGGAACTTATTTTGGTGGGGTGAACTATTTTAATCCGGAATATGCCATATATCGTTTCTTCCAGAAGGAAGACAATCCTTCTGAAGGACTGAGCAGTCCGATTGTAGGAAATATGCTTGAAGATAAGAGAGGGCATATTTGGATTTGTACAGAGGGAGGAGGATTGAATCGGTTTGATCCGGAAAAAGGTACTTTCCAGTGGTTTGTTCATCGTCCGGCTGCCAATAGCATTTCGCATAATAATGTGAAATCCATCTGGTATGATGAGGCGGAAGACTGTATATGGTTGGGACTGCACTTGGGAGGTATCAATAAATTGGATATAAAGACCGGACGATTTACAGTGTATCGAAAGAGAGAAGGAGATAAGGAAACCATTCCATCGGATATTGTACGCGATATTGTACCTTATAAAGATAGTCTGGTGGTAGCTACACAGGCTGGTGTCTGCTTGTTTTCCCGGACTACCGGAAAATGTCGCCAGCTGTTCCTGAACCATAAGGAGGGAAAACTGATTCGCATGGTAGCTGATCTGGAGTTTGATCGGAATGGAGTTCTGTGGATGGCTGTAACCGGTGAAGGTGTTTTCTCGTATAATTTGAAGACGGATGAATTGCTTCACTATGTATATCGTAACGGAGAGTCAGGTATCAGCAATAACAATGTGAACAGTATTTTCTGTGACAACGAGAATAAAATCTGGTTTGCCACTTCAGGTAGTGGATTGGATTGTCTGGACCAGAAGACGAATACCTTCCGTAACTATGATATGGCAAGTAACGGCCTTCCTGGCGACTGTGTATATAAAGTTTGTGAAGGAGAGCGTGGGGAGCTGCTGATGATAACCAATCAGGGATTCTCTTGCTTTGATTACCATAAAGGAGTTATACGCAACTATTTGTCGGAGAATGGTTTCCCGATGTATTCTTTAAATGAGAATGCCTTATTCATGTCAAAGAAGAAAGAGGTGTTCTTAGGTGGTACTTCCGGAATGGTGATGTTTGCTCTTGATAGTTTAAATTATCGTTCGAAGCCTTATTCTATTATGTGGAGCCGTCTGGTAGTAAATGGCAAGGAAATAAAAGTCAATGATGCTTCTGGTATTTTAAAGCGTGCTTTGAACCATACGTCACAAATTACTTTGCGTGCCGACCAGAATATGTTCAGCATTTATTTTGCTACCAATAACTATATCCCGGAGAATAAGGAACCAATGGAATATCTGTTGGAAGGTTTCTCCAAGGAATGGACCATGGTGAGAGATCGTCCTGTTATTACCTATACGAACTTAAATCCGGGAACGTATACATTGTGGGTACGTTCGTCCAATCCGAAGAGTTTAAGCAGTCCCATCAGCATGGAAATTGTGGTGAAATCTCCATTTTATGCTTCAAACTGGGCTTTTCTGCTTTATGCCCTGATAGTAGGAGGAATCGTGTATTATTTGATGCGGATGTATCAGAGCCGTGTAAAACTGCAGGCGTCACTGACCTATGAACAGCGCCATTTGCAAGATATAGAGCGCCTGAATCAGAATAAGTTGCGTTTCTTTACCAGTATTTCGCATGAGTTTCGTACTCCGCTTACCCTTATCATCGGGCAGTTGGAAAAACTGATGCAGACCTCTCAGCTTTCTCCTTCTGTTTATTCAAATGTATTGTTGGCTTATAAGAGCGGAGTGCAGTTAAAGGAACTGATAGGTGAGTTGCTGGACTTCCGGAAGCAGGAACAGGGAAAGATGAAATTGAAGGTGTGTCGAATGAATTTGGTCAACTTCCTGAATGAGACTTATTTGCTTTTCCAGCCTTATGCCGAAAGCAAGCTGATACATTTGGAATTTCACAAGTCGCAGGATGAAATAGAACTATGGTTCGACTGGAAACAGATGCGTAAGGTGATAAACAACCTGTTGTCGAATGCCGTGAAGCATGTACCTTCCCAAGGTAGAATTGTCATGGAGGTTGGCAAGACCGATGAAGAAGCATGGTTCTCAGTGGAAGATAATGGCAGTGGCATTCAGCCGGCGGACATTGATAAGATTTTCGACCGTTTTTATCAAAGTTCAGTGGATACAGAGATTAATGCAGGAACGGGGATTGGACTGGCTTTGACAAAAGGTATCGTGGAACTTCACCATGGAAAGATTTCTGTGGAAAGCGCCCAAGGCAAGGGGGCTAAGTTTATTGTTCGTATACCATTGGGCAAGGAGCTTTATACAGCGGATGAAATTATTGAAGAAGGTGAAAATGCTGTGGTTAGCCAGTTGACGCTTGATGCCCAGAAAAAGAATTAGATACGGAGTTATCTGAGAAATCCTTGAGACAGAAGAAACTTTTGTAGGAGAAAAAGAAGGCTTCCGTCCTCATATCTTGATTGTAGAAGATAACGATTCTATTCGTCGTATGCTGGCTGAGTTGTTCGAGGGTATGTATGAGGTGACGACTGCAGTCGACGGGCAGGATGCGCTGGAAAAGGTAGAGGAGGCTTCTCCGCATATTATATTGAGTGACGTGCTGATGCCGCGCATGTCGGGTATTGAATTGGTGAAGCAATTGAAAGGGAACCTGGACACTTGTCACATTCCGGTGGTGTTGCTGACGGCCCGTACTGAAATAGAACAGAATCTGGAAGGATTGAAAATCGGAGCAGATGATTACATCACGAAACCTTTTGATTCTCGTTTGCTGGTATTCCGTTGTAACAATCTGGTGAATAACCGCCGTAAGTTGCAGGAGTATTTCACCAAGCAGCCTACTGTGGAGACTCCGGTGTTGGCTACGAATCCGCTGGATAAGGAATTCCTTGATGAGGTGATTGCTGTATTTGAACAACATTTGGATGATTCTGACTTTACCATTGATATGCTGGCCCAGCAAATGCTGGTTTCGCGTACGAGAATGTATGCAAAGATTAAGGCGATTACTGGCCAGACGCCTAATGACTTCTTTATTACCTTACGATTGAAAAAAGCGGCCTTCCTTTTGCGGAACAATCCGGAGCTGAATGTAACCCAGATTTCCGATCAGACAGGATTCAGTCACCCGCTATTTCAGTAAGCTTTTCAAGAAGGCATATCAACTGACACCGATGGCTTACCGGCAGGGAGAAGAATGACGTGTATTTTACTAACCTAAATATAGAAAGATGAAACAAGACCTTTTAGTTTGTATTTCTGCCCTTTCCGGATTGGCAGGATTGACCGGATGTGGTCAGGCGCAGAAGCAGGAAGCTCCTAACCTGAAGCGTCCGAATGTGATTTTTATTTATTCGGAGACTTAGGCATCGGTGATTTGAGTTGTTACGGGGCTACGAAGATTTCTACGCCGAACATTGATAAACTGGCGGCTCAGGGAGTACAGTTTACCAATGCCTATGCCACTTCGGCTACGAGTACTCCGTCGCGTTACGGTATGCTGACCGGATGTTATCCGTGGAGAAAGGAAAATACAGGTATCGCTCCGGGTAATTCTGAGCTGATTATTGATACCACATGTGTTACACTGGCTGATGTGTTCCATGAAGCGGGCTATCATACCGGTGCGGTCGGAAAATGGCATTTGGGACTGGGACCTGTTGGAGGAACTAATTTTAACGGGCTCATCAAGCCGAATACCCAGAGTATCGGATTTGATTATGAATTTATCATTCCGGCTACGGTAGACCGTGTGCCTTGTGTGTTTGTGGAAAACGGAAGAGTAGCTGGACTGGATCCTTCCGATCCGATTACTGTCAGCTATGACCATAAGGTAGGCGACTGGCCTACGGGTGAAGAGAATCCGGAACTGGTGAAACTGAAACCGAGTCAGGGACATAACAATACCATTATCAACGGCATTCCTCGTATCGGATGGATGACGGGAGGTAAGTCTGCTTTGTGGAATGACGAGGAAATTGCCGATGTCATCACTGAAAAAGCGAAGAACTTTATCTGTTCGTCTACTGATAAACCGTTCTTCTTGTACATGGGTACACAGGATGTACACGTGCCGCGTATTCCTCATCCGCGTTTTGCCGGAAAGAGTGGTCTCGGTACCCGTGGTGACGTAATCCTTCAGTTGGATTGGACCATTGGTGAGATTATGAATACACTGGATAGTCTGGGCATTGCGATAACACCTTGTTTATTTTCACCAGCGACAACGGTCCGGTGATTGATGACGGTTATCAGGACCAGGCTCGCGAAATGTTGAACGGACATACGCCGATGGGTATTTACCGTGGAGGAAAATACAGTTTGTATGAGGCAGGAACTCGTGTACCGTTTATTGTACGCTGGCCGGCAGCTATTCAGCAGCCTTGCAAGCAACAGGGATTGTTCTCTCAGATTGACGTATTTGCGTCGCTGGCAGAAATCATGGAAATGCCGTTGGCTAAAGGAGTGGCCCCCGACAGTCATGCACGTTCGCAGGCTTTGATTGGAAAGGATCAGTCTGACCGTGAATATGTGGTAGAACAGAATCTGAACAATACGCTGGCCATTATTCAGGGTGAATGGAAATATCTTCAGCCCAGTGATAAGCCTGCATTGGAATTCTGGACCAAGACTGAACTGGGTAACGCGCCTGAACCTCAGTTGTATAATCTTCGTAAAGATCCTACGGAAAAAGAAAATGTAGCATCGCAGAATCCGGAAAAAGTGAAAGAACTTGCTACTTTGCTGGATAAAGTAATTGCTTCAAAATAAGAAGTTTAAGATGCCCTGAAAAAACGTCCTTGCGTTTGAAGAAAAACGCAAGGACGTTTTCTTTCAAACGCAAGTGCGTTTTGACTAAAACGCTTTGACGTTTTGTCTTAAACGTAAAGGCGTTTTTATGTGCCTATTTTGTCTGGCTGAATCCCTCTGCTTTCAGCAGGTCGATTATGCGTTGTTTGAACTCTCCCTGAATGAGAATTTCACCGTCTTTCACGGCACCTCCCACACCACATTTGGTTTTAAGCAGTCTTCCCAGTTCTTTTAAATCATCTTCCGGACCAATAAATCCGGAAATGACGGTAACGGTTTTTCCGCCTCGTCCTTTTTTCTCGATACTGACCCTCAGTTTTTGTTGCTTCGGGTCGACAGTTGCCGGCTCTTCCTCTTCGTCAAGCTGATAGTTGAAGTCTGGGTTAGTGGAATATACAATGTTCAGACGGTCTTTCCAGTCGTTCTTTTTCATGTGAATTTAATTTAATCTGCTTCAAAGGTATGACATTTTTCAGGAATCGTGTTCAGGGTTTACAAGAAATAGTTTAATTTTGCATTATTGATTAATTGAACACACTCCGAATGGCGGTACGAAGTCGTAAAATGACGGACAAGATTCCTGAGCCTACTTTACGCAGACTCCCGTGGTATCTTTCGAATGCTAAGCTGATGAAAGAGAAAGGGGAGAAGTATGTATCTTCTACACAGATTTCCAGACAGATAAATATTGATGCTTCGCAGATAGCCAAAGACTTGTCGTATGTGGATATTTCCGGACGTACAAGGGTGGGCTATGAAGTGGATTTGCTGATTCAGGTGCTGGAGGATTTTTAGGTTTCACGAATCTGCATAAGGCGTATCTGTTTGGTGTGGGAAGTCTGGGAGGCGCATTGCTCAGAGACTCCGGTCTGTCACATTTCGGGCTGCAGATTGTAGGAGCATTCGATATTAACCCGAATCTGGTGGGTACAACCGTAGAGGGAATTCCTATTTACCATACCGACGAGTTTGAAGAACGGCGGGCAAAGGACGGAGTGAAAATAGGTGTGCTGACCGTGCCCATTAACATTGCTCAGGATATTACGGACAAGATGGTGGCTGGTGGTATTCAGGCTGTGTGGAACTTTACTCCCTTCCGTATCCGTGTACCGGAAACGATTGTCGTACAAAACACGTCACTGTATGCACATCTGGCAGTGATGTTCAACCGTTTGAATGAAATTATAAAGAAATAACTCCATGAAAATTATTGCTATAGGCATGAACTATAGCCTGCATTGCCATGAACTGCATGCAGGAGAAGCCTTGCCCCAGGAACCGGTTATTTTTATGAAGCCGGATTCTGCCTTGCTGAAAGACAGCAAGCCTTTTTTATTCCCGATTTTTGTGAACAGGTGGATTACGAGACGGAAATGGTGGTGCGTATCTGCCGTTTGGGAAAAAAATATTTCCGAACGTTTTGCTCATCGCTATTACGATGCTGTGACGGTAGGTATTGATTTTACAGCCCGTGATTTGCAGCGTAAGTTCCGTGCCGAAGGAAAGCCTTGGGAACTGTGCAAGGGTTTTGACAGTTCGGCTGCCATTGGCGACTGGGTGCCAGTGGAAAAGCTGAATGACATACAGAAAGTGAATTTCCATCTGAATATTGACGGAAAGACGGTGCAGCAGGGCAATACAGCTGATATGCTGTTTTCTGTAGACCAGATTATTGCTTATGTGAGCCGTTTCTGTACGTTGAAAATCGGTGACCTGTTGTTTACCGGTACACCGGTGGGAGTAGGCCCCGTGCAAATCGGGAACCACCTGGAGGGATTTTTGGAAAATGAAAAACTTCTTGATTTTTACATACGATGAAGATAAGAGTAGGATTTGGATTCGACGTGCACAAGTTAGTGACAGGGCGTGAACTTTGGCTGGGTGGTATTCGCCTGGAACACGAAATGGGTTTGCTGGGACACTCGGATGCTGATGTGTTGATTCATGCCATTTGCGATGCTTTGTTGGGAGCTGCCAACATGCGTGACATTGGTTATCATTTCCCGGATAATTCGGCCGACTTCAAGAACATTGACAGCAAGATTCTGCTGGCAAAGACCGTAAAATTGATTGCCGGAAAAGGGTATCGGGTAGGTAATGTGGATGCACGGTGTGCGCCGAACGTCCGAAGTTGAAAAAATTTATTCCGGAGATGCAGGAAGTGCTGGCACGGGTGATGGAGGTGGATGTGGACGACGTGTCCATCAAGGCCACCACTACAGAAAAATTAGGATTTACCGGACGTGAGGAAGGTATTTCAGCCTATGCTACGGTATTAATTGAAAAAGATTAAAGGAGGATAAAAGATGAATCCGAAGTATTCTGTGGTGATTCCGGTGTACAACCGTCCGGATGAAGTGGATGAGTTGTTGCAGAGTCTGTGCGGTCAGACATATCAAAACTTTGAAGTGGTGGTCGTAGAAGACGGTTCTGCCATTCCTTGCAAGCAGGTGGTCAAGAAGTATACGGAAATGCTGGATGTGCACTATTTTGAGAAACCGAATTCAGGACCCGGACAGACGCGCAACTATGCGGCAGAGCGCAGTCGCGGAGAGTATCTGCTGATTCTGGATTCAGACTGTATCCTGCCTGAAACGTACCTGGCTGCGGTGGAAGCGGAACTCCAGCGGGAACCGGCAGATGCGTTTGGAGGTCCCGACCGGGCACACGATTCTTTTTCGGATGTACAGAAAGCTATTAATTATGCCATGACTTCTTTCTTTACCACGGGAGCATCCGGGGCGGCAAGAAAAAAATGGACAAATTCTATCCTCGCAGTTTTAACATGGGAGTCCGTGCCGAGGTGTACAAGGCATTGGGTGGATTCTCTGCGATGCGTTTTGGCGAAGACATAGATTTCAGTATCCGTATTTTTAAAGGAGGTTACCGTTGCCGTCTGTTTCCGGAAGCCTGGGTATGGCATAAGCGTCGTACGGACTTGAAAAAGTTTTTCAAGCAGGTACACAATTCCGGTATCGCTCGCATTGATTTGTATAAGAAATATCCTGAATCATTGAGCTCGTGCATCTGCTTCCGGCTGTATTTACGGTTGGAGTCGTGATGGTATTGCTGGTTGCGTTTATCTGTCCGTGGAGCTTGCTCTTGTTGGCTTTGTTTGCGTGGTTATTTTTATCGATGCTTCTATTCGCAATAAAAGTATAAAAATTGGTGCACTATCTGTCATTGCTGCGTTTATACAATTGACGGGCTACGGTTCCGGCTTTTTGCGGGCGTGGTGGAAACGTTGTATATGTGGCGGAAAGTCCTTCTCGGCTTTCGAAAAGACATTTTATAAATAACGCATTGCCCTCAACGGAGTGTTCGGTAGCTCGTCGGTGTTTTTATTAAGAAATTGATGCATGAACGAGAAACTGAACATTACCCAGTGGGCGGAAGAAGACCGTCCGCGGGAAAAAATGCTGCTGCATGGTCCGGCTGCTTTAAGCAATGCCGAGCTGCTGGCCATCCTGATAGGTTCCGGCAATACAGAAGAAACAGCGGTAGAACTGATGCGGAAGGTGTTGGATGACTGCCATAACCGTTTGAGTGAGTTGGGAAAATATACGGTGGACGATCTTTGCCGTTATAAAGGAATTGGTCCGGCAAAGGCCGTGAGCATTCTGGCAGCCTCTGAATTGGGGAGGCGCAGAAGAGAGGAAGAACCTTCTGAGCGGAAGAAAATTACCAGCTCACAAGATGTGTATGCCTTTTTTATCCCCTGATGTGCGACTTGCCGGTGGAAGAATGCTGGGTGATGTTGCTGAATCAGGCAGCCAAGGTGATTGATACGGTTAAAATTAGTCGGGGAGGACTGGCCTCCACGCAGGTCGATGTGCGTTGTATTTTGCGTGAGGCACTCTTGAAACGGGCCACTTCCATGATTCTTTGTCACAACCATCCTTCGGGAAATATTCGTCCGAGTCAGGATGACGACCGCCTGACCCATGCGCTGCTGGAAGCTGCACGTACCATGAACATCCGCTTGCTCGACCATGTGGTGGTTTCGGACGGCGATTATTACAGTTATGGAGATGAAGGCCGCCTTTAGTGTCTTTTTTTGTCGGTCGAAGATGAAAAAATGGAGATTTTTCCCTAAGTTTGCGGAAAGAATAAAGATTGAAAGATTAAAGATTATGGACAACGAAACGAAGTTGAAGATTGAGGAAAAAATCATAGATATGTTGAAGACCGTATACGACCCGGAAATACCGGTAAACGTGTACGATCTGGGCTTGATTTATAAGATAGACCTTCAGGAAAACGGAGAATTGACCATCGACATGACTTTGACCGCCCCGAACTGCCCGGCAGCAGATTTTATTATGGAAGATGTGCGTCAGAAAGTAGAATCGGTGGAAGGAGTGACTGCCGCTACGGTCAATCTGGTCTTTGAACCGGAATGGGACAAGGATATGATGACCGAGGAGGCAAAACTGGAATTAGGATTTTTGTAAGAAAAGGCTTATGGATGCGATGAAGAATGTATATTTTCTTTCGGATGCGCACTTGGGTTCGAGGGCCATTGCACACGGGCGTACGCAGGAGCGCAGGCTGGTGAACTTTTTGGACAGTATCAAGCATCGGGCAGCGGCCGTCTACTTGCTGGGCGACATGTTCGATTTCTGGTATGAGTTCAAGCTGGTGGTTCCCAAAGGCTATACCCGCTTTCTGGGAAAAATCTCGGAGCTGACTGATTTGGGAGTGGAAGTACATTTTTTTATCGGTAACCATGATATCTGGTGTGGAGACTATCTGGAAAAGGAGTGCGGCGTCATCCTGCACCGTGAGCCGCTGACCTGTGAGATTTACGGGAAAGAGTTTTTCTTAGGACACGGTGACGGACTGGGCGACAATGACCGTAAGTTCAAGTTGCTGCGCACGATGTTTCACAGCAAGACCTTGCAGCGATTGTTCTCGATGCTTCATCCGCGATGGAGCGTGGAGTTTGGACTGGAATGGGCCAAACACAGTCGCCTGAAGAGGGAAGGTGGGCGTGAGCCTGATTATATGGGAGAGGATAAGGAACCGCTGGTACTGTTCTCTAAAGACTATTTAAAGAGTCATCCGGACATTAATTACTTTATTTACGGGCATCGTCACATTATGCTGGATTTGATGCTGAGCCGTACGTCGCGTATGATGATTCTGGGCGACTGGATTACCGAATTTTCGTATGCGGTTTTCGATGGAGAAAATATGTTCCTGGAGCAGTATATTGAAGGGGAGACTTCGGTGTGATACTGTGTGAAAAGGATAAGAAATAATTCAGGCGCTGAGGAAGAACGTACATTCTCTTCAGCGCCTGAATTTTTATAGAGTTTGTATTGTAAGTTATCGAGCAACTTCTCCGCTTTCGTGGCGGGCAAGCAGACCTTCTACTTCGGATACTTTCACCATGTTATAGTCACCGGCAATCGTATTCTTCAGTACGGAAGCAGCCGTAGAGAAGTCCACACGTTTCTGGTTGTCTTCGTATGCATTCTGTGCATAAAGCATGGCACCGCAGAACGCATCGCCTACTCCCACACAGTCAATTACGTTGTCAATATCGAATACGCGGGTGTATTTCATTTCTCCCTGTGCGTAAAGCACTCCGGCAAAAGTGTGGTGTTCTGAACTCATTACATTGCGCAGGGCGATGTAGATGTATTTGCAGTTTGGAATCTGCTGGCTGATTTCCTTACAGAACTTCTCATACGCTGCAGTATCGTATTTTTCACCGCTTCGGGTGGCCTTGAAGCCGGGAGCAGGAATTCCCGTAACGAGAGCATATTCACCTTCACTTCCGAACATGATGTCACTGCTGGTCATGAGCGGGCGTAATACTTCCTGGGCTGTTTTTCCGTAGTTCCATAAGTTCTTCCGGTAGTTGATGTCGTATGAGATGGTCAGTCCCATTTCCTTGGCTATGTCGATGGCTTCCTTGCACACCTCTGCCAATCCGGGAGTCAGTGCGGCATCAATTCCCGACCAGTGGAAGATGCTGCGTCTTTGAAAATCTCGCGCCAGTTAATCATTCCAGGCTTCAGTTCAGAGAATGAGGAGTTCTCACGGTCGTAGATAACGTTGGAGTTACGCATGGCAGCGGCTTTCTCCATGTAATAGGTACCTAAGCGATGTCCGCCGAAAAGAATGTGTTTAGTTCCGATATTGTGAGAACGGAGCTCTGCGATACAAGTCTCTCCCAGTGCATTGTCCGGCAATCGGGTAATATATTCTACCTCTCCGCCAAAGTTGGCAATGGAGATGGCTACGTTAGCTTCGCTTCCTCCATAGTTAACCAGAAAGTCACGGCTTTGCTGGATGCGCAAGTTATCGGGAGTGGTAAGACGGAGCATGATTTCTCCAAATGTTACAATCTTTTTGCTCATAATAGAAGGTTTTTCGTTTATTAGTTAGAACGTGGGCAAAAAGAAAGAGGATACTTCCTGAGGGAATCTCTCTTTGCCTTTGTTTCTGGCGCAAAGATAGTGAATTCCTTTGCAGGAGGTATCCTCTTTTAACTCTTTTAGGATTCCTGTGATTATTTGTTGTTCAGGATGTTCATGGTATCTGTAGCAATCATCAGCTCTTCGTCAGTAGGAATAACCACTACTTTTACTTTAGAGCTGTCTGTAGAATGATAGCTTCTTTGCTACGTACTTTGTTTCTTTCCGGATCAATTTCTACGCCCAGGAAGCCCAATGTCTTGCAGACACCTGCACGGGCTGTAGCCTGATTTTCGCCTACACCACCGGTGAACAAGATTACGTCAACACCTCCCATGGCAGCTGCGTAGGCACCGATGTATTTAGTAATGCGGTAGAAATACATATTTTCTGTCAGGATAGCGCGTTCTTCACCTCTAGCTACTGCATCTTCCAGTTCGCGCATGTCGCTTGATTTTTCGAACATACCTAGTACACCGCTCTTCTTGTTCAGCAAGGTAGACATTTCGTCTGGAGTCAGACCTTCTTTCTTCATGATGTAAGTGATGGCGCCACCGTCGATGTCACCGCAGCGAGTTCCCATCATCAAGCCTTCCAGCGGAGTAAGTCCCATGGTTGTATCGATACATTTTCCGTCTTTTACGGCTGCGATTGAACCACCGTTACCGATATGGCAAGTAATGATACGGCTGCTTCCTGCGGGATGTTCAAGAATTCACATACACGCTTTGAAACGTAGCGGTGAGAAGTTCCGTGGAAACCATAACGACGGATACCGTATTTTTCGAAATACTTGTAAGGTATCGGGTACAGGTAAGCGTAGTCCGGCATAGTCTGGTGGAATGCAGTATCGAATACAGCTACCTGCGGTACTTCCGGCAGAAGTTTCTGTACGGCGTAGATACCTTTCAGGTTGGCCGGATTGTGGAGCGGGCCCAGGTCGCAGCATTCTTCTACAGCTGCAATTACGGCGTCGTCAATCAGTACAGAACCGCTGAACTTGGTTCCTCCGTGCAGTACACGGTGGCCTACTGCTTTGATTTCGTGCAGGTTGCTTACTGCTCCATATTCTGCATTAGTCAAAGTGTCGAAAATGAACTGTACACCAGTGGTATGTTCTGGCACGTCTTTTTCAATCACTTTCTTTTCACCGTTAGGCAAAGTCAGTTTCAGGAAAGAACCCGGAAGACCGATTTTTTCAATACCTCCTTGAGCGAGGACTTCTTTTGTAGTCATTTCAAACAATTTGTATTTGATTGAAGAACTACCGCAGTTGAGTACTAATACTTTCATATCTTAATTAAATATTTTTGTAATGATGAAAACTATAATGCCACTCTGCAAGAAAAGTGAGTGGCATTATGGAAATAAATTATCGGAATCGGATGATTACTGTGCCTTGGCAGCAATAGCCTGGTTGGCAGTGATGGCAATCATCTTGTATACGTCGTCGATGCTACATCCGCGTGACAAGTCGTTTACCGGACGAGCGATACCTTGCAGGATAGGTCCTACGGCAGTAGCGTGGCCCAGACGTTCAACCAGTTTGTAAGAGATGTTTCCTACTTCCAGACAAGGAACAACCAATACATTAGCTTTTCCGGCAATTTCAGAACCCGGAGCTTTGCTTGCACCTACTCTTGGAACCAAGGCAGCATCAGCCTGCAGTTCACCGTCAATTTTCAATGCCGGGTCTAATTCTTTTGCAATTTTCAATGCTTCTACCACTTTATCTACTACTTCGTGTTTTGCAGAACCTTTGGTAGAGAAGCTCAGCATAGCTACACGCGGGTCGATGCCTGCCACTGCTTTTGCAGTCTGAGCAGTACAGATAGCGATTTGTGCCAGCTGGTTGGCATCAGGTACAGGAGTTACAGCTACGTCGCCCATTACCAATACACCGTTGTCTCCGCATTCAGGAGCGTGTGTCAGCATCAGCATAGCACCTGAAACGCAAGTGATGCCCGGAGCAGTCTTGATAATCTGCAATGCAGGACGAAGTACATCACCAGTTGTATTGCGTGCACCTGCCAATTGTCCGTCTGCGTCGCCAGCCTTGATAATCAGACAGCCCAAGTACAAAGGATTCAGCACAAGTTTGCGAGCTTCTTCGATGGTCATTCCTTTTTTCTTACGAAGTTCGCACAGCAGCTGTGCATATTCTTCTTGTTTAGGATTGTTTTCTGGGTCAATGATGGTAGCTTTGTGGATATTACCCAATCCCCATTCTTTGGCCAGGTTCATGATTTCATCGGGGTTACCCAACAAAATAAGGTCTGCTACACCGTCTGTCAATATCTGATTGGCAGCTTTCAAAGTACGTTCTTCTGTTCCTTCCGGAAGCACGATGCGCTGTTTGTTTGCTTTAGCGCGTTTAACGATTTCACTGATTAAATCCATGATTTATATGTTAAATTGTAAATGCTTGTTGTGTGCGGTAACGAGCTTTTTGTTTTCCACTTGCAAAAATAGGTATTTTTGTAATATCTAGTTTGCAAAAAGCGTTTTTTTTTGCTTTAAAGTATGCAAAAACCTTTCCATCCCTTGTAGATTTGAATAAAAAGCGGCTTAGAAGGAGATTGTTTTTTCTGATTATGTATTTTTGCACCGGTTTTCAAGATAAAATAAAAGGTATTATGATTCGACAGTGTTCTATTCTTTTTGGATGTCTGGCGTTAGGTGAACTGATTGTTTATTTGACGGGTATTAAGCTTCCTTCGAGCATCATTGGTATGCTGTTGCTGACTTTGTTTCTTCAGCTGGGCTGGATAAAACTGGAGTGGGTGCAGGGGCTTACAAATTTTCTGGTAGCAAATTTAGGATTTTTCTTTGTGCCGTCAGGAGTGGCGTTGATGCTCTATTTCGATGTGATTACGGCGCAGTTCTGGCCGATTGTAATTGCAACGCTGGTCAGCACGATTTTGGTTTTAGTAGTAACAGGTTGGGTACATCAATTAGTTCGTAAGTATGGATTTTTTCGAAAATAAATTTTTTCTGCTGGCCATTACATTTGGCTTTTTCTTTTTGTCAAAATTGTTGCAGAAAAAACAGGATGGGTGCTGTTGAACCCTATCCTTGTGGCAATAGCATGTTGATTTGTTTTCTTCAGTTCACGGGAGTTTCTTATGAAACTTACTCCGAGGCTGGTTCGTTGGTAGAATTTTGGTTAAAGCCGGCCGTTGTGGCATTGGGGGTACCTTTGTACCTGCAGTTGCGCATGATAAAAAAACAGCTGATGCCGATTCTGATTTCGCAGTTGGCCGGTTGTGTGGTCGGACTGGTTTCGGTGACGATTATTGCCAAGTTAATGGGAGCTTCTCCCGAAGTGATTATGTCGCTGGCTCCAAAGTCAGTAACCACTCCGATTGCCATGGAGGTATCGAATGCGGTAGGAGGGATACCTTCACTGACAGCTGCTGTGGTCATTGTGGTCGGATTGTTTGGAGCAATCTGTGGATTTAAATTGCTTCAGGTAGGGCGTGTGGCCAGCCCGATTGCGCAGGGATTGTCCATGGGGACAGCCAGTCATGCGGTCGGTACTTCACGTGCCATGGAAGTGAGTGGCAAGTATGGTGCGTACGCAAGTCTGGGATTGACCTTGAACGGAATTCTTACCGCTTTGCTTTCACCTACAATTTTGCATATCTTAGGATTGTATTAAGATTTTGTCCTTCTACTGAATGAACTGAATGACCGGCTGATTTGTTATTTTTTTCAGATGTAAGTATTTGTTCGAAACGAAAAAGAAACACCTATATGATAGCATTTAAACCGATAGACCTGAGTGATAAGGAAACTGTGCAGAAATATACGTTGTGCAGTCCACGGCGTAATTGTGATTTGTCGTTTGTGAACCTATACAGCTGGCGTTTCCTGTATCAGACGGAGATTGCGGAAATGGATGGCTTTTTGCTGTTTCGTTTCTATGCAGACGGACAACTGGCCTATATGATGCCTGTAGGTGAAGGAAGTGATATTCGTCCGGTGATTGAGGCGTTGATGGAAGATGCAAAAAGTCAAGGAGCTCCTTTCCGTTTGTTGGGTGTATGTGTCAATATGCGTGCAGAACTGGAAAAGCTTTCCCGGATCGGTTTAATTTTGTATCCGATCGGGATTACGCTGATTACATTTATTTGCGTTCCGACCTGTCCACATTGAAAGGGAAAAAGTTTCAGTCCAAACGAAATCATTTGAATAAGTTCAGGAGCAATTATCCGAATTATACATATAAACCTTTGACTTCCGACTTGATTCCCGCATGTCTGGAATTGGAAACTCAGTGGTGTCGGGCGAATAATTGCGCGGAGAATCAAGCCTTGGAGAATGAACGTCGCTCCATGACAGCTGCCTTGCAGCATTTGGAGCAATTGGACGTGATTGGAGGAGTGCTTTATGTGGAGGATGAGATTGTGGCCTTTACTTTTGGGGCACCCATCAACCAAACGACTTTTGATACCTGTGTGGAAAAAGCCAATACGGCTGTAGAGGGAGCGTACGCCATGATTAATTATGAGTTTGCCAATCATATTCCTTCACAGTACATCTATATCAACCGGGAGGAAGACTTGGGATTGGAAGGCCTTCGGAAAGCCAAGCTTTCTTATCAGCCGGAAGTGATTCTTGAAAAATACATGGCGGAGTTGAAATGAGTGTGAAAGAGCAGGTCAGAATGTTATGGGCAACTTGCTTTCATGATTCGGAAGCGTTCATGGATCTTTATTTCGGTTGCCGCTATGCTGATTCCCTGAATGAGTATATGGAATCGGACGGGCAGGTAATAGCTGCCTTACAACGTATTCCGTATCGGTTGACGTACGAAGGTATGAACGTGCCGGTTGCTTATATTTCGGGAGCTTGTACACATCCGGCATATCGGGAGCGGGGAGTGATGCGGAAGTTGCTGGCCCAGGCTCATCAGAGTATGTTTCGGGAAGGGGTTCTGTTCTCCACTTTGATACCTGCGGAAGAGTGGTTGAAAGGTTACTATGCTCGTTCGGGGTATACTCTTTGTTTTCAACGGAGAAAAAAGTTATTAACAGCTTCTTGTTTGCCTGTTGAACTTTTTCAATCGGTGGAAATTGGTTGAAATCTCCCCTGAAGCTACTTTGTGCGGGGCTGCTTTCCGTTTTTATGACCATTTTCAGGCTGATTGTGAAAACCGCATACAGCATAATTGGGAAGATTTCCACATCATATTGGCGGATTTACTTTTGTCGGGAGGTCAGTTGTGGGGAGCTGTAGAGGAAGATGAACTGCAGGGACTTTGCTTTTGTTTGCCGGAAGAGGAAAAACTGATAATCAAGGAAGTGGTATGCAGGGATAAGACCGTTGAACACGCTATGCTGCGTGGATTGTCTTCTCATTACGGTTGATGGAATTGGAATGCTATTCTTTTTCTGATGGTCAGCCTTATGAGTTGGGGATGGCAAGAATCATTCATGTAGAGGCCTTGTTCAGATTGTTGGCAGGAATATGGACTGGAAACCATTATTTTAAAGTAGAAGTAGATGAGGCTCTTCCGCAAAATAATGGTTGGTATAACTTGGAAAGAGGAACATATTCCAGAGGTAAATTGAAAGGGAAGACTTATCAAGTGGTTTCTATCAATGAACTTACCCGATTGTTGTTTGACGGGAAATTCCCCTACATGAATCTGATGTTGGATTGAGAAGTTACATCCGGTTGTCCGCCGTCAGCATACGTTCCAGTTCTTCTGCCGTTAACTTCAAGTGAAACTGTCCGTGGTAGGCAATGGAAATGCCGCCAGTTTCTTCGGATACAATAATGGCCATGGCATCTGTTTCTTGTGATACACCTAAGGCAGCGCGATGGCGAAGACCTAATTCTTTGGGGATTTCCAGGTTGTGTGAAACCGGAAGGATGCATCCGGCTGCTTTTATCCGTTTGTGACTGATAATCATGGCTCCGTCGTGCAACGGGCTGTTCTTGAAGAAGATATTTTCAATGAGACGCTGGTTGATATTAGCATCAATCAGGTCGCCTGTACGGACAATGTCATCCAGCGGAAAATCCTTTTCTATCACAATCAGTGCTCCTACTTTACCTTTACTCATATTCAGGCAGGCCATCACGATAGGCATGATGTCTTCTTTTTCTGTGTCTGTCTTTTTGTTGCCTTTCAGGAAACGGAACAGGCTGTTGCTGCGGTGTCTGGAGCCCAATGACAATAGGAAATGACGTATCTCGTCCTGGAACAAGACAATAAGCGCGATAACTCCTACACTCACCAGTTTGTCGAAAATAGAACCTAATAGTCTCATCTGGAGTACCTGTGACACGATTACCCAAATGATAATGAATACCAGTATACCGATGAAGATATTAATGGAGCCCGACGACTTCATCAGCTTGTAGGACTTGTATAACAGAAAGGCTACCAGCAGAATGTCGAGTATATCTTTGAAACTGAGTATGTAGATGTCGAAAGGCATAATTAAAAGTATGTTGAAGTTCGTATCTTAAATCATTGGTTTTGCAGGGTATTGAAAATCCGGACGGTTTCTACGGCTGCTTTTACGTCATGTACCCTGAGCAGGTTGGCACCTTTCATCAAGGCAATGGCGTGTACGGCAGTTGTTCCGTTCAGGGCATTTTCAGGTCCTCCTCCCAATAATTTATAAATCATTGTTTTGCGGGATACTCCTACAAGTATCGGAAGTTGGAATATGGAGAACTCTTCCAGTTTGTTCAGTATCTCATAATTATGTTCCAGTGTTTTTCCGAAACCAAATCCTGGATCTATAATAAGGTCTTTTACACCTGCAGCCCGGAGCTTCTCGATTTTTTCAGCAAAATAAAGGATGATTTCTTTAACCGGATGCTGGTAATGCGGATTCTTTTGCATGTTTTGTGGATTTCCCTGCATGTGCATCATGATGTAGGGTACTTTCAATTTTGCCACAGTAGAAAACATGTTTGCATCCAAGTCGCCGGCAGAAATGTCATTGATGATTGCCGTACCGTATTCTTCTACGCACATCCGGCTACATCGGCACGGAAAGTGTCGACAGAAACAATGGCATCAGGGAACTCTCTTCGGATAACCTGTAAACCGTGTTTCAGTCGTTTCATCTCTTCTTCCGGAGATACATCTTCGGCATCCGGACGTGAAGAATAGGCACCAATGTCAATGATGCGTCCTCCTTCTTCTATAATCTGGCGTACCCGGTTGACAATATCCTCTTCCGCTTGTTTACGGCTGTCGGCATAAAAAGAGTCGGGGGTTACATTCAGAATACCCATCACCTGAGGACGGGATAAATCCATCAGTTCTCCGTTGACGTTGATGTATTTTGCAAACGTTTCTTCCATTTGTTTTTCCTTCATTTTAGCCTTGCAAAGTTACGTACAATAATTTGATTTGTGTGGGTTCTTTCTTGCGAATTTTCCTTGTTGGATAGATTTTTACCCCCTTCAATGTGCTCTTTTTTCACTTTTTGGCAAAAAACAACTCAAAAGTTTGCAGATTACAAATTTAGTTGTACCTTTGCAACCGCAATTGAGAACGAGACTATCGGGCGTTTAGCTCAGCTGGTTCAGAGCATCTGCCTTACAAGCAGAGGGTCGGCGGTTCGAATCCGTCAACGCCCACTCAACGAATTTCTCGTAAATCATTGCTTTT
>ENA-OQHA01000115-OQHA01000115.1-human-gut-metagenome-genome-assembly--contig:-NODE-115-length-41334-cov-8.263426_pt1 | contig 41334 bp, 40 predicted proteins | sample MGYA00242558_ERZ504707 | MGnify/ENA primary metagenome ERZ504707 (study PRJEB26092, sample SAMD00036197) | human gut metagenome | host: Homo sapiens | study: EMG produced TPA metagenomics assembly of... | reverse complement strand
ACGGCCGGGTAGCCAAGTCGGGAAGGGATAAACGCTGAAGGCATCTAAGCGTGAAGCCCCCCTCAAGATGAGATATCCCATTCGAAAGAAGTAAGACCCCTTGAAGACGACGAGGTAGATAGGGCAGGGGTGGAAGTGCCGTAAGGCATGGAGCTGACTGTTACTAATCGGTCGAGGGCTTGACCTAATTGGTTGTGTTCACAAAAAATGGAATGATAGATGTATAGTGTATGCGGTTTTGAAGGTATATCAAATATCTTCAATTAAATAATCCTCGATAGCTCAATGGTAGAGCATTCGGGCTGTTAACCGAAGGGTTGTTGGTTCGCAGCCATCGGGAGTGAATGAGACCTGCAGGGATCCTGCAGGTCTTTTCGTATATTGAGTTGCCCTGTGTGATGTGATACAATAAGGCGTAGCTACTGTAAACGATGAAGGAGAAAAGAAAGATGAATGAAAGTTATACCAGTTTTGCCCAGGTATATGACATGTTCATGGACAACGTGGACTATCCTGCCTGGAGCAAATATCTGATTCAGCTTTTAAAAGAATATCAGGTGGAAGACGGACTGGTGCTCGATCTTGGCTGTGGAACGGGAAACATGACCGAGCTGCTCGCCAAAGAGGGCTACGATATGATCGGCGTGGACAATTCTGAGGATATGCTCGAGATTGCCAGTGAAAAACGCGCCGAGTCCGGCTTAAACATTTTATATCTGCTTCAGGATATGCGGGAATTTGAGCTCTACGGAACCGTGAAGGCGGTTGTGAGCATCTGCGATTCCATCAACTATATTCTGGAGGAAGACGATCTGCGGGAAGTCTTCTCACTCGTCAACAATTATCTGGATCCGAAGGGCATGTTTATTTTTGATTTGAATACCAAGTATAAATATGAACAGATGGGTGAGACTACGATTGCGGAAAACCGCGAAGAGGCAAGCTTCATCTGGGATAATTACTATGACCCGGAGGAAGAGATCAACGAATATGAGCTTGCCATTTTCATCCCGGAGGGAGAAGATTCCGATCTGTACCGTAAATTTGAGGAGGTACATTATCAGAGAGCGTACGATCTTGCGACGATCCGCCGCTTATTGGAAGAGGCAGGCATGGAGTTTGTGACGGCCTACGATGCATTCACAAAGGATGCGCCGAGACCGGAGAGCGAACGTATTTATGTCGTAGCAAGAGAAAAAGGAAAAAGTGAGAAATAGGAGAGAAACATGGATTATATTGTAAGAGCAACAGCGGCAGACGGACAGATTCGTGCGTTTGCAGCGACAACAAGAGAAACCGTAGAGACAGCACGCCAGGATCACAACACGAGCCCGGTTGCAACCGCAGCGCTGGGCCGCCTTCTGACGGCAGGTGCAATGATGGGCGTTATGATGAAGGGAGATAAAGACCTTCTGACCCTGCGCATCCATGCCGGCGGACCGCTGAACGGCATTACCGTAACAGCAGATTCCAAAGGAAATGTAAAAGGTTACGTCGGAAACCCGGACGTCGTGATTCCGGCCAACAAAAAAGGAAAACTTGACGTGGCAGGTGCTGTCGGCGTCGGATTCATGGATGTCATCAAAGACCTGGGACTGAAAGAGCCGTACGTCGGACAGTGCGTTCTGCAGACGAGTGAGATCGCAGAGGATCTGACCTACTATTTTGCAACGAGTGAGCAGGTTCCGTCCAGCGTCGGACTCGGTGTGCTGATGAACAAAGACAATACCGTCCGTCAGGCCGGCGGCTTTATCATTCAGCTGATGCCGTTCTGCGATGAGAAAGTCATTGAAAAACTGGAGCAGCGTCTGGCAGAAGTCAATTCCGTTACCGCATTCCTTGACGAGGGCCTGACTCCGGAGCAGATTCTTGAAAAACTGCTTGGAGACATGGACCTTGTGATCAACGATACCGTGCCGACCCAGTTTTACTGCAACTGCAGCCGTGAGCGTGTATCGAAAGCGCTGATAGCGGTCGGAAGAAAAGAACTGAACGAGATGATTCAGGAAGCAAAACCGGTGGAGCTGAAATGCCATTTCTGCAACAGCGCCTATGAATTTTCTACCGAGGATCTGAAAGAATTATTGCGTAAGAGCAAATAACAGTACTGTTTCAGGCGAAACGGAGGCTGTGAGAGCTTCTGTTTGCAGAAAATCTGTAACAGGGAACCAGATAGTGGAGGAAGAAAGAGATGAAACAGGGATTCGTAAAAGTTGCCGCCGCTTCCTGTGCGGTAGTGGTAGCGGATGTCAGAGAAAATACGAGAGTCATTCTGGAAACGATTCATAAAATGGAGGGCGAGGGAGCAAAGGTGATGGTGCTCCCGGAGCTGGCTCTTACCGGCTACACCTGTAGTGACTTATTCTGGCAGAGTCAGATGATTGATGCGGCGAAAGAAGGATTAAAGGAAATTGCCGATGGTACGAAAGAGACCGATGCGCTGATTTTTGTCGGACTGCCGTGGGAACAGGGCGGAAAGCTGTTCAATGTAGCCGCTGTGCTCTGTCACGGAGAGCTTCTCGGCATTGTGCCGAAAAAGTATCTGCCGAACTACAATGAATTTTATGAGCTGCGTCATTTTACGCCGGGAAAAGAAGCGGTGACAACAACGGAATTTTTTGGAAAAGAGGTTCCGTTTGGCATGAATCTGCTCTTCCAGTGTGAAAAAATGCCGCGTCTTAAGGTTGCGGCAGAGCTCTGTGAGGATCTCTGGACCCCAAATCCGCCGAGTGTGGCGCATGCGCTGGCCGGTGCGACAGTGGTCGTAAACCTTTCTGCCAGTGATGAAATGGTTGGAAAAGACAGTTACCGGAGAAGCCTTGTGAGCGCACAGTCGGCGCGTCTGATCTGCGGCTATATTTATGCGACAGCAGGTGAGGGCGAGTCGACGACAGATCTTGTCTTTGGCGGACAGCATCTGATTGCTGAAAACGGAACCATTCTTGCCGAGGCAAAACGATTTGAGAATCAGATCATTTGTGCAGATCTCGATGTGGATCGTCTCACAAGTGAGCGCAGAAGGATGACCACGTATCCGGAGCAGAGAAACGATGGGTATCAGGTCGTTCGATTCTCCTTGTCAATAGAAGAGACAAAGCTGACCCGTTACTTCGATCCACGGCCATTCGTACCGTCGGATAAGCATAACCGCGATCAGCGATGCGACGAAATTTTAAATATTCAGGCTATGGGACTGAAAAAACGTCTGGCGCATACCCATTGCCAGAGCGCAGTTATCGGTATTTCCGGTGGACTTGACTCGACGCTGGCATTGCTTGTAACGGCAAGAGCATTTGATCTGCTCGGGATTCCGAGAAAGCAGATCCTGTCTGTAACGATGCCGTGTTTTGGAACGACAGACCGTACGTATCAGAATGCATGTGAGCTGACGAGATGCCTTGGCGCAACCTTAAAAGAGATCGATATCAAGGAGGCTGTCAATCTTCATTTCCGTGATATCGGACAGAATCCGGAGAAACACGATGTGACGTATGAAAACGGACAGGCGCGTGAGAGAACCCAGATTCTGATGGATCTTGCCAACCAGTCCGGCGGTATGGTTATTGGACTGGTGATCTTTCCGAGCTGGCACTTGGCTGGGCAACGTACAATGGCGACCATATGTCGATGTATGCCGTCAATGCGTCCGTACCGAAAACCCTGGTGCGCCATCTGGTGCAGTATTATGCGGACACCTGCGGGGAAAAAGCACTTTCCGATATCCTTCTGGATGTGCTCGACACGCCGGTCAGCCCGGAACTGCTGCCGCCGAAAGATGGTGTCATTTCTCAGAAAACAGAAGATCTCGTCGGACCGTACGAGCTTCATGATTTCTTCTTATACTATATGCTGCGTGTGACGTACGAACCGCTCAAGATTTACCGTGTGACAAAACTTGCATTTGCCGGTGTCTACGATGATGCGACGATCTTAAAATGGCTGAAAACGTTCTACTGGAGATTTTTCGCGCAGCAGTTCAAACGCTCCTGCCTGCCGGATGGCCCGAAGGTCGGAAGCGTTGCGGTATCCCCGCGCGGCGACCTGCGTATGCCGAGTGATGCGTGCGTGAAGCTCTGGAGAGAGGAACTCGACCAGCTGTAAAAAACAAAACAGGAAATACGGAAAGAAACAAAGATAATCCAAATTGGTGCAGACAATCAAATTTTGAGATGCACGACAGAAAAAAGGCTTCGGAGCAGAAGAATGCTTCGAGGCCTTTTTGCATGGAAAGATCAGGATTCTGCGGAGGAAGGATTTTGAGCCTGTTCGAGCGCCTGATTGATCGCGGAGACGAGCAGTTCGGAGGTGTAGCGGTCGTCCTCTCCGTAGATGAGGCCTTCCGTCGTCTGATTCACATAGATCTGGCTTGCGATGGAATCGAGCGCGGGCTCCATGAGCGGATACATGGCGGCGGTGGTTTCACTTAAGTTATTCAGTGAAATCGCGGTGATGCGGTCCTGCTCAACATTGACCTGCACATCGAAGGTCTGGTTGCCGAGGGAGATCGTGGAGGTGTAGATGCCGGGAATGTAGCGTGCATTTTCGGCGGAAGCAGCAGTGGTGACAGAAGGTTTTTTCGCAGAATCCTTCTTCCCGGAGAACATGATCAGAAACACTACGAGAAGAATCAGCGCGAGAGCAAGAAAAACAGCGGTGTAAACCACTTCTTTCATATGTAGTACAATGATTTTCGTTTTGGAACTCATGGGCGGGCACACTCCTTTTTGAAAAACCGTCTGTGAGCGGACGAGGGCGAACGGACGGGCGTTTTTACTATAATGTATGTAAAAGAAAAATCGTTTATGAAAAAAAGTGTCTGAAAAATCATTTCCGCAAGCTGCAAGTAATCTTTGGACAGTCTTTCTTCTGCCCGAAAATTAGTATATAATGTAATCGGTCACGATAACAAACTTCAGGGAGAGTCGGGAAAAGAGGAGGGGAAAGATGAAAAAAAGAAAAATCAGAAGGACCATGGGCGTTTTTTTACTACTTTTTTGCTTCTGCAGATTATTTTACTGTTTCTGTACAAAGCGTTTATTGTTGATATTGCTAAAAAAATGAGGAAAACCTGGTGGAAAATACGCTGCAGATTTATCATAATACGATGGAAGGTGTATTGGAACGCTTGGATGATAACCTGGATCTTTTACTGGGATATCGACTGCTTTTGACACAGCTAAATGGAGAAAATAACCTGGAAAAAGTGAAAGCGCAGTATAAAATGCTTCAGATTCTAAAGGAAAGATGTAAAGACACAAAGGAAGCGGATGCCTATGCGGTTGTTAATTGTAAAGACAACAGTATCCTGATTCAGAGAAATGGAAATATAACATATGATACAATAAAAGATATCAAAAAGTATCTTCAAAAGCGTAATACGTTTGATAAAACTCCTACATCCGGCTGGACTTCTACTGTTATGGGGGCGCAGGTGTATCTGGTAAAATATTATAATTATGGTGCAAATACGATCGCTGTATTGATATCAGAAAAAAGACTGGACTCCTTGTTAAACTATAATGATATGTCCATCAAAGAGGCAGCATTTATCTTACAGACAAAAAAGGGGAAATTCTGTGCGCTTCAGGAAAAGATTGGGCATATGGAGAAGAAATAGAGAATCTGCAGAAACAGGATCCATCCATCAGTATCTATCAGGGATCTGTTCTGGAAGATGCATATCAGATGTATTACAGTGTAAAATCATCCGAGTATGCCACATATTCTACCTCCGGTATCGTTATTTTTGGATTTTTAGTACTGTCTTTGCTTTTCTTTGGAACAATTGTCTGGTATATGCAAAAAGAAATCTTCCGGCCGATTGCAGACCTGTTCTGGGTGTCCAGAAAAATTCACAGTGGAGATTTCAGGGCAAGAGCGGAATATAATACAAACAGCTACGAAATGGAAGAAGTAAAACAGGCATATAATGATATGGTACAGACGATTCTTGAAATGAGGGGCAAAAGTACGAACAGGAACTTCGAATGAAGGATGTGCAGCTGAAGTATATCCATATGCAATTAAAACCACATTATTTCCTGAATGCTTTATCAACCATTAACAGCATGGTTTATCAGCACGAGGAAGAGAATGTCCATACCTTTATTCAGGCATTTTCACAGAACATCCGTTATATGTTTCGAACTGGTCTGCATACCGTTCCGCTGCAGGATGAAATAAAGAATGCCGAGGGATATCTGGAAATGCAGCGACTCATGTACCGGGATTGCTTTTATGTCTATATGGATGTACCGGAAGAACTGCAGCAGTATCCGGTGCCGCAGATGATTCTGCATACATTTTTGGAAAATATATTTAAGCACGTGATCAGTATTGATTCGTTCACTACGGTTCTGATTCAGGCATTGTGGAGCTTCTCGGGGAAGGAAGTTTACTTAAAACTGGAACTATATATATCGCAGGGTCAATTTTCGCAGGAAATACTGGACTTTGTGAATAAAGATATGGAAATAACAGAAAAAAAAGATGGAAGTGGAATTGGAATAAAAAATGTAAAAGAGGTTCTGAAGATGATGTACGAGCAGGATCATCTTCTGTATTTGGAGAATCTGGAACCGGAAGGAACCAAAATAACCATATGGATTCCGAAAACACTGAAATGTACAGATGAGGAGAAAGACGAAGAGAGATGAATTTGCTGATTGTAGATGATGAAATTGTGACAACGCAGGTATTGGAAGAACAGCTGGATCGCGCGTTACTTTCTATTGACCAGATCTATGTGGCCTACAATACTTCTATGGCCAGAGATATTTTGCAAAAAAACAAAGTGGAACTGATTTTATGCGATATTGAAATGCCAAAGGAGAACGGGATTCACTTTCTGGAATGGGTACGAGAACAGAAAATCCAGACAGAGGTTATCTTTCTGACCAGCCATGAAAAATTTGAATATGCCTATGGAGCTGTACAGAATGGTGCGGCAAACTATCTGCTGAAGCCGATTGACATGAATAAAATCAATCAGGCATTGCTTCGTGTGACAGAAAAAATAGCCTGGAAACAAAAAACGGAGGAAATCCGGGAATATTGGAAGATCGGAAAAAGAAAGATGGTGCGATATTTCTGGACAAGAGTATTGCTGGAACGGTGTGCAAAAACAGGGACTCGAGGAGGAAATAAAGCAACAGGGGATAGCGGAAGAAATTCAGGAAAAATATTGTGTTGTGATTCTTCATTTTGCCAGTGGCAAACTGGACTTCGGGAAAGAAAAGGAACAGGAATCCATTTATAAATTTGCAATGGAAAATATTCTGGCAGAAGCATTCACAGAAAAAATCAGAATGGAAAATGTGATTTGCTGGGAAGAGAATACGGGGACCTATCTTGGAATTCTGTCGGAATTTTCGGAAAAGGAGACGAAGGAGAGAGCGGCACGGGTCAGAAAGATATTTGAAAAATATTTTCCTGATGCATTGCAGATCGGATACATTTCCCCGAGTGTTCCTTTTTATGAAGCAGGTTTGGAAAAAGAGAAAATAATGGAATATGACAAAACGCATATTTATGACGAAGGGGAAATAAAAGAATTTATGGCATTGCTTCGAGAAAAAGAGGCTTCCGGACATATTCTGGACGAAGATTATATCCTGCAGTGTCTGAACAAGGGTTCCAGGGTAAGTACACTGGAATATTTACAAAAAACGCTGCAGCATGTAAGGCAAACGATGCATTCCGTAGAAGGATTTCGCAATTTTCAAGTGGAACTGACACAGCTTGTAAGCAAATATCTCCATGATAAAAAGGAAAATATGAACAGCGTGATTCGTGATCCGATCTATCTGAAACTGGATATGAATGCTGTTAAATCAGAATTCTCTATGGTGCAGTGGATGACCTGGCTGATGAATAAGGTATTTGATCTGACACAGGAGGAACGGAAGGAAAAAACAGAAAAAAGGATCACAGATCAGGTAATTGATTATATCAGAGAACATTATACGGAAGATATTAACAGAAATACGCTTTCGGAGAGGTTTCATTTTTCGCCGGAATACATTGGAAAAATGTTCCGGAAGGATATCGGAACGTCGTTGAATGATTATATTAATTCCCTGCGCGTGGAAAAAGCGAAACATTTGCTGGAAAACACCAATACAAAGGTGATTGATATTGCGCTGGAAGTCGGATTTGATACTCTTCCGTATTTCTCATCTGTATTTAAAAAATATACGGGAGTTTCACCGGCAGAGTTTCGGAAAAAAGAATAGATATCTTAAAAACGAAAGTTTTTGTACTTTTTTGTGTAAGAACTTTCGTTTTTTTTGCGCTATGATAAGTCTATCAAAAGGAACCGGAAAGAAGAAAGGAGAAACAAATGAAGAAAAAGATTTTGGCGATTTTGATGGCTACCCTGACAGTAGGATCTCTGCTGAGCGGATGTGGTGGAGCACAGAGCAGTGATGCAAACGGAAATCAGGAGAGCAGTAAGCAGGAAAGCAGCGACAGCGAAGAACCGGCAGAGGTTGTATTTGCGTACATGACGCAGAACAATATCCCGGAGTCATCAGAACTGGAAAGAATTCAGAACCTGATCAACGATTATACAGTAGATAAGATCAATACAAAGGTCAAGCTGGTACTGTTTTCCAATTCTGATTATATGAATCAGGTGAATCTGATGCTGGCATCCGGAGAACAGCTGGATTTGTTTCAGGCCTATAATACGTCGCATCTGAAATATATTCAGGATGGAACAGCGCTGGATATTACAGAGTATCTGGACAGTGACCTGAAAGAAACAACAGAAACTCTTTACGATGGTTTTCTGGCACCGACAACGGTAGAGGGAAAAACATATGGAATTCTGAATATGGGTTCCAACTATGTACCGGGTGGATTTACCTATCGTGAAGATATTACCGAGGAACTTGGAATCGATATGAGTCAGGTTACCAAACCGGAAGACTTGACAGCAGTGTTTGCAAAGGTAAAAGAAGCTTATCCGGATATGACAATCATTGATCCAAACAGAGCGAATGCGTTATTTGAAAGCTACCTGGGAAAGATTGCTAAAATTGATCCATTAGGTGACAATATTGCCTCATCCGTTTCCGGTGTGGCTTATCAGGACAATGCAACTGTAGTGGATATGTATGAAACGACAGATTTCAAAGAACTGTGCGAACTGACCAGAAGCTGGTTTGAAGCTGGTTATTATGCAAGTGATGCAGCTACTACAACAGCAACTACTGCAGAATTACTGATGTCCGGCAACTGCTTTGGCACATTCTGTGGCTTGGGTAATCCGAAGATTGCGCAGCAGTATACAAACAACTATGGTCATCCGTTTGAAAATGTACAGATCAGTGATTCGATGATCTGGTCTGGAAACGGCGGAGCATGGATGGTAAATTCCGGCTGTAAAGATCCTTCGGCAGCCTGCAAATTTATGAACCTGCTGTACACGGATGCATATGTAGACAACCTTCTGGTCTATGGAGAAGAAGGGGTAGATTACAAATTGGATGAAAATGGTTGTGCAGTAGCACCGGATGGATATACGGATCTGAACAGTGTAGCCTATACCGATAATATGAACTACTATTTCTGGGGAAATAAATGGCTGACCTATCCGGTTGTAGGCGGTCTGTATGGAGAAGAAAAAGAGACAAACAAGCAGCAGAATTATGATGGAGATCATTCAAACTATTATGGTTTCCTTTACGACTACAGTGATAAAGAAGCAGAATATACCGCATGCCTGAACATTGTAGAAGAGTATAAAAAATCTCTGTGGGTTGGTGCAGCAGATGTAGATACAACACTTGCCGAGATGACAAAACGACTGAAAGCAGCTGGTATGGATGACCTGATTCAGGCAAAGCAGGAGCAGCTGGATGCATGGATGAGTAGCAAATAGGAAAGACTTTAAAAAAGAAAAGGCTGCGGAAATTTACCGCAGCCTTATTTATCAAAAAGGGAGTCGAATTATGACGAAAAGTGAGAAAAAACATGCCAGTAAAAATACATTAGCATTACTGTTGATTGCATTACCGGGTATTACATATCTGATCATTAATAACTATATTCCTATCATTGGAACCTTTATTGCGTTCAAAAAGTTCAGTTATGCAAAAGGAATCTGGGGAAGCCCGTGGTGTGGACTGGATAACTTTAAATTTTTGTTCCTGACAGATGATGCATGGGTCATTACGAGAAACACATTGTTATATAATCTGGCGTTTATCGTGATCGGAACCGTAGTTTCTGTGATTTTTGCAATCCTGCTGCATGAGCTGGGAGAACTGTTACGCGGAAAGTTTTTCCAGTCCGTGCTGTTGTTTCCACACTTACTGTCATGGGTTGTAACGGCGTATCTGGTATACGCGTTATTGGGAAGTACAACCGGTTTTGTGAACAATACAATTTTAGATGCGCTGGGGAAAAAAGGCGTAGACTGGTATACTGCAAAAGCTGCATGGCCGTTTATCCTGGTTATTGTATATCTTTGGAAGAATGCAGGATATAATGCGATCGTTTATATGGCAGGTATTGCAGGCATTGATAAGGAAATTTATGAAGCGGCAAAGATTGATGGCGCTTCTAAATTGAAACAGATTACGGCCATCACACTTCCGCTTCTGAGACCAACCATTGTTATTATGACATTGATGGCGATCGGCCGTGTATTCTATTCTGACTTTGGTTTGTTCTATCAGGTACCAATGAATGCAGGAACCCTGTTTTCTACGACGCAGACGATTGACACGTATGTATATCGTGGTTTGATGGAACAGGGTAATGTAGGAATGTCTTCGGCAGCAGGTGTATATCAGTCATTGGTTGGTTTTGCACTGGTCATGATTGCAAACTTTATTGTACGGAAAAAAGATCCGGAAAACGCATTGTTCTAGGAGGCAGGATATGAAAAAGACAGTCAGCGATGAAAAACGATTTATTGCAATAGCAACAGTTATTTTAGTGGTAATCAGTATTGTGGCGTTGTTTCCGATGATTCTTCTGGTGGTTGCGTCCTTTACCGATGAAAATGAACTGATTACAAACGGATATCAGATTTTGCCGAAGAAACTCAGCCTGGAAGCATATACCTACATGGTAAAACAGGCAGCAACAATCGTAAGATCGTATCTTGTTACGATTGGAACAACCGTTGTCGGAACCGGATTAAGCGTATTACTGACGACTTCGATCGCATATCCGATGGCACGAAAAACATTCAAATATAGAAACGCATTATCCTTTTTTGTATATTTTACCATGCTGTTTAATGGAGGACTGGTGCCACAGTATATTATGTGGACAACATTTTTCCATATTAAAGATACGTATGCAGCACTGATTTTTCCGAATCTTCTGATGACAGCATTCAATATTTTCCTGGTAAGAAACTATTACAGCAACAGCCTGCCGGAAGCATTATATGAAGCTGCACAGCTGGACGGAGCGTCAGAGCTTGGAATTTTCACCAAAATTGTATTTCCGTTGTCGAAGCCGGTAGTTGCCACCATTGGACTGTTTACAGGTCTTTCCTACTGGAACAGCTGGACCAATGCTTTATATTACGTACAGGATCAAAATATTTTGGTATTCAGAATCTTCTGATGCGTATCATGAAAAACATTGAATATCTGCGAAGCGGAGCATCAGAGCTGGCGGCCGAAGGACAGGCAGTTTCGCTTCCGGGAAACTCCATCCGAATGGCACTGGCATTTGTCGGAATTTTACCAATCATTATTATTTACCCGATGCTTCAGAAATATTTTATCAAAGGTGTGGTTGTCGGCGCTGTAAAAGGCTGACAGAAAGGAGAAACAGATGGCAGCATATGTACATTGCAATTTTCACTCCTGTATCCTGCGGATGCAGTAGATGTTTCGATTCTGCTTCCGGAAAAAGAGCGAATGGAAGATGTAGAGCAGGGAAAAAAGGGAGAGACTTTCGGGAAAAACAAAAAATATCAGACCCTGTATCTGCTGCATGGATTTACAGGAGACCATCTTTCGTATCTGAGGACCTCCAAGATTGAGCGTTATGCAGATGAGCATCAGATTATGGTGGTTATGCCAAGCGTATATAACAGCGCCTATACGGATATGAAATACGGACTGGATTATTTTTCTTATCTGACAGAAGAACTGACAGATTTTGTGGAGAGAAATTTCCCGGCAGCAACAAAGCGGGAAAACCGTTTTATTGCAGGAATGTCGATGGGAGGTTACGGTGCCTATAAATGGGGACTTACCTGTCCGGAAAAATTTGCGGCAATCGGAGGCGTTGCGGGATCTTATCATGCGGAATATCGTTATCAGGGAAAGGTTAACACGGTATCCACCCTTTGTGAAGCGTTATATGGTGATCCGCCTGCGATTACACCGGAGGTTCATGATGTTTTTACACTGTTGAAAAACCGGAAAGAAGAAGGAAGAGATATTCCGAGACTGTATACCTGCTGCGGTACAGAGGACAGACGTCACCAGGATTCGGTCGATCTGAAGGAGTTTGCGGATCAGCTGGGCGTTCCGCTGCTGTTTGAAGAGGGACCGGGAAGACATGATGATATTTTCTTTGATGAGTATATTCAGAAGATTCTGGACTGGATGAACTTTGCAGGGAAATCAGTAGAAGAATAAAATATACCGCAAAGTGGGGCTTGCAGATTGCGGAAATGATTTTTCAGACACGCGCTAAGCGAAAACACTACAGAATATAGAACTATTTAGCAGATAAAGACCCATATTTGTAGAAATTTTTCTTAGTGCGGCAGCCCCCACGGGAAATACAGGGAGAAGAGGAAAATGCAGATAGAAAAAGCAGCTGTAGCCGGAACACTGGAATCCAGCGATTGTATGGTTACGGTAGAAGATGGGGATGGCAACATAGATCTGGTACTGGAAAGTACAGTGATTCATCAGTATGGAAATCAGATCCGTCATGTGGTTCTGGATACTCTGGAAAATCTGGGAGTTCAGAACGTAAAAATTAAGATTGTAGATAAAGGAGCTCTGGACTGCACCATCCGTGCAAGGGTGGAAGCTGCGGTATACCGTTCCGCCGGGCAGTCGGAGCAGCTGCCATGGGGAGGTGCGATCCGATGAGAGACGCAAAAAAACGATTACGTCGTACCATGATGTTTTTAAACGCACAGAAGCCGGGACTGATTAAAGATCCCTATATTTATGGAGCAGATTCTCTGATGTTGGATCTGGAAGATGCAGTGGCAGAAAATCAGAAGGACGCGGCCAGATTTTCCCTGTTTCATGCACTTCGCACGATTGGTTATCATGGAGCGGAACGGATTGTACGTATCAATGGCCTGGACACACCTTTCTGGAAGGAAGATATCCGTTGCGCAGTAGCCGGTGGATGTGATGGCATCCGGATTCCGAAGACAGAGACAGCACAAGATGTAAAGATAGTGGAGCAGCAAATTTTAAAGGCAGAGAATGAGTTTGGCAGACCGGAGAACAGTACCTTAATTATGGCAGCGATAGAATCGGCAAGAGGTGTGGTGAAGGCGTTAGAAATTTGCGAGGCTTCGAAAAGGTTGTTTGGTATCGCACTGTCCGGTGGAGATTACACGAAAGATCTGCATACCCACATCACGGGAACCGGAATAGAACTGATGGGAGCAAGACAGCAGCTTGTCATCGCTGCACGGGCAGCAGGTGTACAGTGTTTTGATACCGTCTATACAGATTTGGAAAACGAAGAGGGCTTTCGGGAAGACGTCAATACGATTCACCTGATGGGCTTTGATGGGAAATCGATTATCAATCCAAGACAGATTCGTATTGTACATGAAATTTTTACGCCGAAAGAAAAAGAGATTATTTTTGCGGAAAAAGTAGTCCGTGAGATTGACAGCAAAAAGGCACAGGGAATCGGTGTGTTTACTGTAGACGGAAAGATGATTGATATTGCGTTTTATGATGGTGCAAAGCGAATCATCGAACTGGCCAAGGCTTCCGGTGTGTACGAGGGGGAACTGTAAAATGAAAAATGCAGTAGGGAGAGAAATTCCCGAGGAAATATTGAAGATAACAGGAAAAGAAGTATTTCACGGAGTGCATTATTATGATGGTTATGAATATCAGAAAGATGGTCCGAAAACCCGCTGCGTGGTGAATTCCGATGGCAGCAAACTGGTGAAAACAATTCATGAGGCACTGGTGAAATGCGAAATCCGGGATGGCATGACAATTGGATTTCATCATCATTTCCGGGATGGTGATCTGGTTGTAAATATGGTGATGGAAGAAATCCATAAAATGGGTATTAAAAATATTACCATTTGTGCCAGCTCTCTTGGGAAAGCGCATGCAGGACTGGTGCCGTACATGGAAGATGGAACGATTACGGGAATCCAGTCTTCCGGTGTGCGCGGTGAGATTGGAAAGGCGATTTCTGAGGGAAAACTGAAAGGGCTTGCAGTGATGCGCTCTCACGGCGGCAGAGTTCGGGCAATCGAAACAGGAGAAGTACACCTGGATATTGCATTTATCGGAGCACCGACGTGTGATGATTATGGAAACTGTCGTGGTATCGGTGGAAAGGCGGACTGCGGAGTGTTGTCCTATGCGATGGTAGATGCTGATTACGCAGACAGAGTCGTAGCAATTACGGACTGTCTGGTTCCGTTTCCTAATTTCCCGGCGCATATTTCCATGACAAAAGTAGACTATGTAGTAGTGGTAGATGCAATTGGAGATCCTAAGAAAATTGCAACAGGTGCAGCAAAACCGACGAAAGATATGAGAAAACTGATGATGGCGGATTACTGTACACGATTTGTAACGTCTACCCCGTACTTTAAAGATGGATTTTCCTATCAGACAGGTGTGGGAGGCGCGTCTATCGCTTCCACCATTTCGCTGGCAAAAATCATGAAGGAACGTGGAATCCGTATGCGTTTCGGTGTCGGAGGTCTGACAAAACCGATGTGTGATCTTCTGGATAACAATCAGGTTGATGTACTTCTGGATACGCAGGATTTTGATCTGGATGCGGTAGAATCAGTAAAAGATATCAGGCATTTCAGAATCAGTGCCGGTGAATATGCAGACCCTTTTAACAAGGGCGCAGTAGTCAACAAACTGGACTTTGTGATTCTGGCAGCACTGGAAGTTGATGTAAATTTCAATTGCAATGTTGTAGTAGGTTCCGATGGCGTTATAACAGGCGCGCAGGGAGGTCATCCGGATACGGCGGCAGGTGCAAAATGCACCATTGTACTGACTCCTTTATTACAGGGAAGAATTCCGGCAATCTGTACGGAAGTAACAACAGTGACAACACCGGGAGAATCTGTAGATGTAGTCATCACGGAATATGGAGTTGCAGTTAACCCACTGCGAAAAGATCTGCTGGAAGCGGTAAAAAACAGTGGACTTCCGCTGAAAACGATAGAAGAACTTCGGGATTTGGCTTACCGGATTGCAGGAGAACCGGAGAAAGTAGAATTTGGCGAACGTGTTGTAGGAATTATTGAAAGCAGAGATGGAACCATCATGGATGTAGTTCGTCAGATTAAACCATTCCGATTTAAAGAGGAAAAGAATATACTCCCGGAGCCAGTACATAAATAAGAGAAGGGAGGCAGGCAGTGAGTGACTATATGGAAGAAACAGGGGATCCTTTACCGGGAAAAGAAAGAGGAACTCAAAAAATTTCTGGAATACATGGGACTTACTTATGATGAGCAGATTACACATTCCATCGTATTGCGAAAAGAGAAAGAAATCATAGCAACTGCTTCCTGCCAGAAAAATATCATAAAATGTGTTGCGGTATCAGAAGCGTATCAAGGACAGAATCTGCTGGCACATCTTATGACATCTCTGATTGAATATTTTTATGGAATGGGAATTTCTCATTTTTTTGGATTTACCAAGCCTCAGAACAAGGAACTGTTTTGTAGTATGGGAATGTATCCGGTGACACAGACAGAAAAAATTCTTCTTCTGGAAAATGACAAAAACGGACTTGAAAAATTCCTGAAACGATTAAAAAAAGAAACACAGGAACAACAGAAGTGCAAAGTGGAAAACAGGCATGAAAACGGTATTGGGGCAGTGGTTATGAATTGTAATCCCTTTACCAGGGGACATGAATACCTGATCCGGGAGGCGGCAAAAAAAACAAATGGCTGCACATTTTTATCCTCTCAGAAGAACAGAGCTTTCTGACAACGAGAGAACGGTATCAGTTGGTAAAAGAAGGAATACAGGAAATTCCAAATGTGATTCTTCACCAGACCTCAGAATACATGATTTCGCCGGCTGTGTTTCCGATATATTTTATCAAAGAAAAAGCGAAAGCCTATGAGATGAATTGCCAGTTGGATATTCAGTTATTTGGAGAGCGTATTGCACCGGAACTTAATATAACGGATCGCTATGTAGCAGTGAACCGGCCTGCGATGTGACACATACCTATAACCAGTGCTTACGGGAGCAGCTGCCGTGCTATCAGATCCGCTTTCATGAAATTCCCCGAAAAACATATGGAGACCAGATCATCAGTGCATCTGAGGTCAGAAAAAGATATGCGGAAAATCAATTAAAAAGCGTCTGCGGGATGCTTCCGGAAAGTACCTGGCGCTATCTGGAAAGGAAAAAGAATGAAAACGGAAAATAAGGTTTCCTTAGAGCAGGTATTGTGGAGCCGAGAAAAAAGGGTGGCAACGCAGAAAGAGCTTCTTGAAAAATATCCGGGTACCTTAATCTGCTTTATGCTCAATATTCCGGGTCCGGAAAAGGTAAATGAACTTTTCGAAAAGGTCTTTTATGAAGGACTAGAAAAGATACAGAATAAGCTGGAAACGGAAAAAATTTCGACGGAAGTCCGGCTGGTACAAGAAAACATAACCGGATATGAAGGATATTTGGTTGTGAAAGCAGACGGCTGCCAGGTGAAAAAGCTTATGATTGCTTTGGAAGAGACGAAGATCGGGAGACTGTATGATATTGATGTATTGGAAAAAGAAAATACGAAAATCAGCAGAAAGGATCTTGGATTTCCGGAAAGAAAATGTCTGTTATGCGACAACCCGGCCTGCCAGTGTGGCAGAAGCAGAAAACATTCGATCGAAGAATTGAGAAAAAAGATCTATGGTATCATATGGGAAGAACAGCTGCAAAGAGGCGTAGCTGCTGAGATCAGTCAGGCACTGATGGAGGAAGTGTATACAACACCAAAACCAGGCTTAGTAGACCGGGAGGATACCGGTGCGCATACAGATATGAACTGTCAGACATTTCAAAAGAGTACAGAGCGATCGCCGAAGATCTGGCGGCAATGTTTGAAGCCGGGTATTCCTGGGAGGCAGATCCGAAGACATTGTTTCCCCTTCTCAGAGAAAGAGGAAAAAAGACGGAAGAAAAAATGTTTGTTGCAACCGGAGGAGTCAATACGCACAAAGGAATCATTTTTACGATTGGCATTCTTGCAGCTGCAGCCGGAATTTCCCTGAGAAATTACGGAAAAATCGAGTCGGAGAATGTTTGCCGAATCAGTATGGAAATGACAAAAAAAGAGCTAGAACAAGATCTGAGGAAACTAAAACAAAGCTCGGGGATCACACATGGAGAAAAAATTTACTGTCATCTGGGCGAGAAAGGAGTCCGGGGACTGGCGATGAGCGGATATCCGATTCTGTGTGAACTTACGGTTCCTCATATGAAACAGTATATAGCAAATAACAGGGATCAAAATCAGATCAATGTACAGATTCTTCTTGAGATTATAGGAGAGCTTACGGACACAAATGTCATCAGCAGAACCAGTGAGAAAGAAATGCGATGGTTGCAAACAGAAGCAAGGGCAATTCTTAAGACAGGTGGTGCTTTTTGCGCGGAGGGTTTGCAAAAAGTGCGAGAACTGAATCAGATTTGTATCCGGAAAAATATGAGTCCGGGAGGAGCTGCGGATTTACTTGCGGCAACGATTTTTTTGTGCCGCATGGAAACCTTGATGGAACGTTTGAAAAGTATAACATAATAAAAATATATGACGCTGTCATTGATCTTAAAATGTACGGTCGCTCTTAATGCTGAATATTTTCAGCTGTTAAGAGCGGCCGTTTATGTTGGAAATATACGGCAGTATTGTCGGAAGAAAATGGTTACTGTTTGCCTGAAGGTTGATTGCATCAAAAAAAGGAGTCTGCTATACTGTAGCTATGTTTATTTTCTTGGCAGAAGTGGATCAGAACAGGAGGAGCGAAACATGAGTCTGCAGTTTATTATGGGAAATTCGGGAGCTGGAAAGTCGAGATATGCGTATCAGAAAATTCTGGCGGAAGCGATGCGCCACCCGGAGAAAACTTATCTGATCATTGTGCCGGAGCAGTTTACAATGCAGACGCAGAAAGAGCTTGTGTCACTGCATCCGGCGGGCGGTATTTTAAATGTTGATATCTTGAGCTTCCAGCGTCTGGCTTACCGTATTTTTGAGGAGACCGGAGGCAGTCTGTACCCGGTGCTCGAAGAAACGGGAAAGAGTCTTGTGGTAAAACGCGTTGCACAGGAGAAGAAAAAGGAGCTGACGATTCTTGGAAGTACGTTAAAGAGAACCGGCGCAGTTTCGCAGATGAAATCGTTGATTTCCGAGCTGAAGCAGTATCAGATTGCGCCGTCCGAGCTTGATACGTGGGCGGAGGAGACGGGAGAGAAAAAGCTGCTGGCAGCAAAGCTGAAGGACACCGGGGTAATCTACCGTGCATTTGAAGAATATCTGGAAAATCGCTACGTGACGGCGGAGGATGTGCTGGAAGTTCTGGCGGGAAAGCTGGAAGAATCATCACTCATTCGAAACAGTGAGGTACTGGTGGACGGATTTACCGGATTTACGCCAGTACAGATCGGTGTGCTTGGAAAACTGTTCCGGCTTTGTGAAAAGGTCTATGTGACGATTATTATGGATGAGCGGGAGGATCCGTATAAAAAGGCGATCCCGCACCAGCTCTTTGCGATGAGCCGCCAGCTGATTCAACAGCTTATGAAAGCGGCAGACGAAGCAGGGTGCCCAGTGGAGCCGGAAATCTGGGTCAGACGCTCGGGATATGGCCGTTTTCAGTCGGGAAGCATGATGGATCAGTTGGAACAGAACCTGTTTCGATATGGAATAAGAAGGATTGTCGGAACAGAGGCAGGAAAAAGAGCAGAGTCAAAAGCAGGGGCAGGAACAAATGGAAAGAACAAAAAAGAAATTGGGCCAAGCACGCTGGAAAATGCACAGAAAACGAAAAAGGAGCATTTGGAGTCCGGACAAAATCTGAAACAGCAGGGTATTTACATTAGTGTAGCGCCATCTCCACGTGCGGAGCTCGAGGAAACGGTGCGCCTGATCCGGCGCATGGTGCGTGAGGAGAAGATGCGGTACCAGGATTTTGCCGTTCTGACCGGAGATCTTTCTATTTATGGCACATATGCGCGGGAAATTTTTGAAAAATGCGGCATTCCGTACTTTGTGGACGAAAAGCATTCTGTGCTGATGAATCCGTTCGTGGAATTTCTGCGCGCGGCGATCGAGATGGTGGTACAGAGCTTTTCCTACGAGAGCGTCTTCCGTTATCTGCGTTGCGGTCTCTCGAGTCTGAACCGTGCGGAGACAGATGCGATGGAAAATTATGTACTCGCGCTTGGAATCCGCGGACTAAAAGCGTATGCGGAAACGTGGACGAGGGGGTATCGCAGCATCAAACCGGATGAAGTGCCGCAGCGCAATCTTCTTCGGGAAAAATTCTATGAGGAGGTTCAGCCGTTTGCGGAACAGATGAAGAAAAAAGATGCCACGGTGCGGGAACGGACGGAGGCATTGTATGCGCTTGTCGTTCAGAATCAGGTACAGGAAAAGCTCGAAGAGCGACGGTGTCAGTTTGAACAGCAGGGTCAGGAGGCATTTGCAAAAGAATACAGCCAGATTTATGGCATCGTTATGGAACTGCTAGACAAGATTGTCGAGGTGCTTGGCGATGAAAAAATGACGTTGGCAGAGTATCAGGAGATTCTGGAGGCTGGCTTTGCAGAGGCTTCTGTTGGCATTATTCCGCCGACCGCGGACCAGGTACTGATCGGTGACAATGAGAGATCACGTCTGAAGGATATCCGTGTGTTGTTTTTCGTCGGTGTGAACGACGGGCTGATTCCGCGTCACGACGCGGGAGGCGGTATTCTCTCGGAGTATGACCGCGAGGAGCTGGAGCGCGCGGATGCAAAACTCTCCCCGACGGCGCGGGAGACGATGTATCAGCAGAAATTCCATCTCTACCGAAATCTGACGAAGCCGTCGGAGCGGCTGTACCTTTCCTTTGCGAAAGCGGGCGCGTCCGGCGAGGCGCAGAATCCGTCGTATCTGATCAATGAAATCCGGAAACTCTTCCCGGAAATTCTGGTGCGGGATATCGAAAAAGAAGAAAATCCGGAGGAAAAACTGGAAATGCCGCGTTCCGGGGAGGCACTGTTTCTGGAGGAGCTTGGAAAGGCGGCAGAGGGCGAGATGAATCCGCTGTTTGAAGAGCTTTACCGCTGGTATGCGGCACATCCGGAGGCGGGGATTCCGGCGGAGACGTATCGGAAGGCTGCCTTTCTGCGCTGTGCGGACGGTGTGATCGGAAGGAGTGCGGCATCGGCGCTGTACGGGGATACCCTGAAAAACAGTGCGACACGGCTGGAAAAGTATGCGGCATGTGCGTTTGCCCACTTTATGGAGTTCGGACTCCAGATCCGCGATCGGGATCAGTATGAACTGAAAGCGGCAGATATGGGAACGGTCATGCATGAAGCGCTCGAAAAGTTTTCAAAAAAACTGCAGGAAAATGGCGAGACATGGAAGACTGTCGGGGATGATACCCGTGACCGCCTGATCGAGGAGTGCGTCGAGGAGACGATGGCAGATTACGGAAACACGATTTTCCAGAGCTCAAGCCGGAATCAGTATCGCATCATCGCGTAAAGCGGATTCTGAAACGGACGGTGTGGGCGCTGCAGCAGCAGATTCGGCAGGGAGAATTTGAGCCGGGAGAGTTTGAGGTTTCCTTTTCCATGGAGGATTCACTGTCGGCGATCAACATTGATCTGTCGGAGCATGAGAAGATGCGCCTGCGCGGACGGATTGACCGCGTGGATCTCTGTGAGACGGACGATAAGGTCTATGTGAAAATTATCGATTACAAGACGGGAAATACATCGCTTGACCTGGTGGCGCTCTATTATGGGTTACAGCTGCAGCTGGCAGTTTATCTGGATGCGGCGGTGGAGCTGGAGCAGAAAAAGCATCCGGGTAAGCTGGTGGAGCCTGCGGGGGTATTTTATTATCATATTGATGATCCGATCCTCGATCAGGAAGAAGATGAGACCGATGAGGCGTGGGGCAGACGGATGCTGAAAGCGCTGCGGATGGATGGCCTTGTAAATGCAGATCGGAAGGTGGTGGAGCTTCTCGACCGTGTACTCGAGGACGGAACGACGTCGGATGTGATTCCGGTTGGAAAGAAGAAGGATGGTAGCTATACGAGTTATTCGAAAGTGGCATCGTCGGAGCAGTTTGATGTGATTCGGACATACACCAGAAAGAAGGTACGTGAGATCGGCGAGGGCATTTTCTCGGGAAATGTAAAAATTTCGCCATTTCAGCGGGATGGAGCAACGGCATGCGCATATTGCGAATATCAGGGAATCTGCGGATTCGATCAGAAAATTCAGGGATATGAATACCGTAAATTAAAGGGCATGGATACAGAACTGCTGATGAAGGCAATGCAGGAGACAGCACAAAGAGATCAAAAAGAGTGACTGCTTTTGAAAAAGTGAAATATGGTGCATTTTTTCCAAGTGAGGGAAAGAAAATCAGCCAGAAAGAAGAGGGAAAGAACATGGCAGTAAAATGGACAGCGGAACAGCAGAAAGTCATTGATGCGAGAGACCGGAATCTTCTGGTCAGCGCGGCGGCGGGTTCCGGAAAGACGGCGGTTCTGGTAGAGCGGATCCTTGCAATGGTGAAAGACCCTGTGCATCCAATCGACATTGACCAGCTTCTTGTCGTAACCTTTACGCGTGCGGCGGCAGGAGAAATGAAAGAGAGAATCGGCCGCGCTCTGCAGCAGAGCCTTGCGGAAAACCCGGAAAATGAGCATTTACAGCGGCAGCAGACCCTGCTTCACCATGCGCAGATCAGCACGATTCACGGATTCTGTTCGTACGTTATCAAAAATTATTTTCAGATGATCGATCTTGATCCGGTGTACCGCATGGCGGATGAAGGGGAGATCCGTCTGATGAAAAGCGATGTGATCCAGAAGGTCATGGAAGAACGCTTTACGGAAAAGGAGTCTGCATTTACACGGTTTGTGGAGAGCTACGCGGCGGGAAAGCAGGATGACGGGCTCGATGCACTTGTGCTGAAACTGTATGAGTTTTCCATGAGCTATCCATGGCCGGAGCAGTGGCTCGAAGAGTGCCGGGCGGCGTACCAGATGGATTCACCGGAAGCAGTGCAGGAGAGTATCTGGGTACAGGAGCTGATGAGCGAGGCGAAAAAGCGGCTCTCGAGTATTCTGGAAGGGATTCAGGAAAACCGGAAAACAGCAGCAAGCTCTGGAGGACCGTATTTATATGATGAGGCGCTGGCTTCTGACCAGCAGATGGTGGAAGAACTGCTGGAAACAGAATCGTTTGATGAACTGGTGTGCGCGATGGCCGGAATGAAGTTTAAAGCACTTTCGCGGAAAAAGGCAGACGATGTGAGTGAAACGCTGAAAGATCAGGTAAAGGCGGAGCGCGATGCATGCAAAAAGGAGCTGCAGAAGTTAAAAGAGCAGTTCTTTGAGAAGGACAGCGCTGCGATTGCGGAGGAGATTGCCGACTGCCGGGAGCCATCGGGGTGCTGATTGATCTGACGGAGCAGTTTGCAAAAGCGTTTGCGGAGAAAAAACGGAGCAAAAATATTCTCGATTATGCTGATCTGGAACACTTTGCGCTTGAAATTCTCGTGCAGCAAAAGACGGCTGCCTGGTGCGGACCGATGCGGCGCGGGAGCTGTCGGAGCAGTTCCGGGAAATTATGATCGATGAGTACCAGGACAGTAACTTTATCCAGGAGGCGCTCCTCTCTGCCGTGTCCGGCGAGGAGGACGGCAGATGGAACCGGTTTATGGTCGGCGATATCAAGCAGAGTATCTATGGTTTCCGTTTGGCGCGGCCGGAGCTGTTTCTGGAAAAATATCACACGTATCAAAAAGAGGGAGAAAGTCAGCAGAGGATTGATCTCGACAAAAACTTTCGAAGCCGGCAGGAGGTGCTTGCGACGGCGAATTATGTATTCCGGAAACTCATGAGCCGGAGCTCGGCGGCATTGCGTATGACGAGGCGGCGAGCCTCCATGCGGGTGCGGCGTTCCCGAAAAAAGAAGAGGGAAAGACGGATCCGTGGCAGACGGCATACGAAACGGAGCTTCTGCTGCTGGACGACCAGGCGCCGGAGCTGGAAGATGATAAATCCCGCGAGACGAAGATGGAAACGGAGGCGGCTGCCGTTGCGGCGCGCATCCGGGAAATGGTTGGAAATGAGGAAGTTGTGGATAAGGAGACCGGGGAATACCGGAAAATCCAGTACCGGGATATCGTCATTTTGCTCCGTGCGGTCAGCGGCTGGTCGGAGACGTTTTCGCGCGTACTGCAGGCGGCTGGAATTCCGGCTTACAGTACATCAAAAACGGGATACTTTTCCACGCAGGAAATTGTGACGGTGCTGAATTACCTGCATCTGTGTGACAATCCTTGTCAGGAAATTCCATTTACGGCCATTCTGCGTTCCCCCATCTGCGGATGCACAGACGCGGAGCTTGCGGCGGTGCGTTGTGTGGATAAAGAGGTAAAAATTTACGAGGCATGTGGAAAATATGCGGTGACTGGGGAAGATGAAGCGCTCAGGGAGAAACTTAGGAGGTTTCTTGCACAGCTTGAGACGCTGCGATGCCGCGTGCCGTATACGCCGATTCATGAGCTGATCACACAGATTCTCGAGGAGACGGGTTACGGTGGCTATGCATCTGCGATGCCGGGCGGTGTGCAGCGGCGGGCGAATCTGGAAATGCTGGTGGAAAAGGCGGTGGAATTTGAAGCAACGAGTTATCGTGGATTGTTCAACTTCATTCGTTATATCGAACAGCTGCAGAAGTATGAAGTGGACTTCGGAGAGGTGAATATTTACGGTGAGAGCGCAGATACCGTGCGCATCATGAGTATTCATAAGAGTAAAGGACTGGAGTTTCCGATTGTATTTCTCTCCGGTATGGGAAAATCGTTCAACCAGATGGACAGCCGTGCAGCACTGGTGCTGCATTCCCGGATGGGCATCGGCGCAGATGCGATCGATCCCGAACACCGCGTGCGCCAGGCGACACTGCCGCGGCAGATCATCCGCCAGAGCATGAAACTGGAAAATCTGGCGGAGGAGCTGCGTGTGCTCTACGTTGCGATGACACGCCCGAAGGAGAAGCTGATCATGACAGGCATGGCATCGAAGCTGGAGAGCCGTGTAAAACAGTGTGCGGCACATGCGGGACGGCAGGAAGAACTGCTGTCGTATCAAACCTTAAGCAGCGCATCCGGCTATCTTGACTGGATTCTCCCGGCTTTTTCACGAAATCGCTGTTTTGATGGGCTGTATGAGCAGTTCGGCCTTGCGGGAAATGAGGAAAATCCGCTGTATGCGGAGAAAATTCCGGTCACAATCCGTCTTGTATCACCGGCGGGACTTGTCGAGGGCGAGGTGCTGCATCAGATGGAGCGCGCGGTCAATGAGCAGAAAATCATGGAAATTCCGAAACAGCCGTCGAGAAAAGAGACGCTGAAAGAGCTTGTGGAAGAACGGTTTGCATATCAGTATCCTTATGAGAATGAGAAACAGATTCCGGTAAAGGTAACGGTTTCCCAGCTGAAAAAGGCAGGGATGGAGGAATCGGAGATCGGAAAAGAGCTGTTCGCGCAGGAAGAACTCGTACCAATTGTGCCGGGCTTTCTGAAAAAGGATCATGTTGCGGCTCTGACGGGCTCTGACCGCGGAACGGCGTACCACCGCCTGCTGGAATGTCTCGATTACCGCAGAGCGTACAGCATCACAGAGCTGATGGCACAGACGGAGGAATTGATTGCAGAAGGAAAGATGACGAAAGAAGCAGCGGAATGCATTTATTTCAAATCGATCCTCGCTTTCGCAAAAAGTCCGGTTGGAATGCGGATGCGGAATGCCTTTTTGAATGAAACCCTGAAACGGGAGCAGCCGTTTGTGATGTCCGTTCCGGCAAGTGAGGCAGATCCGTCCTATCCGGAAGACGAAACCATTCTCGTGCAGGGAATCATTGACGCATGGTTCCCGGAGGGGGATGAGATTGTTCTTGTGGACTACAAAACGGATCGTGTGAGAGAAGCCGGGGAGCTGAAAAAGAGGTATGAAAAACAGCTCGCCTATTACCAGCAGGCACTGGAGCGGACGACAGGGAAAAAGGTGAAAGAGAAGATTATTTATTCGCTGGCTCTGGATGAAGAGTTGGTATTGTAGGAAAAAACTACTAAAAAAACAACTGTCAAAACAGGGATAAAGTATGATATCATGGTTGAGAAACAAACAGGTATTGAGAAACAAAGAGAAAAAAGGAGATTCAGTGATGATTCGAAAAATTGTTCAGATAGAGGAAGACAGATGTACAGGATGCGGGCTTTGTGCGCATGCCTGTCATGAAAGTGCGATTGCGATGGTTGACGGGAAGGCAAAGCTGATCCGGGATGACTACTGCGACGGATTCGGTGACTGCCTGCCGGTCTGTCCGGCAGATGCGATTTCGTTTGTGGAGCGGGAGGCGCTGCCGTACGATGAGGAGGCGGTAAAAGAGAACCAGCGGAAGGCAAAAGAGGCGGCCGGGCAGGAGAATACCGGAGCAGGAAAAGCAGGTGAAAACAGCTGGGCGATTGACCGTGCAGATGCGCAGGAAAATTCTGCAGCAGTTCCGTCCCGGCTCCGCCAGTGGCCGGTGCAGATCAAGCTGGTGCAGGAGCGGGCTTCGATGTTTGCAGGAGCAGACCTTCTCGTTGCGGCGGATTGTACAGCGTATGCGTATGGAAACTTCCACCAGGATTTTATTCGGGATCATGTCGTTCTCGTAGGCTGTACAAAACTTGACGATATCGATTATTCCGAGAAACTTGCGCGGATTTTCATGAGGAATGATATTAAGAGTATCACGGTTGCACGCATGGAGGTTCCGTGCTGCGCAGGAATGGAGCGTGCCGTGAAGATGGCGCTGAAAGAGAGTGGAAAGAAGATTCCGGTGAAAACCGTGGTGATTTCTACGGAGGGGGAAATTTTGTAGAAAATCAGATATAGTAATTAGCGTGTGCCCTTAAAAGTTATTTTACAATTGGTACATTCTGCTTTGTGGAATATGTAAGACGAAAAAAATGAAAAGCTCGGTAAGAGGTATTAGAAAAATGAGTATGACGAAGATACAAGAGGAGCTTCTTGGTGCGCTGATCGGTCTGGCCCGGTCGGTAGATGGAAGAGGAGAAGCAGCAAAAGGTGAATCGCAGGAGTTTTCCAGCGGTGACAGCAATGGTCACGCCCGGACAAAGCCACGCATGAGATTCTGCTTGGCGGAATTTGTGCGGCAAATCCGGAAAAAGAGCTGAGGGAAGAAGAGGGGAAATCCTGGATTGTACGCGTGGAGGCAGAAAAGAACCGTCTGAATCCGGATTGCGCAGTGTGCAAGGGAAAATGCGGCAGAACAGATAACTATGATCTCGAAGAAATGGAGACAGATGAACCGTCGGACCGGGCACGAAAAGAGCAGATTCTTGCGGAATTGTTTCCGATGGCAGAAAAACTGCAGCAGCTTCGGAAAGAAACAAAAGAGCAAAACGAAGAATTGCAGGGGGCGGTTAATTTTTTGTATAAGGCATTGTTTGCGATTGGAAACTATGTCGGGGAAAAGAGTCTGCAGAGTGTGGTGCAGGAGATGAATAACCTTTTTGTTAAATTGGAAAATGTATTGAAATAAGTAGAAAATAAGAAAAATCCTCTGTCCGGAGTGTATAAAAAACCCCCGGAAACAGGGGATTTTTTGCGTTCTGCGCCAAGTGCATAAAACGTATTATCGCGTTTTCACAAAGTTTTGCAAAAGCAGACAAAATTGCAGACAGGCGCTTGCAACAGAAAAATGAATAGGTTATAACATTATAACAAGGCGGCAGGGAGAGCCAATACAAAGAAATGAGATTCTATTGGCATATAAACAGAAAAAATACAGGGGAAAAGATGAAAAGGGACGGAAGCGGGATGGAGCAGAAAAAATATATCCTTCTGGATGTTGGCGGAACGGAAATCAAAGGAAATGTGTCGGACAGAAATGGAGTAAGAACGAAAATCCGGAAATTTCCAGCACAGGCGCAGAAGAGCACAGAGAAGATTCTGGACAATTTTGCAAAGATCTGCCGGGAACTGATGAGAGAAGCAGACGGAAGTGTTGTCGGAGTTGGGATGGCGATTCCGGGTCCTTTTGATTATGAAAATGGAATCAGCCGGATGCAGGGACTGAATAAGTACGATGCCATTTACGGGATTCCACTGGAAAGAGAAATCAAGGCGCGCGTGCCGGAACTTGGATCAGCACGATTTTTGTTTTTACATGACATTGAAGCATTTGCACTGGGAGAAAGCTGGTACGGAAACTGTCGTGATGCGGATAAAATTCTGTGCGTCTGCATCGGAACCGGCGCCGGGTCGGCTTTTGTAGAAAACGGGAAAACGGTGAAAACAGGAAAAGGTGTGCCGGAAAATGGATGGATTTATCAACAGCCGTTTGGAGATTCCATTTTGGACGATTATCTTTCTGTGCGCGGGCTGGAGCAGATCAGCCTGGCTGTGACAGGAAAAGCGTGGAGTGGAAAAGAATTGTATGGTCTGGTAAAAGCGGGAAACATGGAGGCAGAAGAAGTCTGGAGAAGATTTGGAGCAGATGTGGCGGCTGGCCTTCTTCCTGTGCTGGAGAAATATCAGCCGGATCTGCTGCTTTTGGGCGGACAGATTGCAAAAAGTTTTTCCTGGTTTGGAAAAGAACTGGAAAGAGAGTGCGAGAAAAGAAAGATTCGGATTCAGATAGAAACGGAAACATCCGGCCGTGCCATGGAAGGCCTGTTGTCACAGTTTCCTGAAAAAACACAATAGAGCAAAAATATTTTCAGAAACAAAAATACAATGCTATGGAGAGAAAAGAAGAAGGAGAAACTGCAAAAATGGATAGAAATCCGGGAGCACCGCCGCTGTATGCGCAGCTGGAACAGATTCTGAAACAGCAGATCGAATGCGGCACGTACAAAAAAGGAGATTTTCTGCCAACAGAAAAAGAGCTGATGGAAAAGTACGAGCTTTCGCGTGTGACAGTACGCCAGGCGATGACGAATCTGGTACAGAGCGGTTACGCACGTGCACGGCGCGGCATCGGAACAGATGTTGTCTACGAGAAAGTCGAAGAGCAGATGGAAGGTGTCATCAGTTTCACGGAAGAAATGAAAAAGCATCATATCGAAATGCAGACAACATACTGCAAGATGGAACTGATCAGTCCCGGGGAAACGGTAGCAAGAAGTCTGCAGATTCCATTGACGGAGCCATGTTATTGCCTGAAACGTGTGAGGAATGCTGTGGGAAAACCCATGGTCTATACCATTACGTATCTGAAAAAAATCTGCGAACTGCCAACAGAGCCGGAGCCATACATGGAATCGCTGTATCAGTATCTGCGGGAGGAACATGGAATCTATATTGAATCCGGCCGGGATACGCTTGAGGCGGCACTTCCATCGGAAGAGGTGCAGAAAGCACTGAAAATTGATGCGCAGATGCCTATTTTTATCCGGACGCGGCAGACATTTCGGAAGGGCGGCGAGGTTTTTGAATATTCGATCTGCTATTATCCGGGAAATCGTTATAAATATACAGTGGAATTGTAAAAACATGACACATAAAAAAGATAAAACCGGACAGACAACGGGCTGGAAATGTGTAAGTGAATCAGGCAGTGAAAGAAAATTGCAAAATCCGCCAGATGCGAAAGCGTTGAAATAAAGATGATGGGGCTGATCGGCGCAGGAAACAACTCAATGGATGGAAGAGAAATTAAGAAAAGGAAAAGAATCCAAATGAATTTAAAAAGGAAATATGGAAACTACGAGTTACATCCCAAAATGAAAATCACAGGATACGAAAATGAAATCTGGGATGAAAAAAGGAGATCATCGAAGAATTAAAACGGGCGGTTCAGGAAAAACAGAAAGAAAAGAAAACATGTATTCTTTCCTTTGATCTGTATCCGGGTGTACGAAAAGAAGAAATGATGGAACTGGCAAATGCGCTGCAGCGGACCGGATTTTTGATATCGAAGACTGCGCCAAAGACGAAGAAACGTTGTTAAGAGAATTTAACGATTACATCACCGATGACCGTGTTTTCGGTATCATGTGTCATAAAACCATAGATACCTGGTTTGAAAGCGAAAAGCTGAAAACCATGAAAAAAACAATTGAGACAGAATATGTGTCAGAATGTGTGGAAGAAAAAGATACAAACGGTGGTCTGATCGTGATCATTGGTACAGCGACAGAGCTTCTGACCGAGGCAGATGTTCTTGTTTATTGTGATCTGACCCGCTGGGAAATTCAGCTCCGCTACCGGAGCGGCATGCCAAACTGGCACAGTACCAATTATAATGATCCGATCCTGACGAAATATAAACGGGGATTTTTCATTGAATGGCGTCTGGCGGACCGCTATAAAAAAGAGCGGTATGAAAAATTCACGTATCTTCTGGATACAGAGACAGAAAATGCACCGGTTCTTACAACGGGAAATGCCTTCCGAGCGCACTGCAGCAGCTTGCCGGACAGCCATTTCGTATGGACCGTATTTGATCCCGGCGTATGGGGCGGTCAGTGGATGAAGGAAAACTTTGGTCTTGATGCATCGAAGGAAAACTTCGCGTGGAGCTTTGACGGAGTTCCGGAGGAAAACAGCCTGAATCTGGAAATCGGAGGAAAGACGTTAAAAGTTCCGGCCCAGGATCTCGTTCTGTATGCACCGCACGAGCTGCTCGGCGAGCGCGTCCATGGCCGGTTTGGTGCAGAATTTCCGATCCGTTTTGATCTGCTGGACACGATGGGTGGTCAGAATCTTTCCCTGCAGGTGCATCCGCTGACCGAATATATTTATGAAAAATTCGGCATGCCATATACGCAGGATGAGAGCTACTATCTTCTGGATGCCGATGAAGACGAGGAAACGTATGTCTACCTCGGTCTCAAAGAAGGCGTGGATAAAAAAGAGATGGAGCGGGAACTCCGTGCAGCAGAAAAAGGAGAAGAACGTTTCCCAGTGGAAAAATATGTCAACAAAATCCCGGTCAAAAAACACGATCATGTGCTGATTCCGGCGGGAACGGTGCACTGCTCCGGAAAAAACACGATGGTGCTGGAGATCAGTGCGACACCGTATATCTTTACCTTCAAACTATGGGATTGGGGCCGCCTTGGCATGGATGGACTGCCGCGTCCGATCCACCTCGACCACGGTATGAAAAATATTCAGTGGAACCGTGATACCAAATGGGTGTACGACAATATCGTCGGCCAGACCAGAACGATGGAAAAAACAGAAAACTGTGAAGTAGAGCGCACCGGACTGCACAGCCGCGAATTTATCGACACAATCCGCTATACACTTTCCGGGCCGCACACCGTCTCGATGGATGACACGGTTCATGTGATGAATCTCGTGGAGGGACGAAGTGCCCGTATCGAGAGCATGGATGGTAGCTTTGCAGCGTTCACGGTACATTATGCAGAAACCGCCATCGTTCCGGCAGCGGTCGGAACATACCGGATTGTACCGGAAGAGGGCGAAATGATTAGAATGCTGGTAGCATCAGTGCGATAAGGGAAAAGTGATAAAAACTTATGGTAGCTGCATGGAAAAAAGAACGTAGAATTTTATATATTTCAGGAAGAATAATGTATGTTATTGGAGATTCTCCTGTGCTAAACTCTTTTTGCACAGGAGAACAGAAGAATATTTTAAGAATCCAAACAAGAGCACAGATATAAACGGCGGTAGGAAGATGGCGCCATTCCGGTTTGTTTTTTGAAAAAATTTGAAAAATAAAACTGGTTATCAAAACCGAGGGTATCTGCAATCTTGGAAATGGGCAGATCTGTAGAAGTTAAAAGCAGCGTTGCAGTTTCCGTTTTTTTCTGCAGAATAAACTGTCCAGGAGAAATTCCCATGTGGGTTTGAAATAGTTTTGTAAAGTAACTGGAATGATAGCCGGCCACTTCTGCCATCTGTTGTACGGTAATCTGCTCATGCAGATGTGTTTCAACATAGGAAATTGCACTGGAAAGTGGAGAGTCAAAGGATTGTGGAATGAAAGAGACACTTCCAGGCGGGCAGCATTCAAAATAATAGCAGAGCAGATGAAAGACAGCCTGTTTGGCATTCAGAGCGGAAGAAATATCCGTCTGCTTACAGGATTGAATCATGTCCTGAAAAATTCGCTGTGCTTTTTGCGGGTCTTTCGCATCAACACAAAGAGGAAACTGAACCAGCTGAAAGAGATCCGTTTGCTGACAGGTAATCTCAAAATGGCAAAAATAGGTGCGATAGGGATTTTGAACATCTGTAAAAAAGATTGATGCGTACAGGCTGGGAGCAGATATAACTGACCTGCGTGAGGATGCAATACTGTCTGGTCGACCTGTACTGTGCCTTCCCCTTGCATTACCAGCTGAAAGCTGGAAAAAGGAGGACGAGAGGAATCGCATTTCCAGGATTCATCGCAAATAATCAGATTAGCACGTTCGAGAATGACAGTTGCCTCCCGGAGGCGATTTTTAATAAGTAATTCGTTTTCATTCATAAGTCGTTTCCACCTACACATTCTTCTGTGAATATAGTAATTTTAAAAACAAATCATTGATAAATGAATGATATGGCATTACTGCAAGAACAATTGTTAGCATTCTAGCATAAAAAGGAGAAAATAGCAAATGACACACAAAATCAGAGAAGTCTACATCGTACATCATTCCCACACTGACGTGGGTTACACCGATCTGCAGGAACAGGTTATTTATAACCAGGCAAACAACATCCGCCGGGCGGTCGAACTGATTGAAAATGGAATCAAAAACAACACACCCCAGAAAGATCTGAAATGGAACTGTGAGACATGGTACTGCGTGGAGCAGTTTTTCAAAATGGCAACGGAGGAAGAAAAAGAAAAGTTTTTCGATCTGGTAAAAAAAGGAAACATTGGTCTGTCTGCCAATTATCTGAACTTCAATGATCTTGCCGACTGCAAATATCTGAAAGAAAAATCCATACGATGCAGGAAATCTGCGGCGAGCAGGGAATTCAGATCAAAACAGCCATGATTGCAGATATCAACGGCATCTCTATGGGACAGCGCGATGCCATGATCGAAAACGGGGTAGAATTTTTATATACCAACATTCATACGCATCACGGGATGTATCCACTGTATCAGAACCAGAAACCGTATTTCTGGGAAAATGAGGATGGAAAGCGTCTGATGGTATGGAATGGCGAGCATTATAATCTTGGAAATGCCCTCGGCATCGTCCTGAATAAAAATGTTAACTTTATGACAGAAAATTACTTCGGCAAAAAGAATGGCGATGTGGCAGGACTTCTGGAAAATCTGCACACGAATCTCTCTGCAAGCATAAAGGAATATGAAGAAAACGGTTATCCGTACGATTTCTATATCACCAGTGTTTCCGGCGTTTTTTCGGACAATGCGCCGATCAACCCGGCCATTGCAGATACGGTTGAGCTGTTTAATGAAAAATATGGCGAAGAAGTCACCATGCATATGGTAACTTTGCAGGAACTGTATGAACGGATCCGGGACAAAGTGCAGGATGCACCGGTGTATCGGGGTGCCATCAATGACTGGTGGGGCAATGGAGTTGGAAGTACACCATATGCGGTAAAACATTACAAAGAGGCCGTACGTCTGAACCGTATCTGCGACCGTCTGGAAGAAAAAACAGGGGTACATAACGAAGAGCTGATCCAGGCTTATGGCGACAATTCTCTTTTGTATGCAGAGCACACCTGGGGTCATTCTGCTACTGTAACGAATCCGTACGATACCATGGTGACCAATCTGGATATGCGGAAAACCAGTTATGCGTCCAAAGCACACGAGGCAGCAGCCATGCGTAAAATGAACAGTGCCATAAACTGGGTGATATCCTGCGGTATTACAATCTGTCCGGCAAAGTGAAAGCTGTTTCCACAAGCCATGCAAAGAGAATTTTCCCGGTAGAATTTTACGTTGAGACCATGAGTCTTCCGGCCGTGAAAGTAACCGATGACAAAACAAAACAGGAGATGGAGGTGCAGCTGTCTGCTCATCCACGCGGAGTCCTGGTAAGTTTTCTGGCAGAATTTGAGCCAATGGAAGAAAAAACGTTCACGTACGAAGAGCAGCCGGCTCCGTCCCAGACCCTGTTCACCAGAACTGCCTGGGTAGGCGCAGAGCGGGTACGCGATATTGTGAATACGTACGATCCGGAAAGTTACAAACTGCCTTACGGTCTGGAAAACGATTTCTTTCAGATCAAATGGAAAGTCGGAGAGGGCATTACCTCCTTCTACAATAAAAAAGCAGAGATTGAAATGTGCAAATCCGGTCTGGAAACGTTCTTTACGCCGGTTTATGAACGCACCGAAATCCGGAAAGGCGTTTATGAGGAGCGCCGTCTGATCGGAAGAAATATCCGCGGACTTCACGCAGAGCAGTATCAGGGTGACCTTACGGATGTGAAAATTCTGGATCACGGACCGGTGTTTACCAAAGTAGAACTGATCTTTACCCTGGAGGGAACTTATCACAGCAGTGTTGTGATCAAAATGTACCGTCATCTTCCGAAAATTGAGTTTTCTTACCGGGTGGCAAAAACATTAAGCGAGGATATCGAAAGCCTGTATCTGCCATTATCATTAAATCTTCCGGATGCGGAAGTGATGATCCAGAACGGAGGTGTTACCATGCGCCCTGGTATTGACCAGCTTCCTGGCACCAATATGGAATATTATATTGCGGATGAAGGCCTCGTTTACCGGACAAAAGATCAGACGATTCTGGTTAATACTTTTGACACACCGTTACTTTACATGGGGGAGATGGAATCCCATCCAATCCTTCTGTGCGATAACAAAGAGGAGAATAATAAACGGTCGGTTTACAGCTGGATTATGAATAACACATGGGAAACAAACTTCAAGATGGACCTGTCCGGATTCAGTGAGTTCCGTTATGGAGTGGAGATTGTGGAGCAGGAAACCGCAGAGAAAGATATGGAAAGTCTGTCGGACAATGACAAGGGTGTTGTTACCTTTATTTGCGCATAACTGAAAATATGGAAAAGAAAAAATATATTGTTCTGCTGCTGCAGATTGCAGCAGTCGCTGCAGCCGGGGTGATTGGCGGGGACACGCTGTTTGCCCTGGTAACAGCACTGATCGGCATTACGTTTAATTTTATGGTGTCTATGAATTTTGCACCGGGATTTCTGTTTGGTTTTGTCTATGCGGTCTGCAATGGTATTCTGGCATGGCAGACAAGGTATATGCGACCTTTGTATTTATGATTTTTATGCAGGCTCCGATGGCTCTTTACAGTTTTTGGAAATGGAGAGGGGAGAAGAAACAGACGGAAACCATCATGCGGAAGATGAACCGCAGGGAGCTGAGTGTTACGGTCCTCGGAGCGATGGTACTGTTTGGAATTATAGCGGCTGTCCTTTCCCGGGTAAATGGAACGCTGGATATCAATGTTTTCTTTGACACCTTCTTTTTTGTCTGCAGTGCGATTGCCTGTATCGGACTGGCGGCCTGTTATAAAAATGCCTATATTGTTAATCTTGGTTCCGGGATTGGCGGAACAATTTTATGGGTGTTTAAAGCAGTAACAATGGGAACAGGGATATCGGTAGCCGTCTTTTTTCTGGCGGTGGCAATCAATGCGGCTATGGCTATCCGGCAGCAGTATGGAAGAGAATAGAAAAGTGAGAGACAGCGGGGAGTATGACAATTAGATGAAAAAGTTAGACTTTCCGCTGCTTTTTTCGTTAAAAATGCAAACAGGAGAAAAAGTGCTGTGTTAATATTAAAATATTAAGTGACTTAACATAAAAACACAGATTTTCTGCCAAAAAACCAAAAGAAACAGAAGAATACTCCTCGATCTATACAAATTTAAACGGAAAAATAAGAATTTTAATATACAAAATAACGAAAAGACTATTGACAATCTTTTTGAAGAATGCTAACATATAATCACAAGTTAAGAAACAAATAGAAGGGCTGTTGGTAACATGGCAGAGAGAAAATCAGTATCCATGCAGGACCTGGCAGATAAGCTGGGCATCAGTAAAGTAACAGTTTCCAAAGCGCTGAACGGAAAAGAAGGCGTGGGAGAAGAACTGAAAGAAAAGATTTTGCACTTGCGAGAGAATCCGGTTATGTCCTCCCGGACTACGGAAAACGGAAGAGCAAAAAAGTCGGTATCATCATGAGTCCGCGGTTCAGTTCCGGAGACGAAGGAAAATTTTATATGGCAATGTACGAGCGGATCATCTACGAGCTGCAGAAAGCATCCTGCTCGAGTATCATGATTTCTCCGACAACAGCAACACTCCCGTCGGACATGAACACGATACAGACCAGAGGGCTGTTCGACGGCCTGATCTTTCTTGGTATTCTCGATAAGGGTGTCCGGGAGCAGATTGCACAGGTCGATCTCCCGAAGGTGTATGTGGACATCTACGATCAGACCCACAAATCCGATTCCGTCATCACCGAGAATATTTACAGCTCCTATGAGCTGACCAATTACCTGATCCAGCAGGGTCACACAGACATCGGATTTGTCGGAACCGTAGGAAGTACAACCAGTATTTCCGACCGATATCTCGGATATCTGCGGAGAATGCTGGAGGAGGGGATTTCCCCGAAAAATGAGTGGAGAATCCCGGACCGGAGCGAGGAAGGCATTGCCATTCCGCTTTTGCTGCCGGAGAAGCTACCCACCGCATTTGTCTGTAACTGCGATGCCACCGCATTTAAATTAGTACAGACGTTAAAAGAGCGTGGAATCCGCGTACCGGAAGATGTTTCCGTGACCGGTTTTGATGATTCCATTTATGCACAGCTGTGCAGTCCGCCGCTCACCACGGTTGCGGTTGACACCGACGCGATTGCACGTCTTGCGGCAAAGCGTATGATCAAACATATGAATGAACCGCAGAAAAAGGGCGGTGAGGTATACCGCATCCCCGGAAAGATTATTTACCGGGATTCCGTTTGTAAGATAAACGGATCAAGTGATAAGCCCGAGTAATCGGGAGAAGGAGGAAAAAATCTTGAGTAAACCAAGCAAAAAGAAAAAAGGACGCTGGACCAAGAATGACACGGAGCTGACCGTCATGGCGCTGCCGACCACCATCTGGTACATTCTGTTCTGCTTCCTGCCGATGTTCGGTCTGATCATTGCATTCAAGAACTACAAAATCACAGGCGGAAAGAGCTTCATTTACAACCTGTTCCACAGTGACTGGGCCGGATTTAAAAACTTTTCGTTCCTGATCAGATCCAATGATCTGTTCGTCATTCTGCGAAATACAATCCTATATAACCTGGCATTTATCGCCCTGGGTATGGTGTTTTCCGTAGGACTGGCTATCATGATCAGCCTGCTGCACAACAAAAGAGCGTCGAAGGTATATCAGACGATGATGTTCTTCCCATATTTCATGTCATGGGTTGTAGCTTCCTACTTCCTGGATGCATTCCTGAACCAGGACAACGGTCTGATCAACAGTATAATGAGAAATGCAGGCAAGGAACCGATTCAGTGGTACATGAGTGCCGGTGTATGGCCATTTATCCTGATCTTCATGTATCTGTGGAAATCTACCGGATACAACATGGTTATCTACCTGTCCAGCATTTCCGGTATTGATACCACACTGTACGAGCAGCCGTTATGGACGGCGCCAACAAGAGACAGCAGGTATGGCACATTACCCTGCCTTGCTTAAAGAGTGTCATCATCATGATGTTCATTCTGAATGTCGGAAAGGTCTTCTACTCCGACTTCGGACTGTTCTTCCAGCTTTCTCAGGGAGCAAGCGGTCGATCTTCAAAACGACAGCAACTATCGACACATATGTATACAACGCACTGCAGTCTTCCACTCCGATCGGAATGACTTCTGCGGCAACATTCTTCCAGTCTGTTGCATGCTGCATCACCATCCTTCTTGCCAATGCCATTGTGAAGAAGATTGATGAAGACAGCGCGATTATTTAAGGAGGTACGAAAATGGCAAAAAAGAAAAAAGATCTTGATCTGGCTTCCTCTTCACATTTAAATCAGATCCAGGGATCTACAAATGCAATTTTCAATGTTATTTTTGTGATCCTCGCCCTGGCCTGTATTATCCCGGTGGTATTCATTTTTATGATCTCGATTTCTTCCGAGCATTCGATCAAGATGAACGGCTACCAGTTTATTCCGAGCGCATACTCGCTGGATTCCTACAAATTCCTTCTTCGGGAAGGACAGATGATCCTGACAGCACTTGGCGTTTCCGTTGCGGTAACGGTTATCGGTACGGTAATCGGAGTTGCCCTTACAATGCTGATGGGTTACGTTCTTTCCAGAAGCACCTACAAACTGAACGGATTCTTCACCATGGTCGTTTTTATTCCAATGATCTTCAATGGTGGTATGATTTCTTCTTATGTAGTTAACACACAGTTCCTCAACCTGAAAAACAGTATCTGGGCGCTGATCCTTCCGCTTTGTGTTTCTTCGTTCAACGTTGTTATCTGTAAAACGTTCTTCAAGACCAACATTCCGGAATCCATCATTGAGTCGGCACAGATCGACGGAGCAACTCAGTTCCAGATTTTCGGAAAGATCGCCCTGCCGCTGTCGAAACCGCTGATGGCAACGATCGCCCTGTTCCTCACCTTTGGTTACTGGAACGACTGGTTCCAGTCTTCCCTGTACATCAGCGATACCAAGCTGTATTCCCTGCAGGCTCTGCTGGATCACGTACAGAGAAATATTGAGATGATGGCAAACAACCCGTCTCTTGGCGTTACCACGGCACAGTACATGAACTCGATGCCAAAAGAGGGCGCCCGTATGGCGATGGCAATCATCATCATCATCCCGATCGCATGCTGCTATCCGTTCTTCCAGAAATACTTTATTTCCGGTCTGACGGTTGGTGCGGTAAAAGGCTGATCGACCATTTACCTTTATGGATCTCATACTGAAGCAAAAGGCTTCGGTTAAGGATAATTTCAACATTCTATATTTTATATCAGGAGGATGCTACAATGAAAAAGAAACAGTTTTTAGCTCTTGCACTTTCTGTTGTTATGGCCGGCGGTATGCTGGCAGGCTGCGGAAGTAGCAACGGAAGCAGCAGCTCTTCAAAGGGAGATGCAAAAGATGAAGTTGTTACACTGAAATGGATTCAGGTCGGTAACGGAATGCCGAAGGATTATGATGAGTGGCTTGAGCAGATTAACCCATATCTGGAGGAGAAAATCGGCGTTAATGTAGACATGGAAATCGTTCCGTGGGGCGACTGGGATAACAGAAGAAGCGTTATCACAAACTCCGGCGAGTATTTCGATATCCTGTTCACAGACCAGAACCGTTACTCTTCCGAGGTTAACACCGGCGCACTGATGGACATTACAGATCTGCTCAAGGACAACGCTTCCGAACTGTATGACATGATTCCGGAAGACTACTGGAAAGCAGTAGAAGTAAATGAAAAAATTTACGGCGTACCGACCTACAAAGACAGCTCCCTTTCCGAGTACTTTGTATGGGATCAGGATATTGCAGACAAATATAACATTGATGTAAACTCTGTAACAGATTTCAATACTCTGTACGATGCTCTGAAGACAGTAAAAGAGGGCGAAGGCGGATCTCCGTACTTCATGTCCAAAAATGGTGCAAACTTCCTGCTGAATCTGAACTACGATGATTTAAGCTCCGGACTTCCGGCAATCGGCGTTAAATACGGCGATGACACCAAGACCGTTGTCAATCCGCTGGATGACGAAGAAATCCTTTCCAACCTGGACATTGTTCGTAAAATGTATCAGGAAGGTATCATCAACGGAGATGCTCCGACAGCAGATGATTCCAGCAAATACGCAATGTTCTTTGCTGCACAGGGATGGAGCGGCGCTGCAAAAACAACATGGGGCCCGAACAATGGTATCGCCAATTGTTCAGCAGTACAGTATGGCAACACAGTCGTTTCCAACACAACCGTACGTGGTTCCATCAATGGTATCTACTCCGGATGCAAACACCCGGACAAAGCACTTCAGCTTCTGAACCTGGTAAACACCGATTCCAAAGTGCGTGACTGGTTCTACTATGGAGCAGAAGGAAAAGACTTCGAGTACACCGATGACAATAAAGTACACCGCCTGACCACTGACTGGGGCATGGCCGGATATACCCAGGGTACTTTCTTCAATGTAACACAGACAGACGATGTTGACTTCAACCAGTGGGATGAAGTAGAAGAGCTGAATGAGAAAGCAACTCCGTCTGAGATGCTTGGATTCAACCTTGATACCTCCAACATCGAAACCGAGCTTGCAAACTGCCGTGCCGTATATGAGAAATACTATTCTGAGTTATTCACCGGTGCACAGGATCCGAGAGAGCTTGTAAAAACAATCGATGCAGAGCTTGAGACCGCAGGCTGGGAGACCATCCGCGAAGAAGCTCAGAAACAGATTGACGCACAGAAATAAGTCTGATACATTAATTTTATAAGAACTACAACAGGGCATTTTCGCTTGCGGAGATGCCCTGTTGCAGAATAACGGGAAATGAGAAAAATTGAGCGAAAGGATGAAAAAAGAATGAAAGAGACCTTACCAAAGTCCATTCAGGAACTGATTTTAAGCCTGAGAGAAAAACTGAAAGACGAGCCGGAAATCGTTGATATGTTTGAACGATGCTATTCCAACACCCTCGATACGACCGTGAAGAAAATGGAGGATGGCAGCACCTACGTCATCACCGGAGATATCCCGGCAATGTGGCTGCGTGATTCCGTAGCACAGCTTCGCCCGTACCTTGTTCCGGCACAGAACGACCCGGAGCTGGCTGATCTGATCGCAGGTCTCATCCGCAGGCAGTTCATGTGCATCAACATCGATCCATACGCAAACGCATTCAACGAAGGACCGAACGGCAACTGCTGGGAGAAGGACGAGACCGATATGGGACCGTGGATCTGGGAGAGAAAGTATGAGATCGATTCTCTCTGCTATCCGCTGCAGTTCTCTTACCTGTTCTGGAAGAACACCGGAAGAACGGATCAGTTGACGAGGTTTTCTGGGAAGGTGTTGACAAAATCCTGACTGTATTTGAGACTGAAATGAATCACGAGGAGAAATCCCCGTACAGCTTCATCCGTAAAAACTGCTCCTACACCGATACGCTTTCCCGCGACGGAAAAGGTGCGCAGGTAAAATCCGGCATCGGCCTGATCTGGTCCGGCTTCCGTCCAAGCGATGATTCCTGCCGTTACGGTTACCTGATCCCGTCCAACATGTTTGCGGTTGTTGTCCTGAATTATCTGAAGGAGATCGCAGATTTCGTCGGCGGGAAAGAGGAAATTGCAAAGAAAGCAGAAGAGATGGCAAAGACCGTAAAACAGGCCATCGAGACTTACGGTACCACCCATATCTGGGGACTTGGCGATGTTTATGCTTACGAGGTAGACGCTTTGGCCAGTATAATCTGATGGACGACGCCAATGTACCGAGCCTTCTGGCTATGAGCTATCTCGCTACGAGCCAGAAAGCCAGGAAGTGGCTGACAACACAAGAAAGCTGATCTTAAGCGAGGCAAACCCGTTCTACTATTCCGGAACAAAGCTTTCCGGAATTGGAAGTCCGCACACACCGGTCCGCTACGTATGGCACATCTCCAAAGCCATTGAGGGACTGACCGCACCGACAAAAGAGGAGAAACATCAGATGATCCACGAACTGATGGCAACCGACGGCGGTACAGGGCTGATGCACGAGGGTGTTTTCGTAGATGATCCGACCATTTACACCAGAGAGTGGTTCTCCTGGGCAAACGCAATGTTCTGTGAGCTGGTAATGCAGTATTGCGGATATGAGATTAAGAAATAAACAAAAAGAAAAAAG
>ENA-OQHA01000114-OQHA01000114.1-human-gut-metagenome-genome-assembly--contig:-NODE-114-length-41669-cov-6.043667_pt1 | contig 41669 bp, 45 predicted proteins | sample MGYA00242558_ERZ504707 | MGnify/ENA primary metagenome ERZ504707 (study PRJEB26092, sample SAMD00036197) | human gut metagenome | host: Homo sapiens | study: EMG produced TPA metagenomics assembly of... | reverse complement strand
GCAGAAGCTCTGCAAAGACGCGAGAGTGCTCGACTGCTTTACCCATACCGGATCGTTTGCACTGAATGCGGCATATGCAGGAGCAAAGGAAGTCATCGGCGTTGATGCATCGGAGCTCGGTGTAGAGCAGGCACGGAAAAACGCAGCCTTAAATGGCCTGGAAAACGTAGCATCTTTCGTGTGCGAGGATGTCTTTGAACTGTTGCCGCGTCTTGAAAAAGAAGGTGAAAAATTCGATGTTGTTATCCTTGATCCGCCGGCCTTCACAAAATCAAGAAACTCCATCAAAAACGCAATCAAGGGATATCGTGAAATCAATTTGCGCGGCATGAAACTGGTCAAAGACGGCGGCTATCTGTGCACCTGTTCGTGCTCCCACTTTATGGACTACGAACTCTTCACGAAAACCATCAACCAGGCGGCTCACAACGTCCACAAACGTCTCCGTCAGGTAGAATACCGCACCCAGGCCCCGGATCATCCAATTCTGTGGGCGGCGGATGAGTCCTATTACCTGAAATTCTACATCTTCCAATGCGTCGATGAAAAATAGAAATTCTTCCTCTGCCGGAAGCGCCGAAACGGAAAATCGAAGTGTAAGAAATGGGAGGAATTGCCATATGACAGAACCAACACCCCATGCACAAAAGAAAAAGCACTCCCGCCAGATGGCCACAAGCTGTGAGTCGTGCGGCAATTTTGTGTATGATGAGGATTATGAGTGCTACACCTGCGAGGTCGATCTCGATGAGGATGAGATGGCACGTTTTCTGCAGGATAAATTTTACAACTGTCCGTACTACCAGCTCGGCGACGAGTATCGGATTGTGCGGAAACAGATGTAGGCAGGCAATGCGTCCGGTATATAAGGCTGCGGCGTTTGCGATAAAAACAAAAAAAGAACAGGAGGATTTTTACCATGAACAACGAAGTATTAAATGCAATCAAAACAAGAAGAAGCATCCGCAAATACAAAGCGGAGCAGATTACCGATGAGCAGCTCGATGCAATTCTGGAGGCCGGAACGTATGCGGCAACCGGCATGGGAAAACAGTCGCCGGTGATTGTTGTGGTACAGAAACCGGAGCTGATTGCAAAACTTTCGAAAATGAATGCGGCTGTTATGGGTACAACATCCGATCCGTTCTACGGTGCTCCGACCGTTCTGATCGTGCTTGCTGACCCGGAGCGCGGAACTTATGTGGAGGACGGCTCTCTTGTCATGGGAAATCTGATGCTGGCAGCACATGCCGTTGGTGTGGATTCCTGCTGGATCCATCGTGCAAAAGAAGAGTTCGCGAGCCCGGAGGGAAAAGCCCTCCTAAAAGAGTGGGGACTTTCCGAAAATTATGTTGGCATCGGCCACTGCATCCTCGGCTATCGCGACTGTGAGTACCCGGAGGCAAAAGAAAGAAAAGCAGATTATATTGTAAGAGTATAATCATCTGCGAAAACGGCTCCGGGAGCGGCTGTGCGTTGCAAACACCCGCCCGGAGTCCATATTTTTAACCGAATCAAGCAAGTAGCGAAGCGGATTGCGAATATCCGCTTTGCTAGAGACAACAGAGGAACAGCCATGTATCGAATTATGATTGTAGAAGATGATGAAGTCATCGCCCGCGCCGTGCAGCAGAGCCTGGTTTCCTGGGGCATGGATGCGTTCTGCGTACAGGATTTTTCCGGCGTTCTCGCCGAATTTGCCGTGAAAAATCCGCAATTAGTGCTGATGGACATTCATCTTCCCTTTTTTAACGGATTTCACTGGTGCCAGGAGATTCGAAAAGTCTCTAAAGTGCCGGTAATTTTTCTTTCTTCTGCATCGGACAACATGAACATCATTATGGCCGTTAATATGGGTGGCGATGACTTTATCGCGAAGCCGTTTGATTTAAGTGTCCTGACCGCCAAAGTCCAGGCGATGCTCCGCCGCACCTACGAATTTGCCGGAGAAACGAATTTCCTCGAGCACCGCGGTGCCATGCTCGATACGGGAAGTGGTGTGCTGAATTACCGGGGAAAGCGGATTGAGCTGACAAAAAATGAGTGGCGCATTCTGCAGTTCCTTCTCGAAAATAAAGGAAAAGCCGTCAGCCGCGATATGCTGATGATGCATCTGTGGGAGTCGGACAGCTTTATAGATGACAACACGCTGACCGTTAACGTCACGCGCCTGCGGAAAAAACTGGAGGAGGCAGGACTTACAGACTTTATCCAGACGAAAAAGGGTGTTGGCTACCTGATCGCATGACGGAAGCAGAACAGGAGAAAAAGGATGGAACAACAGAAAGAGGGAATCCGGCAGGAGTTTATGCTTCTTAACTGGTATTTGAAAGAGCATCTCGCATCGGCCGTGCGGATTGCCGCTTTTATAGGAGTATTTTCACTCCTCTGTTTTCTGCGCAATGTGCCGCAGGATGTCACCGTTTATATGATCGTGCTGATGGCTGCTGTCGGAGCCGCAGGTTTTTGCTTTCATTATGGGAAGTACCGGAAACATCATCTGGTCTTAGCACTCCTTGCCGCCGAACCGCAGGGCAAAACAGAAGCGCTTCCGGAGGCGGACGGGCTTCTGGCGCGGGATTACCAGCAGATCATCGCATCCTACGAGCGGCAGTTTCAGGAAGAACAGATTAAGATGGAGCAGAAATACCGCGATATGATGGAGTATTACACGATGTGGACCCATCAGATCAAAACGCCGATTGCGGCGATGCGGCTGCTTCTGCAGGAGGAGGATACGCCGCTTTCGCGTGAAATGCAGAGCGAACTTTTCCAGACGGAGCAGTATGTGCAGATGGCGCTGCAGTACCTGCGCATGGAAAAAATGACATCGGATCTTGTCTTTGCAAGGTACGATTTGGATGCGCTGATCCGCCAGGCTGTGCGGAAATATGCCCCGCTTTTTATCCGCCGAAAAATTATCCTTTCCTACGAGCCAGTGCACTGCGAGGTGCTGACAGATGAAAAATGGCTCGTCTTTGTGCTGGAACAGATTCTGTCAAATGCGCTGAAATACACGAAAAGTGGCAGCATTCACATCTATCTGTCACCGGATGCACCAAAAACGCTGGTGATTGAGGACACCGGCATCGGCATTGCGCCGGAGGATCTGCCGCGGATTTTCGAAAAAGGCTACACGGGCTGCAACGGCCGCGCAGACAAGCGGTCAACGGGCATCGGACTGTATCTGTGCCGCCAGATCATGGAGAAACTTTCGCATACCATCCGCATCGAGTCGGAGATGGGAGTGGGAACGAAGGTGTATCTTGGGCTGGATACCGTATCCCTGTAGTACATAGAGAGCTTCGCCGGGAATCTTACAGAAATGTAAGGTTGCCGGTCTTTTTGTAAGATGATCCTAAGGCAGAAGAGGGCGCGGACGGGTATAATAAGCCTTGTCAATTAAGAAAACAGTTCAGACAGAAAGGAAAATGTGACATGGCAATTCTGGAAGTAGAACATCTGAAAAAAACATATACCATGCGCCTTGGCAGCAACCGGTGGAAGCGTTGAAAGACGTTAATTTTACAGTGGAACGGGGCGAATTTGTTGCAATCATGGGCGAATCGGGAAGCGGAAAAACGACGCTTCTGAACCTGCTCGCAGCACTCGACAAGCCAACCGGCGGACAGGTGCGGTTAAATGGAAAGAATCTCGGCGAATTAAAAGAGAAGGAGATTGCCGGATTCCGCCGCGAAAACTTAGGTTTCGTGTTCCAGGACTTCAACCTGCTCGATACCTTTTCCCTGCGTGACAACATTTATCTGCCGCTCGTGCTGGAAGGAAAAAAATACGAGGAGATGAGTCTTCGGGCAGAGCCGATTGCGAAAAAACTCGGCATCACCCGGATCCTCAATAAATACCCATATGAGGTGTCCGGCGGACAGAAGCAGCGTGCAGCCGTTGCGCGTGCGCTGATTACCAATCCGGAGCTGGTTCTTGCGGATGAGCCTTCCGGCGCGCTCGATTCCCATGCAGCGGATGGCCTCATGAAACTGTTCGGGGAGATCAACGAGGAGGGCCAGACGATTGTTATGGTAACGCACAGTGTGAAGGCGGCCTGCTCGGCGAAGCGTGTGCTGTTCATCAAGGACGGCGAGGTCTTCCACCAGCTGTATCGCGGTTCTTTAGGGCGCGATGAGATGTATCAGAAGATCTCCGATACGCTGACAATTCTTGCGACGGGTGGTGAACGGGATGAATAATCTGCTGTATGCCAGACTGGCAAAAACAAATTTGAGCAAAAACCGTCAGAATATTCTTCCGTATCTGCTGTCATGCATCGGCACGGTGGTGATGTTTTTTATCATGGATACACTGGCGCAGGGAAGTGGCTTTGATTCCATGATCGGAAAAGATACGATCCTGACAGTGATGGGGATGGGAACCTATATCATTGGCCTGTTCGCGGTGATTTTTCTGATCTACAGCAACAGTTTTCTGGCAAAAGAAGAAAAAAAGAGTTCGGTCTGTTCCAGATTCTCGGCATGGAGAAAAAGCATCTGGCGAAGATCCTCTTTTTTGAGAGTCTGTATCTGTGGGCGGCATCGCTTGGAATCGGTATTCTGCTCGGTGTGTTGCTGTACCGCCTGCTGTTTCTGGTGCTGATGAAGCTGACCGGACTGAACGGAACAATTGGTTTTGCGTTCAGTGCAAAAGCCGTGGGAAGTACGATGCTGCTGTTCGGCCTGACTTTTGTGATCAATTTTCTTTTAAGCCTTCGCCAGATCCACGTCTCACAGCCGGTCGAACTGCTGCACGGCGGCGCGCAGGGTGAGCGGGAACCGAAAACGAAGCTTTTGACGGCGGTTCTTGGATTCATGCTTCTTGGTGTTGGCTATTATCTGGCTCTGACCAGCCAATCCTCGATGGACGCACTTGATAAGTTTTTTAATGCAATCGCCTTGGTTATGGTGGGAACGTATTGCCTGTTTTCTGCTGGAAGTATTGCATTTTTGAAAATTCTGAAGAAAAACAAGAATTACTATTACCAGACACGCCATTTTACAAGCATTTCGGGCATGCTGTACCGCATGAAGCAAAATGCGGTCGGTCTTGCGAATATCTGTATTCTGTCAACGGGTGTGCTTCTGGTTATCTCCATCAGCACATGTTTGTGGACGGGGATTGAGGAGGTTACCTATACGCGGTTTCCACATCAGATTCGATCGAAGCAAATACTGGCGTGAGCGGCATTATGAAGACGGTGGAGCCGGTCAGTCAGAAGATGATAGAGGAAGTGAAAACTGAGATTGATCAGCATCTGGAAGAAAAGCAGCTCAGAAAAAAGTATGAAAGTGATCAGAGATACTATGTTATGCTTGCTGATGTAGATAGAAACAAAGTAGAAAAAACACAGTCAGATGATGCTGCGGCGAGTACACTGATAAAGATTATGGAAGAGTCGGAGTACAAACAGGTAACCGGCGAACAGGTAGAGCTGGAACCAGGGCAGGCTCTGGTTTTTCAGGCAAAACAGAAAAATTATGGATATGACACGATTGAACTGGGAAATCAGACGTATGAAGTAAAAAAATGGAATACCGATAAAAAATCGTACATTCTGGATGAGAAGACGCAGGTGTATGAGACAATGACGGTGGTGACGCGGAACATGAAGCAAAGGAAGCGTATGCAGCTGTGCAGGGAAAGGAGCCAGAAGGATACAGTTGGGAATATGCTCTGGATCTTATTGGGGATGCTGGCGAACAGATCACAGTTGGAGATGAGATTGAGACGATACTGACGGAGTCATCTTTTAACGGATGGGTGGAAGTGCGCGAAAAAGAGCGCAATACGGTTTACAGTCTGTATGGTTCACTTCTGTTTTTAGGTGTTTTCGTCGGTGCGCTGTTTTTGATGGGTGCCGTTATGATTATCTATTATAAGCAGGTTTCAGAAGGCTTCGATGACCGAAAACGGTTCCAGATTATGCAGAAGGTCGGCATGAGCCGCAAAGAAATCCGTCAGACGATTCAGTCACAGGTGGTAACGGTCTTTTTCCTGCCGCTCGCGGTGGCCGTGGTGCATACAATGGTAGCGTTTCCATTGACCAGGCGTATCATGGCAATGCTGAATTTCCCGGACAGCAATCTGTTCCTGGTTGCAACAGCGATTACGATTGCGGCGTTTGCCGTGGTTTACCTGATCGTCTATGTGCTGACGGCGCGGGCGTATTACAAAATTGTGGAATAAGAAGATGTACTTTTTTAATACATCGAAGCGTCTTTGAAAAAAACTTAACAAAAAAATAATAAGAAAAAGACATCCGGCGCAGACGGAAAATCTGCGGGGGATGTCTTTTTGGTTGTTCTATTTATAAATGCCGTTGATGGTAACTTTGAAAAGAGCTTCCTTTCCATTGAGTTCGTCTTTTCCATAGTCTTCCGGGAAAGTGACGGTTACATCTACGCTGTCGCCCGGGTGATGGCCGATGAGCTGTTCTTCAAAGTCATCGATGTAAGTATGAGAACCGATCACAAGATCAGCGCCGTTTCCTTTTGTGTTTCCACCTTCAAATTCCACGCCGTCAATGGAGCCGACATAGTCGATATTGACGGTATCACCGTCCTCGATGGTAAGGGAAGTGTCGGTCTGCAAAGAGGCAGAAGCCGAAGTGGAGGCTGATGAGGCGGATGCGGCCGATGAGGCTGTGGAGGTATCCTCCGAGGCACTTTTGACAGAGAGTCGTTTGGAATCGAGTACGCTGGCAATAATAAGGCCGACGATCACAACGATAATCAGAGCCGGTCCGGCCCAGCTCCAGATCTTTTTGTAATGCGCTACTTTCGCTTCGTGCTCCCGCTCTTTGGCACGCCGTTCCTTGGCAGCTTTTCTGTTTTCTTTGTTCATAAAAAGGATCTCCTTTGCGCTTTTACGACTGCAATCGTATTTTATAATATCAAGTATATCATAAAAATATGGTAAAAGTGTGAAAAAAATAACACGATCCAACATTGTCAATGCTCAAAAATGACGATATAATGAGTGCAAGTGAGCCAAATGAAAATTTATTTTCAGTTGGCGAACGACGAATGTCGCTTACGCGATAGCGTAAGATTGAGTGCAAGTGAGCCAAATGAAAATTTATTTTCAGTTGGCGAACGACGAATGTCGCTTACGCGGCAGCGTAAGATTGAGTGCAAGTGAGAAAACGCGGCGAGTAAGGGAGTGAATAAAATGGATGACTGGAGTAGTTTCAGAACGACGACATCCGAACAGCAGCGCCTCCGGGCTGCACTTTCCGGCTTTTGTGAATCGCAGGATCTTCCGGAAGAACAGCGAGCCGCATATACCGCATACCTGCGGAAACGCATCCGTTCCGCTGTAGAAACGCTGATCCGTGAAGATAACTTTTCACGGCTGGAAACGCTTCTGCAGACCGGATGGCTGTCCGATGCAGACCGAAAACGTTTTCTTAACCTTGCCGCCGACCAGCAGAAATGGCAGGCTTCCACATTCTCCTGAACCGGAACTCACAGGATCCGATGCAGGAGAATACGGAAAGCAGAAAAACAGAAGCTGCGGTTCAAAAAGAAAAGTCCACAAAAGAAAAAGAAGCGCTGGCGCTCCGGCTTTTCGAAGAAGCCCGCAAAAACCTCTGCTGGCTGTACCCGGAACTTGGTGAAGCGATTCTTTTCTTTCGTCATCAGCCGTCCGACAGGACAAAAGCCATCACATCCGACGGTCATACGATATATTTTAACTCCGATTTTGTACTCCGCATGTGTGCCGAAAATTCATCGTTCCTCAAGGAAGGCTATCAGCACCTGCTGCTGGAATGCATCCGTCGGTTTGGAAAAGAAACACCGGAGCCGGAAAAAGAAGAACAGTCCCCGGTTTCATGCTGATGCCGGAAAAAGAAAAAAGTCTCCGGTTTCATGGATGGTGCCGGGAAAAGAGCCGGAACTTATCGAGTCTTTTCAACCAGTCTGGAAACGTGCTGCCCGCAAGTTGGCGGAAAACTACGGCACCGGCGCCTGCGGCGAGGCCAGAACCGTGGTGGAAAAAAAGAAACCCTGTCCGGGATCGAAAAAAGAGCGTACAATTACTGCAGCTTTTTAAAACAATTCACCGTCACCCGTGAGGAGATGGAACTGGATCTCGACAGTTTTGACCCAGTCGCCTACCATTACGGCCTGGAGCACTACGCAGTCTCCCTTTCATCGAGCCGTCGGAGACGCGAGAGGGAAACCGTCTCGAAGAGCTGGTTATCGCGATCGACACATCCGGTTCGTGCAAAAAGAAATCGTAGCAAAATTTCTCGGTGAGACGCGCAGCATTCTTGAAGAAAAAGAAAACTTCTTTTCCCGATGGAACGTCTGCCTGATCCAGTGCGACAGCTTCGTACAGGATGTCACGATGATCCATTCACCGAAAGAATGGGAAGCTTACCGTGAAACAATTACCATCAAGGGCCGGGGCGGAACCGATTTCCGTCCTGTCTTTCAGAAAGTGGAAGAGTTGCGGAAACAGCATGTATTCCGAAACTTAAAAGCGTTGATCTATTTTACCGACGGAGACGGAATTTATCCCGAACAAAAGCCCGATTACGAGACGGCATTTGTCTTTGTCAGACAGACCGAAAAAATGAATCTTGTCCCAAAATGGGCAAAAAAACTGCTGACAGAAGAATGTACTCTTTGAACATAACTGACAAAAAAGCATATCGCAAAATCAAACACAGAAAGATTTCGAGAGTACATAAAGAGTGCACAAGATAAGAGAGAACATATGAACATACAAGAAGCAAAAGAGACAATTGAAAAAGCCCTGCGCGCATACTTTGCAAGAGACGAAGCCGGTAATCTGCTGGTTCCCCTCCGGCAGCAGCGTCCCATTCTCCTGATCGGCCCGCCGGGCATCGGAAAAACGGCAATTATGGAGCAGATCGCAGAAGAGTGCGGTGTGGGGCTTGTTGCCTACACGATGACACACCATACGCGTCAGAGTGCCATGGGCCTTCCGGAGATCTGCACACGTGGAATCGAAGGGAAAATGGTACATACAACGGAATACACGATGAGCGAGATCATCGCCTCGATCTATGACTGCATGGAGCAGACCGGAAAGAAGCGGGGTATCCTCTTTCTCGATGAAATTAACTGCGTCTCCGAGACCCTCGCTCCGGTAATGCTGCAGCTTTTGCAGGACAAAAAATTCGGCAATCAGCACATCCCGGATGACTGGCTGATCGTGGCCGCCGGAAATCCGCCGGAATATAATAAATCTGTGCGGGAATTTGATGTGGCAACGCTTGACCGTGTGAGGAAGATCGAGGTGCTTCCTGAGCTTTCCGCGTGGATTTCCTATGCAGAGAAAAATCAGATCCACAGTGCTGTGACAACGTACCTTATGGCACACAGTGACCATTTTTATTCTGTTTCGCAGGAAGCGGATGAAAAGCGTTTTGTAACGGCACGCGGCTGGGAGGATTTGTCGGCAGTGCTGAAAAGTTATGAAATCCTGAATTTTCCGGTCGACGAAGCACTGATCGGACAATATTTGCAGGAAGAAAAGACGGCGGAGGAATTCAGCTCGTACTACAGGATTTACGAAAATATGGACAGGATTACGGTGTAGAGGAGATTCTGACCGGTGCATTTCCGGAAAAATCATGGCAGAAAAACAGAAGATGGCGGCAAATGGTTCCGCAGAAGAGCGATCTGTACTGCTGTCTCTGCTTCATGCGGCACTTCAGAAAGAGGCATCCGCCTGCCAGAAGCAGGAGCACACGGCAAAGGAGCTCTCCGAGTGCTTTCGCCAGTTTACCGGGCTTTGCAGGCAGAAAAAAGATGAGACATACGCATCCTGGCTGCGGCAGAAAGAGCAGGGATTTGCAGTGTGCAAAAAGCAGGGACTGCTGAAAAAGGACGAGGAAGAAACGAATGCGCGGGTCTTGAAAAAGTTAAAAAAACTCGAGGAGACCGCTAAAAAATGTCGCAAAAACGATCCGGATCAGATGAAAGAGCTTTTTGAAACGGTATGTGAACTGGAACAGGAAAAAGCGGAGAAGAAAGTAAAAGATGTGAAGCTGCAGATCCGCCGTGCCGCTGAATTTTTACAGAACAGCTTTCCGGGCGGAGCAGAAGTGGTACTGTTTGAAGCAAATCTGGCACGAAGTCCTGCGCTGCGGGCTTTTTTGATTGAGAAAAGCATGGATGCCGAATGATAAGCGGCCACTTTGGAAAGGAGAAAAAGATGAATTATAAAATGATCCTGCAGTACGACGGCACGCGCTATAACGGCTGGCAGAAGCAGGGAAATACGGACAACACGATTCAGGGCAAGCTCGAAACGCTGTTGTCCAGGATCGCAGGAGAGCCGGTGGAGATTCACGGCGCGGGCAGAACCGATGCCGGCGTCCATGCGGCGGGACAGGTTGCAAATGCAAAGTTCCATACCGATCTATCCGATGAAGAACTTCTGCAGACAATCAATCATTATCTGCCGGAAGACATCGAAGTCACCAGCCTCGCGCGGATGCCGGAGCGCTTCCACAGCCGTCTGAATGCGGTGGACAAAACATACGAATACCGTATCGTGATCGATGGCAGAAAGCATGTTTTCGAGCGGAAATACGTGTATTTTCCGGAAGCACCGCTCGATGTGGAAAAAATGAAAGAAGCATCGAAAGCGTTTATCGGAACGTATGATTTCAGGAGCTTCTGTGCCAACAAACGTATGAAAAAATCGACGGTACGGACGATTACCGGAATTGATTTCTGCGAGAAAGACGGGATTCTTACCATTTCCTATACCGGAACCGGTTTTCTGTACCACATGGTGCGGATCCTGACCGGAACGCTTGTGGAGGCCGGGATGGGAAAACGGGATATCGTATCAATGACGGAGCTTCTCAAAGCAAAAAATCGCGAAAGTGCGGGTTTTCTTGCACCGGCATGCGGACTCCTGTTAAAAGAAGTCCGATATGAATAACCGGAATAATCAGGGCAATGCACCAGCCTTTTTTGCATAAAAAACCGAAAAAAGGCTGTGAATTGATAAATGCAGCATAGAAAAGAGAAAGGATGAGGTGAAAAGCATGTTTCAGAAGAAAAGAAATACTTTTCATGGCGGCGTTCACCCGTACGAGGGAAAAGAGCTCTCCAAGGACAAACCGATTGTCAAAGCGCAGCCGGGCAACTTATTGTATTACGCAGTGTCACAGCACATCGGAGCGCCTGCTGTGCCGATCGTACAAAAAGGCGACCATGTAAAAGCGGGACAGAAAATCGCAGAAGCGGGAGGATTTGTTTCGGCTCCTGTTTACGCATCGGTTTCCGGCACGGTAAAAGGAATTGAGAAAAAAGTTTCCGCGGCCGGTTCTCCGGTGGACTGCATCGTTGTGGAGAACGATGGGATGTATGAAAAAGAAGCATTTGAGGAGTGCCCTCATTGGGAAAAACTCGACGCAGATACGATCCGGAAGAAGATCAAAGAAGCCGGAATCGTCGGAATGGGAGGTGCGGGTTTCCCGACACACGTCAAGGTATCACCGAAAGACCCGTCAGCGATTGACCACATTCTTGTCAACGGTGCCGAGTGCGAACCATATCTGACAAGCGACTACCGCAGAATGATCGAGGAGCCGGAAAAGGTGATCGGAGGTTTAAAAATTATGCTGCATATGTTCCCGAGGCAAAGGGAGTCATCTGCATTGAAGACAACAAACCGGACTGTATCGTGAAGTTCCGTGAGCTGCTGCTTCCGGAGGATAACATTGAGGTTCTGGAACTTAAAACGAAATACCCGCAGGGTGCCGAGCGTATGCTGATCTATGCAGCAACGGGGCGAAAGGTAAATTCCTCCATGCTGCCGGCGGACGCGGGCTGTATCGTGGATAACATCGATACCGTGACCGCTATTTACCAGGCAGTCCGCTTCGGCGAACCGCTGATGAGCCGTATCGTTACCGTGACAGGAGATGCCGTACAGAATCCGTGCAACTTTGAAGTGCCGGTCGGCATGCTCTTATCCGAACTTTTAGAGCAGGCAGGTGGTCTGAAAAACGAGGCATCCAAGATCATCTGCGGCGGTCCGATGATGGGAAAAGCCCTGTTTACAATGGAGGTTCCTGTAACCAAGACAACATCTGCACTGACCTGCCTTACGGAGGATGAAGTATCTGCGCTGGCACCATCTGCCTGCATCAACTGCGGACGCTGCGTTTCCGTCTGTCCGGGTCAGATTCTTCCGGCCCGTCTTTCCGTTTTTGCGGAGCATGGAGAGGAAGAGAAGTTCCTGAAATACGGCGGAATGGAGTGCTGTGAATGTGGCTGTTGTTCCTTTATCTGCCCGGCAAGACGTCCGCTGACGCAGGAAATCAGCTCAATGCGTAAAGTGCTTCTGGCAAAGAGAAAGAAGAAATAGGGGGATCTTACATATGAATGGATTATTACACGTATCATCTTCCCCACACGCGCGGTCCAAGGTGACGACGGATAAAATCATGTTTGCCGTCCTGCTTGCCCTTGCCCCGGCAGCCTGCGTGGGAGTCTGGAATTTCGGCCTTCGGGCACTGCTTTTGATTGCGATTTCGATGGCAGTCTGTCCCCTGACGGAATATCTGTATGAAAAAGGAATGAAGAAACCGGTGACGATTGCCGACGGCAGTGCACTGGTAACCGGCCTTCTGCTGGCCATGAACATGCCGGTGCAGGCGCCTCTTTGGATGCCGGTGATCGGCGGTGTGTTTGCAATTCTCGTCGTAAAACAGCTTTTCGGCGGTCTTGGCCAGAACATTATGAACCCGGCGCTTGCAGGAAGATGCTTCCTTTTGATTTCTTTCCCGGGTCATATGACCAACTTCGCTGCCCCGGCAGCCGCACACCTCGTGGATACCGTATCCGGTGCGACACCGCTCGCCGCAGCAAAAGCAGGAGAGCAGGTGAATCTGCTGTCCATGTTCCTTGGAAATACGGCCGGAACGATCGGTGAGACTTCCGCACTGGCCCTTTTGATTGGCGGCATTTTCCTTGTCTGCATTCATGTGATTGACCTCAATATTCCGCTCATCTACATCGGAACAGAGCTTTTGTTCGCCCTGCTTTTCGGCGGCCACGGTTTTGATATCAACTTCCTTGGCGCGCATCTTTTGGGCGGCGGTCTGATGCTCGGCGCATGGTTCATGGCAACCGATTACGTTACCCGCCCGATCACAAAGAAGGGACAGTATATCTATGCGGTCATTTTAGGTCTTCTGACCGGCGTATTCCGTATCTTTGGAAATTCGGCAGAGGGCGTTTCCTATGCTATCATCTTTACCAACATTCTGGTTCCGCTCATTGAGCGTGTGACCGTGCCGGTTGGATTCGGAAGAGGAGGCAAGAAAAAAGCATGAACAAAATTATAAAAAATGCACTGATTCTTGCGGCGATCACGCTGACCGCCGGCCTGCTTCTCGGTGCGGCCCACCAGGTAACCTTAGAGCCGATCCAGAAACAGCAGGAAAAAGAAAAACAGGAATCCTGCCAGAACGTATTCCCGGAGGCAGCTTCCTTTGAAGAAGTAACAATGAGCGATGCAGAACAGGCAGAGCTTACGGCAGCACTGATCGGCCACGGTTTTGAAGCACAGACGATTGACGAACTGCTGCTTGCAAAAGACGCATCCGGCGCGACGATCGGCCTGGTTGAGATCATCTCCACAACCGAAGGCTATGGCGGCGGCATGCAGTTCTCGATGGGAATTGCATCGGACGGAACGACAAAAGGAATCTCTTTCCTGTCACTTTCCGAGACGGCCGGCCTTGGTATGCGTGCCGACACAGACGATTTCAAGAATCAGTTCAAGGATAAAAACGTAGAAGCATTCTCCTACACAAAATCCGGCGCATCCGCGGATGATGAAATCGATGCGCTGAGCGGAGCAACTCTGACAACGAACGCTGTAACAAACGGTGTCAATGCAGGAATCTGCTGTTTTAACTACTGCAACGAATCCGGTCTGCTTTCCGGAGAGGGAGGGAACTCATGAGAAAAGATACGCCGCTGGAACGGCTTTATAATGGTATCATAAAAGAAAACCCGACCTTCGTCATGATGCTGGGTATGTGTCCGACGCTTGCGGTTACCACTTCTGCAAAGAACGGTATCGGCATGGGCCTTGCGACGATGGTCATCCTGACCGCCTCCAACCTGATGATTTCCCTGCTTCGGAAAATCATCCCGGACGGCGTGCGTATGCCAGCATACATCGTTGTTGTGGCATCGTTTGTAACCATCGTGGAATTTTTGATGGAAGGTTTTATTCCGGCACTCTATTCCGCCCTTGGCATCTACATCCCGCTGATCGTTGTAAACTGTATCATCCTGGGACGCGCCGAGGCATATGCTGGAAAACATGGTCCGATCCCGTCTTTATTTGATGGTATCGGCATGGGCCTTGGATTTACCGTCGGCCTGACCCTGATCGGTATGTTCCGTGAGCTGATCGGAGCCGGAACCCTGTTCGGTATCCAGGTAATGCCGAGTGCTTACGAGCCGGTCAACATCTTCATCATGGCGCCGGGTGCATTCCTTGTGCTGGCAATGCTCGTTGCGGTGCAGAACCGCATCAAACGCCAGAAGTCAGAGAAAACCGGAAAACCGGCAGTCCCGGCAGAAGAGACCGGCTGTATGGCGTGCGCCAATAAGGCATACTGCCAGGCTGTGAAAGGAAAGGAGGAAGCGAAATGAAAGAACTGATTTTAATTGCGATCGGTGCGGCGCTGGTGAACAACGTTGTCTTAAGCCAGTTCCTCGGCATCTGTGCTTTCCTCGGTGTTTCCAAAAAGATGGATACGGCGGCCGGCATGGGCGGAGCGGTTATTTTTGTCCTCACGATTTCTTCATTTGTGACAAGTCTGATTTACAAATTTATCCTGGCACCGGCAGAACTTGATTATCTGAAAACGATCGTTTTATTCTTGTCATCGCGGCGCTGGTACAGCTCGTTGAGATGTTCCTGAAAAAGATGATTCCGTCTCTGTACCGAGCGCTCGGCGTTTACCTTCCGCTGATTACAACAAACTGCGCGGTACTCGGTGTGGCACTCATCAACGTACAGAAGGATTACACGATTCTGCAGGGTACGGTTTACGGTCTGGCAACCGCAATTGGCTTTACGATTGCCATGGTGCTGATGGCTGGCCTGCGGGAAAAGATGGAGTACAACGATATCCCGGAGTCATTCAAAGGAATGCCGATCGTTCTTCTTACGGCTATGCTGATGTCAATGGCATTTATGGGATTTTCCGGAATGATCTAGGAGGATGAAGAGATGAATGGTATTTTAGCAGCCACCCTGATGGTGGGTGGAACCGGCCTTTTGATTGGTATTCTCCTTGGAATTGCCGGAAAGAAGTTTTATGTGGAAGTGGACGAGCGCGAGACGAAGGTCCGTGAAGCGCTGCCGGGCAACAACTGCGGCGGCTGCGGTTACCCGGGCTGTGACGGAGCGGCGGCTGCAGTGGTAAAGGGTGAAGCCCCGATTTCGGTCTGTCCGGTCGGCGGTTCTCCGGTTGCGGCAGCGATCGGTGCCATTATGGGACAGGAAGCCGGAGCACAGGAGCGCAGAAAAGCAGTGGTACGGTGCGCCGGTACGTGTGACGTGGCAAAGAACAAGTATGAATACACGGGTGCAAGGGACTGCTCCTAGCTGGTTTTGTACCGGGCGGTGGTCCGAAGAGCTGCGGAAACGGATGTCTTGGTTTTGGAAACTGCGTGAAGGCATGTAAGTTTGATGCGATCCATATTGAAAACGGCATTGCCGTTGTGGACGGCGAAGCGTGCAAGGCATGCGGTGCCTGCGTGAAGGCCTGTCCGAGAAATCTGATCGACCTGATTCCGTATGAGCAGAAGATCACGGTGAAATGCCGCTCAACCGAGAAGGGCAAGGCGGTGATGGCAGTGTGTGAGATCGGCTGTATCGGATGTAAGAAGTGCGAGAAGAACTGCCCGTCGGATGCAATTCACGTTGTGGACCAGCGCGCGGAGATCGACCCGGCAAAATGTACGGGCTGCGGCCTCTGCGCGGAGAACTGCCCGCGGAAGTGTATTATGGTAGAAAAATAAAAATGAGAAATTCCATGCTGTGGGAGGGAACTTCTGCGGCGTGGAATTTTTGCTTTTCGGTGATATCGTGTTAGCCAATGCCGGGGGTGGCTGGCTTGACTTGAATTTGGGAAAATGATAAACTGAAAGTCAGAAAACGAGGGGCGAAAAGCTAAAAAAATATAAAATGGCAGAAAGGACGGGGCAAAAGTATGACAATGACAATGGATGAACTGATGAAAGTGCTCGATATGCAGGAGGATATTCTGCAGTTTACGCATTTTACAAATGCAGACGCATGGGAACTGGGAACGATGATCCTGATGGAGGCAAGACGGCGCGGAGCACAGGTTGGCATCATGATCCGCAGAAGCAACGGGGAAGTTGTATTCCAGTATTGCGATAACGGCATTACGCCGCACAATGTGGAGCTGATGAGACGGAAGAGCAATTCGGTGCTTCTGACGGAGCGGAGTTCGCTGCAGCTTTACATGGCAGCGACGAATGCGCCGGAGAGCGTAAAACAGATGGTACTGGACCCGAAGGAATACGCAATGCTGGGCGGAGGTTTTCCGATCTGCGTGGAAGAAGTCGGCGTTGTGGCAACCGTAGCAGTGTCCGGCATGGGACAGGTTTCGGATCATGATGTGATTGTGAAATGCATCAGCAAATATTTGCATATCGATGAAGTACCAAGAATCAGAACTGTATGAAAATGATGATTGAAACTAAATTTTGTGTATGATATAATGTCACCGGCAAAAAGACATGACAGTTCCATCAGGGACAACAAAACCCCCGTGAGCGGCAACTCACGGGGGTTGGTTTATGTCAGCAGGTTTTGCATATCTTCCGGCAGTGGTGCGTGGAAGGTTAAGGGTTCTCCGGTGATCGGATGGACGAAGGAGAGCGATGCAGAGTGAAGTGCCTGGCGGGGGAAAGTGCCGGGAGTTTTGTTATAGAGGGTATCGCCGAGCAGCGGATGGCCGATGTAAGCCATGTGGACGCGGATCTGGTGGGTGCGGCCGGTTTCGAGGTTGAGTTCGAGGTGGGAGAAAACGGAGCAGTGCGCGAGGGTGCGGTAATGGGTTACGGAGCGCTCGCCGGAGGCAAAGTCGACGGTGCGCTGGATGAGGGAGCCGTTGAGGCGGGCGATCGGGCGTCGATGGTGCCGGATGCAGCGGTTTCGCCGAGGCGAAGGCCTGATACGTGCGGTGGATTTCGCGGGAGCGCATGGCCTGGGAGAGAACGGCGGCGCTTAAGGCGTGCTTGGCGAGCACGATAAGGCCGGTGGTGTCGCGGTCGAGGCGGTTGATACAGCGGTAGACGAAGGGTTCACCTTTCTGTTCAAAATACCATGCAATGCCGTTTGCCAGCGTATTTTCATAATTTCCAATCGACGGATGAATCGGCGTATCAGCGGGTTTATCCACAACGAGGATGTCGTCATCCTCATACACAACCGAAAACGGAACCGGCCGCGGCAGAATTCCGTCGGAGGGTTCTGTTTCGACAAGGTGCGTTTCGATCACATCCCCGGCGTGCACGGCCTGGCTCGTCCAGGCGCGGACGCCGTTTCGGAAAATGCCGTCCTCTGTGCGTTTTAAGCCCGTAATAATATGGCGCGAATATCCATGCCGGCGGAGAAACCATTCCACAGTCAGATTTTCCCGTTCCTCCTCCGGCGAAACCACATATGTAAACCTGTGTCCCATACACAAAACCTCCGTTTCTATAGCTTTTTTATCGAATGAACCCGTCATTTCGGGGCAAAATTTCAAAAAGAGACTTTCCCAGTCTTTCGCAAGTATAGCCGAAAACAGATGGAAAAGCAAGAAACTTACCTTTTTATAGCGAAAATATAAAAAAGTATAAAAGTTTCATGAAATGTCAGAATTTGATTGATTTTAGCGAAAGAAAAGTTTATGCTACTAAAAAGAAAGAAAATCAAGAAACAGGAGGGGATACAGATGAAGCAGGTGCAAAAACCGAAAAAACCCATAATTTTTTATTATGTGATTGCGCTGATCGTCATTCTGCTGTTAAATCTTCTGCTTTTCCCGAGACTTCTCGAGCCCAAAGTAACAGAAGTTGATTACGGAAAATTTTTGCAGATGGTAGATAACAACGAAATCAGCGAAGTCCAGATCCAGTCAAATGAGATTATTTTCAGCGACAAATCAAGCCCGGCGAATTATTATAAGACGGGTGTGATGAATGATTACAAGCTGGTAGACCGTTTATATGAGGCAGGTATTACCGAATTCGGAACGCCGATCATAGAGCAGATGTCGCCGCTCATGGAATTTCTTTTAACATGGGTAATACCGATCGTTGTGATGGTTGCGCTCGGACAGTGGCTGATGAAACGCATGACGAGCAAGATGATGGGCGGCATGGGAAATGCGATGAGCTTTGGAAAGAGCAACGCCAAGGTTTATGTACAGTCCGAAACCGGCATTAAATTTGCAGATGTTGCCGGAGAGGATGAGGCAAAAGAAATTTTACAGGAGATTGTTGACTTCCTGCATAATCCAAAAAAATATGAAGAAATTGGTGCAAAAATGCCGAAAGGAGCACTGCTTGTTGGCCCTCCTGGAACCGGTAAAACACTGCTGGCAAAAGCCGTAGCCGGTGAGGCAAACGTTCCGTTCTTCTCCATCTCCGGCTCCGAGTTCGTCGAGATGTTCGTCGGCATGGGAGCTGCAAAGGTGCGTGACCTGTTCCAGCAGGCAAATGAGAAAGCACCTTGTATCGTGTTTATCGATGAGATTGATACCGTTGGTAAAAAGCGTGACGGCGGCGGATTTCCGGAAACGATGAGAGAGAGCAGACCTTGAACCAGCTACTTGCCGAGATGGATGGATTTGACGGCAAAAAAGGTGTTGTCATTCTGGCAGCGACGAACCGTCCGGATTCCCTGGACCCGGCACTTCTTCGTCCGGGCCGTTTCGACCGCCGTGTGCCGGTTGAACTGCCTGACTTAAAAGGCCGTGAGGAAATCCTGAAAGTCCATGCGAAAAACATCCGCGTGGGCGACAATGTCGATTACAATGCGATCGCACGTATGGCATCCGGTGCTTCTGGTGCAGAACTTGCCAATATGATCAATGAGGCAGCACTCCGTGCCGTCGTGATGGAAGAAAATTCGTCACTCAGGCGGATCTGGAGGAGAGCGTTGAGGTTGTCATCGCCGGATACCAGAAGAAGAATAAGATCATGACCGACAAAGAGAAACTGATCGTTTCCTACCACGAGGTCGGCCATGCACTCGTCGCAGCACTGCAGAGCCATTCCGCTCCGGTTACGAAGATCACCATTATCCCGCGTACGTCCGGCGCCCTCGGCTATACGATGCAGGTGGATGAAGATGAGCACAACCTGATGAGCCGCGAAGAGCTGGAAAACAAGATTGCAACGCTGACCGGCGGCCGTGTGGCAGAGGATCTGGTGTTCCATTCCATCACGACAGGTGCTTCGAACGATATCGAGCAGGCAACGAAGGTGGCAAGATCCATGATCACCCGCTTCGGTATGAACGAGGAATTTGGTATGGTTGCATTTGAGACGGTAACGAACCAGTACCTCGGCGGCGACACTTCCCTGGCATGCTCCGAATCGACAGCAGCACAGATTGATGAGAAGGTTGTTGCAGCAGTCAGAAAACAGTACGACAAAGCAGAGCAGCTCTTAAAAGATAACATGCCGAAACTCCACGAGCTGGCAAAATATCTGTATGAGAAAGAGACGATCACAGGTGATGAGTTTATGGAAATCCTGAATTTATCCCCGGATCAGCTTACGACAACGAGAATGGAAACAAACTAAAAAGCGATAAAAGCAGATGAGAATCCCGCGTTACTGTTCACCCAGCAGTGAAACACTTGCTGTTTCACTGCGTAAGAAAGTGATTCACGAATCCCGCGTTTCAAGGCGACTTCAGCCTTGCGCGGGATTCTTTCTTGTGCTATAATGCTGTAATGCGAAATTATGACACAAAAAGACAGATTTTTTTAGGATAGACCAAGAGAACATAAGGAGAAACGCAATGAAGAAAAAACAGGCATGGAAAGTGATGGGTGCTGTCCTTGCGGGCACACTGGTATTTTCCGATGCAGTTCCGCTCCGTGCCAGCGCATCGGCAGGAACGGAAAAAAGCGCAGTACAGAACGAAACTGTCTCCGGAACGGAGAACGGTACAGAGACAAAGACAAAACGGGCAGCCGTTTATGTGAATCTGAAAACCGGCGATGATACGGCAGACGGTACAACGGCAGAGACAGCAGTAAAAACCGTGGAAAAAGCACAGGAACTTCTTGCAGTTGCAGCGGCAGAACTGCAGGCGGACGGGAAAACAACCGAAAAAACACTGCTGCAGATACCAGCAAAACGGCAGCGGAGGAAGCAGCAGAAAAATATCTGGTATTCGTCGGCATGGATGAAAAAGAGCTGGAAACGTATCGAAAGAAACAGCAGAAAACAGACTTCTGGGGAAGAGTAACAGATACCGTTTTTGCGGCAGATGAAATCGTGGTGACAGAAGCCGGATATGAGGCTGTTCTGGCAGCAGAAAAAGCAAAAGAAACGGTTTCGGAAACACCAACGCTTGCGCCAGGCGAGTCTCCGGCACCGGATGCGGCAGAAGATACCGTAACACCGACTCCGGGTCCGACGGAAACGCCGGATGCAGAGCCGACCGCAGAACCAACGGTGACCCCGGACGCAGAGCCAACGGTAGAACCGACGGAAACGCCGGACGCAGAGCCGACCGTAACGCCGGCGGAGGAACCAACGGCAACTCCGACACCGGATGCGGACAACGGAGAAATACAGGGGATACACCAACGGCAGCTCCGACACCGGATGCGGAACCGACCGTAACGCCGGAAGTAACTCCGACGACAGCACCGGGCGAGAATGCCGATGACAGTGAAAATCCGGATAATCCGGAAACTCCGGCAGAAGATCCAACCGTGACACCTGCCCCGGATGATACAGCAAAAGACGATCCTGCAGCAGATGATACAAACCAGGACGATACAAACCAGGATAACCAGAACGGAACGGGAAATGATGCATCATCGGACCAGTGGAAACAGGATGAAAATCTGAATGACCTTGTAAAAGATGAAATTCAGAAAGAAAACGAAACCGTAAAAAATTTCGATGAAATTTCCAATCCATCCGGTACGGACAGCACAGAAGACGGCTATCTGATCTCCGATGTCTCTCTTTTGATCCAGCCGATGGCAGTAAGTCTGTCCGGAAGCGTTGTATCAGAGGAGCAGACGGAAACAGCAGAAGCTGAGACGGCGGACGAAGGCGAGCATGAACTGCTTGCAGCAGCAGAGCAGAAATCCAACCTGAGTGCCGGTGAAATGACAGCAAGTGCAGCCGATGACGTAAGTACGCTGCGTGCCGCAGGAACGATCCTTGTAGGACCGGACAACTACGGAACGAATAAGACATCCACTCCGACTCCGACAGCCACACCGTCGAAGAGCAGCAGTAACAACAGCTCTTCCAATTCCAATACCGGAAGCACAAAGATTCCGCAGAAGAAGACACAGACCACTGCAAGCATCCGCAGCATCCCGGTCAACACCGGCGATGAGACGCTGGTGCTTCCGCTGGCGATCAGCTCCGCACTTCTGCAGCCGTTATGTTCTGCATGGCATTCCTTCAGATGCAGGCGAAACGCGCAAAGAGCATGGCCGCATGGCTGGAATTCAAAAAGGATCATCCGTTTGACGAAAAATAAAGAAACAGGCATATCCGAAAAAGCCATTCCATACATTTACAGTATGGGAGGGCTTTTCTTATGGAAGAAAAGAAAACATGGGCGGTGGGTGCGGGCAGCGGGATCGGCTGGCTGAAGGCTCTTCTCGTTTCCTATCTGATCTCGGTGCTTCTTCTTTTGCTGCTGTCTTTCCTGCTCTGGAAATTTTCCTGGAAGGAAAGCTGGGTGCAGGCGGGCATTGTGGTGATCTATCTGGCATCAAGCTTTTCCGGCGGAAGAATGGCAGGAAACATGGCGGGAAAACGGCGGTTTCTCTGGGGCATCTGCTTTGGAATCGTGTATTTTGCCATTCTGATCATCGTCTCCGCAGTCTTCCTGCCGGGCGGATTTGCCGGAGCCGGAAGACTTCTGTGGGCGGCAGCAGTCTGTGCCGTCGGCGGAATGGCAGGCGGAATGACGGCACACGGCAGATAAAAGCGGACAAAACAGAACATTTTTTCAAAAAACAGACTTTTAAATTTGAAAAACCTATGCTATAATGGGAAGAGCTAATGGCCGAAGACTATAAAAAAGTCGCGCGTCAACTACAATGAAGGAGGAATGTGCCATGAAACACATCAAAACTTTAAATACAAAAAGCTTACAGAACACTGTAAAAAAAGGTGGATGCGGTGAGTGCCAGACATCCTGCCAGTCCGCATGTAAGACTTCTTGCACCGTAGGCAACCAGAGCTGCGAGCATAAGTAAAAGTAATCCATAAGGACGAGTAAAAGGTGTTCCCAGAACCGGTTTCGCCGGATTTGGGAACATTCTTTTTGCCAGGCATATTAAAAAAAGAGAGAGTTATAGAAAGGAATACCACAGTGATACATTTATATAAAAGCAATGGCTTCAACATGGTGTTGGACGTCAACAGCGGCTCCGTCCATGTTGTGGATGACTGCGTATACGATGTGCTTTCCTGCATGAACGAAGGAAAAAATGCAGAAGAGACAGCAGAGGCGCTTAGCAGTAAATACGCCGAGCAGGACATCACCGAAGCCAGAGAAGAAATTCAGGAACTTGCAGACAACGGCATGCTCTTTACCAAAGATATCTACGAAAACGCAATCGATCAGTTTTCCAACCGTCCGACCGTCGTAAAAGCACTCTGCCTCCATATCGCACACGACTGCAATCTTGCCTGTCGTTACTGCTTCGCAGAAGAGGGCGAGTACCACGGAAGACGTGCACTGATGTCCCTGGAAGTCGGCAAAAAGCGCTTGATTTCCTGATCGCAAACTCCGGCAGCAGAAGAAACCTCGAGGTAGATTTCTTCGGCGGTGAACCGCTGATGAACTGGGATGTTGTAAAACAGCTCGTAGCCTACGGAAGAGAACAGGAGAAGTTACATAACAAGAACTTCCGTTTCACCCTGACCACCAACGGTGTTCTCTTAAACGACGAGGTCATGGAGTTCTGCAATAAGGAGATGGGCAACGTCGTATTAAGTATCGACGGAAGAAAAGAAGTTCACGATCACATGCGTCCGTTCCGCAAAGGTGCCGGAAGCTACGATCTGATCGTGCCGAAATTCCAGAAATTCGCTGAACTCCGTCATCAGGACAAATACTATGTGCGCGGAACCTTCACGCATTACAACACAGACTTTGCTGCCGACGTCCTCCATCTGGCAGACCTCGGCTTCAAACAGATCTCGGTGGAGCCTGTTGTAGCACCTCCGACCGAGGATTACGCGATCCGCGAGGAAGACCTTCCAGTGATTTTCGAACAGTACGACATTCTGGCAAGAGAGATGATCAAGAGAGAAAAAGAAGGAAGAGGCTTCAATTTCTTCCATTTCATGATCGATCTGACCGGCGGACCATGTGTTTATAAACGTCTTTCCGGCTGCGGTTCCGGAACCGAGTACCTTGCGGTAACACCGTGGGGCGATTTCTATCCGTGCCACCAGTCGTAGGACAGGAAGATTTCTGCCTCGGAAATGTTTACGAAGGCGTGAAAAAGACAGAAACGGTCAACGAATTCAAAAAATGCAACGTTTATTCCAAGAAGGAGTGCAGCCAGTGCTTTGCACGGTTCTACTGCAGCGGCGGATGCGCGGCAAACTCCTACAATTTCACAGGTAAGATCAACGATGTTTACGAGATCGGATGCAAGATGCAGCAGAAACGGATCGAGTGTGCATTGATGATAAAGGCAGCTCTGGCCGAAGATTAAAGAAAAGAGGAAAATCGCGACATGATGAAGAAGAAACAGAGTATCATCGCACTCGTCCTGGCAGCCATTGTAACAGTGCTTCTTGGATGGACGATGATCAAAGGATGGGGTCCTACCGGAACCGGTTCGATGAAGAACATCAACCTGGGTCTGGATCTGTCCGGCGGTGTCAGCATTACCTATCAGGCCGTAAAGGACAACCCGACAGACGAAGAAATGTCAGATACCCGCTACAAGCTGGAACAGCGTGCGCAGCAGTACAGCGAAGAGGCACAGGTGTATCTGCAGGGCGACAACCGTATCACCATTGAAATCCCGGGTGCAACCGATGCAACCACCATTCTGGAAGAGATGGGTAAACCGGGAAGCCTGTATTTCATCAAACAGACCAACGATGACGGAACAGAAAACTACACCTACGACAGCTCGACCCGCGAGTACGTTCTGAACGGAAAAACTATCGAAGAGCTCGAGAAGGACGGCTCCGTCGTTCTGACCGGTAAAGATGTGGAGAGCGCAGAAGCTATGCATCAGCAGAACTCCACCACAAAAGCAACCGAGAGCGTCGTTCAGCTGAAAATGACCGACGAAGGAAAACAGAAATTTGCAGACGCAACCCAGGAAGCCTACAGCGCAGGAAAGAGCATCGGTATCTACTATGATGAGAAATTCGTCAGTGTACCGAGTGTAAACGCTGTGATTTCCGATGGTACTGCAGTCATCTCCGGCGGAAACATGGACTGGGATGAAGCAACCAGCCTGGCATCCACCCTCCGTATCGGTTCCCTTTCCCTGAAACTTGAGGAGATCAACTCCAGCGTCGTTGGAGCACAGCTTGGATCTGCAGCTGTTTCCACCAGCGTGAAAGCAGGAGCGATCGGCATTATCCTGATCATCATCTTCCTTGCAGTTGTATACCGCCTGCCTGGTATTGCAGCCGGATGGGCACTGCTCATTTACGTTGAGCTGAACCTGATTTCTTTAAATGCATTTGACCTGACCCTGACTCTGCCTGGTATCGCCGGTGTTATCCTGTCGATCGGTATGGCAGTCGATGCGAACGTTATCATCTACGCCCGTATCGAGGAGGAGATCGGTGCCGGAAAGACGGTTCATGCAGCAATCCGCGACGGATTCAAGAAGGCATCTTCCGCCATCCTGGACGGAAACGTAACGACTCTGATTGCAGCAGCCGTTCTGTATGCACTCGCAAGCGGAAGTGTCCGCGGATTCGCCATGACACTTGCTCTTGGTATTGTTCTTTCCATGTTCAGCGCCATGGTTGTTTCCAGACTGCTGGTCAACAGCCTGTACGGTATGGGACTGAAGGATGCGAAATACTACGGAACCAAGAAAGAGCGCAAGGGATTTCCATTTGTGGAAAAGAGAAAGATCTTCTTCACGATCTCCTGCATTCTGCTGCTTGCCGTTCCGGCCAGCATGATTTTCATGCATCAGACAAAGGGAAGCGCACTGAACTTCGGCCTTGACTTCAAGGGCGGTACTTCCATCAACGTTCCGTTCAACGAGGATTACTCCATCGAAGAGCTGGACAAAGAGGTAGAGCCGGTTGTGGAAGGCGTGACAAAAGATTCCAATATTCAGATGACAAAGGTTGTCGGAGGCAACAATGTCATCATCAAACACGTTCTCTGACTCTGGAAGAGCGTGAACAGGTTTACCAGGCAATGGCAGACAATTTCGGTGTCGATACTTCTGAAATCACTTTCGACAACATTTCTTCTACTGTAAGTAAAGAGATGAGCCAGAATGCGATGAAAGCAGTTATCATCGCTGTAGTCTGCATGCTGCTGTACATCTGGATCCGTTTCCGCGACATCCGTTTCGCATCGAGTGCCATCCTTGCACTGATGCACGATATCGCCATTGTATTCGGATTCTATGTGGTATCCCGTATTTCGGTCGGCAGCACCTTTATCGCGTGTATGCTGACGATCCTCGGTTATTCCATCAACAGTACGATCGTCATCTTCGACCGTATCCGTGAGAATCTGCCGGAGTTAAAGAGAGAGCCGATCGAGTCCCTGGTTGACCGCTGCATCACGGACACCCTGACCCGAAGCATTTACAGTTCCCTCACCACCTTTATCACCATCTTTGTTCTGTTCGTGATGGGAGTTTCTTCCATCCGCGACTTTGCAGCACCTCTGATGGTTGGTATCGTATGCGGAGCTTACACTTCTGTCTGCATCACAGGTGCCCTGTGGTATGTGATGAAGCACGTTGGAAAAAACAAATATGTGCCGTCCAAAGCAGTACAGAATAAGACAAAAAATAAATAAAAGCAGCAAAAACCATAAAAAGAGAAACGCCGGACCGGAAAAGTCCGGCGTTTCCTGCTAACAGGAAAGAGGAGAACATATGAAGAAAGAACGCTGGGTAGTTTCGGCAAAACGCGCCGATTTCCAGGCAATTGCGGACCGGTTCGGCATCGATCCCGTCATCGCCCGCCTGATCCGGAACCGGGATGTGACCGGGGAGAAAGAGATCGAAGAGTATCTCTTCGGTGATCTGGAGCAGCTCCACGATCCGCTGCTGATGAAAGATCTGGAGCGCGCGGCAGATCTGATCGCAGAAAAAATCCGGGAGAAAAAGCCGATCCGCATCATCGGGGACTACGATATCGACGGTGTTACGGCAACGTATATTCTGCTGACCGGATTAAAAGATCTCGGTGCCGATGTGGATGTGCGTATCCCGGACCGGATTGCAGACGGATACGGCTTAAATGAGCATCTTGTGCAGTTTGCCGCGGATGAGGGGCGGGACACGATCGTCACCTGTGACAACGGCATCGCGGCGGCAGTCAGATCCGTCTGGCAAAAGAGCTCGGCATGACGGTTGTTGTGACGGACCACCACGAGGTTCCGTTTGAGGAGGATGAAAACGGAGAACGCCGTTACATCCTGCCGCCGGCGGACGCGGTTGTCAATCCGAAACAGAAAGACTGTTCCTATCCGTTTCCGGGCCTCTGCGGTGCGGCCGTCGCATGGAAACTGATCCAGACGATGGAGGCAAAAGCAGGTATTCCAAAGGAGCACAGCTTCCGCTTTCTGGAATTTGTCGCCATTGCGACGATCGGTGATGTGATGGATCTGCAGGGAGAAAACCGGATTTTTGTAAAAGCCGGCCTTCGGGCGCTCCATAAAACGCAGAACCTCGGCCTGCAGGAGCTGATCCGTGTGCAGGGCATCGAGGCGGAAAACGTGACACCGTATCACATCGGCTTCGTTCTCGGCCCGTGCATCAACGCATCGGGACGGCTTGACACGGCGGAGCATTCGTTAAAACTGCTCTGCGCAAAGACACGTGAGGAGCCGCAAAGCTTGCCGGGGACTTGAAAGACCTGAATGAAAGCCGCAAAGAGCTGACGCGCCAGGGTGAGGCGAAAGCAATCGAGCTCGTGGAAACCTCCCCGCTGCAGAACGACAAAGTCCTCGTCGTCTATCTGCCGGACTGCCACGAGAGCCTTGCCGGAATCATCGCAGGTCGCCTGCGGGAGCACTTCCACAAACCATCCTTCGTACTCACCAGAAGTGAGGAGGGCGTCAAGGGCTCCGGCCGCTCGATCGAAGCGTATTCGATGTATGAGGAGCTCTGCAAATGCAAAGAACTGATGACGAAATTCGGCGGCCACCCGATGGCTGCGGGCCTTTCCCTCGCAGGAGAGGAGATGATCGAACCGTTCCGCCGGGCACTGAACGATAATTCCACGCTGACGGAAGAGGATTTCGTCGAAAAAGTCGTGATCGATGTGCCGATGCCGATCACCTACATCACCAAAAATCTGATCCGCCAGTTAAGTCTCTTGGAGCCGTTCGGAAAAGGCAACACGAAACCGCTGTTCGCACAGAAAGGACTGACTGTATTAAATTACCGCATTTTTGGAAAGAATAGAAACGTGGTGAAAGTACAGCTTGCCGATGCGGGCGGATACCAGATGGATGGTGTCTATTTCGGCGAGGGAGAAGCGTTCGCCGCATACGTGGATGCACATCCAACCCTCTCGGTAGCGTACTATCCGTCGATCGATACGTGGAACGGACGCGACAAATTACAGATCAATATCCAGAGTTATTTTTAAAGATGCAGAAAAGCCGCAAATACCTGATTTTTCTGCCCTGTTTTCTATCGGAAACAAAATTGACGCAGAAGAATATTGATGCTATACTGTAAGGTGAATTGTCAAACCTTGACGAAACGGAGGAATATTTTATGAAAAAAGTAGAGGATTACGTAAGAAGTATTCCGGATTTCCCGGAACCGGGTATTATTTTCAGAGATGTAACGAGTATCCTGCAGGACGCAGACGGACTGCAGCTTGCCATAGATGAGATGCAGCATTTTGTAGAAGAAGTAGACTGTGATGTAATCTGCGGAACCGAGTCCCGCGGCTTCATTTTCGGTATGCCGATTGCTTACAATCTGCACAAACCGTTCGTGCCGATCCGTAAAAAAGGAAAACTTCCTCTGGAGACCGTCGAGGAGAGCTATGACCTGGAGTACGGCAGCGCAACGATCGAGATGCACAAAGACTCCATCAAACCGGGCCAGAAGGTAGTCATCATCGACGACCTGATTGCAACCGGCGGTACCGTGGAGGCTTGTGCAAAAATGATCGAGCGCCTCGGCGGCGAAGTAACCAGAATCGTGTTCCTGATGGAGCTTGCCGGCTTAAAAGGACGCGAAAAACTGGCAAAATATGATGTAAAATCTGTCATCCGTTACGATGGCAAATAACGTATCCAACGAAACGCAGGGGTTAATCATGAGAGCGGAGGATACATATGGAAGAAGAGAAAAGAATCAGTGAAGAAGAATTAAAGAAGGATGTGGCGGCGGCAGAAGCCAGAATCCGCAAGACGGACGATTTTACAAGTCCGGAGGAATTATACGGGGAATTGATCGCTTCTGTGAAAAAATATCATCCATCGGACGATATTTCCCTGATCGAAAAAGCATACCGCGTGGCAGCGGATGCACATAAGGACCAGAAAAGAAAGAGCGGGGAACCGTACATCATCCATCCGCTCTGTGTGGCAATTATCCTGGCAGATCTGGAGCTCGACAAGGAGTCGATCGCGGCAGGCCTTCTGCACGACGTTGTCGAAGATACCGTCATGACCGAAGAAGAGCTGACCGAGGAGTTCGGCCCGGAGGTGTCCTGATTGTAAGCGGTGTCACGAAGCTGGCACAGCTGAAATATTCTGCGGATAAGGTCGAGGAGCAGGCAGAAAACCTGAGAAAGATGTTCCTTGCGATGGCAAAGGATATCCGTGTTATTCTGGTAAAACTGGCGGACCGTCTGCACAACATGCGGACTGCACAGTACTGGTCGCCGGAGACGCAGAAGAAAAAAGCGCGTGAGACGATGGATATTTATGCCCCGATCGCACAGCGCCTCGGTATTTCCAAGATCAAGGTCGAACTCGATGACCTTTCTCTGAAATATCTGGAGCCGGATGCGTACTATGAACTGGTGCAGAAGGTCAGCATGAAGCGGGAGCAGCGGCAGGAGTTTGTCGATGCGATCGTAAAAGAGGTGACCCGTCATATCCACCAGGCCGGCATTGAGGCAGATGTCAACGGACGAATCAAGCACTTTTTCAGCATCTACAAAAAGATGGTCAACCAGCACAAGACGCTGGATCAGATCTATGACCTCTTTGCGGTCCGCATCATCGTGGAATCCGTCAAAGACTGCTATGCAGCGCTCGGTGTCATCCATGAAATGTACACGCCGATCCCGGGCCGTTTCAAAGATTACATTGCGATGCCGAAGCCAAACCGTTACCAGTCCCTGCATACAACCCTGATCGGACCGAACGGACAGCCGTTTGAGATTCAGATCCGTACTTATGAGATGCACCGGATTGCAGAATACGGTATCGCTGCACACTGGAAATACAAAGAGGCCTCCGACGGCAAGAAACCGGGACCGGAGCAGGAAGAGGAAAAACTGACCTGGCTGCGCCAGATTCTGGAGTGGCAGCAGGACATGGCAGACAACCATGAGTTCATGAACCTCTTAAAGAGCGATCTCGACCTGTTTGCCGACAATGTTTACTGTTTCAGCCCGGCGGGCGATGTCAAAACGCTTCCGGTCGGCTCCTGTGCCATCGACTTTGCTTACTCCGTCCACAGTGCGGTCGGCAACAAGATGGTCGGAGCGAGGGTCAACGGAAAACTCGTGCCGATCGAGACGGAACTTCACAACGGAGACCGCGTCGAGATCATCACCTCGCAGAACTCCAAGGGACCGAGCCGCGACTGGCTGAAAATTGCGAAGAGTTCCCAGGCAAAGAGCCGCATCAACCAGTGGTTCCGCCAGCAGAACAAGACGGACAACATCGTCAAAGGCAAGGAAATGCTCACCAGCTATGCAAAGCTGAAGGGCAAAAACCTTGGAATCTATACGAAACCGATGTACGAAGAGGCTGTCATGAGAAAGTACGGCTTCCGCGACTGGGATTCCGTTCTTGCGGCCATCGGCCACGGCGGCTTAAAAGAGGGCCAGGTCCTCAACAAGCTGATTGAGACGTACGAAAAGCAGCATAAAAAAGAGATCACCGACGAGCAGGTGCTCGAAGCGGCATCCGGAGAGAAGGTTCTGCCGGTTGGAAAGAGCAAGGGCGGCATCGTCGTGCGCGGTATCCACGATGTGGCAGTTCGCTTCTCAAAATGCTGCAATCCGATCCCGGGCGATGAGATCGTGGGCTTTGTCACAAGAGGACGCGGCGTGACCATTCACCGCACCGACTGTGTCAATGTCCTGAATCTGCCGGAATCTGAGCGGGTGCGCCTCATTGATGCTGAATGGCAGGCAGAGGACAACGGCGGCTCTCTCTATACCGTGGAGATCAGCGTTTACGCAAACAACCGTACCGGTCTTCTGGTGGATATCTCCAAGATCTTTACCGAGCGGAAGATCGACCTTGCGGCGATGAACGTGAGAACGAGCAAGCAGGGAACGGCTTCCATCGATGTGACGTTCGACGTGCACAACAACGAAGAGCTGAACAGCATCATCGAGAAGGTGCGCCAGGTGGAGAGCGTGATCGATATTCAGAGATCGAGAGGATAAAAAGGAGAAAAGCGTATGATAAAGGTAAATTACCGGGCACTTGGAATGCTCTCGACAAACTGCTACGTTGTGGAAAATCCGGACAGCCAGAAGGTGCTGATCGTGGACCCGGGCGATTCGCCGCTGGAGATTGAACGCCAGATCGACGAGATCGACGGCGACCCGGAGGCCATTCTGCTGACCCATGGCCATTTCGACCATATGCTGGCAGCGGATGCGTTGCGGAAAAAGTACCATATCCCGGTCTATGTCCATGAAAAAGAGCAGCACCTGCTGGGGGATCCAAAGGAAAATCTTTCCGGGCTCTGGAGCAAACCGTACACGATGCAGGCGGACAAAACCGTAAAAGAGGGCGATGTGCTGCATCTCGCAGATTTTGAAATCCACGTTCTTGCGACACCGGGGCACACGGCAGGCGGTGTCTGCTACTATATTCCGGCAGCGAAAACACTTTTTTCCGGTGATACGCTGTTCTGCGAGTCCTACGGAAGATACGACTTCCCGACATCCTCCGGCAGAGAGCTGACCGCGTCGGTCAAGCGCCTGTTAAAAGAGCTTCCCGGGGATGTGACCGTGTATCCGGGCCACAACGATGAAACTACGATTGAACATGAAAAGAGGTACAATCCCCTTGCTTAATATCAGCCTTTGTTTTAACAGAAAAGATTTTGAATACGATGTGTATTCCCTGATCAAGGCATTCTATCCCGGCTGCGAGATCACCTCGTGGTACGAAGAGGATGGAGCGCCGGACGGGGAATTTGCATATTATGATAAGATCCTGTACGCGGCAGACCAGATCTGCTTTTCCATAGAAAATGAGAAGCACGAAGAGCTTTCTGCCGCGTGTGAGGCGGTGGAATATGAAAAAGACCGCCACGAAACGAAAAATGTCCTGAAACGGATGGTCTATCGCACGCTCTCGAAAGTGAGCGGAAAAGAACTTCCGTGGGGCGATCTCACCGGCATCCGTCCGACGAAAATTCCGATGAAGATGCTGGAAGAGGGCAAAACAAATGTAGAGATTGCGAAATACATGCGCGAGACCTACTACACCAGCCCGGAAAAGACGGCACTTGCAATCACGATTGCCAACCGGGAAAAGGATATTTTAAAGACGATCGACTACGAGCACGGCTACAGCCTGTACATCGGCATTCCATTCTGTCCGAGCATCTGTCTGTACTGTTCCTTCGGTTCCCATGTGTTAAGCCGCTGGGCCCATATGGTAGATCCGTATCTGGATGCGCTGATCAAAGAGCTGACCTTCATCAGCGAGCGTATGAAAGACTATACACTTGATACGATCTACATCGGAGGCGGAACGCCGACGACGCTGAATGCAGCACAGATGGAACGTCTGCTTTCGAAGGTGACAGAGCTCTTCCCGATGGATCAGGTGCAGGAGTTTACCGTGGAGGCAGGACGGCCGGATACGATCCATGAGGAGGTCTTAAAGGCCATCCGCAAATTCCCGGTGACTCGTATTTCGATTAACCCGCAGACGATGAACCAGGAGACACTGGATCTGATCGGACGCCATCATACGGTGGAGGAGATTGAAGAGAAGTTCCGCATGGCGCGTGACCTTGGTTTCGACAACATCAACATGGATCTGATCGTTGGTCTGCCGGGCGAGGACAGGGAAAAAGTGGCGCATACCCTGGAAAAAGTGGAGGCGCTGAACCCGGATTCCCTGACGGTCCATTCCCTTGCATTGAAGCGTGCGACGAGACTCAATTTGTTCAAAGACAAATATCAGGAAATCTCGTTTGAAAATTCCGCTGAGATCATGAAAATGACGATGGACAGCGCACATCGCATGGAGATGGGGCCGTATTACATGTACCGCCAGAAAAATATGGCGGGAAACTTTGAGAATGTAGGTTATTCCCGGGAAGGAAAGGCCGGTATTTACAACATTCTCATTATGGAAGAAAAACAGTCCATTCTGGCTGCAGGAGCCGGAGCATCCACGAAATTCGTGTTTGACCACGGAGAGCGCATTGAGCGGGTGGAAAATGTGAAGGATCTGAAAAATTATGTGGAGCGTATCGATGAGATGATCGAGAGAAAGCGTATCGGAATGGAGAAGTATCTGCCAAATGAAAAAAAAATCCAGTCAGCAGCTTCACATGCTGCGATATACCCTGACCGAACAGCTCATCCACGGCATGGAAGTGAGTAATCTGGCTTACGATCTTGCGCGGGAACTGGGGTATGAAAAAGAAATTTGCTATGAGCTTGCAAAAGCGGGCGTTCTCCACGACATCGGAAAGGTTGTCCTGGAGAATTACGTAGAAGAACAGGATACGCTCGTTGTCGAGGAGATGCGCTTTGTGCGGACCCATCCCACACTGGGATATGAGCTGCTGCAGGGACGCGGATACTCCGATTTTGTGCTGGAGAGCATTCTGTACCACCATGAAAATTATGACGGAACAGGATATCCTGCGAATCTGGCAGGAGAAAAGATTCCGTTTGGGGCGCGTATTTTGCGTATCTGCGATGTGTACTGCGCACTGACCTCCGACCGCCCGTACCGGAGCGCGTTTACGCAGGAACAGGCGATGGAGCTTATGGCAGAAGAAGTCAAAAATTTCGATCTGAAAATGTTCCTGGCATTTCAGAGAGTGATCCACAGCGGCAGCCGGAAAGCGATCGAGCTTTCTGATGTCGATGAATTGATCCAGGAAATCATAAAGGAGAAAACAGAAAATGGCATTAAAGAAGAAACCGGTTACCGGAATGAAAGATATTTTACCGAAAGAAATGGCAATCCGTGACTACGTGATCCGTCTGATCAAGGAAACTTACGGAACCTTCGGCTTTACCTCCATGGAGACCCCATGCGTGGAGCACATCGAAAACCTGAACAGCAAACAGGGCGGCGAGAATGAGAAACTGATTTTCAAGATCTTAAAAAGAGGAGAGAAGCTGAAACTCGAGACCGCTGAGAAAGAAAACGATCTCGTAGACAGCGGCCTGCGTTATGACCTGACCGTTCCGCTCTGCCGTTACTATTCCAACAACGCAAACGAGCTTCCGTCCCCGTTCAAAGCACTTCAGATGGGAAATGTATGGCGTGCAGACCGTCCGCAGAGAGGAAGATACCGCCAGTTCATGCAGTGCGATATCGATATCCTCGGCGAGCCGACCAACCTCGCAGAGATTGAGCTGATCCTTGCTACCACCACACTGCTTGGAAAACTGGACTTCAAGAACTTTACGATCCGTATCAATGACCGCCGTATCTTAAAAGCAATGGCAGCCTACAGCGGATTCCCGGAGGAGTCCTATGACACCGTATTTATTATCCTCGATAAGATGGATAAAATCGGTTTTGAGGGCGTTGCCAAAGAGCTCGAGGAAGCCGGCTTTGCAAAAGAGTCCGTAGAGAAATACCTGAAAATGTTCGAGGAGATCACCCCGGATACCGCAGGCGTAGAGTACTGCGTGAGAAACTTGAGGGATTCCTTGACAAAGAGTACGCAGACGGCCTGAAGACCATCATCGACAGTGTCAATGCCGTGAAGACCGCAGAATTCAAGATCGCTTTCGATCCGACTCTGGTGCGCGGAATGTCCTACTACACCGGACCGATCTTCGAGATCGCTATGGATGAGTACGGCGGATCTGTCGGAGGCGGCGGACGCTACGATGAAATGATCGGAAAATTCACCGGAAACCAGACCTGCGCATGCGGATTCTCCATCGGATTTGAGCGTATCGTTATGCTTCTGCTTGAGAGAGATTACCAGATCCCGGGCGCGCAGAAGAAAAAAGCGTACCTGATCGAGAAAAACATGCCGGCAGAGGGAATGCAGAAGATCATTCAGCAGGCGACAAAAGAGAGAAGTGAAGGCACGGCCATCAACATCGCCGTGATGAAGAAGAACAAGAAATTCCAGAAAGAGCAGCTTGCCAGCGAGGGCTACACTGAGATCGAAGAATTTTTTGTTGACAAAATGTAAGGAATATCCAATAATAGTAATCGCATGAAAAAACGATGTGCTGCGGATGCAGATTCTTTGTGTCCGCAGTTCCAAATAGGAGGAACAAGAAAATGGCTGAATCCATGAAAGGCCTGAAGAGAACCTGCCGCTGTGCGGAAGTCACAAAAGCAGATATCGGAAAAAAAGTAACCCTGATGGGCTGGGTACAGAAGAGCCGTAATAAAGGCGGAATTATTTTCGTCGATCTGCGTGACAGAAGCGGTATTATGCAGATTATCTTTGAGAACGGCCCGATCAGTGAGGAAGGTTTTGAGAAAGCAGCAAAACTGCGCAGCGAGTTCGTCATCGCCGTAGAAGGTGAAGTTATGGCCCGCTCCGGTGCTGTCAATGAAAATCTGGCAACAGGAGAGCTCGAAGTAAAGGCTGAGTCCTTACGCATTCTTTCCGAGGCAGAAACCCCGCCGTTCCCGATCGAGGAGGATTCCAAGACGAGAGAAGAGCTCCGTCTGAAATACCGTTACTTGGATCTGCGCCGCCCGGACATCCAGAGAAACCTGATTATGAGAAGCAAGGTGGCAATGCTCACCCGTGAGTTCATGTCAAAAGAAGGTTTCCTTGAGATCGAAACCCCGATGCTGACGAAATCCACACCGGAAGGCGCCAGAGACTATCTGGTACCGAGCCGTGTTCATCCGGGCAGCTTCTATGCACTGCCGCAGTCTCCGCAGCTGTTCAAACAGCTTCTGATGTGCTCCGGCTATGACCGCTATATCCAGATTGTAAAATGCTTCCGTGACGAGGACCTGCGTGCCGACCGTCAGCCGGAGTTCACCCAGATCGATATGGAGCTTGCTTTCGTTGATGTAGATGATGTTATCGATGTCAATGAGAGACTGCTGGCACACCTGTTCAAAGAGGTGCTCGGCGTTGAGGTACAGCTCCCGATCCAGAGAATGACCTGGAAAGAGGCTATGAACCGTTTCGGTTCCGACAAACCGGACCTGCGTTTCGGTATGGAGCTGGTTGATGTTTCCGAGACCGTAAAAGATACCGAGTTCGTTGTATTTAAGGGCGCACTTGAAAACGGCGGTTCTGTCCGCGGTATTAACGCAAAGGGACAGGGCGCAATGCCGAGAAAGAAAATCGACAAGCTCGTTGAGTTTGCGAAAGGTTACGGTGCAAAAGGTCTTGCATACATTGCAATCCATGAGGATGGAAGCTGGAAATCTTCCTTCTCCAAATTTATGACAGAGGAGCAGATGGAAGCCCTCATCAAAGCCATGGACGGACAGGCTGGAGACCTTCTTCTCTTCGCAGCAGACCGCAACAAGATTGTTTGGAACGTTCTTGGCGCACTTCGTCTGGAACTGGCAGAGCAGATGGGACTGCTCGACAAGAACGAGTACCGTTTCGTATGGATTACCGAGTTCCCGCTTCTGGAGTGGTCCGATGAGGAGAACCGTTTCACCGCAATGCATCACCCGTTCACCATGCCGATGGACGAGGATCTGCCGCTTCTGGACACCGATCCGGGCGCAGTTCGTGCAAAAGCTTACGATATCGTCCTGAACGGCACTGAGATCGGAGGAGGAAGCGTTCGTATTCACCAGAACGATGTGCAGGAGAAAATGTTTGAGATGCTTGGTTTCACAAAGGAACAGGCACATGAGCGATTTGGTTTCCTTCTGGATGCTTTCAAATACGGAGTTCCGCCTCACGCCGGACTGGCTTACGGACTGGACCGTCTTGTGATGCTGATGGCAAAAGAGGACAGCATCCGCGACGTCATCGCATTCCCGAAGGTAAAAGATGCTTCCTGTCTGATGACCGAGGCTCCGTCACCGGTTGACGCAGTACAGCTGGAAGAGCTTGGTCTTGAGGTTGAGCCGCAGGCTGAGGAAGAGACAACAGAAGAGTAAAGAAAATTTTGTGATTTACAGGACAGACAATTTTGCAGAAGTGCAGCGTTGTCTGTCCTTTTTAGGTTTCACTCGATCGGTGTAAAGAAAAACTTAAGAAATTCTTCCACGTCTTCCCCGTTGTTTTGCTGGAAAAAAGTGCTACAATATGGTTTGTAAGAAAGATACGGAAACATCCACAGCAAGTGGAACACATAGAGAAAAAGACAAGGAGGGATCACGATGTTAGTTACATTAGTCATGCTGGCAACCTGTTTTGGTCTGCTCTGCGGAATTGGAATTTTATTTGGGATCGTCGGACTGCTGCTGAAATTTGGAGGAAAAGTCCTCGCGCATGCGCCACTATTCTTCTCCCGATCGGCGTGATCTGGCTTGGATTTAAAATCGTGTTCGCCGTCGTTCCGCTTCTGTTCAAACTGGTCTGTGCAGCGCTGATCTGTTATCTCGTATACCGCATTCTGCGGGAGATGAAACTTGTAGCATAAAAAATAAAATCTAACAGATTCGAAAGAAAACCTGCTTTCCGTCATAAACACGGAGCAGGTTTTAATGACAAAAACAAAATCTATTTTCAGAAAAGCCAGTATTTGCTAAAAAAGAGTAAGGAAAAGTAAGAAAACAAAAACAAAATGTGATACGATAGAACTAACTTGGGAAAGCAGAAAATTAATTTGTAAAATAGAAAAGTGGGAGGAAGCATATGAAGAAAAAAGTAATCGCGATTGTGTGTGCAGTCGCAGTGCTGGCGGCAGCCGGAGGGGGAGTGACATGGCATTTCCTTGGAAACGGTACAAAAGAGGACGATAACGTCGTCTATGTCAATACTGTAAAAGCCCTGACCAATCTGGGAACTGGAAATGGAATGGAAAACCGCTATGCCGGTGTTGTGGAGTCGGAAAATACCTGGAAAGTAGAGAAAAACAGCGAGAAAAAGGTAAAGGAAGTTTATGTGGAAGTCGGTCAGGAGGTTCAGGTCGGAACACCGCTGTTCTCCTACGATACCGAGAAATTCCAGAGTGACCTCGAGCAGGCGCAGCTGGATCTGGAACGCATAAACAATGAACTTTCAAGTATGAATACCAATATCAACCAGCTTTACAAAGACAAAAAGCAGGCATCAAAAGACCAGCAGGCAAGCATCACACTGGAAATTCAGGAAGCGGAGCTGGATTTAAAGAAAAAAGAATATGAAGGAAAATCAAAACAGGCGGAGATTGATAAATTAAACGATAACATCACCAATGCGACCGTGATCAGTGAAATCGCCGGTGTCGTAAAATCAATCAACAACGATGACAGCAGCGCCGGCGCTTACTCCGGTGACAGCTCCGACAATTCCTTCCTGACTGTTCTTGCAACGGGAAATTTCCGTGTAAAAGGCCAGATCAATGAACAGAATATGAGCGACGGTTCGATTACGGAAGGAAGCCAGGTGATCGTGCATTCTCGTGTAGATGAGAATCAGACCTGGACCGGAACCGTGACAAAGATTGATCGGGAAAATGCAAAGACCGGCAATAACAACATGTACAGCAGTTCCGGCGATGGCATGACACAGTCGAGCTCCTATCCGTTCTATGTACAGCTTGCCGGAACGAATGGTCTGATGCTCGGCCAGCACGTTTACGTAGAGCCGGATGTCGGCCAGCAGGAAGTCAAAACAGGAATCTGGCTGTCTGACTCCTTTATCAACGATGTCGACAGCAATCCTTACGTCTGGGCCGATAATGGAAAAGGCAAACTGGAAAAACGAAGCGTAACGCTTGGAACGTACGATGAAAACATGATGGAATATCAGATCACCGACGGCCTTGCAGAAGATGATGCAATCACCTTCCCGGAGGACGGTCTGGAAGAAGATGAAGACCGTAGTCAGCACCGACGGATCACTGGGACAGAGCAATCCGGCCGGCGGCGAGGATGACGGTATGCTTGACAACGACGATGGAATGGTCGACGACGGTATGAAGCAGGATGAAAACGGCATGGTTGACAATACCATGGACGGCGCAGAGTACAGCGGTGAGGAAGATACAACGAACGTGATCGGCGGCGCCGACAATGGTGATGCAGAACCGGCAGACACACAGGAAGCCGGATCAGCAGATGACGGGGAGGTGCAGCCGTGATTCTGGAATTAGAGAATATCTGTAAAGAATATATGCAGGGCAAAATCCCGGTTCCGGTTCTGAAAAACATCAACTTCTCCATGGAAGAAGGCGAGTACGTTGCGATCATGGGTCCTTCCGGTTCCGGAAAAACAACACTGATGAATATTGTCGGCTGCCTCGACCAGGCGACGAGCGGACGGTTGATCCTCGACGGACAGGATATCAGCAAATGCAGTGACAATCAGATGTCCGATATCCGCCTGCAGAAAATCGGGTTTGTTTTTCAGAACTTTCAGCTTCTTTCAAGACAGAGCGCGATGGAAAACGTATGTCTGCCGTTAACCTATGCAGGTGTACCGAAAAAAGAGAGAAGAGAGCGTGCGGCGATTGCCCTCGAGCGCGTAGGACTTGGCGATCGCATGGATTTTAAGCCGACGCAGCTTTCCGGTGGACAGAAACAGCGTGTGGCGATTGCACGGGCAATTGTCAACCATCCGAAAATTCTGCTGGCTGATGAGCGACGGGAGCACTCGATTCCCATTCCGGCGAGCAGGTCATGGAGCTGTTCCAGAGCCTGAACGACGAGGGCGTCAGCATCTTGATGATTACGCATGACGCGGAGATCGCATCGATGGCACAGCGCACCGTGGAGATCCGCGACGGAATGATGAAATCGAAGGAGGTGGCCGAAACATGAAAAAAGGAAAAGCCGCAAAGAAAGTCGTGATTGCAGTTGTGACCGCAGTTGCCGTGGGCGGTGTCAGTGTCGGCGGTTATTACGGCATCCGCCAGGCGCAGAAGACGACCGTAAAAGTGTATCCGGTCAGTGACTTTACGAGTGGTTACTGGGAAGACAGCATGAATATGGAAGGCCAGATCACCTCGACGGCTTCCCAGAACATCTATCTTTCAGACAGCCAGACCATTTCCCAGGTTCTCGTCAAAGAGGGCGATGTGGTAAATGCCGGAGACACGCTGATGACATACGATACCAGCATGATTGAGCTGGATCTGGAAACGCAGCAGTTACAGCTTGCACAGACAAAGCTGAAAATCCAGCAGAGTGAAAAAGAACTGGAAAAGCTGAAAAAGACAAAACCGGTAGCGGATACGCCGCTGGATCCGGTGGAGCCGGATTTCCCGGATTTTCCAGATGAACCCATCGATCCGGATTTCCCGGACGAACCGATTCCGACCCCAGAACCGGAGCCGACGTACGAGGATGCTGTTCTGTACAGCAGTACGAATAAGCTTGTATTTGGTTCCAAACCATACAAAGGAGAAGGAACGCAGGAAGACCCATACACCTATCTCTGCGCACCGGGGACAGTCCTGACAGGCGGATTCCTGAATCAGATGGCAGGATACGCGGATGAAAAGGGAACGAAAAAAGAAGAGGACAGCGAAGGATACTGGTTTCGCCTGGAGATTCATGAGGAAAACAAAGCCGCAGAGGCGCTGGAAACCGTGTGGGAGCAGGATGGAACGAAGATTGCGAAAGCATACGAGACTTCGTATGAAGCAGTCCTGAGTCTGAAAGAATCCGAATCGGCGGATGCACCGGAAATAAAAATTACCACGCCGATTGCAAATACAGAGGTTGCAGAGGGCGGCGAGCTGAAGCTGAAAATCGGAATCAATGAGAAGAAAGATACCGAAGAGAAGCCGGATGAGAAAGCCGACGATAAAACGGATGATAGAACCGAGAGTCCGTCCGAGGACGATGTGACACAGCCGGGTGAAGCCGGAAATGGAAGCGGTGAGGCAGACGATTCCACGGAAAACACCGAAACGGATGGCACTTACACATACGTCTGGAAACACAACGGAAAGACAATCGACGGAGATTTTAAGGATACTTACACAAAAGAAAACATCACAAAAGAGGATGCCGGAATCTATATAGTAGAAGTGACAGCGAAAAATGACAAGGGTACTTCCATGGCAGTCAGCACTGCAAATGTGGCGGTAAAAGAAGGAACGATTACCCCGACACCAAGTGTAACTCCGACCCCGAGCGTTACGCCGGGACCGAGTGTAACTCCAGAGCCGACCGTCAGCCCGGAACCAAGTACAACACCGATTCCGACCACAGAGCCGGTTCCAACAGAAACTCCGGTGCCGAGCGAGACCCCAGTTCCGACGGAAACGCCGACGCCGACCGAAGCCCCGGCAGAACCGGAAGCGGAACCGCAGAGCGAAGATGCACCGGAAGCAGTGCAGACGACAGCAAAAACCGTATTCTACGGTGAAAAAGCATCGGTACAGTCCCTCTTTACATCATCCACAGGAAGCAGCGCAAATAACAATACTTCTTCCGGTATGATACCCAGATGACCTACACAAAAGATGAGTTGAAAAAAGCCATCAGCGAAAAAGAAAGCCAGATCCGTAATCTGAAGCTGGATCAGAAGGAAGAGGAACTCAAAGTCAAAAATACGCAGAAATCGGCGTGCGTCGCGTCGTCACAGGTTTCAGTGGCTGCGAGCTGCCAGACGCGCCGATTCCGACAGCGACGTCAAGCGGGACGAAAGTTCGACGGGAGTCGCCATCTTCTCACGGACAAGCGCCTCGACGGCCGCA